>Ga0066710_100005296_pt1 | contig 11710 bp, 13 predicted proteins | sample GraSoiAngelo_159_FD_79666 | JGI IMG/M metagenome (GOLD analysis project Ga0066710, IMG submission 79666) | Grasslands soil microbial communities from the Angelo Coastal Reserve, California, USA - 14_1009_16_40cm | ecosystem: Environmental > Terrestrial > Soil > Grasslands | place: USA... | reverse complement strand
CTCCGGCCGCGCCGCGACTTCGGGCCGCGCCGCGACCTCCGGCCGCGCCCGGGCGGCGATGTCCATCGGCCGCCGCAACGGCTCTTCGACCCGGCCGGGAGCCTCGCTGGACAACCGGATGACGGTTTCGTGCTCGGCGGGGACCGGCTCCTGCTGATCGAGCCGCGCCAGGTCCGCCGCGGACACCAGGGCCGCGATCGGCTTGCCGTGCCGGGTGAGCACCACCCGCTCGCCGCCGTAGACCACCCGGTTCACCAGGTCCGCGAACTCGGCACGAGCCTGCGTCACCGGGACTTCGTACGCCATCTGGCCATGATATGTTCTGTACAGAATCTACATTCTATACAGGAGGCCCGAGATGGCTGCTGCACTGCCGAACATCGTCGAGCGGACCAGCCGCGGCGAGTACGCCATCGACCCGTACTCGAAGCTGCTCAGCGAGCGGGTCGTGTTCCTGGGCACCGCCGTCGATGACGCCGCTGGCAAGGACATCCTGGCCCAGTTGCTGTACCTCGACTACGACAAGCCGGAGCGGGACATCTCGCTCTACGTCAACTCGCCCGGCGGTTCGCTCACCGCGATGATGACGATCTACGACACCATGCGGGTACTGCGCTGCGACGTCCGCACCGTCTGCCTCGGCCAGGCCGCCTCCGCCGCCGCGCTGCTGCTCGCCGCCGGTACCCCGGGCAAGCGGATGATGCTGCCCAACGCCCGCGTGGTACTGCACCAGCCGCGGATGGAGGTCAGCCAGGGCTCGACGAGCGACCTGGCCATCCAGGCGCGGGAGCTGCTCCGGATGCGCACCGCGATGGAGGAGATCCTCGCCGAGCACACCGGTCGCGACCTCGACCAGATCCGCCGCGACCTGGACCGGGAGACGATCCTCGACGGGTCGCAGGCGGTGGCGTACGGACTGGTCGACCTGCTCCTGCCGGTACGGGAACTGCGCCGGGCGGCCTGACCATGGCCGACATCGTCCGCATGCCGGCGCTGACCGGCGCCGAAGCCGACATGGTCGACGAGTACCTCAACTGTGTCGACTGCCTCGGTCGCAGCAACCCGGCCCGGGTCGACGACACCTACGCCGCCCTGGTTGCCGCGCAGAAGCTCGCCGCCCATGCCGCCCGGCTACGCGACGCGCTCACGCTGATGTTCGAGCGCGGCGAGCGGGAGATCCACACCGGTACCCTCGGGCGCACCCTGCGCCTGCTCGACGCGGGGCGGCGCGCCACCCGGGTCGCCCCACCGCCTTGATCGCGTTACCGCCTTGATCGCGTCAGCCGAGCCGGCGTGGCTGGCGCACCAGGCCACCCTCGCACCAGTCGTGGTAGTCGAACAGTTCCGGACGGGCGAGCAGCATCCGGACGTTGTGTGCCCAGATCCGCATCATCTCGTCGCCCTCCTGCTCGGCCTGCTCGACCATCTTGCGCAGCCGCCGCTTCGGGTGGGCCTTGAAGCTGGTGCGGATGCCGTCGGCCGCGTAGATGTACAGGCAGTGCAGCGCGAACCGGCGGGCCGGGCAGCTACGGTCGAGCGACAGCTCGAACAGGGTGGGGATCAGGTGGTCGCCGGAGACCAGCAGGTCCCAGTCGGCCGGCATGTTGGACAGCGGGATGGTGTCCGGGTGGTATGCCCAGGCCCGCAGCTCGTTGGGGGTGGGGTCGACCGGGTTGGCGAACCCGCGGAAAACCTGCACGCTCATGTCCTGCGCTCATTCACGGACGGCCTCCCCGCGGAATTTTGGCGCCACCGTAGCTCGCGGGAAGCCGCGAGCGGAAGAGTTCGCCCGGTCATTTGCGGTGGTAACCCGCAGGATTCGCGGTGGTAACCCGGGCCGGCGGGGTCGTCGGACAGACTTGAGCGCAGTAGACTCAACCCGGTCACATCTAAGAGCCAGGGGAGCCGATGAACGCCGAGCGCCTGACCACCAAGAGCCGTGAGGTGATCACCTCCGCCGTCGCCAGCGCGACCCAGCGCGGCCACGCCACCGTCGAGCCGTGGCACATGCTGCTCGCGCTGCTGGACACCGGCGGGTCGACGGCCACCGGACTGCTGCGCGCGGTCGGCGCCAACCCGGCCGACCTGCGCCGGGCCGCGGTACGGGCGGTGGAGAACCTGCCCGCCGCGCGGGGGGCGTCGGTGGCGGAGCCGAACATCTCGCGCGAGTTCGCCAACGCGATCAACGCCGCCGAGCAGATCGCCCGGCCGCTCGGCGACGAGTACGTCTCCACCGAACACCTGCTGGCCGGGCTCGCCCAGGTCGGCGGGGCGGTGGCGCAGGCGCTGAAGAGCGCCGGTGCGACGGAGGACGCGCTGGTCGCCGCGTTCCCGCAGATCCGGGGCGGGGACCGGCGGGTCACCAGCCCCGACCCGGAGCAGCAGTACCAGGCGCTGGAGAAGTACAGCGTCGACCTCACCGCGCGGGCGCGCGAGGGCAAGGTCGACCCGGTGATCGGCCGGGACGCCGAGATCCGCCGGGTGATCCAGGTGCTGTCCCGCCGCACCAAGAACAATCCGGTACTCATCGGCGAGCCCGGCGTCGGCAAGACCGCGATCGTCGAGGGCCTGGCGCAGCGGATCGTCGCCGGCGACGTACCGGAGTCCCTGCGCGACAAGCGCCTGGTCTCGCTCGATCTCGGCGGCATGGTGGCCGGAGCGCAGTTCCGCGGACAGTTCGAGGAGCGGCTCAAGAGTGTGCTGGAGGAGATCAAGTCCAGCAACGGCCAGATCATCACGTTCCTCGACGAGCTGCACACCGTGGTCGGCGCCGGCAAGGCCGAGGGCTCGATGGACGCCGGCAACATGCTCAAGCCGATGCTCGCCCGCGGCGAGCTGCGGATGGTCGGCGCGACCACGCTCGACGAGTACCGCGAGCACATCGAGAAGGACCCGGCGCTGGAGCGGCGGTTCCAGCCGGTCTTCGTCGGCGAACCGTCGGTCGAGGACACCATCGGCATCCTGCGCGGGCTCAAGGAGCGTTACGAGGCGCATCACCGGGTACGCATCACCGACGCCGCGCTGGTCGCCGCCGCCACGCTGTCACACCGGTACATCTCCGACCGGTTCCTGCCGGACAAGGCGATCGACCTCATCGACGAGTCCGCCTCGCGGCTGCGCATGGAGATCGACTCGCGTCCGGTGGAGATCGACGAGAAGCAGCGCGCGGTCGACCGGCTGAAGATGGAGGAGATGGCACTCAGCAAGGAGTCCGACCCGGCGTCCGCGCAGCGCCTGGAGCGGTTGCGCCGCGACCTTGCCGACCGGCAGGAGGAGCTGTCCGCGCTGACCGCGCAGTGGGACAAGGAGCGCTCCGGACTCAACCGGGTCGGCGAGCTCAAGCAGAAGCTGGACGACCTGCGCAGCCAGGCCGAGCGGGCCCAGCGCGAGGGCGACCTGGGTAAGGCGTCGGAGCTGCTGTACGGGCAGATTCCGGCACTGGAGAGGGAGTTGGCCGACGCGTCCGCCACGGCCGAGGAGTCCGAGCCGATGGTCAAGGAGGAGGTCGGCGTCGACGACATCGCCGCGGTCATCTCCTCCTGGACCGGCATCCCGGCCGGCCGGATGATGGAGGGCGAGACCGCCAAGCTGCTGCGGATGGACGAGTCGCTGCAGTCCCGGGTCATCGGGCAGGCCGAGGCGGTACGGGCGGTCGCCGACGCGGTACGCCGGGCGCGGGCCGGGATCGCCGACCCGGACCGGCCGACCGGCTCGTTCCTGTTCCTCGGCCCCACCGGTGTCGGCAAGACGGAGCTGGCCAAGGCGCTGGCCGAGTTCCTGTTCGACGACGAACGGGCGATGGTACGCATCGACATGAGCGAGTACGGCGAGAAGCACTCGGTCGCCCGGCTGGTCGGCGCGCCGCCCGGGTACGTCGGGTACGAGGAGGGTGGCCAGCTGACCGAGGCGGTACGCCGCCGGCCCTACTCGGTGATCCTGCTCGACGAGGTGGAGAAGGCCCATCCGGACGTGTTCGACGTGCTGTTGCAGGTACTCGACGACGGCCGGCTCACCGACGGGCAGGGGCGCACGGTCGACTTCCGCAACGCGATCCTGATCCTCACCTCCAACCTGGGTACCCAGGTGATCGCCGACCCGACCCTGAGCGAGGAGCAGCGTCGCGACGCGGTAATGGCGACGGTACGCAGCCACTTCAAGCCGGAGTTCCTCAACCGGCTCGACGACATCGTGGTGTTCCACTCGCTGACCACCCTCGACCTCAAGTCCATTGTGGACATTCAGCTCACCCAACTGGCCAAGCGGCTGGCCGATCGGCGGCTGACCCTGGAGGTCGCCGACCCGGCGCGGGACTGGCTGGCCAGCCACGGGTACGACCCGATCTACGGTGCCCGCCCACTGCGCCGGCTGGTGCAGACGGCCATCGGCGACCAACTGGCCCGGGCGTTGCTGGCCGGGCAGGTGCGCGACGGCGACCGGGTGGCCGTCGACCTGGACCCCGGCAAAGCCGGGTTGAGCGTCACCGGCGGGTAGCCGGCTGAGCTGTCAAGGGAGATCAGCCGAGCGCGGCGGGTCGCGGTGGATACCGTGGCCCGCTAGCGTGTGCGCGAGTCACTCCGAAAGGGGATAACGGTGTCCTACAGCGTGCGGCAGCCCCAGGAAGGCCGCCGGCCCGGCATTGTCACAGCGGCTGCGTACCTCATGATCCTCGTCGGGGTGCTGGAGCTCGGGAACGTCATCGTCAACTTCTCTGTGCTGAGCAAGGTCGTCGACGCGACCCAGCGGGCATACTCCGCATCGCCCACGGTGGACACCATGGTCGCCATCGCGCGGATCGGCGGCATCGTGAGCGGCGTCCTGGGCCTGCTGCTCGCCGCCGGTTTCGTGATCGTGGCGCTGTTCGACCTGCGTGGCAGCAACGCGGCCCGGATCGTGAGCTGGGTACTGGGCGGCATCGGCGTACTGTGTTTCGGCTGCGGCGCGCTGGGGCAGGCCGGCGGTTCGGCGCTGGCCAACCTGCAACGCGGTAGTGCCAACGGGGTCAACGTGCAGGAGGCGACCCGGCGGATCCAGGAGGCCGTCCCGGCCTGGGTCGCGCCCATAGCCGTGACGATCGTCATCATCAACCTGCTGGCGTCGATCCTGGTCATCGTCCTGCTCGCCCTGCCGGCGGCCAACGAGTTCTTCCGCCGTGGGCGGGGTGCGCCAGAGGCCGACCTGGCTTACCCGGGCTACCCGCCGGTGCCGGGCTACCCGCCACCGGCTGGGCCGCCTGCCGCCGGGTCGACCGGGCAGCCGCCTGCGCCGCCGGCCGGGCCACAGCCGCCGGCCGGTCCGCCACCGGCCGGTCCGCCGACCGAGGGGTCATGAGCCTCGCGCTGGTCACCGGCGCGAGCTCGGGAATCGGAGCGGCCTTCGCCCGTGCGCTGGCTGCCGAGGGGTACGACCTCGTGGTGGTGGCCCGCGACAGCCAGCGGCTGGCCGAGCACGGCGGGGAACTGGCGGCGAAGCACGGCGTGACGGTGACCCCGCTGCCGGCCGACCTCACGACGGCGGACGGCCGCGCGGTGGTCGAGCAGCGGCTGGCCGACCCGGCGACGCCGGTTGATCTGCTGGTCAACAATGCCGGCATGGCGCTGAACCAGTCGTTCCTCCGGTCCACGCCCGAGGATCTCGACCAGTTGCTGGCGCTGAACATCGGGGCGGTACAGCGGCTGACCAGGGCGGCGTTGCCGGGAATGATCGAGCGCGGTCGGGGCGATGTGGTCAACGTCTCATCGGTGGCCGGGTTCATGGCGATGCGTGGCTCGACCTACGCGGCGAGCAAGGCCTGGGTCACGAATTTCAGCGAGTCGGTCGGGCTCGCCGTCCGCAAGCGGGGGGTACGGGTGATGGCGCTCTGCCCCGGATTCACCCGGACGGAATTCCAGCAGCGGGCCGGTATCGACCGCGGCGGGGTACCTCGCTGGTTGTGGCTGTCGGCCGACAAGGTGGTCCGTGACGGGCTGCGCGACCTGCGCCGGGGGCGGCTGGTCAGCGTGCCGGACTGGCGGTACCGGACGGCGGTGTTCGGGCTGCGGTACGGCCCGCGCGGGCTCATCCAGCGGCGGGCCCGATGACCGACCCGGCCGGCTGGCAGGTACCCCCGGGCTACGGCCAGCGCGGCGACCCGGCCCAGTGGGGACTGGCCGTGCCGCCCGGGTACGAGCCGGTGTACCTGGTACCCCGGCCGCCGCGTCCCGCCGTGGTGAATCTCGCGGTGATCCTGACCTATGTCGGTGTCGTGGTCGCCGCGTTGCAGGTACTGATCGGGGCGGTGGTGAGCTGGCAGGTACGGCAGTCGTTGACCGGACTGTCGGGTACCGGCCCGCTGCCCTCGTCGCAGCTGCAGACCACCGTCATGATCGGAATCATCATCAGCGTCGTGCTGAACTGGTTGATCCCGGGCGCCGGAGCAGTGGTCACCGCGATCCTCACCAGCCGTGGCGCGAACGCCGCCCGGATCGTCCTGGCCAGCCTGATGGGCGTGTTTGCGCTGGTCAGCCTTTGTCAGGTGACCGGCGGGGCGGCATCCATCGGGCTGAGCTCGCGGCTGGTCGGCACGTTCGGCCCGCGCGGATGGATGTGGGTCGACCTGTTGCTCGGCCTGGCGAAGCTGGGGCTGGCGATCGCGATCGGCGTTCTGGTACTGGTGCCGGCGGCGAACCGGTACTTCTCCCCGGGGCCGGGCCGCCGGTTCGTCAATGGAATGACCCAAGTACCCTCGACTCATGACCGACCGTGACGACCTATGCAAACTCATCACCGAGCTCGCTGTGGTACCCGGTCGGGTGATTCTGTCGTCAGGTCGGGAAGCTGACTACTACATCGACCTGCGTCGTGTCACATTGCACCATGCGGCTGCGCCACTCATCGGACGGGTGATGCTCGACGTGACCGCGGACTGGGACTTCACCGCGGTCGGCGGTCTCACCTTGGGCGCCGATCCGGTGGCCGGCGCAATGCTGCACGTCGCGGCTGCCCAGGGCCGTGCTCTAGAAGCCTTTGTTGTCCGGAAGTCAGGGGAGGCACAGGGCCTGCAGCGGCGGGTCGAGGGGCCGGACGTGGCCGGACGGCGGGTGGTCGACGTCGAGGACACGTCCACAACGGGGGTGAGTGTACTGACAGCAGTGGACGCGTTACGGGATGCCGCCGCCGAGGTCATCGGGGTTGCGGTTATCGTCGATCGCGGTGCGGGGGACGCCGTCAGGTCCGCAGGGTTGGAGTACAGATCCGCCTATTCGCTGACCGACCTCGGCCTCGCGGTCTGAAAAAATTGCCGGTTCGGACCTGCAGATATGCAGGCGAATCAATGCTGTTGGTGGAAGGATGGAAGACGTGGGAACAGCGTTGGCCGAAACAAGTTTGCCTGCGATCTCGCCGTTGCACGGCGAGCCGATTGAGCGCGCGGACGCCGAGCGCCTGGCCGGAGTGCTGAAGGCACTCGCGGACCCGGCCCGACTCCGGCTGCTCAGTCTCATCCAGTCGGCGCCCGAGGGCGAGGCGTGCGTGTGCGACCTTACCGCACCGCTCGGCCTGTCCCAGCCGACCGTGAGCCACCATCTTCGCATCCTGACCGAAGCCGGGCTGCTGGAGCGGGAGAAGAGGGGCGTCTGGGCGTACTACCGCCTGGTGCCCTCCGCGATCGGCGCGATCGCGGACCTGCTCACGCCGCCCCGCAAGCGGGCCACCAAGAAGGCCGCCCGCTGACGGGTGCCCAACTACGTCGCCGGTGATCTCCGGGATCAGCTCGCGCACGCGGGTTACTCCATGGTCTCCGCCGGCCTCGTGGTGGGCTCCGGCGGCAACCTGTCCGCCCGGGTACCGGACGCCGACACCTGTTGGGTGACCGGCGCCGGTACCTGGCTGGACCGGCTCAACCGGTCTGACTTCGCCGAGGTCGGGCTGGCTGACGGCGGGCCGGCGGGCGGCAGGGTACCGCGCGACGGGGTACCGCCGAGCACCGAGCTTGCTCTGCACCTTGCCACGTACCGGGTACGCCCGGACGTGCGCGCCATCGTGCACCTGCATCCGCAGACCGCCCTGCTGCTCGACGCGCTCGGCGAGCGGATCCGCCTGGTCAGCACCGACCACGCCGTCTACCTGCGCCGGATCGTGACCACACCGTTCCGGCCACCGGGCAGCGCCGAACTGGCCGGGGTCGCCGCCGCTGCGGCCGCCGACGGTGCCAACTGCATCCTGCTCGCCCACCATGGCTGCTCCGTGCTCGGCGAATCGGTCGAGATCGCCCACAAACGGGCCGTGTACCTCGAAGAAGCCGCCCGGCTCACCTATGCCGCGCTGGCCGCCGGGGTGCTGGACAAGCTACCCGAATGCCCGGACCGGTCAATCCTCTCGGCCTGAGGCGACCGGTGCCGGCGGCGTCCCGGCCGCGGCGTGCCGGCGGGTCTCCCGGCGGGTGCGGTACACCTCGATGATGATCGGGATCAGCGAGAGCAGCACGATCACCACGATCGCCGGCAGGATGTACAGGTCGATCTTCTCCGGCGGGATCAGCTTGATGATCTGGTCGGCCAGGTAGTACCCGGCCAGCAGGATGCCGTCGGTCCAGAGGATCGCGCCGACGATGTTCCAGAGGAAGAACCTCCCGGCCGGTACCCGCAGCACCCCGGCCACCGGGTTGAGGAACGTCCGCACGATCGGGATGAACCGGGCGAGCACGATCGCCTTCGCCGGCCCGAACCGGTTGAACACGTGCTCGGCCTTGTCCACGTACTCCTGTTTGAACAGCCGCGAGTCCGGCCGGGCGAACATCTTCGGCCCGAAGCGGTGCCCGTACCAGTGGCCGAGCTGGGCGCCGACGATCGCACAGACCGGCGTGACGACCAGCAACGCGACGATGGGCAGATGCTTGCCGCCGAGCCCCGGAATGTGGTCGGCGACCCGCGAGGCGGCCACGCCGGCCAGGAAGAGCAGCGAGTCACCGGGGAAGAAGAAGCCGATCAGCAGGCCGGTCTCGGCGAAGATGATCGCCCAGATCCCGACCAGCCCGACCGTGCGGATGAGCTCCGTAGCATTGAGCAGGTTACCCACGACGGATCAGGGTACCGGCTGGCGCTGTGGACGGCCCGGCGGCACCGTGCCGGCCGCCTCGACCTCCAGCAGGCTGGCCTCGTGCCGCTCCGCCTCGTAGGCGGCCTTACCGCCGCGCAGCCCGAACAGCCGCTTGGTCAGCAGCAGGTACAGCACCGCGGCGATGTTGATGATCAGTGCGCCGACCCGGAACACGGTGATCTTCTCGGTCAGCTCGTAGATCTCGATCGGCAGCCCGAGCGACGTGGCGACCACCGCGAAGTACTCACCCCAGCGCTTGAGCATCCACAGCCCGACACCTTCGACGATCTGCAGGATGCCGTACACCAGCAGGCCGAGGGCGACGGCGGCCAGCGTGGCGGTGCGGGCCTCGATCACCGTGCGCAGGGTGTGCACGATCGACGACTGGTCGAGGTTGTAGTGCAGCTTCTCGGCCAGTGGCCGCAGCAGCGGAAGGTCTTCGTTGAACCCGCGCTGGATCGCGTCGTGGTGTGCCCGGAACCGCCAGATCAGGTAGGCGGCGGCCAGGATCAGCAGCGCGCGGGCGATCCGCTCGACGGCCAGCAGCCGCAGGATCACCGCGTCGCGCAGCGCCCGGCCGCGCATCACCTCGGGGGCGTTGTCCGCGGGTCCGCTGCCGCGCGGCCGGCCGAGGACGTAGTCGCCGCAGCGCAGGCACCGCCAGGCCTCGCCGAGCGGCGTCCGGGCATGCAACCGGGCCCGCAGCTGCTCCTCGTCCGGGGCGTAGGTGATGTGCCCCCTGCGGCCGCAGGTGCGCAGGTTCCAGTCCATGGCGCTGACGGTACCGGTGGGCGCCAAGCCCGGCGTAGCGTGGAGCTCGGGGTAAACCGATGGACACGTTGAGCCTTGCGGATCCGCACACCGTACCGACGAAGTACTGGCACGAGCTGCCGGACGGGCGGATCCAGTGCGACATATGCCCGCGCAACTGCCGGCTGCACGAGGGGCAGCGCGGGCTGTGCTTCGTCCGCGGCCGGATCGACAACCAGGTGGTGCTCGCCTCGTACGGGCGCTCCTCCGGGTTCTGCGTCGATCCGGTGGAGAAGAAGCCGCTGAACCACTTCCTTCCCGGTACCGCCGTCCTGTCCTTCGGGACCGCGGGCTGCAACCTGGCCTGCCGGTTCTGCCAGAACTGGGACATCTCCAAGTCCCGGGAGATCGACACCCTCTCCTCCGCGGCCTCGCCCGAGGCGCTGGCCGTGGAGGCGGAGCGGCTGGGCTGCCGCAGTGTCGCGTTCACCTACAACGACCCGGTCATCTTCATGGAGTACGCGATGGACGTCGCGGACGCCTGCCACGCCCGGGGCATCAAGGCGATCGCGGTCAGCGCCGGCTACATGAACGCCGCACCGCGCGAGGAGTTCTACCGGCACATCGACGCGGCCAACATCGACCTGAAGGCGTTCACCGACAGCTTCTACCAGAAGATCACGTTCGCGAAGCTGCCGATGGTGCTGGAGACGCTGGAGTACCTGCGCGGTACCGATGTCTGGTTCGAGGTCACCACACTGCTGATCCCGGGGCACAACGATGCGCCCGACGAGATCGCGCAGGAGTGCGACTGGTTCGCCGAGCATCTCGGGCCCGACGTGCCGCTGCATTTCACCGCGTTCCACCCGGACTTCAAGATGCGCGACGTACCGCCCACGCCGCCGGAAACGCTGCGGATGGCCCGGCGGATCGCGCGCGAGCGCGGGCTGCGGTACGTGTACACCGGCAACGTCCACGATCCCGGTGGCGGTACCACGCAGTGTCCGGGCTGCGGTGCCGGTGTGGTGGTGCGGGACTGGTACGACATCCAGCGGTACGAACTGACCGGGTCCGGGCGATGTGTCCACTGTGGACACCAGGTGTCCGGCGTCTATGACGGCGCGGTCGGCACGTGGGGACGGCGGCGGATGCCGGTACAGATGTATCGCGCCTAGTGCTGTGTGTGATAGACCGATCACCGTGCATGATCGCAGAACGGGTCGCTGATGCCCGAGAGCCATCGCCGGCCGCCCTGGCCACCGGACCACCACATGCGCGCGCCCGCCGTCGCCGGCCGGTTCTACCCGGCCGATGCCCGTGAGCTGACCACGCTCGTCGACCGGCTGCTCGACTCGGTGGCCGCGTCGGTCGACGCCGAAGCGGGCGACCGGCCCGGGCCGGCTTACGTGACGCCGCACGCGGCGCTGCGGTACTCCGGGCCGACCGCGGCGCACGTGTACGCCCGGCTGCGCGGGTCCGGCGCCGGTACCGTGGCGCTCGTCGGGCCGGCGCACTACCTGCCGGTGCAGGGATGTGCGGTACCGGCGACCGTGGGCTGGCTCACCCCGCTCGGTGAGGTGCCGATCGACGTCGACCTGGTGCGGACCCTGGTCCGGGACGGGCACGTCAGCGTCGACGACCGGCCGTTCGCACCCGAGCACTCGCTGGAGGTGCAGCTTCCGTTCCTGCAACGGGTCCGGCCGGCCGGGTTGCGGATCCTGCCTGTCCTCGTTGGACAGTCCACAGTGGACGATCTGGTGGTGACGCTGAGCGCGCTCGCCGAGGCGGCCGGTCCGGACACGATCCTGTTGTGCAGCACCGACCTGTCGCACTACCTGCCCGAGCCGGCCGCGAACGCACAGGACTCACGAACCACCCAGGCGGTACT
>Ga0066710_100005295_pt1 | contig 11712 bp, 8 predicted proteins | sample GraSoiAngelo_159_FD_79666 | JGI IMG/M metagenome (GOLD analysis project Ga0066710, IMG submission 79666) | Grasslands soil microbial communities from the Angelo Coastal Reserve, California, USA - 14_1009_16_40cm | ecosystem: Environmental > Terrestrial > Soil > Grasslands | place: USA... | reverse complement strand
TTCGTAGATCCAGCGCTCGACGAACAGCTGGTCGTTGAACCACGCATGCGATGCCTCGTGGACGATGACCACCGGGTCGAGGTCCTCGCTGACGTCGATCCGCTGCGACTCGGTGAAGAAGACTCCGGCGTAGCCCTCGAGCGCGGGCGTGTAGCGCTCACGGACGTTGAGATCGTGCGCGACCGGCCAGTCGAGCCCGATGAGGTCCCGCAGCGAGGGCATCGCGGTGCGCAGCGTCTTCGCGACCGTGTCGTCCCAGGCGTGGTCCTCGGGCCAGGCCATGACCACGATCTCGACGCCGCCGTCGAGCGAGAGCCGGTCCGTGGTGTAGGCGAGCGGGTTGTCGGCGCTGACGATCGCGTAGAACTTCTCGGGCTCGGCAGGCGTGGCGCGCAGCGTCTCCGCACCGCCCGAGCTGCTGATCGACATCGGGTCGCCGACGACCTGGTCGCCGAAGCCCTGTGGAGTGCGAACCACGACGCTGCCCCGGCCCGGGTCGCCCCAGGCCCACACGCCGAACGTCGAGAACGCCTTGCCGATCCGGATCGACGAGCTCGAGCGCGGTGCGCCGCCGACGAGGTCGTAGCGCACGGTGAACTTCGCGGTCTGCTTGTAGAAGAGGTTGCGCTGGAAGGTGACGGTTGTCTCGAGGTAGGACTCGTGCGCCTTCGTCTTGACCGACAGCGCGCCACCGCTGCCCGACGCCCGGACGGACCGTGCCTCGGGCTGGATCGCGAAGGTGTAGCCGCTGTAGTAGTAGATGAACTGGGCCGTGTTGGGCTTGAGGTCCGTCACCTCGTAGTCGATGGCGACGTGGACGCGGTCCGCCGCCGGGTCGAGGGTGTACGTCGCGTCGGCCTGGACGCGAAGCGGATTCGCAGCGAGGGCGATGCCACTGCCTGCCGGCGAGATCGCAAGGCCGAGGCCGAGGAGCAAGGCGACCGCGAGGGCGCCGAGCCGGCGGCGCGCGATCTGGTCACGGAGCGGCATCCGACCGGGGGCCATCCCCCTCCTCCCGGCCTCGCTCGGCCTCAGGTCGACTCGGCGCGTCCTCGACGGCGTGCTCCGCGCACGAGGCCGACGAAGATCCCGAGCGCGATGACGAGCAGGACCAGGCTCACGATACGCGACCTGCCCACGCTCGCGGCGCTCATCCACGCGTCGTGCGCCGACTGAGCCGTTCTGTGGGCACCGGCCACGTCGCCCACGAGCAGGGCTACCTTCGCGGCCCCGAGCTCGACGGCCGGGTCGCGCGCGAGCAGCCCGATGCGGGCGAGCAGCGCGTTGGGCAAGCCCTGCCCGGCGGCTTGCGCTGACGCCGCGGCCGCGATCATCTCGACCGCGGATTGCTCGGACGCGGCCTCCGCGGCGGCCGCCGGGAGCCCGTCCCTGCCCTCGAACGCCTTGCGCAGCGAGTCCGGCAGCTTGACGTCGGCGGCCGACGCCGCGGCGGCGAGGGTCGCCCGCTGGCCGAGCACCTGGTCGGCCGTGGCGAGGAGGTCGACGGCGACGTCGAACCGCCACGCGCGCATCGCGTCGCGGATCGAGATCGGCAGGCGCCAATCCCCGGCGAGTCGCACCGTTTGTGCGTAGGCGGCACGCGTCGTGGCGCGGACGTCGAGCGCCACGAGGTCCTGCGGGCGGGCCACCCACTTCTGCCACAGGTCCCCGAAGTCCTTCCCGGTCTGGTCGTCGAGCAGGTCGAGCAGGCCGCGCCAGTCTGGCGCGCCGTCGACGGTCTCCTCGGCGGACGGATCCGGCTGGTATGCCCCGATGCCCCGGGCGGCGCGCGACCACACGTTCCGGAGGCCGTCGGGGCCGGCGCGAGTGCCGATCTCCCGTGCGAGCTCGAGGGAGGCCGCGTAGGCGTACAGGTCGGTCTCGGGGCTCGCCGTGTCGCTCGTGCCCCAGGCGTTGAGCGGGGTCGCGCCGACGCCCGGCTCGACCGGCCCAGGCGGCCTGATGTCGAGCCCGAGCTCCTGCGTGACGATCTCCGCGTAGTACGAAGCGAAGGCCTCCGCGGCCCATCGATCCGCGACCAGCCGGCCGTTGAACCAGGCATGGGCGAGCTCGTGGATGACGACGCTGTCCGAGGCGGCGTAGGAGACGTCGATTCGACGCTCCGTCGGGTCGAAGACACCCGCGAAGCCGCCGCTGCCGCGCACGAGCGCTTCGTTGACCGCGAGCGGCCCATCGAACCGCCACGGCACCCCGATCTCGCGCTCGAGGATCGGCAGGGCGTGCTCGGCGAGGTTGGCGACGCGGTCGCCCCACGCGGGATCGTCCGGCCACGAATGCACGATCACGGTCGCCGCGCCCGCCGAGAGCGGCACGGCGAGGCTCTTCTCGGCGTACGTGACCGGCCGGTCGGCCACGATGTCGGCGACGTAGTCGAGCGGTGCCGCGAGCGGGCCGCTGGTCCATTGCTCGTGCCCGGCATCGTCCGCGATCGGCCCCGTCAGCGGGCCGCGGCCGACGGTCACCTGGTAGCCGGTCGGGATCCGGACTGCGACCGACGAACCCGGCGTGTTCGGCGTCGCGAACGCCCACGCCCCGAACGTGACCAGCGATGGCGAGATCCGCACCGCCCGATCGGGCTCGCCGCCGGCGTCCCGGATGTTGAACGTGAGGGTCATGGTGGTCGACGTGCCCGCGGCGAGATTCGCCCCGAACTCGAGCTTGAGGCTCGTGAACGTGTCGGTGGCCTCGCGCACGGTGACGTTCGTGGCGCCCTTGCCCGAGAGCCGGAACTCGGACGTGCCCGGCTGCACCGTGAGGTACGCGGTGCGGAAGTAGTACTGGCGGGTGATCGTGTTCTTGAGGTGATTGGTGGCCGTCAGCTTCGCCGAGACCGCGACGCGCCCTTCGTTCGGGATGACGTCATAGCTCGCCACGCTCGTGATCGTCAGGCCGGGCGAGGCAGCTGCGACCGGTGGGGGCGCGAGGCCCGGCACGAAGCCGGGCACGAGCCCGAGCGCCAGCGCGAGCGTGAGGCTGGCCGCGAGGGCGAGCCCTCTGCGAGCGGGCCTCACCCGCCGACGAGCTCCCCGAGCTCCGCCGCGAACCGGTCGAGCAGCGGCGCGGTCCGGATGGGCCGCGCATCGTAGCCATCCGGCACGCGGCCGCCGATCCATAGCCAGCCGCGGGTCTCATCGAAGATCGCGTCGGCGATGAGGGTCACGCGGGCCAGCGCCAGGCCCAGCTCATCCGCGTCCAGCCAGCGGTTCGGCACCTCGACCGCGAGGATCGGGCGGCCGTCGTCTGCCACCGAGAACTTGGCCAGCGGGAACTCGTCGTTCCACCGGAGCAGGGTTCGGTATGCCTTGCGCAGGCCGTCGCCCAGCGGCGGCGCGAGGTGCGCCCAGACGATCGCCCCGATCGCGGGATCCAGGATCAGCGTGGCCCGCAGGTCGCGCCGGCGCCGGCCGTCGAGCGCCACGTCCCAGGCGACGATGCCCTCCCGCTCGAGCCCTGCGCCAGGCTCCAGCCCGAGGTCGCGCAGCCAGCGCTCCACCGTCGCCGGATCCACCCTCGCCGAGTGTCCGACCGCGCCATGACGCGCTGTGAAGGCGGGCGTGGAGCGCCTTCGTGGCGGCTGAGAGACCGCGCGCGCGGTCGAATTCCTGCTCCCGGGCATGGCCCGCGAAGTCTAGCCCGGGTTGCCATCTGCCCCCAGCGCGCCCACGGAATCAACCGGCCGAGGCGGTCTCGCGGGCGGTGTCGGCCTTCGCGCTGCGGGAGCGGGTCGGGGGCCCGGCCTCGATCGACCCGCCGGTGCGCACGACGCGGCTCCTGTAGTCGCTGCTCTTCACGTCCCCGCCGACCCGGACGTTGCGCCCGAGGCGCGCGCCGCGAGGCACGATCGACTGCTTGCCGACCACGGTGATCCCGGTGTTCAGGCGGCTCGGTTCCTGGCGGTTCGGGGCGCCGTCGTACGGGCCCTCGCCGACGATCGCGCCCTGGCCGACCACGACCTCCTTGTCGATGATCGAGCGATCGACGACCGCCCCCGCCCGGATGGTCGAGTCGAACATGACGATCGAGTCGCGCACGACCGCCCCAACGTCGACCCGCACCCCCGGCGAGAGCACGCTGTTGACGACCGTGCCATCGATCACGCAGCCGTGGCTGATGAGGCTTCGATGGATCTGCGCCGTCGCCCCCACCTTGGCCGGCGCGCGCTCCTCGGACCGGGTGTGGATCACCCAATCCGTGTCGTACAGGTCGAGCTCGGGCCGGTCCTCGAGGAGCGCCATGTTGGCCTCCCAGTAGGACTGGATCGTGCCCACGTCCTGCCAGTACCCGGAGAAGCGGTAGCCGAAGACCCGCGCCCCGCCGTCGAGCATCGCCGGGATGACGTTGCCGCCGAAGTCGACGAGGTCCTCGCTGAGCCAGCGCCGGAGCGCGCGTTTGGTGAACACATACACGCCCATCGACGCCAGGTCGCTCTTGGGCTGCTTCGGCTTCTCCTGCCACTCCGTGACCCGATCCGCCTCGTCCATGGCCAGGATGCCCATGCGGCTCGCATCGGCGAGGGGCACGCGGCGCACGGCGATGGTCACCTCGGCGCGATGCCGGCGGTGCGCCTGCACGAAGGGCTGGTAGTCCATCTTGTAGATGTGGTCGCCGGCGAGGACCACCACCGTGTCGGCGCTCGAGCGCTCGATGACGTTCATGTTCCGGAGCACCGCGTCGGCGGTCCCGCGGTACCACTCGGCGACGCGGCCGCGCGCGATGTACGGCTGGAGCAGCTTCACGCCACCCGTGTTCCGGTCGAGGTCCCACGGCCGGCCGAGGCCGATGTGGTCGTTGAGGGAGTGCGGGTTGTACTGGGTCAGGACGAGGACGTCATCGATATCCGAGTTGACGCAGTTCGACAGGGTGAAGTCGATGATCCGGTACTTGCCGCCGAACGGGACCGCGGGCTTTGCGCGCACCGACGAGAGGATGGACAGCCGCTCGCCTTCACCACCGGCGAGGATGAGCGCCATCGTCCGCTTCACGGTCGCCCTCCTGAATGCGAGCGAATCGTAGCACCGGCTCCCGGTGCTTCCGTTTGTGGCCGGGTTTCCGTTTCGGACAGGTCTCACAAGAGCCGTGCGAGAGCCAATTCCAGTCAGGCGCTCACGCCATGAGCATTGGTCAGCCGATTCATGACATGCGCCCGGCTGGTGAGCAGGTGACATGCATTGCGGCGCGCGCCACGCTCAGCACAGCGAGACCGGCATCGTGCGGACGTGACGAATGGTCGGGTCATGAGCGAATGACAGAAGTGGCGCGGGTGCGCCGGGCGCGTGAGGTCAGCCGCAGTGCCGGTCAGCGCGGCAGGAACAGGCGCGGGTTGGCCCAGTTGTCGTCGAACTGAACGGCCCAGTGGAGGTGCGGGCCGGTCGTCCAGCCGGTCATGCCCTCGTACGCGATGACCTCGCCCGCGGCCACGTACTCGCCGGCCCTGACCCTGGGCGGGTGGGACCTGTTGTCGATGTGGGCGTACCAGGTCACCAGGTGCGACGAGTGGGCGATGATCACGATCCAGGCCGGGTCATACGGGCTGCGGCCGGACCAGATGACCTTGCCCGAACCGGCGGCGCGAATCGGCGTGTACATGTCGTTCGCGACGTCGATCCCGGTGTGGAAGTGGTTGCAGTTGCCCAGGGGCGGCTCCCACGAAAAGCCGGTGCAGCCGAACTCCTGGGTGATCGATCCGGTCATCGGCCAGTTGAGGGTGCCGTTGTAGTCGGACGGGATGCCGCCCTTGGCCAGCTGCTCCTTGACGAGCCGGTTGATCAGAGCCGCGAGCTGGTCCTGCGCTGCCTTGCTCGCCGCGAGCTGCTTTGCCAGGTTCGCCTTGTCGCGGCCCATCTTGGCGTAGGCCGCCTGCTGCGCCCTGAGCAGCTTCGCGGTCTGGGCCTCGAGCAGGACGAGCAGCTTGCGCGAGTCGTTCAGGTCGGACATCTGCGCGTCGAGCGTCTTCCTCGATTCGGCGGCGAGGACGTGCAGCTCGTCGGTCTGCTGCTTGGCGATCTCGACGTTGTTGTGGAGCACCTGCAGCACCTTCTGGTCGGCGCCGATCTGCTGGGCCAGAAGCCGATCCTGCTCGGCGAAGTCGAGGTGATAGCCGACCTCGGTCAGGACATCGGTGAAGTCGCCGCTCGACAGGAACGTATCGAGGATCGACGTCCGATCGGTGTCGTACGCCTCGCGGATGCGTGAGCCGAGCAGCACCTTGGCGTCGGCGAGGTCCTTCTGCTTGCGCGCCTCCTCGGCCTGGACGTCGGCCAGCTGGGCATCGAGCCGGCCGGCGGTGGCGACGAGCTCATCGACGGCGTTCTGTGATCGGGCGACGTCGACCGTCATCGACACGATCTGGGTCCGGACCACGATCAGGTTGGCGTGAAGCGCCTGGAGGTCGTCCTTGGTCGAGGAGATCTCCTTGGTCAGCAACGCCTGGCTCGCGGCCAGGTCGCCGATCGATGCCTTCTGCTTCGAGATGAGCTTCTCGAGCGCATGCTGCTTCGCGTATGCGTCGGACAGGTCGTCCGCGGACGCGCCCGGGGGCGTGGCGGACGTGAACAGGCCGCCCAGCGTCGAGAGGACGAAGAGGAGGAGGACGGCTCGACCGCGCGTGCGGCCCTTGCGGCTGGCGGTCCAGCCGCGGGAGTCAGTCGCCTGAATCCGCATGGAGCAGCGTCTGCATCGTGCGGGCGTCTCCTTCGCGCTGGGGGCTCGCGTTGGTTTCGCTCGCCGGTGAGTCCGCCGTCCCGCTAGGCACATTGCCGGGACGACTACCGGCTAACGGTCGCGATACTACTGCAACGTGTCCAGCCGACGAACCCGTACATTCGTCAGGGCTGTTGTAAACCGAGGATGGCCCACAGGGTCCCGGCAATCAAGAAGGGACCGTACGGAACGAAGCTCTTCAGCGAGATTCGCCGGACGAACAGCATGACTCCCACGGTCAGGCCGGCGAGGAGCGCCCCCGCGATGAGCGCGTAGAACAGCTTGCCCGAGCCGGCGAGCAGGCCGACGCTGACCAGCAGCTTGAGGTCGCCCTGGCCGATCGCGCCCTGCCCGAACGGGATCGCCAGCAGGTACAGCGCGAGCGGCACCACGATCGCTGCGCCGGCCGCCCAGGCGAAGTCCTCCGCGGTCGGCACGAACGGGCTCGCGCCGGCGACGTAGACCAGCAGCGCGAACGCGATGAGCGGCAGCGTGATGACGTCGGGCAGGAGCCGCTGGTCGAGGTCGGTGGCGAACAGGACGATCAGCGCCGCCACGTACAGCCCGACGATGGCGAGCGGGATCGGGGTCGCGCCGAAGCGGAGGACGGTCCCGGCGAAGGCCGCGGCACCCAGCACCCCGACGACCGGCGTTCGCCAGTCGATCGGGCGGATGGAGCCGTCCTCGTGCGCGGGCCAGCGCGCCGCGAGCCGATCCGAGGCGAGACCCCAGGCGAGGCCGAGGATTCCCGCGATGACCGGGCCCAAGTCGCCGTCGAACCAGAGCGTGAAGATCGTCACGGGTGCCTTCGGGAGTGCCCGAGGGCGCTGATCGTCAGCCCTTCGCGCCCGCGAGGGCGAGCTCGACCAGTGTCGCGTGGGAGACGCCCGTCGCCCCCCGCGGCGCATATGGCGTGACCCGCCGGAAGTAGCCCGTGCCCGCGATGTCGAGATGGACCCACGGCTGGGTCACGAACTCGCTGAGGAACAGCGCGCTCTTGACGAGGCCGCCCTCGTTGTTCCGCGAGAAGTTCACGAGGTCGCCGGACCAGCTCTCCATGTCGGCCTTGTACTCCTCGACGAGCGGGAGCTGCCAGTACCGCTCGCCGGCGCGCGCCCCGGCCGCGAAGACCTCGTCCACGAAGGTCTGCGGGGTCCCGAATCCGCCCGACACGAGCTCGCCGAGGGCGCGCGACACCGCTCCCGTGAGCGTCGCCACGTCGACGAGGTGGGTGGCACCGAGCTGCTCCGCGTAGGTCAGCGCGTCAGCGAGGATGAGGCGGCCCTCGGCGTCGGTGTTCGTGATGTCGACCATCTTGCCGTTGAGCGCCCTGACGATGTCGCCGGGCCGCGTCGAGTGCGGGCCGGGCATGTTCTCGACCGCGGGCGCCATCACCAGGAGCGGCGTCCCGGGTGCGAGCCGGGCGACGGTCACCGCGGCGGCAATGACCGTGCACGCACCGGCCTTGTCCATCTTCATCTCGTCCATCCGGTCGGATGGCTTGATCGAGATGCCGCCCGAGTCGAAGCACACGCCCTTGCCGACGATCGCCAGGTGCCGGCCAAGCGCGTCCTTCTCGCCCTTCTTGCCCGAGCGCATCACGATCATCCGGGGCGGGTTGTCGCTGCCCCGGCCGACGGCCATGAACAGGCCCATGCCCATGTCGGTCGCCTTCTCCGGGCCGATGACGTCGATCCACAGCCCGTGCTTCTTGGCCAGCGTGTATGCCTCTTCGGCCAGGACCTCGGGGCTCACGTCGTTGGAGCTGCGGTTCGACAGGGTCCGGGCGGTGTTCGCGCCCTCGCCGATGATGGTCCCGCGTTCCGCGGCCTTCTCGAGGCGGCCCTTCTCCTCGCCGGGCGCCACCAGAACCAGCTCGGACAGCTCGGGCGCACCCTCCTCGTAGCCGTCGCGGTAGATCCTCGCCGGCTCGTAGCCGCCTTCGACCACGCCACGCCCCACGAGCTCGGCGACCGCCGCGGCGCCGCCCTCGAGCACGTCGGCGAGCGGCGAGAGCCACACCGCCATCGAGCGCGCCTCGCGGCCGGCGAGCCGGCGAATGGACGCTGCGGCAAGCTTGACGACCGTCTCGCGATCGAGGTCGGCAGCGGGACCGCCGAGCACGACGACCAGCCGCTTCGCGCCGATCTCCTTGCCCGAGCCCGTGCCGGCAAGGACGCTCTTGAACCGCTTGCCACGCAGCTCGCCGAAGTCGTCGAGCGAGCGCAGCTCACCGCCCGAGCGGCGATCCAGCTCGGCGAGGGGTCCCGAGAACGCCGGCTGGCCGAGGATCGGCACGACGAGGACATCGGCCTTGACGTCCCACGGTTGCTCGGCGGTGACGCGTACCTGCACGGGAGACCCCCTCGGACGTGGTGGCGGGCGATCTGGGCGGCCCGGGCGGCAGTGTAAAGCCGCCGGCCGCTCGGGGCGGCTCGAGGCGGCTCGGGGCGTTTCCGGCCGCCGTTGCGCCCGACGGTCAGCCGGGCGGTGGCGAGGCGCTGTCCGTCGCTTCGGGCGACCCGGAGTCGCCGGGCGAGCCCGACTCGGTCGGCGAGTCTGACTCGGTGGGCGAGCCGGTCGGAGCCGCCCCGGCTTCCGCGAGGGCATCGTCGATCCGGCCGCGCGCGTCCTCGATCGCGAGGACCGCCTGGGTCAGCCCGCCGCGCGCGACCTCGGCGACGATCACGATGATCGTCCGCCGGTCGGGCGGCAGCTGCTCGAACGCGTCGCGCTCGTCCCGCCGCGCGAGCTGCACCTTGACCGTGATCCTGCCGCCCGATTGGTCGAGGGCGACGTAGAGCGCCCTGAGCGCCTGGTCGTAGTCGCCGTTGCGCTGGATCCACTCGTCGAGAACGGTGGTCTCGTTGCCGGCGATCAGCTTCGTGCGCTGCTCCTTGACGCTGACGACGGCAAGGATCGCCTGGTCGAGCGTCGTGGCCGCCTCCCCGTACTTGCGAGCCCGCCCCTTGGCCGCCGCGTCGAGCACGATCTCGTCGTGCTCGGCGATGAGCGTGGTCAGCTGCGTCGCCTCGATGGCACGGGCGGTCACCTGCAGCCAGTGGGCGTTCAGGCTGGCCGCGGCGTCGAGCGCGGCGAGGATCGCGGCGCGTCGGACGAGGGTGTCGTTGCTGTAGCGCAGGACCGCGTCGGGCTCGTCGCCGGGCAGGCCGGCGAGCGAGCCGAGCAGGGCGTTCGTCTCGGTATTGATCGTTGCCGCGACCTGGCTGCCCTGCGCGAGGCTGTCCTGCAACTTGGTCGGGTCGCTGCTCGCGATCTCCTCGAGCGCGGTCTTGGCGTCATCGGCCAGTCGTTCGACGTCGGCCGCGATGACCCGCAGCCGGTCTGTCGCCTGGTCGAGCCGGGCGCCGAGCGCCGTGTCGCCCACGGACGTGAGCTCGGCCCGGGATGGGCCGCCGGGGGTGTGGGATGCCTCGGCGATGAGGCCGGCGCCGCCCGCGGCGAGAACGGCGAAGAGCGCCGTCCAGAGGATCCCGCGGATGGCCCGACCGACGATCGCCTGGACGCGGGCGCGCGCGCTCGACATGCGGCGCGGATCGTAGCATCGGTGGATGCGTACCCCGGAGCCGGCGATTTCCCGCCTGCTCGAGGCCATGCCCAAGGCCGAGCTGCACCTCCATCTCGACGGCTCGGTCCGGGTCGGGACGGCGCTCGAGCTGGCCCGGACCCGAGGCGTCGATGCACCCGCGACCTGGCGTGGCATGTTCGATGCGCTCGTCGCGCCGGAGCGGTGCCGGGACCAGGCGGAGCTGCTGCGCGCCTTCGACCTGCCAATCGCGCTGATGCAGGACGCCGAGGCGCTCGAGCGGATCACCACGGAGCTCGTCGAGTCGAAGGCGGCCGAGAACGTCCGCTACGTCGAGATCCGCTGGGGGCCGCTGCTGCATGTCGCTCGAGGGCTCCCGCTCGCGGATGGAATCGAGGCGGTCGTTCGCGGCGCCGAGGCCGGCGCGGCGTCCACCGGCACGGTCGTTCGCCTGCTCGCGACGGCCCTCCGCTCCCATGACCCGGCCGACAACGTTCGGCTGGCCGAGGCGGCATCTCGCTTCCGCTACCGCGGCCTGACCGGCTGGGATCTCGCCGGCCCGGAGGCCGCCTACCCCGATCCCCTGCTCCATGGGCAGGCGTTCGAGGCGGCTCGCGCGGGAGGTCTGCGGATCACCGTCCACGCCGGCGAATGGGGCGGCGCAGCGCAGGTGCGACGCGCGCTCGCGGTCGCTCCCGAGCGGATCGCGCATGGCGAGGCGGCCTCTCAGGATTCCTCGCTCGTGGCTGAACTGCGGGCGCTCGGCATTCCCCTCGACCTGTGCCCGACCTCGAACGTCCAGGCCGGCATCGTCGCGTCGCTCGCGGATCACGCGCTGGTGCGCCTGCATCGGGCCGGCGCGCCGGTGACGCTGTCGACCGACGACACGACGGTGTCCGACCTCTCGCTCACCGAGGAGTACGGCCGCGCGGTGGCCGAGATCGGGCTGACGCTGCCCGAGCTGTGGGCGATCGATCGCTATGCGCTCGAGGTCGCGTTCGCGGACTCGGCGACGCTCGCGCCGCTGCGGCAGGAGTTCGATGCGTGGGCCGACGGGATCGCCGAGATGAAGCCGGCTGGAGCCTGATGGAATGAGCTGGCAAGACCATCTTGCCGACCTCGCCCGCCTGGTGCCGCCTCCAGACTCGCCATTTCGCGCCCCCGCCGACTGGGCGACCTTCGAATCAGAGAATGGCTTCCGGCCGCCGGCCGACTACCGGGCGCTCCTTGACACGTACGGCGCGGGCACGTTCGATGCACCCCTGGGCGGCTTGACGATCACTCAGCCTATCCACCCGCAGCGCACATTCCTGGAGGGCAACCGATGGGCCCGCGACAACCTGCGCGGCCTTCAGCGTCGGTTCCCAACGCTCGAACCGCCCTGGCCGGTCTACCCGGAGCCCGGCGGATTCCTGCCGTTCGCGTCCGACGATACGAGCTGGACC
>Ga0066710_100005293_pt1 | contig 11713 bp, 6 predicted proteins | sample GraSoiAngelo_159_FD_79666 | JGI IMG/M metagenome (GOLD analysis project Ga0066710, IMG submission 79666) | Grasslands soil microbial communities from the Angelo Coastal Reserve, California, USA - 14_1009_16_40cm | ecosystem: Environmental > Terrestrial > Soil > Grasslands | place: USA... | reverse complement strand
TCGGCGATGCGGGAACGCCAAAGTGAATGCGGTGTCGACCTGGACTGCATCGACCGGGGCCCTGAATGCCAGGCGGAGCAGCAGAACGCCGTCGACGCCGTCTGCGCATCCCTCGGCGTCTAGGGTCCTGAGTCGTTGGTTCGTTGGTAGATTGGCCGGATGGGTGATGGCCGCGGTCCGAAGTTGGCGGTTGTGGAGTTGACCGCCGAGGAGCGGGAAGTGGCGCAAGCGGTTCGTCGTGGATCGGGTGGACGGGTTGCGCGACGAGTCTCGTCCCGGCACGCCTCGGAAGATCACCGATGCGGTAGTGGAGGCGGTGATCGTCAAAACGCTGGTAGATCGGCCGGCGAACCGCGACTCGCACTGGTCGACCCGGTCGATGGCCAGAGCGGTGGGGCTTAACCAGACCGCGGTGTCGCGGATCTGGCGGGCGTTCGGGCTCAAGCCGCACTTGGTCGACTCGTGGAAGCTGTCGACGGATCCGCTGTTTGTCGGCAAGGTTCGTGACATCGTCGGGTTGTATCTGGATCCGCCGCACGGGGCGGTGGTGTTGGCGGTGGACGAGAAGTCGCAGATGCAGGCGTTGGACCGGACCGCGCCGATGCTGCCTATGCTGCCCGCGGCCCCGGGCCGGCAGACCCATGACTACGTCCGGCATGGCACGACGAGTTTGTTCGCCGCACTCGATGTGGCCACCGGCACGGTGATCGGGCAGACCCATCGCAAGCACCGGCATCAGGAGTTCCTGCGGTTTCTGAAGACGATCGACAAAGCGACCCCGGCCGAGGTGGATCTGCACCTGGTACTGGACAACTACGCCACCCACAAGACCCCGGCGATCCACCAGTGGCTGGTCAAGCATCCGAGGTTCCATCTGCACTTCACCCCGACCTACGCGTCCTGGCTCAACCTCGTCGAACGGTGGTTCGCCGAGCTGACCAACCGCAAGCTGCGTCGGCTCGTCTGGACCAAGACCGCCGACGACATCCTGGAGACACTCGCCGCCTACTGCCAACGAATCAACGACTCAGCACACTGGCTGGCCGGTGCGGCCCGAACCTCATCCACGAGGGCGAGCCGGCGCGGGCCAGGGGAGCGCGTGTCCATGCCCAGACCGCATACGGGCAGCCGACGACCAGCCGGAGATGGCCCTTGACCCTCACAGCTACCAGGCGGCGATCGAGACGCGCACCCCGACAACAACCCGGCGACGCGCATATCCAGGAAGAACTGTTCTGCCTGCACCTCATCCGCGGCGACACCGCCGGCGCGATGCGTGCGGCCGAGGCGACCGAGCGCGCCGCGCAGGCGGAATCCAGGCCGTGGGCGCCGGTCGCCAGATCCTGCGCGACCAGGCGGACCCGGTTCCTGCTGACCGCCGCGCCGCGACGTCGATGAAAATTCGCCGGTACACCGCCTTGATCGGCTCCGGCTGGGCCGCCCCGTGCCGGAGAGCAGGCCCGCGACACTGTCGAGGAAGCGTCCGGCGATGCGCGGACACCCCGAGTCACCGGCGTACCAGTGCATCAACGGCGGTGAGGGAGTTGACAGACGGGGTGTTGACCGTCTATTCCGTGGAGTGTCCGGGCTACGGCTCCCCGGTCGAAATGAGCCGGCAAATGTGCCTCTGGGTAGGAAGTGTGACCGAGCTGGTTGGGTTCTTCGAGGCGACTGGTGTCGTCTGTGTCTCGGCCATCGAGTAATCCGTGATCGGGTTGGAAGTTCTCGAGGAACTGGGGCAGGGTGCGTGGACCGTTGTGTATCGGGCTCGGCGGCAGGGCGTCGACTACGCGCTGAAGGTGCTGAAGGCGCCGGTAGCGGATGACCGACAGGCGCTGATGTCATTTCGGCGTGAGGCAGCCCGGTTGACCTGTCTTACGCATCCAGGGCTGGCTCGAATCCACGAGGTGGGGCATGCACAGGGCCGCCCGTACCTGGTCATGGAACTGGTCAAGGGCCAGAGTCTGGACAGTTTGCTGGCCGGTGACGCGCTGAAAGAGGACCGGGTCGTCACGATCGCGGTCGATGTGGCAGGGGCGCTGGCGGCGGCGCACCAGGCGGGCCTGGTCCACCGGGACGTGAAGCCGGAGAACATCATGATCCAGCCCGATGGGCGGGCCAAGGTGATCGACTTCGGGCTGGCGATCCGGACATCGGACGGCGCCGAGGAGTCGGTGGCCGGCACGTTCTCCTACATGGCCCCTGAGCAGGCCGGGATGCTCAAGCGGGTGGTGGACGGCCGTTCGGACCTGTACTCCCTGGGCGTCGTGCTGTTTCGATGCGTGACCGGTCAACTGCCATTCGTCACCTCGGACGTGGGTGAGCTGATGCGGCTGCACACCGTGGCGCCGGCCCCGGACATACGAACGTTCCGGCCGGACCTCTCCCCGGCCTTCGCGGCGATCGTGGCGAAGCTGCTGGCCAAGGATCCCGACGACCGGTACCAGACCGCGGGCGGACTGCTCGCTGACCTGCAACGGTTGCAGGCCGGCGGAGAGCCGTCGTTCCCCCTGGGATCGATGGACGTCCCGCTCGGGGAAGTTGACATCCGGCTGGTCGGGCGGGCGGCCGAACTCACCGCATTGTTGGACCGGTGGGACAAGGCCCGGTCCGGCCATGGTGGGGTGGCGCTGGTGTGCGGTGCCCCGGGCATCGGCAAGAGCCGGCTGGTGCACGAGCTGGTGGTCACCGCGCGTGGCGCCGGCTGTCTGGTCCTGCAGGGCAAGTCGGCATCAGACGACCCGATGCCGCTGGCACCGCTGAGAGCCGCGGTGGAGCAACACCTGAGCGCGGTGAACGAGCTGCCGGAGCCGGCACGCCATGCCGCGCTCGACCAGGTCCGCGCCGCTGCCCGACCGGTAGCCTCCCTCGTACGCACGCTGTCTGCGGCCCTGGCCGGCCTGCTGGACGTACCGTCGGAGCCGGCCGAGGATGCCCGTCCGGAGCAGTTCACCGTCGCGGTGGCGACGTTCCTGGCCGAGCTGTCGCGGCAGGCCGGCGACGCGATCCTCTGGCTGGACGACGTGCAGTGGCTGGACCCGGCGACGCGGCGGGTGCTCCGCCATCTCGCCCACGACCTGGCAGACACTCCGCTGCTGGTAGCCGCCACGGCCCGCGACGACGCAGAGAGCACCGCGGCGCTCGAAGCGTTCTCGGCCGATCTCGGACAGGTGATCGACACCCGGCTGGAGGTACCGCCACTCGACGGCCCCGCGGCCGGCCAACTGCTGGCCGCCCACCTCGGCGGCGCGGCCGTCACTCCACGGCTGAGCACGCAACTGATCGCCCGCGGCGATGGCAACCCGTTCACCCTCGGGGAGTATCTGCGGGCGGCGGTCGACGCCGGCCTGATCCGTCCGTCCTGGGGGGAATGGGTACTGGAAGAGGACGGTCTGGACGCCCTTGAGCTGCCGGAGGATGTGCTGCGGCTGGTGCTGTCCCGGGTGGATGGACTGGGTGGGGACAGCCGCCGGATGCTCGCCGCGGCGGCGGCTATCGGGATGCGGTTCCGGCCCGATCACCTCGCCGGGGTCTGTGGGGTGGATCAGCAGCAGGTGCTGGACGTGATCCGGATCGCGACCGACCGCCGGCTGCTCGGCCCAGGGGAGAGCGGCGAGCACGTGTTCGTGCACGACCGGATCCGGGAGGCGCTGCTGGCCGACCTCGACGCAGCGGCGTTGCGGTCGTTGCACCAGCGCATCGCCGAGGTGCTGGCTGCCTCGCCGGCCGGTGGCTCGGAGCAGGTCTACGCGGTGGCGCGGCATTACCGCCTCGGTGACGTGGACCGTACGCCGGAGCGGGTATTCGATGCCTGCCTCGCGGCCGGGCAACTCGCGCTGGCCGAGTACGCCCCGCAGGAGGCGATGGGATTCCTTCAAGCCGCCAGCGCGGCCGCGACGAGCGCCGGGATCGATCCGGACGGCCGGCTGTACGCCGCGCTGGGCGTGGCGTACCTGCGGATCGGCCGGTTCGCCGAGGCCCGGGACCGGCTACAGCAGGCGTTGACCACCGAGCCGGACCGCCACCGGCGGGCCGTACTCCATGGACTGATCGGCGAGGCCCACCATGGCTGCTATGAGTTCGGCGAGGCAATAGCCGCGGTCCGGCGAGGGCTGGCCGAGCTGGGCCGCCCGCTGCCCACCAACCCCGTCCGGCTGGTGATCTCCAGTATCGGACTGTTCGTCGGTGGCCTACTGGTGGGATCGCTTCGGCTGGGTTCCGGCCTGGCGACCGGCGAGCAGCGGGAGCGCTACCGGCTGGAGTCCTGGCTGGACGGGGTGGCCGCCGAGGCAGCCGCGTACGGCCGGCGCGCCCTGCTGATCCTCTGCCTGGTCTTTCGCGAGATGTACCCGGCCAGCCGATTAGGCCTCTCGCCGGAGCGGGCCCGGGCATACACCCACCTGGCCTCGACGCTGCGGATGGCCGGCCTTCGCGGCCCGGGCGACCGGCTCCAGCAGCGCACGTACCGCATCGCCGCGCGGCTCGGCGACCCGCCGACGTCGGCGTACGTCGCCTGGTCGGACGGTCTCGTCAGGTGCGTCGTCCCCAACGACGACGTCGAGAGTCTGCGGGTTCTGCGCCAGGTCCTGACCGAACACGGCCGCTGGCTGGACGCCGAGGAGTACCTGCGGGCCGTGGGTGGGCTGTGCAACTACCTCACCTGCTGCGGCTACCCGGGGGAGTCGCTGGCCTGGCACGAGCTGGGATGCGCTCGGGTGACGAGCTATGAGCAGGCGCGCGGCCACCTGTTCGCGGCCGCGGGCGTGGCCAACCGGGCGATGCTCGGCCATGGCGAGGATGCGGCCGCCCAGCTGCGTGCGGTCCGCGGCTTTCTCGCCGAACACCCGGACAACCGGGAAGCCGGGATCAACTATGTTCTGGTCGCCCTGATGGCCGCGGTAGAGCAGAACCAGCTGGGTGAGGAGTTCGAGGGCGTTGTCGCCGAATTGGACCGCCTGCGCCTGACCCCGCGTCAGGTATGGCCCAGGCTGCGCATCCTGTGGGCCTTCCTTGCCCATGGCCGGCTGGCACAGTACATGGCCGCGGCGGAGGAGGAGCGCCCCGCGCGGCTGGCCGCGGTCCGCGCAGCGATCGACGAACTGCGCCGTGCCGCGGCGACCCCGCTCATCCGGGCTCATCACCTGATCCTGCAAGCCGCGTACCGGCAGTTGACCGGTGACAACCAGGGCGCGTTGGGTCAACTGACGCACGCCGAGCGGATCGCGCGGAGGTTGGACGCGCCGATCCTGGACTACGAGATCGGGCGCGTGCGCGTGCGGGCACTACGGGCCCTCGGCCGTACCGCCGACGCGCACCGGCAGGCCCGCATCGCCCTGCTGCTGGCCACCGAGTACGGCTGGGAGCACCGCGCCCGGTGGATTCGTGCCGAGTTCCGCATCTCCGATCAGTCACACCACTCGCTCGGGTCGACGTCGTCGGAGCTCAACCGGCGGCGGCTGGAAGCGCTGCAACAAGTGAGTCTGGCCGCCGCAAGCGTGCTCAACCCGCGGGAGCTGGCCCGGGTGGCGCTGGACGAGACGGTACGCATCCTGGGCGCCGAACGCGCGTTCCTGTTCCTGCTGGACGAGTCGGGGACGCTGGTACCGCATCTCGGGCGCGACGCCGACGGCGCGGACCTCGACGCGCCGGCCGGGTACTCGACCAGCCTGGTCGAGCGAGTCCAGGCCAGCGGCGAACCGCTGGTGGTCACCGGCGACGAGGAGGGCCGAGCGCTCGGGTCCCACAGCGCGGCCGCGCACGGGTTGCGCAGCATCATGGTCGCGCCACTGCGGCTCAAGGATCGGCTGCTCGGTGTGGCGTACCTGGACAGCCGGGTGGCCAAGGGCGTCTTCACCAGCGAGGACGTCGACATCCTGACGGCCATCATCAACCACGTCGCGGTGTCACTGGAAACCACCCGCGCTGCCCAGTTGGAGCTGGCCGTGCAGGCCGCCCGCCAGCAGCGGGACCTGGCCGAAACACTGCGATCGGCGATGTCGCGGGTCAGCCAGACGGTAGACCCGGAGGAGGTGCTCCACCGGCTGCTGGCCGCAGTGTCCGGCATCGTGTCCGGCGATGCCGCCTGCCTGATCCGCCGCGACGGCGGCGCACTGGCCGTGGCGGCGACCCACGGTCGGGCGGACAGCACCGCCGTGGACCGACGGCTCGACCCCGCCGCCGACCGTACCCTCGCTTCGCTCCTCGATTCGCAATCGCCCGTCCTGGGCAGCGCCGCGGCCGACCAGCCGGCTCCGTTGCCGGAGGTGCTCGCCGGGGTACGGTCATGGGTGGCGGTACCGCTGACCCTCCAGGTCGAGCAGGTCGCACTGCTGATCGTCGGGTCTACCGCCGCCGACGCCTACACGCAGGCCGATGTCGAGATTGCGGCGGTGCTTGCCGGCCAGGGCGCGGTCGCATACCAGAACGCCGTTCTGGCCGCGACCGACGCGCTGACCGGGGCGTACAACCGGCGGCACTTCTTCGAACTGGCCAGGCGCAAGTTCGTAGCGGCCCGCGCGGACGACCGTCCGCTGGCTGTGATCATGGTTGACCTCGACCATTTCAAGCAGATCAATGACAACCACGGCCACCTGGTCGGTGACGAGGTGATCCGGGAGGTCACCCGCCGACTGCTGGGGGCGGTGTCGGACGGTGACCTCGTCGGCCGGTACGGCGGCGAGGAGTTCTCCCTCATGATCGATTCGCACGCCGCCGAGGTGGCCGAGCGGGTGCGGGCCGTGGTCGCGGACGAGCCGGTCGTCACCGACCGAGGACCACTGCGAGCCACCGTCAGCGTCGGGGTCGCCCACCTGCGCCCCGACGACGCCGACCTCGACACCTTGCTCGCCCGCGCCGACGCCGCCCTGTACGGGGCCAAACAGCAGGGCCGCAACCGCGTGGTCACCGCTGAGGGGTTGTCGCGGCACAGGGCGGACCCGTCGGCGAAGCGTCCGTAGCGGCGCCCGCGCGGCCGGACCACCGCCGCACGGCGACCACGCCGGCGTACGACACCCGAGCGTTACCCGTCCGGAAGGCGGCTCCCGCGCGATGGCCCTCACCACCGCGCGGGACGCGACCCGTCTGTTCGTCGTGCGCTACGGTGCCCCTTCTCGCGGCGCCGCAGCCCCCCGTTGCGGCCGGGACACGTGGCGTCGCGTTGCCCGAGAATCCCGGCCGTGCTAGAAACTACGCGCCGGGCGCAGGCCACGGTGACGGTCGAACGACCCACAATTTCGCACATCCTTCGGGCGGCTGGTCACCGCGTTGTCACTGGGGGTTCGGATGGACGGGGGCCCGGCCGAATGCGAACTGGTTGTCCTCGCGCGCCGGTTCGCGGCACTGACCCGCGGCGTCATCGCGGCCGGCTGCCTGGTGCTCGGGTTGATCGTCGTGCCGGGTCCCCCGTTCGGGGCGGCCGTCTGGGCGATGCTGGCGTTGCTGGCGTGGAACATCGGGTACACCGCGCGACAGTTCCACGCGTCCAGCCCCCGGCTCGTCGCCTGCGACGTCGCGCTGCTGAGCCTGGCCGCGCTCGGCCAGCAGTGGATGGTTCCCGGTGCGGCCTCCGCGGACGGCACCGGATGGGTACTCGCCGTCGTGACCATCACGGTCATGACGGTCCAGTGGCATACCGGTACCTGGACCGGCGCGGCCGCCATGGTCCTGCTCGTCGGCGCCTATGTGGCCGGTGCCTGGCTGGCGGTCGGGGTCACCGAAACACATCGGCTGACGCTGGTCTTCTGGGCGCTCTGGGCGGGGATGCTGTCGCGCGGATGCCACCGCCTGCTGCTGTCCGCGGGCCGGCGTTCCGACGCGCTGCTCGCCGAGCGGGAACAGCAGCGCCGCGCGCAAGCGGTCACCGCCGCCCGCCGCGCGGACGAACGCGACCAGCAGGCGTTGCTGCACGACACGGTGGCCGCCACGCTGCTGATGGTCGGCCTGGGGACGGTACCGGGACCGCGTTGCTGGCTGGCCGAGCAGGCGAGCCGGGATCTCCTGGTAATGGACAGCCGGACGGCGCCGGACGTCCCGAGCGACCTGGCCGACCTGCTGTCCGCAGAGGTCAGCCGCAGCCCGGTACCGGTACGGCACGAACCGCCGCCCCGGGTGGTCCTGCCGGCGCCGGTAGCGGAGGCGATCGCGGGCTGCGTGCGGGAGGCCCTGCGCAACGTCGCCCGGCACGCCAGCGTCGATCAGGCGACCCTTTCCGTGGTACCCGACCCGGTGCGCGTCGATATCGCCGATGCCGGTTGCGGGTTCGACCCCAACCGCGTGCCGACCCATCGGCGCGGGATAGCCGGATCGATCGTGGCGCGGATGGCCGCGGTCGGCGGGCGGGCCACGGTACGGTCGGCCCCGGGTGCGGGTACCGTCGTGCGGCTGGAGTGGCCGGGTGTCTGACACCGCACCGGCGGTGATCGCCGACCGGACCCTGGCCGGACTGCGTCGCGGGCTGCTCGCCGTACCCGCGGCCGACCTCGTCTTCAGCCTCCCGATCCTGCTCGACAATCCCGGGGCCTACCGGCCGTTACGGGTCGAGGCGCTGGCCTTCGCGGCGCTGGTGGGCATCACCGCCCTCGCCGCGGTACCCGTGCTGCGCGCACGCCCGTGGGGCGCCTGGCGGTGGCCCTTGCTGGGGGCGGCCTTCGTCGCGCACACGGCCGCCAACGCGGCGGTGGTGCCGGCCGAACTGTTCGGCGCCGCACACTGGTCATGGGAGATCCTCGGCTGGTGGGCCGTGCTCCTCCTGCTCGACCGGCCGGTGTGGTACCTGCTCCTGCTGTTGGGCATCCATTTCGGCGTGACCTGGGGACAGGCAATCGCGGTGGGGCGCGCAGACGTGCGCACGGTTGTCGGAATGACCACCGTCGCGCTCATCTTCGGCGGACTTCAGGTCGCCGTCTGGTTCCTTGGCGCGGGTACCCGTCGTGCCGCCGCCACCGCGGTCGCACTCGCGGCCGACGGCGCGCGGCTGCGCACCGCGGAGATGGTCGCCGAGCAGATCCACCGCGACCGGCAGGCGAGGTACGCCGAACTCGCCGGCACCGCCGGCCCGCTCCTCGACGGTCTCGCCAGCGGACGGCTCGATCCCGGCGACCCCGTCGTGCGGCAGGCATGCATGATCGAGGCGGCCCGCATCCGCCGGCTGTTCGCCGAGGCGGACGATACAAGCGATCCGCTCGTGCACGAACTCGCCGCCTGCATCGACCTCGTGGGCCGCCGTGGCGTCGTCGTCCAGCTCGCGATCCGCGGCCAGTGCCCGCCACTGCCGCAGCCGGTTCGCCGCGGCCTCACCGAGCCAGCCCTCGTCGCGCTCACCACCGCGGTGTCCGCGGCCCGGGTCACCCTGGTCGCGGTTTCCAACCGCGTGGTGCTCAGCGTGGTGACCGATGGCGCCGGGCCGCCGGCCGACGCGACGGCCAACGGTACCGGCCACGAGCAGGTCGACGTCGCGTGGACCCGGCAAGACGACACGGTGTGGATGGAAGCGACCTGGGTGGCAGCATGATCGACGTCGTCGTGGTCGATGACCATCCCGCGATCCTCGCCGGGATACAGGCGTGGTTCGCTGCCGCGGACCCACCCATCCACGTCGTCGCAGCCGGAGCCGACCTCTCCGTCGCCTGGACCGGACCCGGTCGCCACGCGCGCATCGTGGTCCTCGACCTCCAGCTGACCGCCGGCAACCCGGCCTACGCGGATCTCGGCCGGCTGGTCGATGCCGGGCGCCAGGTCATCGTGTACTCGATGCGCGATGATGCGGCCACCGCGCTGGCCTGCCTGGACCTTGGTGCGTTCACGTATCTCAACAAGGCGGAGGGCCACGCCCACCTGGTCGCCGCCGTACACGCGGCCGACGCCGACCGGGCGTACGTCTCGCCTTCCCTGGCCGGCGCCATGGGAGTCGATCAGCGACCCACCCGTCCCAGGCTGGCCCCACGCGAGGTCGACGTGCTGCTCGAATGGTTCAAGTGCGAGTCGAAGGAGCTGGTCGCCAGCAAGCTCGGGCTGTCCCCGCGAACGGTGGCAAGCTACCTCGACCGGGTCAGGATCAAGTACGCCAACACCGGTCGACCCGCCCCGACCAAGGCCACCCTCGTCGCCCGCGCGATCCAGGACGGACTGATCCGACTGGACGAGCTCTGAGACCTGGCACCGGTGCCAGCCCCTGGTGCGTCAGGGCGGTTCCTCGCGGGCCTCCCGCGCGTACTCGGCGAACGTACTCTCCAGGTAGCCAGCCAGTGTTGCGGGAGCGAACGGCAGCAGGTCGGCCACCAGCAGCGGCGCATGCCACGCGTAGTCGGGCCAGGCCGGCGGTCTGACCAGTACCGTGCCGTCGGGATCGCGGTACTCGTCAGCGTTGGAGCGCGGCAGGTCGAGGTCTTCGTAGGTGATGCCGGGCTCGTGGATGCCCAACGCGCCGGCCAGCGCGGCCAGCAGCATGGTCACGTCGACCCGCCCGGGCGGCAGCCAGGCCACTGCCGCGCGATAGCACCGGCCGACCACCAGCGTGATGTCGTCCGAGCTGAACCCGTCGGGATGGGTGTCCTCCAGTAGTGACCGCAGCACGTCACCGAGCACACGACCGCCAGCCGGCTCGGTGGCCAGCCGAGCAATCGCCGTGCCATAGGTCGCGACATCGTCGGCGCTGATCGCCGTGTCGACAGCGTGGACGACCATGCGTACCAACCCACCCGCTGCTCCGGAGACGCTGCTCGCCATTTCCCCATCCTGCCCGGCCGGTACGACGAATCCGCGCAGCCGCCGGCGTGGTGACGAGAGCGCGGTCAGCATGGCCAGGATCAGGATAACGACGAGGTCGAAGCCCTTGTCGATGGCCATCAGGGCGCCGGACGTGGCCTGGGCGCCGGTCGGCAGTGCCGATCCCGGGGTACGGACCGATTGGAAGGCCGGATGGTGGATCGTTCGTCAGTAGTCATCCACAACACGGTCAGCCTCGATGGGCGGCTGGCCGAGTTCCCGGTCGACCCCGGCTGCGCTACACGGTCCGGTCCGCCACCGCAGGGGCGGTGGGGGCCCCTGCCGGTGCGTCCCGCCGGGGTGAGGTCGACGGAGGACCGTGAAGCCGACGACCATTAGCCGGCGGCGCCGGTTGTCTCCGCAGCACGGCAGTGCACCGCCGTCAGGACGCGACCTCGGCCGCCTCGCGCACTGCCGTGCTGCGGAAAGGTTGGACCCGGTCCTTGAGTTCGGTCCTCTTGCGGGCGTACTCGGCGTCCAGTTCCTGACGCGTTGGTCGAGCGGTCCCCGGTCGGCTGCATCGCTGTGGTGGGGCCGGGTACGGCTTACCTGTTGTGGGAGCCCGTGGTCAAGTTGTGTGGCTTGTTCGGCTGGTTCCGTCGCGGCCGGAGGTCGCGTCCTCGGGTTCGGGCCGGTCTGCGGTCTGGGGGCGTGGCTGTCGGACCCGCCCGGGAAGGGGGTGGACTTGGCGCTGGATGACACGCCGCCCGGTGGTGCCGCGTTTGGGAACGGTTCCGTTGGTCAGCGGTGCATGTCCGTGTTCTGCCTGGTTGATCGGCGGTGCGGTTTCGTATTGGTGCATGCGGGCGCCCTGGCTTACCTAGGTCCACGGGTCGGTTGTTCTGGGCCCGGCGACAAGATGATCTATTGGGTGTTCCGCGGGGTGCGGCCGCTCATTCTTTGGAGGTCGTTCCCACCCGTGAGGGAGTGGGTCGACAGCCTTACGGCGGGA
>Ga0066710_100005291_pt1 | contig 11714 bp, 13 predicted proteins | sample GraSoiAngelo_159_FD_79666 | JGI IMG/M metagenome (GOLD analysis project Ga0066710, IMG submission 79666) | Grasslands soil microbial communities from the Angelo Coastal Reserve, California, USA - 14_1009_16_40cm | ecosystem: Environmental > Terrestrial > Soil > Grasslands | place: USA... | reverse complement strand
GGCGGGGACCTCGGCGCTGGCGCGCCGGATGAGCGCGATCGCATGATCGACGTCGAAAGGCTTGGGCAGATACTCGAACGCGCCGCCCTGGAACGCCGAGACCGCGCTGTCGAGGTCGGAATACGCGGTCATGATGATCACCGGAACGTGAGGAAACCGCTCACGGATGTTGTTGAGCAGCGTCAGGCCGGACTCGCCGGGCATGCGAATATCCGACACCAGGACCTGCGGCTGACTCTGCTGCAGCGCCTGCAGCACGTCGCGTGCGGATGCGAAGGTCTTGTAGGCGATGCCCTCGCGGGCGAGCGCCTTCTCGAGCACCCACCGGATCGATCGATCGTCGTCGACGATCCAGACGGGCTTCACCAGCTCACCTTGCATCGGTTGATTGTCGTCATAAACTTGCATGCAGGATCGAACCCTTCCTCACTCTACGCGCCGGGGCGTTTGAACTCCAGCGGCAGTAAAATCGTAAATACGGTACGGCCGGGAACGCTCACGCATTCGATCGCGCCATTGTGCTGGGCGATGAACGTCTGCGCGATCGTGAGACCCAGCCCGCTGCCGCCCTCCCGTCCTGACACCAACGGATAAAAGATCCGGTCTCGAAGCTCGTCGGGTACGCCGGGTCCGTTGTCCTCGACCGACACCGCAAGCGCAAGCCGGTAACGGCGCCTGGCGAGCGTCACGCTGCGGGCAACGCGGGTCGTGATGTGGATCTCGCGCGGACGCGGAACCGCCTGCAGCGCCTGTGCAGCGTTCTTGACGACGTTGAGCAGCGCCTGCGTCAGCTGCTCCGGATCGGCTTCGAATTCGGGCAGGCTGATGTCGAAGTCCGACGCGATCACGACCTCGGGGAACTCGGCCTGCACGACGCTCGCGACGCGCGCGAGCAGCTCGTGAATATTGGTGCGGCGATACGTCGGCAGACGATGCGGCGTGAGCAGCCGGTTGACCAGCGTCTGCAGCCGATCCGCCTCGCCGATGATCACCTGCGTGTATTCGATGAGCGGCGGGCGATCCAGCTCGCGCTCGAGCAGTTGCGCGGCCCCGCGGATGCCGCCCAGCGGGTTCTTGATCTCGTGCGCCAGGTTCCGAATCAGCTCGCGATTGGCCTGCTGCTGTTCGAGCAGGCGCTCCTCGCGCGCGATCTTGAGCTGCTGGTCGATGTGCCGGAATTCGAGCAGCAACGTGGCGCTGCGAGATTCGATCACCGAGACGGTACACGAAAGGTGCAAGCGCGGCTTGCCGTTGACGCCCAGCTCGAGCTCCTGCTCGGTGTAGGCGGCACCGCTGGCGAGCGCCTTGTCGATCGCCTGGAACAGCGCCGGCGCCTCGCCGAACACGGTCCGAATCGAGTGGCCGAGCAACTGCCGACGCGACAGCTCGAACAGGTTCTCCGCGGCGGGATTGGCATAGGAGACCTCGAGCGCCTCGGTGAGCAGCAAGACCGCCGTCGCGAGCAGCTCCAGCCCGGGATAGGCAGCCGGGTCATCGTCGCCAGCCATGGAGGAGAACGAGTAGGGGGGCATGCGTTCGTGCGGGAACGATTGCCGCGCAATCTGACATATTGCGTAGCAAGTTCCGCGCCCATGACCGTTCGAGCGAACGGTCAGCGTCTGGCAGCGAGTTCTTTCTTGAGCGCTTCGATATTCTTTTCGTGCAAGCTGACGGCCTGGCGCAGCCTCGTCACGCGATCGGCATACTTCTGCGGGACGTTCTGCTCGTCGAGGGTCGGCGGCGGTGCCCCATTGGAGTACGCCGCGCGCGCCTCTTCGAGCAGCTTCTGTTCGGCGACCAGTTCCTCGTTCAATACCTTGCGCCGGACGTCGTCGCGACCCTTTTGGGTGTTCGCATCGACCTTGGGAAAACCGGAAGGCGAAGGGGCGCTGCGGGCCGAATACCCGCCCCCATCGCCGTCGCCAGTCATTCCGGGAACGTTGAAATACGCGGTGTAGCCACTCTGTGTCACGCACTTGAAAGTGCTGCCTTCGACGCGCGTCGGGCGCCCGGTGCAGCCCGACTCCTTGGCCCGGGTGGACAGTGTCGCGCCAGCAGCCGATCCGCTGCCACCCGGCACGCACCAGCAGCACGCATACGCGCACCATGTGATTGCGAGGAAGCGGACAGCGGGTAGCATGGCGGGCAAGTGTATCAAACGCTCGTAACAAGACGGGGCGGACCGTTACCGGCCCGCCCCGCTGGCTCGATGCGTCGGCGCCGCCGCAGCCGACTGGAAGTGAAGGTGCGACTTCAGAGACTGTAATACATATCGAACTCGACCGGATGGGTCGTCATCCGGAAGCGCGTCACCTCTTCCATCTTGAGCGCGATGTACGCGTCGATCATGTCGTTGGAAAACACGCCGCCGCGAGTCAGGAATTCGCGGTCGCGGTCGAGGTTGTCGAGCGCTTCGTCGAGCGACGCACACGGATGCGGGACCTTGGCCGCTTCCTCAGGCTCGAGATCATAGAGGTTCTTGTCCATCGGATCGCCCGGGTGGATCTTGCTCTGAACGCCGTCCAGCCCCGCCATCAGCAGCGCCGCGAATGCAAGGTAGGGGTTGGCGGTCGGATCCGGGAAGCGCACTTCGACTCGCCGCCCCTTCGGATTGCTGACGTAGGGGATGCGACATGCAGCCGAGCGGTTGCGCGCCGAGTAGGCAAGATTGATCGGCGCTTCGAAGCCGGGAACCAGCCGCTTGTACGAGTTCGTCCCCGGGTTGGTGATCGCGTTGAGCGACTTGGCGTGCTTGATCACGCCGCCGATGTAGTAGAGCGCGAACTCGGAGAGCCCGGCGTAGCCGTTGCCCGCGAACAGATTCTGGCCGCTCTTCCAGACCGATTGGTGGACATGCATCCCCGAGCCGTTGTCACCGACGATGGGCTTGGGCATGAATGTCGCCGTCTTGCCGTAGGTATGGGCGACCATCTGCACTGTGTATTTGAGGATTTGCATCCAGTCCGCGCGCTTGACCAGGGTGTTGAACTTGGTGCCGATCTCGTTCTGGCCCGCCGCGCCGACTTCGTGGTGAAACACTTCCACCTCGACGCCCTGCTCCTCGAGCGCGAGCGAGATCGCGTTGCGAATGTCCTGTAGCGTGTCCATGGGGGGCACGGGGAAGTAGCCCCCCTTGACCGCCGCGCGGTGCGCCATGTTGCCGCCTTCGTATTCCTTGCCCGTCGACCACGGCGCTTCTTCGGACTCGATTTTCACGAAGCATCCGGACATGTCGACGTTCCAGGTCACCGAATCGAAGATGAAGAACTCGGGTTCCGGCCCGAAATACGCCGTGTCGCCAAGCCCGGTCGACTTGAGGTAAGCCTCAGCGCGCCTCCCGAGCGAGCGCGGATCGCGGTCGTAGCCCTTGCCATCGGTGGGCTCCAGGACGTCGCACGAAATGTTGAGCGTGGTCTCGTCGGTAAATGGATCGATACGCGCCGAATCGGGATCGGGGGACAGCAGCATGTCGGAGGCCTCGATCCCTTTCCAGCCGGCGATCGAAGAGCCGTCAAAGGCGTGGCCGTTGTCGAATTTGTCCTGCGTGAACACCTTGGCCGGCACCTGGACGTGTTGTTCCTTGCCGCGCGTGTCGGTGAATCGCAGATCGACAAACTTGACCTCCTTGTCCTTGATTGTCTTGAGTACATCGGCCGGTGAAGCCATGCTTTTCTCCTGTGAGCCGTGAGCGATGCCGGGAATTAGAGCGATAAGACGAGATTTGCGCAAAGCAACAATTAGCAGAAACTATGCCATAAGCCGGCGAGCTTGGCACGGGGCGCCGATTGATGCCAGGCTAGGCCGGCCGACCTTTGGACGCACCGATCTGGGGCTGCGGACAAGGGCCGCGAGACGCCATGGTGCACGACCACGATCAAGCCATGCACTTCGGCTATGCTAGAGTGAAACGGCATGACCATGCCCCTGCTCCTCGGCGCACCGTGCGAACGTCGCCGAGACGCTCGCGGTCAAATTTCGAGCCATGACCTCTGAACCCGTGATGAAGCCGATCGCAAAGGCGGTTCTCGCTGCGGCACAGCAGCGGGGAGTTGCCGATGGCTTGCCCTATTTTGGTGCAATCTTGCCGACTGAGGCGGGTGTCCTGCTGGAGTCACTGCCCAATGCCCGCTTGATCGATGTCCGGACCCGCGCAGAGTGGGATTACGTGGGCCGCGTCCCCGGAAGTACCTTGATCGAATGGAATCAGTATCCGTCCGGCGCACGCAATCCAGCGTTTCTCGAACAACTGCGTGCCGCGACGCCCGATCCCAAGACCCCGTTGCTGTTCCTCTGCCGCAGCGGGCAGCGTTCCGACGCTGCGGCGCGGGCGGCGGCCGAAGCGGGATACGACATGGCGTTCAACGTGCTCGAGGGATTCGAGGGCGACAAGGATGCGGACGGGCACCGCAGCACGCGCGGTGGCTGGCGCAAGGCCGGGTTGCCCTGGGTTCAGGGGTAGAACAGATAGACCTGATAACCCGCCTGCGTCGTCGCGCTGGCGTCGATGAAGAGCTTGACGTTGAGCTCGGCGTTACCCGCAATCCCGCTCTCGATATCGGCAGCCCCGCTCGCGTACTCCTGCGGCGCGAATGCACGGCGCACCACGACAACGTCCTGTTGGGTCTGTTTCTGAACGTCGGATAGCGTGAGCTCGAGATAGGGATACGCGAGCGGATACGGCACGCGGTTCCTGATCGTTACCGAAAGAATAAGCAAGCCCTTATGCGCCGGGTCGGCCTGCAGGTCCGAGGCTTCGATCGATAGCCCGTTGATCTCCTGCAGAGCGCGCAGCTCGCAGCCGGCAGCACCACAAAGCGTGATCAATGCGGGCTTCGTCTTCGGCCAATGCGCGGCGATCGCGTCGCGAAAATGAAACAGCGCCTGGCCCGTGAGCAACAGCACCAGTACGGGCACCGACGCGACGTAAGCCCACATCGGAAGCCGCCGCCGGTTTGGCTTTTCCTGCCAGGAGAAGCGCGCGGCGTAGGCCGCTTCCGCCGAGGCAAAATCGTGCGGCTCGTCGTCCGTCGTTGTCTCGTCTTCGGGCTCGACGGGTCGATCGTCTCCTTGGCCGGTCGCGGGCGCCGGGTGGAGCGCGTGGGCATTACGCAGCGTTACTGTCGGCGGTCCGAGCGCGGCTTCGTCGAGCTCGGCCTGGTCGCCCTCCGCGCGTGGACGCGGCGCCAGCGACAGCAGGCCCGCAACTCCATCGAAGACCGTGTGGCAGTGGCCGCAACGCACCTGGCCGCCACGCATCGCCAACTGCTGCGGGGTCACGCGGAAGATGGTTTTGCAGCCTGGACAGCGCGTGAACTTTTGGTCGGTCATCGTCTCGCGCCGAATCCCGCTGACCCCTTGGTCAGCGCATAACCCGCGCGCCCGCCAAGGCCACCCATCCGTCTGCCATCCCCCATGGCGCGATATTAAACCATCGCTCGTAGGCCGCGACGACCGCGTCGACCTGCGCTTCCAGGATCCCGGAAAGCACGATGCTGCCGCGGGCTCGGACACGCGCCGCGAAGAGCGGCGCCATGAGCTCGAGCGGATTAGCGAGGATGTTCGCGAGCGCGACGTCGACGGGCTCCGGGGAGAACTCCTCGGGCAAACCGAAAGCGACGACGACGTCGTTGGATGCGGCGTTGGCACGACTGGTCGCGACGGCCTGCGGGTCGATGTCGATCCCGGTCACCCGCCCGGCGCCGAGCTTCGCCGCCGCGATGGCGAGAATCCCTGAGCCGCAGCCATAGTCGAGCACCGTTGCGCCGCGACGTAGATTTTCGGCGAGCCAGCGCAGGCACAGCAGCGTGCTCGGATGCGCCCCGGTCCCGAAGGCCAGTCCCGGGTCGAGCACGATGTTGATCGCCGCGGCGTCCGGCGGCGCGCACCAGGAAGGTACGACCCACAGCCGCTGGGTGACCCGTACCGGCGCGAATTGCGCCTGGCTCATGCGCACCCAGTCGTCACCGGCGATCGTTGCCATCGAGTACTTGGGAAGCGACTCGCCGAGCGCAGCCGCAGCTTGCACCAGCGCGTGCTCGGCGTCGCAGGCTGCGCCGAAGAGCGCCGTCAGCCGGATCACCGGCCAGCTCGCCTCGCCCCCGGTGCCAGGCTCACCGTAGATCGGCGTTTCAGCAGCGGTGCCCGCGCTCGCGTCGGTCGAGTCAACGGACAACGCGCCGGCTTCCAGCAGCGCGTCGGCCCAGCGTTCCGCGGTGTCCGGAGTCGCGTCGAAGGTCAATCGACGATACTGCGACGGCGATTGCTCAGGCACCGGTCTTGCGCTTCGCCATCCGCTGCTCGAGATAATGGATCGACGTACCGCCGCGCAGGAACGTATCGTCGAGCAGCAACTCCTGATGCAGCGAGATGTTGGTCTTGATGCCTTCCACGACCATTTCCGAGAGCGCGATGCGCATGCGCGCGATCGCCTGCTCGCGGGTGTCCCCGTAGGCGATGACTTTGCCGACCAGCGAGTCGTAATGCGGCGGCACGAGGTAATTCTGATAGACGTGGGAATCGACGCGGATGCCGGGCCCGCCCGGGGCGTGGTAGGAGGTAATGCGGCCCGGAGAGGGCACGAAGGACTCGGGATCTTCGGCGTTGATGCGGCATTCGATCGCGTGACCCCGACGTACGATATCGCGCTGCCGGAACGCGAGCTTCTGGCCCGCCGCGACGCGAAGCTGCTGCTGCACCAGGTCGATACCGGTGATCAGCTCGGTGACCGGATGCTCGACCTGGATACGGGTGTTCATCTCGATGAAATAGAACTCCCCCTCCTGGAACAGAAACTCGAAGGTCCCGGCGCCGCGATACTCGATCTTGCGACACGCTTCGACGGCACGCTCGCCGATGCGCGAGAGCAGGCGCGGCGCGATGTCGGGCGCAGGCGCCTCCTCGATGATTTTCTGGTGCCGCCGCTGCATCGAGCAGTCGCGCTCGAACAGGAAAACCGCATTCTTGTGCTCGTCGGCGAGCACCTGGATCTCGATGTGCCGCGGATTCTCGAGGTACTTCTCCATGTACACCATCGGATTGCCGAAGGCTGCGCTCGCTTCCGCTTTGGTGAGGCTTACCGCCGGCAGCAGCGCGGCTTCGGTGTGGACGACGCGCATTCCGCGACCACCGCCCCCACCGGCGGCCTTGATAATTACGGGATACTTGATGTCTCGCGCGAGGCGGATCACTTCGGTCGTGTCATCCGGCAGGGCCGCCTCGGAGCCCGGAACGCAGCGGATACCGGCCTTGGTCATCGCCACCTTCGCATTCACCTTGTCGCCCATCAGCCGGATCGTGTCCGGCCGTGGACCGATGAAGACGAATCCGCTCTTCTCGACTTTCTCCGCGAAGTCCGCGTTCTCCGACAGGAATCCATAGCCGGGGTGGATGGCCTGCGCGTCGGTCACCTCCGCGGCGCTGATGATCGCAGGGATGTTGAGGTAACTCAGCGCGGAAGAGGCCGGGCCGATGCAGACCGACTCGTCGGCAAGACGGACATACTTGGCATCCGCGTCAGCCTCGGAGTGCACGACCACGGTCTTGATGCCCAGCTCGCGACACGCGCGCTGGACGCGCAGGGCGATCTCGCCGCGGTTGGCGATCAGTACCTTGTCGAACAGCTGGCCGGCGGTCTTGGCGGGCACGTCGGGATCAGGCAGGAGGCGGAACGGCAGCCGCGGATGATGCGCCAGCGCGCGCGCAACTGCGCTTCAGCCGATGATAATGAGCGGCTGGCCATACTCGACCGGCTGCCCATTCTCGATAAGTACCGCCTTGACGATCCCGGCCCGATCGGCCTCGATCTCGTTCATGAGCTTCATGGCCTCGATGATGCACAGCGGGTCGCCCACCTGGACCTGGTCGCCGACCTCGACGAACGGCTTCGCCCCGGGCGATGCGCAGCGATAGAACGTTCCGACCATCGGCGACTTCACCACGTGCCCCTCGGGCTCGACCACGGCCGGCACGGCAGCGCCGGTTGGAGAGCCGGCAGGCTGCGAAGTCGCCTGGGCCACCAAGGGCACTCCTGTGGAGGCCGGTTGGGCGCTCGCGGGCAACGACCGGGTAATCCGAACGCGCTCCTCACCTTCGGAGATTTCCAGCTCGGCAATCCCCGAGCTTTCCACCAGCTCGATCAGCGTCTTCAGCTTCCGCAGATCCATCGAGCCTGTCCCCTTGCGTTGTTATTCGATGGTGGGCGCGGAGTCGCTCGCCCGCGCGCGGCGTCTGGCTGCCTTTGGCCGTCCGCACCCGGCAGGTCACGGCCGACCAGGGGAAATCCCTATGCGTTCCATGGGCGGCTCCGCCTTGCTGGATGGGCTGGGCCCGCGGTAGGCGTCAAGTTTGCCGGAGATTACGGCAAATTGTCCAGTGTTGGCCCAACTTGCGGTTATTGCGACCTGTAGGGTACGCCTCATCATCCGGCGGCCAGCACTCGGACCGCGCAAACGCGGGCGCCCTCGCAGCGCGCGGAGCCTAGGAGCCTGTCGGGCTCCTAGAGCAAGGCGTTGACGATGGTTCGAAGTTGCTCGGGTTTGAGCGGCCCGAGCTGGGTGTGCGCCACCTGACCCGTGCGATCGAGCACGACGGTGAAAGGCAGCGCCGCCAACCGGTTGCCAAGGGGTTTGGCAATGTCTACCGCATCATAGCTGCCGATCAAGGCCGGGTAATTCAAGCCGAGCTCTTTCGCGAATTCAATCACTTTTGCCGGCTGATCGATGGCGATGCCTACAATTTGAAGCCCTTTAGGACCTAGATCGCGTTGGGCACGCACGAATTCGGGCATCTCTTCACGGCAAGGCCCGCACCAGGTCGCCCAATAATTGACCACCAGGACTTTGCCACGCCATTGACCCAGTGACTGCGACGTTCCATTCGTATCCGGCAGGGAAAGCGCGAGGAGGGCGGAGGCATCCGGCGGCGTTCGATCCCAGAGCGCGAAGCCCAAGCCGGCTGCCAGCGCAACTGCGCCGGCCGCGCCAAGCAGCGCCCAATGGCGCAAGCGACAAGTCATGTTCTCTGTAAGTAAGCGCCTGCTAGCTCTGCAGCGCGCTCAGTTGAACCACGTCTTCTTCGCCGCCTCGGTCGGCGCACCGGGAACGAGGCTCCCTTCCGGGATCGCGACGGTCACCTTTTGAACGGTCGGCGGGTAGCAAAGACCGATGTCCGCGCAACCTTGGGACTCTGCGGCGATGACGATAGCCTTCCCGGGCTTGGCGTCCTTCAGCGCGAGCCTGACGACCATGCCGCCGCGGTACGTCTCCACGCGCCCGAAGAATTGATCCTCCTTCACCTTTCCTTCCGGCAACGGGGGAACCGTGAGTCCCGCGGTCGCCGGCTCGACCGCGAAGTGGATCTTGTCGCGGTAGAGGTAGTAACCCTCGGCGATGGTGAATCGCGCCTCGATGGTTCGGCTGTCGATCAGGGCTGCACTGAACCGAAACGCGCGATCGGGCGGAAGGGGACTCCCTTGCGCGAACGCCAAAGCCGCGACGCCCAGCGCGGCAACCGCGGTCAGGTTCGCGAACGTCCTGGCGAGTCGATCAAGTGTCACTCTTCGTCTCCGCGGCGATCCAGTCGAGATAGGCCGGCAATGCGTTGCAGAAGGGGACAGCGACAATTTCGGGAAGTTCGTAGGGGTGGCGCTTCCGGATAACCGCCTCCACGCGCGCATAGAGTCCAACCCGAGTCTTGATCGCGATCGGAATTTCGTCGGCCGTTTCGATTTCGCCTCGCCAGTGATAAAGTGATTGCACGGTAGAACCGAGCTGGATGCACGCAGCCAGACGTGCGGCGAGAAGCTCGCGCGCGAGCGCCTCCGCAGCGGCACGTTCGGGCAGTGTGGTCAGCACCAGGATGGCGGACTCCGGCGCGGAATGCTTCGGCCGCCGTGCCGGGAATCGGGTTGCCGCCGGCGCCAAGGAGCCTCCATGCGTCTTATCGTGCTGTTGATTGTACTCAGTTTCCCGGTCCTCGACGTACTGGCAACGATGCGCTTCGCGCAGTGGACCGGTATCCCGACGCTGGCCTGGCTCGTTGCCTCCGCCGTTGCAGGCGCGCTGCTGTTGCGCAACGAGCGGAGGATCTTTCGCACCAAGACGCTCGCGGCATTGCGTGGCGATCAACCCCTTTTGCGCGGCTTGCTCGACAGCGGCCGCAGGATTCTCGCGGCGCTCCTGCTCATCCTGCCCGGGGTCATTTCGGACGTGATTGCGCTGCTGTTGCTCTTGCTGCCGTTCAATCTAGGTGCACCGTTCGCGACGCAGTCCGCCGCAATCGGCCGGGGCTTCGGCCGCGAGACGATCGAAGGCGACTACCGCCGTACCGAGTAGCGGCGCGAGCATTCCCACGCGTTGCCCCGGGGAGGCCGCCGACGCGAGCATCTCAATGCTGCCCTAAGGGCCAAACAAGGTGGGCTCGGTCTTGCCCGCGCGCCAGTACGCCCAGAGCATCAGCACCGCACCGGCGATGATCATGGGCAACGACAGCCATTGCCCCATCGACAGTCCAAGCACGAGGACGCCCAAGAAGTTGTCGGGCTCGCGTGCGTATTCGACCAGAAAGCGGACTCCGCCGTAGCCGATCAGGAACAGACCGGACACCGCGCCGACGGGCCGCCGTCGCCGCGCGTAGAACCACACCAGCGCGAAGAGCGCGAGACCTTCCAACCCGAATTCATAGAGCTGCGACGGGTGCCGCGGTAGCGCGTCGACCTGAGGAAATACCATCGCCCATGGCAGGTTCGTCGGACGCCCCCAGAGCTCACCGTTGATGAAGTTGCCGAGCCGCCCTGCGGCAAGACCCAGCGGGCACAGCGGAGCGACGAAATCGGTGACCTCGAGCCAGCGCTTGTGGCGGCGGCGTCCGAAGACCCACAGCGCGATGAGCACGCCGAGAAACCCGCCGTGGAAGCTCATGCCTCCTTGCCACAACGCAAATATCTCGAGTGGGTGGGCGAGGTAATAGAGCGGCTTGTAGAACAGAACGTAGCCCAAACGCCCGCCGAGGATCACACCGAACACGCCATAGAAGAGCATGTCGTCGACGTCGCGCGGATGCCAGCCGGTCAGCAGGTTCTGTCGCGCTCGCAGCTTGCCCAGCACGACGAACAGCGCGAAGCCGGCGAGGTACATCAGTCCGTACCAGCGAACCGGCAGCGCGATCGTCAGCGAGCCCAGTGTAAGCGGGCCGATGGTGAACGCGACGGGATCGAACTGCGGATGAACCAGCATCGATGACCGGCATGCGCGTGGCGCGCCGGGGGCTTTGTTAGAATTCGCGATTATACGAGAGAGGATTCCCCGATGCCGAACAACCGCCGCAGCTCGATCATCACGCAGGGGGCCGCCCGCTCGCCGAATCGCGCCATGTTGCGTGCGGTCGGCTTTGGCGACGGCGATTTCGACAAGCCTATCGTCGGCGTAGCCAACGGGCACAGCACGATGAATCCCTGCAACGCCGGCATCCAGCCGCTCGTGGACCGGGCGATGCTCGCCCTCAAGGACGCCGGTGCCATGCCACAGGTGTTCGGTTTTCCGACGGTCACCGACGGTATCGGCATGGGCACGGAGGGAATGAAATATTCCCTGGTCTCGCGCGAAGTCATTGCCGACGCGATCGAAGTCGCGGTCAACGGCCAGTGCATGGATGGCGTGCTTTGCGTTGGCGGCTGCGACAAGAACATGCCGGGCAGCATGATGGCGATGGCGCGCATG
>Ga0066710_100005290_pt1 | contig 11717 bp, 8 predicted proteins | sample GraSoiAngelo_159_FD_79666 | JGI IMG/M metagenome (GOLD analysis project Ga0066710, IMG submission 79666) | Grasslands soil microbial communities from the Angelo Coastal Reserve, California, USA - 14_1009_16_40cm | ecosystem: Environmental > Terrestrial > Soil > Grasslands | place: USA... | reverse complement strand
GTTCCGATGATTTGGCGGCGGGCATCCGCACGCGGTCCCCGACCTCCCGCCAAAAGCGCGCCGCGGCGGCCGCGTCCTCTTGGCGGGTGAAGATTCGCTCGCGCGCGGCACGATCGACGGCGAACCGGAACGGAATGCCGATATCGACGTCCATCAGGACGAGCGGTTCGGCGGCAGCCTGTCCGAGATCACGGCCCTTCCCCGTGCGGAGCGCGTCGCGAACGTCTTCGGATCGCGCGTCGCCATTCTCTACCGCCAAAAGTGCGGAGACGATCCTCCGGACCATCCCTCGGAGGAAGCTGGGAGCGCGCACGTCGATCACGATGCCGTCGGGGACCGCCGCGAGTTCGAGGGAATCGACGTGGCGGCGCGTCCGCTCCGCATCCGGGCTCGCGAAGGCCGCGAAGTCATGTGTCCCCGGGTACGGTTTGGCGGCTTCCGCCAACGCCGCCAAATCGTGTGCACCCGTGATCAGATAGCGGTACCACCGGACGCGCGCCTTCCGCGGATCGAATGCTGGCGGCAGCTCCGCGACCGCCCACGCCCACACCTCTTTGGCGGCGTCGTTGAACCGGCCCGCCACCGCGTCGAGGGACGCATCGGTGTCGAACGCGAGGATATTCCCGACCGCGCTCACGCCCGCATCCGTTCGGCTCGCCCCGCGGACGTTCGCGGATTCGATGGAGTCGACGATTCCGGACTTCTGAAGGGCGAAGAGCGCCTCGCCCTCGACCGTGCGCATATCGGGCTGGCGGGCGAACCCGTGGAAGGCCCGGCCGTCGTACGCGATCTTCAACGCGACGCGCATGACTTTCGGGCCCGGCATGGGATGTCTCCTATAAGCGGCGTCGGTCCGAGACGCGTCACCAAGTACATGTAGCACGAAAGGCCATTTACAAGGGCAGCGAAACCACGGAGCCGTGGGTCTCACGTACGTGCGGATTGAACTGGCGAAGGACGCGGTCAGCCCCTTCCGGTCGGTGGAGGTCTTGGTCGACACCGGTGCCACATACTCTATGATTCCCCGCACCCTCTTGGAGGCATTGGGGGTCGTCCCTACCCGATCGAAGACGATTCGGCTCGGAGACGGGCGGACCATGGACCGGGGCCTTGGCCTCGCGTACGTTCGCTACGAAACGCACGAAACTCCCACATGGATTCTCTTTGGTGAACCGGACGACGCCGCGGTCCTCGGTGCGATGACCCTCGAGGAACTCTCCCTCCAAGTCGATCCGGAGTCCAATCGGCTGCGGGATGTCGACACCGCCCTGATGGTCGTAGCGACCGTCACTTGAAGGCCCGGGCAACACCCCTATAAGATGGACGCTCATCCCGCGCGCGTGGCCCGCGTCCATGTTGTCCTCGTCGAGCCGAAGTACGAGGGGAACGTCGGTGCGGTCGCGCGGGCGATGAAGAACTTCGGGGTCACGAACCTAAGGCTCGTGAACCCGTGCAAGATCGGCGAAGAGGCGCGCAAGCGCGCAATGCACAGCGTCTCCATCCTCGAAGCCGCCAAACGGTATCGCTCGTACGCGCGGGCGATCAGCGGAATGGATCTCGTCGTCGGGACGTCCGGCGTCGACACCGCGAGCGAGAAGAAGTCCCTCCGCATCGCGCTGTCCCGGCGCGAATTGGGGGCGAAGTTGGCGGGGCTCGATGGGGACGCCGCGATCGTCCTCGGTCGGGAGGACTACGGCTTGTTCAACGAGGAGCTGAGGGCGTGCGACGTCCTCGTGACCATCCCCGCCAATCCCGAGTATCCGATCCTGAACGTGGCGCAGGCCGCGGTGATCCTGTTGTATGAACTCCACGCCGCCAAACCCCCGACCGAGGAGCGGGGGCGTCGTAAGGCCTCTTCGATGGAGAAGGAGAAGCTGAACGGGGCGCTCGCGGACCTTTTGGCGGTGACGAACTACCCGGCCCACAAGCGAGGGCGGACGGCCGTGATGTTTCGCCGGATGACGGAACGCGCGGAGCCCACGACGTGGGAATACCATGCGCTCATGGGCGTGATCGCGCGCGCCTCGAAGACGGTGCGACGGGAGCGTGCGGCGGCAGAACGGCCTCGGGCGAAGGGGGCGCGGAACGCCGGGAAGGGCGGATGAGACCCGTCCCCGTGCGCACGGACGTTTCCACGCCGGAATAGAGTTCATTCCCATCGTGTGAATATACTGGATGGGTGGAAGTACATACGAGCGACGGCGAATCGTCCTCTCCGCTACCGTTTCTGGATCCGCCTCCGAACGGACTGACATGTTCCCAACCGGAATGAAGGCGTTCTGCATTCGAACCGACCCCGTTCGGATGCGCTTCGTACTGCGAGGGTGGTCCTGAGGGGCGTCCCCCTCGAGACGAAGTCGGGGGACATCGGGGCGACATCCCTCCGGACGGGAACGATGTGTATTCCGATGTTTGAGTATATACACCGGACGCTTCGGCGGTCGATTCGACCCGAGTCACGCCCCGATCCCAAGACTCGCGTCCGTCTTCGTCATGGAGGCCTTCCCGTCCTTTTCGACTTGGAGCATCGCCCGGATCGCGTCGATATTTTCCGGGACCACGTCGCTCTCTTGGTGGACGGCCTGGAAGTAGTACAGGGTGTTGCCGACGACGTGGACGCCGTCCTCCCACACCGCGATCTCGTACAGGTCCGAGCGGCTCCGGGACAGGTCCCGGGCGACCTCCATGATCTGCGCCGTGCTCGCCACGCCCTCCGCGCCGCGGAAGAACTTGATGCGGGGGATCCGCCGCCACACGTCGAGGACATCCTTGGCGGTGGTCGCCCGCTTGAGTTCGACGGAGACCGCGTGGACGTGCATGATCGTCGTCGGGACCTTGAGTGCGATCGTGTGAATGTTCACCTTCGGCAGCACGGACTGCACGTCGGGCCCGTGGTGGCTCGGCATCTCGAGCTCCGGCTCGATCGCGTTGATCGGCCCCTTCTTCGAATCCGGCGGGTCCGTCGCGCGCCGCACCATCACCGCCAACGCCTTTGCGATGCCGAAGTGGGCGTCGAGCGGGTACAGCGTGCGGATTAGTCCCGTCGTGTTGCAACTCGGCACGCGGACCCAGGACCGCCCAAGCGCCTCCGTGTAGTTCACGGCCGCATTGAAGGAGAAGTTCGTGAGCGAGTGCTCCTCGCCGCCCTGCCAGATCGCCTTCACGCCCGCCTTCTCGTACGCGGGCTTGTACCCGGACTCCTCCGGCGTGCAGTCGACGACGAGCTCGACCTCTTTCAGGAGATCGTCGAGCGTCCCCCGGACCTTCAGCCCCGCCTTCTCGAACTTCGGGAGCGCGTCCTTCGTCGTTGCGTACAGCGCGTACCCGCGCTCGAGCGCCATGCGCGCCTCGTAGTTCGGCTTCATCTTCGCGACGCCCATCACGTCCATGTCGTCTTGGACCTCGACGGCGTCGGCGACGCGCTTGCCGATCGTTCCGTACCCGTTGATCGCGACTTTGGCGGGCATCGGAATCCCCGCGTGCGCAATCCCCCGGCCGCCTAAATAGGTTCGGCCCTCAGATCAAGACCAATTCCCACGAAGTCGCGAGAGGACGACGGTGCCAATCGGCCCCGCCCTCAAAGCTCGCCCGTCCGTCGCATCTCGAGGAGCTGCCGCCGAACGCGTTCAGGCGGTCTTGGATTCGGAAGATGCCTTCTCGGAGGGTGTCAAGGATCGCTTCGCCTTCGAGTAGAAGGCGCGCGTCTCGGGCGAGAGCTTCGACATCACGTCGATTACGTACAAGCGTGGCTCGGAGCGCTTCTTCGACATCACCCATCACACCGTCGTACTCGTCGATAAAGGCTCGCCACTCCTCGTCGTTCAGGGGCATGAGAATTCACGCGGCGTCCCGTCGAGGCCAAAGAACGGCTCGGGGCTTTGGCTTTCCGCGTGCATGCAACAGGACCCGCGCCTCCGGTCTGCCGTCAGCCGAAGTATAGCTCCCTCCGGATGCGCGGGATGAGCGCCATGAGGACCGCGGCCTCCGTGAGTTCCGTCCGATTCATGGCCCCTCGCATGAGCCATCCGACCGCGCCCTCCTTCCGTCCGATGTCCCGGATCCCCGCCAACGTTTCCATCGCCTGCCCGACCGTGTGGCCCGCGCGGACGGATGCGAGGACCGCGGGCGGGTACCGGAAGCCGGGGCCGTGGCCGATGGAAAGGAGGTCGCGCTTGTCGACGATCGCGCAATACTGCACGTCCAGGAAATCTTTCGCGGTGTCGTCCCAGAACAAGCCGGCCTCGATGCCCACGCCGTAATCGCCCTTCCCGATCGCAGCACGCGCTCGCGAGATCGCCCCCGCCACGGTCGCCTGCTCGAACGGCTGCGCTGCGACCTCCGGCTGGACCCTCACGCCGCGGACCGTCGAGCGGCGGAACGTGCGCGCGAACGCCTTCTTCGTCGCCTCGATCTTCACGCGGTTCGTCGAGCCGACGCGGACCAGGAGCGGGCGGCGCATGCGACCGGTGCGATCAATGTCCCCCGCGCGGATCCGCCGGGCTCCGATCGGAAGGCAGTCCTCGGCGAGCATCATCGGGACGAGGACGACCATCAGCGGCTTCCGTCCCCGCCGAACCCGCTCCCGGTTGATCTCGTGCGCGCCCTCGCCGCGCTCCGCGCTCACGACGATCGCGTCCAACCCGTCCTCGTACGCCGCGGGTCCGGCGATGTCCTCGAGGACGCTGAGCCGGTATCGCCGCCAACGCTTCCGCTCGAGGAACGCCCGCAGGTTCCGCCGCCGGACGACGAGCGGGTTCACGCGCTTCCGCGTCCGCTTCGCCATCCGGTCCGACGTGATCCCGATGAGGACCTCCCGGTCCCCGAGCTCGAACGCCTTCGCGAGGAGCGCCTCGTGGCCCGCGTGGAGCACGTCGAACGTCCCGCCGAGGCAGACGCGCACTCACGCCCTCCCGAGGAGCAAGAACATCGCGACGACGAACATGCCGACCCCGCCGGCGTAGAACCACAGGAGCTGCCGCTTCTTCGCGCGCATGCGGTCCTCGTGCGTCTTCTCGCAGTCGTCCGAGCAGAACTCGTCCTTCACCCCGATCGAGGTCGCGCACTCCGGACAATGCTTGTGCGGGAGGACCCGCTCCGCCACGCGGCTCGAACGGACCGCCCGCTCTTAGAGATTGCGACACGGACAAGGTTCAAGAGGGGGCGCCCGAATTGCGTTCATCGACCGGGAAGGAGGCCGTGGCGTGCGGCTCACGGTGCAGCGGCAAGATTTGGCGGCGGTCTACGCGCTTGGCGTCCTCGCGGCGTTCCTCCAGGTCGCGGGCGGGTTCTGGGACATCGCGTCGCACATCGTCCGCACCCCGGAGACCTTCTTCACGCCGCAGCATGACGTCCTATACACCGGGATCGCGATGGGGCTGGCGGCGTCCGGCGCGGGCCTGATGCTCCGGCGGCGCATCGCCGCCAACTCGCCCGAGCGCGCGCTCCTCCGGGGCCTCGGCATCGCGTGGATTGGCGGCGGCGTCCAGATCGTCGCGGGCCCGTTCGACTTCTGGTGGCACTCCGCGTACGGCTTCGATCCCCACCTGTTGACGCCCGCGCACACCCTCCTGATCTCGGGGATCTTCACGGTCGTCTTCGGCATGACGCTCGGGGCCGTCCGCCTCCTCGAGGCGCACCGCCAGGGCCTCGTCCCATCGGGATGGTTCTCGTCGACCAAATGGATCACCGCCATGGTCATCGTGGCGCTCGCGACCTTTTGGATGGCGATGGACGGCCTCCTCTACCTCGTCTTCGACGCCGAGGGCTACGCGTACACGTTCCACTTGGGCTCCGGATTCACGGCCGCGGCACAAGGGCCGATGTTCCTCGTCGCGACGAGTCTCCTTGCGGCGCCGGGGACGTTCGTCCTGTTCACCGCCAAACGCGCGATTCCGGACCGGGCCGTCGTCGCGTTCATCCCCCTGCTCGTCGTCCTCGTCGGCGCGTTCGCGAACGTCGGCTTTCGGGCCTCCGTCCTGATGGCGCGGGGCGCCCCGTACGGACTGGCGCTCGCCAACTTCGTTCCCCTGTACGTCGCCTTCGTCGTGCCCGTGCTTCTCTTCGTCTTCCTCGCGAGGGACGGCGCCCTCTCCGTCACGATTGCGGGGGCCGCCCTCGTGGGACCGTTCGTCTCGTACGTCGACGGATTCTACTCCTCCGTCCTCTGGACGGACTTGGTCCGAGACGTCCCGCTCGTGCTCGTCCCGATGATGCTCGTGGGCGCGGCGGCGGCGCTCGGACGACGGCGGTTCGCGAGCTTGTTGTCGCTTCCGAGCCCGCCTGTTGGAACCGCCGCGCCGAGCTGAGAGGCACCAAAACCCTCAAGCCCATTTTGGCGGGGAATCTTACAGATTTCGTTATGCTTAAGTATTACATCCCCTTACGCTGCGACAGCGGAGGTTGGCGGCATCAGACGGTTGGGAGTCGTCGAGAACGTCGCATACGACGGCTCCGTTCTGGTGCGTGCCCAATTCGCGCCGACATACGGGACGCGCGTGGTCGACAAGCGGAACCGGCCCGTCGGGAAGGTCGTGAAGGTGTTCGGACCCGTGAGGGAACCGTTCGCCTCGATCCGGCCCGAGGGAAAGGTCGCGCTGTCCGTCCTCGGGTCCGACATGTTCGTCAGTGAGGGAAACGATGCCCGGCAAGAAAGTCGAAGAGGCCGAAGAAGTCACTAGGTGCCCGGAGTGCAACAGCACGCACCTGGCGGTGAACTACGAGCGCGGCGAGCTCATCTGCGAGGAGTGCGGGCTCGTGCTCGACGACCAGATGATCGACCAGGGCCCGGAATGGCGGGCGTTCGACGTCGAGCAGGGCGAGAAGCGCGCGCGGACCGGCGCCCCGATGACGTACACGATCCACGACAAGGGGCTCTCGACGACGATCGGGTGGAAGAACAAGGATTCGTACGGGAAGTCGATCCCGACGCGGAACCGCGCGCAGCTGTACCGGCTCCGGAAGTGGCAGCGGCGAATCCGGGTCAGCAACGCGACGGAGCGGAACCTCGCGTTCGCGCTCTCGGAGCTCGACCGGATGGCAAGCGGGATGGGGCTCCCGCGGAACGTGCGGGAGACGGCAGCGGTGATCTACCGGAAGGCCGTGAACAAGAACCTGATTCGCGGGCGCTCGATCGAGGGCGTCGTCGCCGCCAGCCTGTACGCGGCGTGCCGACAATGCAACGTCCCCCGGACGCTCGACGAGGTCGCGGACCCGAGCCGCGTCGGCCGCAAGGAGATCGGCCGCACGTACCGGTTCATGACCCGCGAGCTCAAGCTCAAGCTCATGCCGACGAGCCCGAAGGACTACGTCTCACGCTTCTGCTCGGAGCTGAAGCTCAGCGGCGAGGTGCAGAGCAAGGCCGTGGAGATCCTGAAGGAGGCCCAGGACAAGGAGCTCACGAGCGGGCGCGGCCCGACGGGCGTCGCGGCGGCGGCGATCTACATTGCGTCAATCCTCGCGAACGAGCGGCGTACGCAGCGCGAGGTCGCGGAGGTCGCGGGCGTGACCGAGGTCACGATCCGCAACCGGTACAAGGAGCTCACGGAGCGCCTCGGGATCCGGATCGAGCTGTGAGCTGAGTCCGCTCGGCGCTCAGCGCCTTTCCTCGGACCGTGACCGCGACGGCAATCCGCGGCGAAGACCTCTACCCGCCGGAAGTCGAAGGACCGCGGGCCCGTGGAACGCGTGTCAACGCATTTCCCTTTCAACGCCACGCGACGGGTGACTTCTCGAATCGGGCACAAGCGATCGCTCGCCCTTCGCTCCCCTGCAAGGTCACTCGGCTCCGCTACGTCGTCGGCGGCTCTTCGTCCTCCTTCGTCAGACGGGGCATGGTCCCTCCCCGTAACTTCCGTAATTGCAGGAATTGCATGACGCCCAGCAGGAGGGACACGACCACCAGGGCCAGAAGGGCGAGGGCCTCCGTCCCAAGGGTGGACACGGTCGCTCGGGTCGCGGAGAGGTCCGTTCTCGTTTCCGTCAACGACTGCGTCGCGTTCGTCAGCGCCTGCTGCGTGGTCTGGAGGTGTGTGTTCGTCGCGTTGAGCTGCGCGTTCGTCTCGCTGAGCTGCTGTCGGAGGCCCGGCACGGGGTCCACATAGCTGACGGTGATCGAATCCGACCCCGAATTCCCCGCCTTGTCCGTCGCGACGACGGTGATTGCGTTGGACCCCGGCGCGAGGGCGAGGCGGATCGTGAACGAGCCGGTCGAGGAGACGAACACGGAATAGCCGCTCACCGTGACGATGGCCCCGGGCTCCGTCGTGCCCGTCACCGTGACGGTCGGCTGACCGACCGACGCGCCGTCGGCCGGGCCCGTGATCGCGACCGAGGGCGCGATGGTGTCGACGGTGATTGTGGTCGCCGCGCCCGCCTCATTCCCTGCCGGGTCCGCCGCAACGACGTCGAACGTGTGCATCCCGTCCGGGAGGTTCACCGTCCGACTGAAGAGCCCGGTCGGACCCACGGTCACGATCGTGCCATCGATGGCAACCGCGGCCCCGGGGTCGGTGTACCCGGTGACCAAGACGCTCCCGCTGTTCGTCACGGCCCCGTCCGAAGGCGCGGTGAGGATGAGCGTGGGAGGCGTCGTGTCGAGGATTATCGCGATGCCCGCCGTCCCCGTGTTCCCCGCCACGTCCCTCGCAATTGCCGTGATCGGGTTCGTCCCTTCCCCGAGCGTGACCCGCACCGAGAAGCCCCCGGAAGCGTCGACGGCAACCGCGATTCCGTTCACGGCGACCGTGGCACCCACCTCGGTCGAGCCGGAGACCGCGACGACGGGCGTGTTCGTTAGGAAATTGTTCGCAGGCCCTGTGATCGCAATGCTGGGAGCGGCGTTATCGATCGTGACCGTCGGGGACCGGGTGACGGAATTCCCGGCCGCGTCCTCCGCGGTGATCGCGAACGTGTGGGGTCCGCTCGGGAGGCTGACGGTGGTCGAGAACAGTCCGCCGGGGCTGACCGCGACCGGACTGCCGTCGATCGTGACTGTGGCGCCCGGCTCCGTCGAACCGCCTACGATGACACTCGGGTTGTTCTGGATCGTGCCGTCGATCGGCGTGCCGAGGGAGAGCGGGGGCGGGATCGTGTCGAGCACGCCTGACAGGCTCACGCTGGCCACGTTCCCTGCGGCATCCGTCGCGTAGGCACGGATCGTGTTCGCCCCTTCCTGCAGGGCCAACGGCAAGGAAAACGCGCCCGCGGAGTCTACGGCGGCGACGATCCCGTTCACGGTCACGGAAGCCCCCGCCTCCGTGGTCCCCGCCACGGTCGCGACCGGGTTGTTCGTGAGGAAGTTGCTCGTCGGAACGGAGAGAGCGAGGCTCGGGGCGGCGGAATCCACGGTGATCGACGCGTACGCGACGGCATGGTTCCCCGCGGGATCAATCGCCTCGATGAGGAACGTGTGCGGGCCGTCGGGCAGAGAGGCGGTCGTCGAGAACCCCCCGCCCGGCCCGACGGGCACAGGCATGGCATCGACGGACAGACTCGCCCCGACCTCGGTAGCCCCGGCCACGGTCACCGTGGGGTTTTTCGTGATTCCCCCGGTGGGACTGGAGATCGTCAGAGGCGGCGGGATCGTGTCCAACGTGACCGAAAAGGATCGCGTCCTGCTATTTCCCGCAGGGTCCGTCGCGGTCACGACGAAGGTGTTGCCGCCCTCCACGATACCCTCCGTGAGTCCGAAATTCCCGCCACCGTCGACGGTCGCTTGCATCCCGTCGACGTCGAGCTTCGCCCCGGGTTCGGTCACCCCGGAGACCCAGACGAACGGCGTGTTTGTGAGCGTGAAGCCGGGGCTCGTGATTGTCAACGCCGGCGGCAACGTGTCGACGGTCACCGTCACGGTCGCGCCGGTCACGAGGCCTGCACTCCGGGCGACGACGGCGAACGTGTGAGGTCCGTCCGGCAGGACGAATGGCGCCGTGAAATACCCGTTCGAGGCGACGGTCGCGGGGAGGCCATCAATCGTGACCGACGCCCCCGGATCTGTGTACCCCGTGACGAGGACGACCGGGTTGTTCGTGAGGCCCGGGGTGGGCGACACGATGAGGAGGCTCGGCGCTCCGTTCCCGACGATGTACTGGTTGACCATCGGGACAGCAAGCCCGTCGTCGTTCACCTCCCGCCAAAGCGCGTAGATTGTGCCGTGGCCGTCCGTCCCGAGCCGCATCGCGTCCGCGAAGTCCGTGCCCTTCCGCAACTCCGTCACCCGGTCCCAGCCCTGTTCGGCGAGGTATCGCTGGGCGACGACGCTCCATTGCTGCCCGTCGAACTCGCGCCAGCCGACGACGAAGTTCCCCGCGTGGTCGACCGCGATGTCCGGGTACTGGGCGTCGCCGCCCCAAGCCGTGAGCCGGAACGAGGGACCCCACCCCGAATCGGCCGTGAACCATTGCCCGTTGATCTCCCATTTCGCGGCCGCCACGTCCCACCAGTACCACGTCGCGAGCGCGTTCCCGGCGTCGTCGGGCTGGACCGTCTCGAACCCGCTGTCGCCCGGGCCCGCCTCGAGCGGATGGGCCGTTTCCCATCCGCCGGTCGTCGTGTACCGGGCCGCGTACGAATCCCAGGAGCTCCGGAACGCCGGCCATCCGACGAACGCATCCCCGCGGGGATTCGTGCGCACGATGACGGCTCCGCCGGCCGAGGTGCCGACCGCGCCAATCGGGGTCGCGGCGGTCCATGTCCCCGCCGAGTACCGGGCGCCGTACACGTTCGTCTCGGAGCCGTCCCACTGGGGCCACGCGGCGATGAAGTTCCCGTTTGCATCGGCCGACACGCCGGCCCATCCGCCGTCCCCGTCCAGCGTCTCCAAGGGGACGGACGCCGCGGCCCAACCGCGCGCGACGGTGAAGTGGTGCGCGTACTCGCTCCAGTGCGCGCCGTCCCACTGCGTGTAGAGGACGACCGCGTTGCCCGACGGGTCCATCGCGCAGGTCGGGTTGTAGGCGTCCGCGACGAGATCGTCGATCGGCACCCGTCCGCCCCACCCGGTCCCCGGGGTGTACACGTTCGCGAAGATCGCCCAGGTCCCCGACAGGGGGTCCCACTGGCGCCAGCACGCGATCCCGTCGCCCTTGGCCCCGATCGCGCCCCGCACGTCCCACGTGGCTCCCGCGTCGTCGTTCTCAAGCCGCATCGGCCGGCTCCATCCCTGACCCGGGGTGTGGACGCTCGCATAGGCGTCCGTGATCACGTTGGAGGGCCCGCTATACTGATTCCATACGCTGATGGCTTCCCCCTGGTCGTTGACAGCAAGGAATGGCGGGTCGATGCTCCCCGTGTCGTCGTACTCGACGAGGGTGGCGGCCGACCAGCTGCCCGCGAACCGGCGCGCGAGGAGGCTCAGTCGGACGGCGGTCGTCGGGTCGGTGTCCTGCATCCAGACGACGACCGCGGTGCCCGCGGGATCGACCGCCACGTTCGCCTCCGAAGCGCTCCCCGATCCGAGGATGCCATCGACCGTCCAGGCGCCAGCGTACCGCACCGCCCACACGGCTCCCGCGCATTGGAAGGCCGCGATGATGGTGCCACCGGAATCCTCCCCCGCCTCTGGCGAGTCACAGGATGCCGCGATCGTCTCGACCCCAGTCGAAGCGGCCGCCCAGGCCCCGGCCGTGAACTGATTCGCGTAAATGTTGTAAGAGCCGACGCCGTCCCATTGAGTCCACATCGCGACCCCGTTTCCCGCGGCGTTGACCGCGAGCGTGGAC
>Ga0066710_100005289_pt1 | contig 11718 bp, 11 predicted proteins | sample GraSoiAngelo_159_FD_79666 | JGI IMG/M metagenome (GOLD analysis project Ga0066710, IMG submission 79666) | Grasslands soil microbial communities from the Angelo Coastal Reserve, California, USA - 14_1009_16_40cm | ecosystem: Environmental > Terrestrial > Soil > Grasslands | place: USA... | reverse complement strand
GCGCACGCCACTCGTCCATCGCTCCGTCGCTGAGGATGTTCGGACGGCGCTGCACGATGTACCCAGCGTCCACGGAGACTACTTGCCCTTGCGGGCCTTTCGCGCCGCCGTCGCTTTCGGCGGACGACCGGGACCACCTGGGCGCCATGTGCCACGAGTCCTGCGGCGGCGACGGCGGCGACCGTTCTTTGGCTTCGTGCCCGAGACGCCCCCGGACAACGACTGAATCGCGGAGCGGACCTCCTGCCCCACCATGTCGCGGATCACCGTCACCAAGCTCCTCTGCCTCGGCATCAAGTCCTCCCTTTGGCTACGGCAACGTCTGCTCCACCTCGGTCGCGATCAGGAAAGCGCCTCTTGGGGGTGCAGCCTCGTCTCCGATAGCCCAACGGCACAGCGGGTGCAAAGAAAGCGGGGGTGGTTGGGTAAAGGACAGCGAGATCGGGTGAGGCAGGGGCGGCTGCGACGCAGCCATGGATAGCCCCGAGATGCACGTAAAAGCCCCGCTGGCGGTTTTTGAAACGGAAGGCAGCCCCACGGGCAGGGTGACGCGATCCAACCGCCCAAACGCGGGCTGATACGCTTTGCGCTATTCGGGCTTCACACGCGGCGGGTGAGCCGCTTCTCGCCCCGGAACCCATCAAACTGGTCGTGCCGCCCCACCGCCTGGCTGTATTTGCGATTCTTGATCTTCACCCAGGGCGACCGTCCGCCCACCTGCCCATAGGGCGCCTGCCTGAGCATCGCCCTGACCAAGTGCCTGCTGTCCGTGAGCACCCGCATCCCCTGTGTCTTGACTCGCGAGGAGGGGACGCTGCCGACCGAGCTCCAGCTCGTCTCCCGGGAAGCCGTCTTGAAAATCGTCTCGAGGGCGGCCCTCGGGGATCCCGCCGCTTTCCTGGCGACGCTCAAGGACGAGGGAATGCTCGCGGAAGCCCTGACCCTGGACACGGACTATATCCGGATCGGCGTCAAAAGCCTGAACTTGAAGACCCCGCTCCGGACGGACATCTACCTGCGCCTGGGGCCCAATCGGTTCTGCAAGCGCTTTTCGTCGAGCGACGGCTTCGATGCGACGGATTTGGAGAAGGACCTTCGGGCCAAGGGGATCGACGCCTTCTACCTTCACCGGGACCAGGCCTCGCTCCTCTTCGAGGATCACGCCGAAGTCCTCGATGACATCATCAACGACATCGATCTGGATCCGGAAGTGGCCCGCGAAGCCGCGCTCGTCAGCCTCGAGATCATCCACGACGTGGTCGGGCAGCTCGGCTTCAGCTCCCAAGTCATGGACCTGGCCAAGAAGACCGTGGCCATCACGCTCAAAGCGATCGGCGCCAATCCCAAGCTCTCGGACGTGCTGGCCCGACTGAGAAGGCACGAGGGCAAGTACATCGCCTCTCACAGCATCATGCTCGCCGAGATCGCCTGCGCGATCGCCCACCGCGTGGCTTGGGGCGACGCCTCCACTTTCCTCAAGCTGAGCCTGGCGGCCTTCCTCCATGATCTGGCGCTGCAAGACAACCGGCTGGCGCGCCTCAAGACGATCGCCGATTTCAACACGACCCTGGATTTCAGCTCCGCCGACTTGAATGCCTTCAAGACCCATCCGCAGAAGGCCGCGGAGTACGCCCGGCACTTGGAAGGGATCCCGCCCGACGTCGACACGGTCGTCATCCAGCACCACGAGCTGCCGGACGGAAGCGGATTTCCCCGCGGCCTGACCTCTCAACAGATCAACCCGCTGGCCGCGGTGTTCATCATCGCCCATGAGCTGATGCATTTCTTCCTCGAGCAGGTGCCGTCCAACAGCCGTACCGATATGTTGAAGGTCTTCCTGCTCGAGAACCGGAGCCGCTACGCCGAAGCGCCTCACCGCTAGATCGTCGAGGCGCTCGAAAGCGGGATCGCTCTCGAGCCGATGAGCTAACCGCTCTGCTCCGGCTCGAGCGGAAGCCGGACCGTGAAAGCGGTTCCCAGCTCCGCCGAGCTGCGAAAGTCGACGCCGCCGCCGTGTGCTTCGGCGATTCCCTTGACCAGCATGAGGCCCAGGCCGAGGCCGGGCTTTCCGCGCGAGCCGGGGGGAAGGGGGCCAGCGTCCGACTTTGGGACGCTATGACAACTTCCCAGGGTAATCGCGCCTACAGCCTGATCGGCAGGCTCCATGATCGAGGTGGCGCCCGCCTGAATCGCGCTCCGGTAGAACGCATCGCAATCCTTCACGTACAAGTAGATCGTCGAGGGCCTCGGGCCGTATCCCCGCGCTTCGGCCAGATACACCATCGAATCGCCGATCTTCAGCTCGGCGTTGACGATCGTCCCGTCGGGCATCGTCGTCCGATTGAGCTCTTCGGCGCCGAAGGCCTTCTGAAGAAACTCGATCGCGCGGGGCGCGCCAGTGATCGTCATATAAGGAGTGAGCGTGTGGAACCCAGCGGGAACAGGGGGAAACGGACATGGGATGAATCCTCCATCAAGAAAGGTCGGTTGAAGTTCGCGGGCGCGGTCACCGTACAGGAGCGAGGGCGAGCAGTCCATTGCCTCACCTCTCTGGTCTGCCCCTTGTTGCCGCCGGCCCATATCCCTGATTCTCCTGAGAGTATTTTACCTTTGCAATTCAGTCGGTCTTTAGTTATGACTCACTGCATCAACAGAGGGGAACCCCCATGACCAAGTCCAAGACTATTTCCCTTTTCGCCCTTTTCGCCCTCACGAGCCAAATCGCCCTCGGCGTCAAGCCGAGTTGGGATCAGAGAAAAGAGCTCTGGCTGAGTGGTGAGATCACAGACAAGAACACGAACAAGACCTGGAACGTGATCATCGTTCCGGGCGCGCACAAGATCGACCAGGACGCTCTCCATGGTTGGCAGGACGCCGAGAAGGCGATCGCCGCGATGGCGCATAAGCCGTTTTGGGTGAAGCGCAAAAAAGACGTTAAAGACGGCCTCGTGTTCTCGAAAGACGTCATCAAGGATCAATGGTGGAAGGGCATCGGCCACGACTTCACCCGCACCAAGTCCGACAACGAGAAAGTCGTGCCGGGCGAAATCGGAAGCTTCTTCTTCCCGCTCGTGAACTGGGTCTGGTTCGGCGTCAAGTCGGTCTCGCGCACGGTCTGGATGCCCGTGGGCACCGTCGGCGGCGTCACTTACAGCATCACGAAGCCGGTCCTTTCCGTCCTCGCGAAGCCGGTCGCCCAGGCTGGCGCGTATGATGCCCTCGGACGCGGCCTCGTGGTTCCCGCCGTCCTGTATGTCTGGAACGGCGTGACCTGGGTCGGCCTCTCTGTCGGCAATGTCCCGACCAAGGAGTCCCCCTTCGTGCGCATCGTCCATGAGAAGACGGAGCTCGTGATCGACAAGGACGGCTTCGACGCCATCGTTCACGCCGCGGTCCTCAAGCATATGACCGAAGCCGAGAGAGCGAAGCTCCAGGCTGAGATCACTCGCATCGAGACCGAGGCCCGCGCCAAGGAGCAGCCGCTCCGCGACGGCCAGACTGCCGCGCAGCAGAAGCTCGACCAGAGCCCCGCGCAGAAGCTCGTCTCCGAGATCTCTGCCAAAGCCATGTCGAGCACGACCGTCAGTCTCTCGACCGAGGCCAAGGAGATCTACCTGGATGAATCCAAGCTCAAAGGCTTCATCACGGAATACCTCAAGGGTGCCGGCGTCGAGAACCCCTCCGAGGAGCTCGTCGCGGCCATCACCAAGATGGTGGGCGACAACCTCCTCAGCCTGAACGTCAAGATGGGCGAAAAGGCCTCCGCCGAGGCCGCCAAGTAATTAGCGGGCGGCAGCTCGAATCCAGAGAGGGGCTCCGGAGCGATCCGGGGCTCCTCTCATTTTCAGGAATTCAAATCCCGGAAATTCCGGGTATGATTTCCGCATGGGCATGCAAATCCTCCTGATCGAATCGGAGCCCAAGCTTGCGCAGGACATCATCGCGAAGGCCTGCGACCGCTTCGCCGGCGTCCGCTTCCTCGAGTGCTCCACGCTCCAGGAAGGCATCGAGCTCCTCGAGGCCCAGCAGAAGAAAATCGATCTCGTCATCTGCGATTACCGCGGCCAGAGCTTGGCGAGACGCCTTCGAGGTCCCGCTGGACGACCTCGGTGAAGAGGTCCACACCCCGCCGGTGGAGATGAGGCAGGTACTGCACGCAGGGTCGCCTGCGCGGGACGATCCCACGCAGCACCCGCTTCCGCTCGATGAGCGGTAGGCGCCGCAAGTCTCGACCGTCGAGCCACAGGCAGTCGAACGCCACGAAGCACGGCTCCCTGCGGCGGTAGAGGAGCGCGTTGAACAGCGGGCGGCCGGCGTGATCGAGGCAGACCACCTCGCCGTCGAGGATGGCGTTCCTCACGCCCCGGAGCGCGCCCGCGATCTCGGCGGCGAGCGGGGCAAAGCGCTTGAAGGTGTTACCGTTGCGGGAGACGAGCCGACCCTGCCCGTGCTCGACGTAGGCGAGCGCCCGGAAGCCGTCTAGCTTCAGTTCAAAGAGCCAGTCGGAGTGGTCGAAGGGCTCACGGCGGCGATCCAGCGGGAGCGGGGTGAAGGTAGGGAGAACGCGAGGCACTTGCGGCATTCTGGCTGCCGGGCGGGGTGGGTCAAGGCAGCGCGAACCGCATACTCGGTCGCGAGGCAGTGTTAGCGTGGTAGTAGGCGACCGTGGCGATCACCGTATCGTGCGCTCAGTGCCGAGAGGGAAGTGCTGGAGGCCGACCGGTTCGGTGACGAGGAGGAGTGCCTGCTCCGCGATCACCTGTTGGCCGTCTACCCGAACACGATACAGCCCGAATACGCGCCCGGTGTGGCTCAAGCACTTCGTCGTCACCGAACTGCCCCCGCCGGCAGCGTAGCCGATAGACCGGGAACGGCGGCTCTGTCTGCAAACGCGCGATGTGTGGTCTTACGGCTGTCCCTTGGAACCACCGCCCGCGCCACTATGCGGCTCCTCGACCCTGAGCAGCGCGAGCACAAGAAGGGCATGCACGATACGGTCTGCCACGGCGAGGTCGAACACTGCGGCGGGCACCGCGCCATGGCAGACAGTGTTCCTGAGGTTCCATCCTCGCTGGTCCGTGAACAGCACCCGGAAGTAGCTCGTCACGTTGTCGCCCAGCGCTCTCTTTACCCGCTCGTCACCGAGAAGGTCGTCAAATGGTCGGAGAACGACGCCACCGAGCCGGTGTGGCTTGAAGGTCAGACCTCCTGAGAGCTTGACGATGCTTCGCACGGATCCTCGACCTGCGGGATAAGAAGATGAGCGGCTGTGAGAGCGTCGCGACGCAGGTAGGCGTCGAGCCCCTTCTCCAGGATCGCGTACTTCTCGGGATCGACGACCGGAGACTGCTTCAGGTGGTCGAGAAGGTGCCCGACAGACAGGCCGCGCGTCGTGTGGACCCGCTCGAAGACGGCGCGCACCATCGGGATGTCGAACTGCAAGTGCATCATCGCTTGCTGCACGACGCGGCCGGCCAGGTCGTCCTCGACGGAGCCCACCTGCGCCAGCGGTTGCCCTTCGCGGCCGACGATGACGTGTCGAATCATCGAGGTCAGGACGGCGGTCTTTGCGATCTCCTTGACCTGCGCGGCTAGCTCCTGCCTGTCGGGAATGAACTGCACGGCGATCCGGTTGAGGACATGCTGTAGGTCCCCCTCGGTCATCGCCTCTAGAAACTGCTCGCCCGCTTCGGCCGGAATCGCGAACGTGGTTCCCAAGGGCTTCATCGCGTCAAGTGACTTCTTGCTGGCCTCGCGAAGCTGCACGGCGACAGCCTCCGCCTCGGCCTTCATCCCCTCCTGCTGGTAGACCTCGAAGAGGTGCTCCAACCAACCAGACGCGACGAGCGGAGGAGTTGCCCGGGCCGCGCGCATGACCGCCTCGCCCCACAGCCGGAGTAGGCGGCGCACATCGTCGCCTCGGTTCCGGCGGCGATAGTAGCTGACGAGCAGCGCCGCCGCCCGCTCCGCGCCGTGGACGTTTGACGGGATACTCCCTTCAGTGGCTTGCACTAGTCGGACGAGGCGTGCCTCCAGATCACCGATCAGCTTCGCTTCCAACTCGGGCGGAAGCGGGACGCGCTTGTTGTCCACGAGCGACTCGAACGCGAAGCCCCAGAGTCCCAGGAGTTCATCGCGACCGATTCCGTCTTCCAGGGCGATGATGGCGTCGCGCACGGCGGCAACCCGCGCAGCGTCGTTCAGGCTGATAGCGAGCGAGAGCCCGCGCTGGAGCTTCGTGATCGCGCTCAACGGGCGCGTGAACCGCGTGCCCCTCACGGCGTCCAAGGTCGCGTCGATCACGGCCCGCGCCATATCAGCGTGGCCGCCTTTTCCCGTGATCCGCTTCGCGAAGTCCCAGACCAGATCGGCGTACCGAGCGCGGAGTGTCGGATGCTTCGCCTCGTTCGCTCTCTTCTGCCAGTAGTCGAGCATCTCGGGAGTCACGTCAGCAATGGACGGAGAGTGCAGCCACTGGCCGGCCTCGTTCTGGAACGCCCCCACGGGGCCGTAGTAGGTCCCCCAGCCCGAGGCGTCGCTTGCGTAGTTCTCCATGAACGTGAACGCTATTGCTTCCGCCTGCACCCTCATCGGCACGGCCTTCCCGGCGTCCGTCAGAGCGCGGCTGAACTCTCTCAGCGTCTTGGCCACCTCGTCCTCCGACAACGGCTCAAGCGGGTTTTCGAACCGGGCCAGCACCTCCGTCAGTCTCGTCAACGTGTCGCACATGCGCCACCACCTCCTGCTGAAACCATCCCTTCTGCCTGCGGAAGATTCTGTGCGCTAGCCGCGCTGTCACTACAGGCGTGTGACTATCGGCGGGATGGGCGGAGCGGTAGCCGCCCGCCGCGCCTGTCCCGACGACGCGCCGTGCAAGGAAGCGGCATCGGCTATGACGAGAGGACGGTCATCGGTCGAGGCGGGCCGGGTGCTCCGCATCGTCAGTCGCGCCCAACAGCGCGGCCCGCAGTCGCTCCATCTCGCCCGGACGTTCGGGGATGCGGTCCACCTCGACCTCGGGCGGGGAGGGCGCCGTGGTCAAACGCGCAGAGCAGAAGGTTCAAAACGCCGCAAGGCGATTCAGCGGCCAGACCCACCAACGGCCATGGTGAGACGGCGAGACGAACGCCCACTCATAGCCATCCGGGTCGGTCACGAACGCCTCGATGCCCCAGCCCTCGTCCTTTGGCTCGCGGAGCCAGGGAATGTGGTGCTCCTTTAGCCTGGCGGCGAGCGCGTCCATCTCGCGCACCGCGAAGTGGGGGATCATGCCGACCCCCTTTGGCTCACCTTTCTTCTCGAAGCCCCATGCCTTATCGCTCAGCGCGATGCCGAATTCGCCGGCCTTCAGCCACACGAAGTGGCGGCTCTTATGGGCGACGGTCAGCCCGAGCACGTCCCGGTAGAACTTCACCGAGCGGTCGAGGTCAGAGACCGTGAAGAGGATGTGATCGACGCCCTTGATAAGCGGTGCGGTAGTGGCTGGCGGCTGCGCGTCTGTCGCGCTCGACTGCCATGGGAATGAGCAGCCGGGTAGGGTGGACGCCACACACGCAACGAGGAAAGCGAGCCTCACTGCCAATCGAGCGTCGGGATTCATAGAGCGGACGCTAGGGCGCATTCGGGAAGCGCGCAACCAGACCCGGTGGGTATGCTTGTGGTATCGCGCCGAGGCGAGCGGCAGCCTCTCCGGCGACGCGAAGGCGATCCTCGTTGCGGGGTGCCGGTCGTCTCACGCTCGTCAGCCCGCGCAGCCCCGCAAAAGAAGGGACCCAACGACCGTTGAGCTAGGGACCGCATCACCTCCCTTGCCCGGCGGAAGGTGTAGGGGCATACCGGCGTGACGATGGCCGACGCGCTCCCCGACCACGTTCTGCGCCGCCTGCTCATGGTAAAGCAGCTATTGGTGGGGATTCCCCAGCTTACGTCTACATCGGATGGCCTCTTGGTCGCGCGGGCGATTCTCACTGCGCACGACGCGGCGGACCTTGCGCTCGCGACCATCGTCGGGCACCGACTGCCAGGACCGCGGAAGGCGAAGAGCTTCCTGATGGACTACGCGGCCGAGCTAAACGAGCTCAGCCGGCTCTATGGGTTCGAGCAGCTTGGCCACTTGAGCCGACAGCGCGATGCCTTCAAACACCATGGGACGCTGCCCCACGTCCCGGACTGGCACACGGTCGGCGAAAGAATCAGGGGCTACATCGAGGCCTGGTGCAGTGACTACCTCGACACCCGCTTGGCCGACGTGGAGCTGGACGCGCTCATCGAAAACGAGACCGCCCGCTCACTTTACCAGCTCGCGAAGGTGAGTTGTGCTACCGGGGACTACCAGGACGCGCTCGAACAGCTGGGGAAAGGGCTTTACCTCGTCCTACACCGGCTCAGCGCGGCCGGAAGACACGCGGACCTGGCCCTCCGACTCGTTGCGTTCGGGGTCAACGCGGGTGACTTTCTCACGCTTCAGCAATTCCTGCCGTCGGTTTCCTTCGAGCCGGAGCGCGGAGACCTCGTTGTCACGTGGGACACTCGCGGGACCGGCCATCGCGGAAACTGGTCCGAGCGTAACGTGCGCTTCTGCCTCGGAGTGTTTGTGGACGTGGTAGTGAAGATACAGCACGCCACGCGCTCGCCCTGGCCCGTCCCGTTTTACGCGGTCTACATCGACACGGCGACGGCGAAGCATGACGGCGCAACGGTATGGAGGCAGCCCGGCCTGCTGGAGTTCGGGCGCCAATGGGAGCCGGTGAAGGTCACAAAAAAAGGGGAAGTGTTGCGCGGACTGCTACTCCCAATCCCCGACTCGCGGCAGCGTACCGACCCCACGACGATCCTCGCTACCCCGCCGTTTCGGCGAAGCGACAGCGTACCACATCATCGTCGACGGTGGCATTTCGGGAACGATTTTAACCGACGATTTCGAGATCACCACAGAACCGAAGGACGAGGGCTGGGTCCGTGAGAACTTTCCCCACGTCTTCCCGACCCCGCGCGACTAGCAGGGCGACGCCATTCGGGGACGAGTCCCCGTGCCGCCGTCATCGCGGCCGGCGGCGCCTACCTACGATCGTACTAGGAATCCTCGTGGTCCTGCCCGAAGGGTCGGCGGCGTCAGCAAGCGTCTCCTGTACAGAGATCAGAGAGGCGCTCGCAGGCGGCAAAACCCCTCATCAGGTGGCCACGGAGCTGAACATGTCTGCGGGACAAGTGAGGGCGTGTACTGGCTTCCCGCGAGGGGACTGTCGGAAGATCAACGATGCGGTCGCTGCAGGCAAGAGCGTCGATGAAGTCTCCAGTGACATGGACTTGCCCGTATCATGGGTAAGAGAGTGCACCCGAGCGGCCTTGCACGAGCTGGCTGCCTGGATGGAGGGGTCCCTCAAGGACGGCACGGGGCCGGTCGTACCGCGTGTACGCGCACTGCTCGATCAGGTGCCACACACGTGGCAGGCATCGACGCCCAATTGCGGGTTGGCAACGATGCCGAACCTGTCTCTTATCGAGGCTGATCTGAACGCGGACGGAACGCCGGAGCTGGTCTTCGCCGTCAACGTTGATGGCGATCTCGAATGGGACCATGACAGCCCGCGCGTATCGGAGTGGCGGCCCGAGAGCGGGCTCTTCATCGTCACGCAGGCTGGAGGGCACTATCGAGTCGTACTGGCGCAGGACACGGGGAACAACGTCTCGCTCATCGCCGCCGCCGATCTGCTTGGTAATGGCCGTCAAGAGATCGTCTTGTCTGCATTCGATCGGGGCGCTCACACATGCCTCGTCAATGTCGTTGTATCCGCCTGGGACGACGGCAAACTCCGCGCCATACCCGGCCCGATCACCATGGCCACGCCCACGCGGTTCGAGATTGCAGGCCGCGAGATCGTCATCTCGGGTGGCATCATCACTTCTGCTGGCGCTGGCCAAGCGCAGCGAAACTATACTGACCGCTATCGGGTCGAGGCCGAGCAGATTCACCTCATCGACCGGCGTTACGATCCCTCCGACTTCGCCTATGATCGTCTGATCGACGGCATGGAGGCCGAATCCTGGGGGCGAACTGGTGACGCCCTTCAGGCATACCGCGAGGCCGCTGACCCGTACCGAGCGGCTCTAAAGCCCGAGGCGATCCCACCCCAGCAGATGGACGCCTTCGCTGCTGCCGTACACGCCTTCGGCAGGTTTCGAATGGGAGCCCTGCTACTGAAGACGGACAAGGAAGCGACCCGGCGAGCACTCTCAGCCGGGGACGGCCCCTATGCCGGCCTCAGTCAGACGATGATCGACGCCAGCGATCGCGCGACGGGTTGCAACGCCGCCGCTGCTTGGGTTGCGGCGAATCCCGCGTTCTTGACAGCTCTCAATCCCCCCATCGGTTACGCGAACCCTTGCTGGGAGGCTGAGGATGTCTGCGGGCCGGTCCCTGGCTCCTTGGGCTCAGGGAGACACCATTGCAAGCGGTCCAGCGCACGCTAGACCCTAGAGCGGGCGACGCTCCTTCGCCACGCGAGCCGCCCGAGATCGAGAAGGCGCCCGAGAGCGACGACCCGTCGAAAACCAGCCGAGAAGCCTGACGGAGCGTCTCTTCGAGAGCCGCCCAGGGTCGCCGTGCCCGCGACTGTGCGGGGATGACGCGCTGATCCCCATCCGCCGGCAGAACTCGGGGTGCGCCGCTTCCACCGCTCGTGCGCTAGGCTGGTCACGTTGGCGAGGCGGTCCCGCTCGATGAGCACGTAGGCCGAGCGGATCGGCTCCCCGAGGCGGACGACGGCGCGATCCCCTTCGTCGTGGGGTGGTTGCTGATACCAGCCTGATACCAACGCCGCGCAACCACCCCGAATTTGGGGTTGGATGCAACGGCTATTCCAGCACGAGAAGTCGCGGGGTTAAGCGCCGAGTTAGTCGGAGTCGGTGCCCCGAAAGCATGTTGTGGTAGACCGCGTCCTCGGTGAAGCAGTCGAGGAAGCGGTCAACGCTGCGCTCGGGCCAACTAGCGCAAAACTCACGGATTATCGTCTCCGGATCCTTCACGGGTTCGGCCATCCCCAGCGACCTCCTGCTACCCGATTCCTGGCTTTTGCTACCACTGCGTCTCTTGTCACACTACGGAACTGATCGCCAGGGCGTTGACCGCGCCCCGGCCCCACCGGGCGAATCCATTTCGCGTGGGTGAGAAGTAACCGTTGCGCCGGTGATCTCGGCTCAGCACCCGAGCGGATACGTCCGAAACACCCTGCCGTCCCAGTAGTAGAGGACGCCGCCCTTGTCGGAGATGCCGAGCATGACGCCATCGGTGCGCAGGTCGAGCGGGCCAACCTGCTCTGAAGGCGGTAGCTCGTCGTTGTAGACGTATGCCGGGAATTGGACGGGTCCCTTGAGAAGCCGCAGGTAGGAGGTCAGGCCCTCGCAGACCTTCTTGTTCTCCTCCCACTCGCCGTCCTCCCGTGGGTCGGTCACACCCCCCTTGTCAATCGGCACGACGACGAACTTCCCATCCTTCGAGAGTACGGTGACAATGAGACCCCGATGGTCGTCATGTCCGTGCAAGGCCACATCGAGAACGCCGTCGCCGTTGAAGTCTCCGATGACCGCGAATGGCGTCTGCCTCGTCGTGCATTCCTTCGCGTACCACGAACAGTAATCTCGCTCGCGCCATACGGTGAACTTGGGGTTGAACCGATCAAGGGCCTTCTTCATCGGTTTCGGAAGAACGACGATGTGCTC
>Ga0066710_100005288_pt1 | contig 11718 bp, 9 predicted proteins | sample GraSoiAngelo_159_FD_79666 | JGI IMG/M metagenome (GOLD analysis project Ga0066710, IMG submission 79666) | Grasslands soil microbial communities from the Angelo Coastal Reserve, California, USA - 14_1009_16_40cm | ecosystem: Environmental > Terrestrial > Soil > Grasslands | place: USA... | reverse complement strand
TTCTTCAATCTCCTGCCCAAGCTCAGCGTCCTGCAAAACGTCGAGCTGCCGATGATCTACAGCGGACTGCCCGGACGTGAGCGGCGCGAACGGGCCCTGGAGGCCCTCAGACTGGTCGAGATGGATAACCGGGCCAGGCATCGGCCGATGCAGCTTTCCGGCGGACAACAACAGCGCGCCGCCATTGCCCGCGCGCTGGTCAACAACCCCAAAATCGTCTTCGCCGACGAGCCGACCGGCAATCTTGACTCGCACACCGGCGAGGTGATTTTGGAACTGTTCCGCAAGCTCAGCCAGGAGGGCCGGACGATCGCCCTGGTGACGCACGATCCGGAAATCGCCGCCGTGACACCCCGCCGCATTGAAATCCGCGACGGCAAAATATCCAAAAACGTCGATCCAAAACTGGCGGGTTTGGACCGATTGCACGGAGAGCCGGGAAGGCGGAAAGCGGGCCAAAGCGCCAGCACGCAATCGCCGGCCGCAAGCGCAATGGGATCGTAACTATGCAACGACAAACAGGACTCGCCCTCACCCTGACCCTCTCCCCCAGGAGATTCCAGATTCCTGCGCCGCTCCACCACTCCGCTTGTTGAACATGAACCTTTGGAGCGCGATTTTGATCGGGTTGAAGGAAATCTGGGCGCACAAGTTCCGCTCGCTGCTGACGATGTTGGGAATCATCCTGGGAGTGTCGAGCCTGGTCGCGATGTCGGCCCTGGTCCAGGGAATGGAAGCGGGCGCCCGGGAAGCGTTGATCGCCATCGGGGGCCTGCAGAAAGTCCGCATCGAGGCGCAGGATGTGCCAATTCAACAGTGGCACCTTAAGGACCAGGCCGTCGGCGTGACGATCAACGACGTTTACGCCCTGGCGGCCAGCGCGCCGCTGGTCGCGAAAATTTCCCCGGAAATGCGCCTCTTCGGGGCTACCGCTTCGAGGAAGGGAAAATCATTTCGCCCGTGGAACTGCGCCGGCGTCTGGCCAGTCGCGCTCGAGATGTACGAACACGTCATCGAGCGCGGCCGCATGTTCAACGAGATCGACGACGAAACGGCCCGCAACGTGTGCGTGATCGGCACGGGAGTGCGCGACGAACTCTTTGGATCGCCCGAGGAGGTCGGAGAGGAGATCAATCCCGTCGGTGAAACCATCAACCTTAACGGACAACCGTTCACCATCATTGGCATGTTCGCCCACTACGAGAGCGAGCAGGAACGCAAGGAACACGCGCTGGCGAAGCTCCAGCCCAAACGGGCCTCGAGCGGCCCCAAACGCAGCCGGGGCTGGAGCGGGCGGGGCGGCAGCTTCGCGTTCCGCATGAAAAACAACACGCTTTTCATGCCGCTCAACACGGTCTGGATGAAGTACCGCGCCGCGGGCGCCGGCGTGCCGGGCAGTTTCGGAGGCGGTGCAAACAAATCCTCGAGCGCGCTGGTCAATGTCGTCAATGTGCCCGACCCGCGCCTTTCCGTTCTGGAGGTGAAGATCGCGGATGTGGACCGGATGAACACCGCGCTGCAGCAGATTCGAAATGTGCTCATGGCCACGCACAAGGGCATCGAGGATTTTTCGTTTCGCACGCAGGAGGAATGGGCGGAAAACATCAACACCTTCATTCACAATGCCCGGATGAGCCGCGGCATCATCGCGGGGATCAGTCTGCTGGTCGGCGGCATCGGCATCATGAACATCATGCTCGCCAGCATTTCCGAGCGCGTGCGGGAGATCGGCATCCGCAAAGCCGTCGGCGCGGCCACGGGCGACATCTTCACTCAGATCCTGGTCGAGAGCGTGGTCATCGCCGTCCTGGGCGGGCTGGCCGGTTTGATCGCCTCGTACGGATTGGTGCGGTTAATCGTCGGATTTTCGCCCACGGAAAACGCGCCCATCATCACGGTCACGGCGATGGCGGTCGCCTTTGCGTTCAGCGTCGGCGTTGGTATCGCGGCCGGATTGTTTCCCGCCTTCAAAGCGGCCAGGCTCCACCCGATTCAAGCCCTGCGCTACGAGTGATGAACCTGCTCAACACCATTGTCGTCGGGCTGAAGGAAATCTGGGCGCACAAGTTTCGTTCGCTGTTGACGATGCTGGGGATCATCCTGGGCGTCGCAAGCCTGGTCGGCATGGCCGCCGTCGTGAAGGGAATGGAAAACGGGCTGAAAGAGACGATGATTGCCATGGGCGGCGCGGACAAAGTGTTGCTCGACGAACAGGACGTGCCGGCTTACCAGGAACATCTCGCGGAAGAGGCGCCGGGACGAACGATGGCGGATGTCCTGGCCCTGCGTCGGAGCGCCCCGCTGATCCGGCTCGTCTCGCCGGAAATGGGGCTGAACAACTGCACCCTCACCCGCGGCGACAAAATGGTGAACCCTTCCGAGTGCGTCGGCGTCTGGCCGTCCGTGCTCGACATGAACCTGCACACGCTGCAATCCGGGCGGTTTTTCACCGACCTCGACGAGGAAAGGGCCAACAGCGTTTGCGTCATCGGCACGGGCATTCGCGACGAGCTTTTCGGCTCGCCGGACAAGAACGGCAAGGAAATCGCGCCCATCGGCCAGGAGGTCCTCCTTAACGGGCAACCCTTCACCATCGTCGGCATGTTCGCCCGTTACGAAGGCGAACAGGAACGCAAGGAACGCGAACTCGCCCGGACCAGGCCGAAAGACAAACCGATCGGTCCGGCGCGAAAGCGGGGCTGGGGCCGGGGTGGGAATTGGGCGTTCTGGCGCAAGAACTACACGGTTTACTTGCCGATGAACACGATGTGGGTTCGGTTCCGCTCCGCCTCAGGCGCAAACAACATCCCCGACGCGCGCCTGACGGACATTGACCTGAAGGTGGCGAACCTCGAGCGGTTGGAGCCCGCGCTGCAACAGGCGCGCAACGTCCTTCTGGTCACCCACCGGGGTATCGAGGACTTCAGCTTCCGCACGCAGGAAAACCAGATCCAGAGCATCAATTCGCAGATTCGCAACGCGCGCCTGAGCGGCGGGATCATTGCGGCGATCAGCCTGATCGTTGGCGGCATCGGCATCATGAACATCATGCTCGCCAGCATCAACGAACGCATTCGCGAGATCGGCATCTGCAAGGCAATTGGCGCCACCGGACTCGCGATCTTCATTCAAATCCTGGTAGAGAGCATCGTCGTCGCGCTCCTCGGCGCCATGGCCGGCCTGGCCGCCTCGTTCAGCCTGGTGCGCCTGCTGGCCATCGTTTCGCCGGCCCAGAATTCGCCGGTCATCACCGCGACGGCGATGCTTGCGGCCGTGGTTTCGAGCGCTTGCGTCGGCATCATCGCCGGCCTGTTTCCCGCCGCCAAAGCGGCGCGGCTGAACCCCATCCAGGCGCTGCGATACGAGTGAGACCGGATCAGGAATCGTTTGCGCGCGTTAACCGCCCGGTTATCTTCGCAGTGACCTTCCCCAGCCATGAGCTGAGGCGTGACTTCCGTTTCTTTTCGACTTTGGGCGGCCCCATGGGCCGGCAATGTCCCCCGCAGATGGGGCACAACCTGAGAGCTGCGCCGCCGACGCGCCGTATCTGGTGGACGCAAAGCTCACAAAAAACCTTGGCGCATTGCGCGCATTCCATGGTCGCCTGGGAGGCGGAATGGGTGTAACAGCCGGGAGTGCCGTCTGCCAGCGGGGGATTCGTTTCCTGTGAGGCCAGCGGCGGAATCGCAATGTGGGCAGGCCCTTCTTCAAAGGCTATTTCCACGGAGCCGAGGCGCAGCGTTTGCCCGACCAGCAGCACGGCTTCCTGGATACGCTGGCCATCAATGAAGGTGCCATTGGTGGATTCCAAGTCGAGGATCCGCACAGTGCCATCGTGTGTGGTAACTTCACAGTGCCGGCCCGAAACCGTCGCGTCGTCGAGGCAAAAATCATTGGTAGGATGGCGTCCGACCCGGATTACACCCGGAAGAAGCTCAACCGTCTGCGCCGCCCGCGACCCGGATTTGATGCGTAGCTGTGCCATAACACCCTCCCTGGGTGGTTCAAGCCCTTTTCTGATTCGATTGGCGCGCGAGTTCATCGCTAAGAACGGCTGGCATGATCCCCGCGCCCTGACAGATATCGTATGGCCTGGGTGGCGATTCGTCGACCAAAAAAATCCGGGAAATCCAAGCTAGGGCACAGTCGTCTGCCAGAACCAGGGACACCGCTGCCGCGTTTTGGTACAGAGCGGAGACCGAACCGCAGATACGGTAAGTGTGGTACCATATTTGCTCGACAAGCTTCGTCCGTTGGTTTGCCGAAGGCAATAAGTGAACCGTTTATAGCAATTAATAAATAACGGCCTTCGACATTGGTTCACGCCGACTTCAGACGAGAGAAAAGTGGATTATGCAATTAACACACAGCCGCATTGCGGCATTTACACTCCTGGAAATCATGATCGTGGTGGCGATCATCGGCCTGTTGGCCGGTATCTCCACGCCCAGTGTGCTGAAGGCGCGAGACACCAGCCAATTCAACACCATCATCAGCAACCTCCGCATCATCGAAAGCACCAAAGACCAGTGGGCGATTGAACAAAAGCAGGGAAATGGAGCACAACCTCTCGATACGGATTTGGCTCCCTATCTCAGAAATTTCACGATGCCCAAACTGGTCCTGGGCGAAACCTATAACATCAACCCGATCGGGACACTACCGACGGCCACGATACCGGCCACAGTCAGGCTCGGGACCTATCCTCCCGGCGCCACAGTCAACATGCCGTAATCACGATTTTAAGGACGGAGCAGAGGCTCGGACGCAGGTCCGGGCTCTTTTTTTTTGCGCCGCGCCCGATTTGCCAGCGCGGGATCGCCACCAGCCACGCCAACAGTCCAACTCGACCTGACCTCGACCGCAACCGCGCGGAGATCGGGCGCGGGACGCCGAGGCGCGCAGCCGAGGGCGCATCGACACCGCCCCCGGAGCGCGGCTGTGTCCGAAGGACCAGCCGCAGCACCCCCGAATGGCAGGCCGTGGTGAAACGACCTCAATGTGCCGCTCGCGCCAATCGCTGCGGCTGGTGCTCCGCACACAGCCGCGCTCCGTTTCCCAACGCTTTTTCGGGGGCAACGTCGAGATTGCGCCCTCGCAGCCGATTGATCCCGACAACGGGATTGCCTAAATCAGTCCGGGCTGGAACACTCACGCGTCGAATTTGCCATGCAGAAGACCATCGTGTCATTCGGAGAAACTCTGTGGGATTTGTTTCCGTCCGGTCCGGCGCTTGGCGGTGCCCCGTTCAATCTCGCCTATCGGCTTCATTCTTTGGGTGATCGAAGCGTCATCGTTACCCGAATTGGCGCGGACGAACCGGGACGACAGACGGTCGAACAGATGGCGGCGTGGGGCATGGAGGCCTCGGGCGTTCAAAAGGACAACCATCATCCCACCGGCACGGTCAAGATTACGGTGGACGACCGAGGGAACCCCGACTTCTTTATAGTTCCCGACGCGGCTTATGACTTCATTAATGTCACGCCCGAGCTGCTGGTCCTCGCGGCGGCGGCGGATTGCTTTTGCTTCGGCACCGTGGCCCAACGAACGCAGGAGTCACGACTCACGTTGTATCGGCTTTTGGACGCGGCGGGAAAGGCGGTGAAATTGCTGGACATCAACCTGCGCAAGGACTGTTTTTTCCGGGAAACCATCACCGAGTCGCTCACCCGGGCCGACGTGCTGAAGCTGAATCTGCCGGAAGCGCATTACCTGGCCGAGTTGTTCGAAATATCGCTTTCCTCACTGCCGGACTTCTGCGCCGAGATGATCGAGGAGTGGTCGCTGGCCTGCTGCCTGGTGACGCTGGGCGAGCATGGCGCTCTGGCCGCGTCGGCCAAGGGCGAGCAGGTTTACGTGCCGGGTTATCAGGTCAACGTCGTGGACACCTGCGGCTCCGGCGACGCCTTTGCCGCCGGATTCATCCACGAATACCTGGGCGGCAAATCCCTGGCGGACTGTGTCCGGCTCGGCAACGCGCTGGGCACAATGATCGCAATGACGCGCGGGGCCACAAACCCCGTTTCGATCGAGGAAGTCCGGCATTTTCTCAAGGCAAAACACGCCCGTTTTCACGAGCCGAGCCTGCAGCCCTTCGATGTCGGTTGATCCTCCGCGAAGACGAATGAAAAGGAAACGTTCCAGGCAAAGGGTGCATCGGCTGTTCGCTCTCACCATGGTTTGGGCGGTCCAAACTCTTTTCGGCGCGGACCAGCCGCCGGCGGGGCAAATGGCGCGCGGGCCATTCTGGTCCGGCACGGTTCGCGGCCAAGGGCAAAACGAAATCATCGCGGACAAAGGCATCGTCGTTACGGTGGGCACGGCCAGGAAGGCCTATGTTTGTTACGATGCCGACCTGGTGCGGCTGTCGCTGGCGTGGACGGGAGATTTTCTGGAGTTTGGCAACACGCTCACGCGGATCGAATGGCCGCCGCCGCCACAGGTGAAGGGGACGCCGGCGTTCGGGACGCGACCCGGGCCGGGCTGGGCGAGCGATGGCGACTTAAAGGACCCGCGTCCGAATCATCAGGGACCATTGCCCAAGGATCGGGCGCATTATTCGGGCCTTTATGTCAACGGCGATCAGGTCGTCCTGAAGTACAGCGTCGGAAATGCGCAGGTGCTGGAATCGCCCGGATTTCAAGACGTGAACGGACAGTTGATCTTCCTTCGCACAATCCAGTTCGACCGCGCGGCAGGCAGGCAGACGCTGGTTCTGGCCGACGGCGTCGAGGGCACCTCAGTTGCCACAGACTTCGCCGGCGACCATGGCCCGGTCCTGGTCAACCTTTCAGCCGGCAAGTCGCTCGCCGTGGCCGGTGCCGGTTTGCCCCCCGGTTCGCGACTCGAGACGAGCGCGGAAGGCCGCCTGGTGTTGAATCTCTCCCGGATCGCCGCCAACCAACCGTTCCGCCTGGCCTTTTCCCCGGACGCCCAGCCCGGCGGGTTTGTTGCTATCGGCGGAACCAGGCCGGCCGACCTGAGACCACTTACCCAGGGCGGTCCGGCGCATTTCCTCGAACCGGTCACCACGAAAGGAATCCGCGGCGAGGGCGACGGACCGTACCTCGTGGACACACTGACCGAGCCATATCCCAACCCGTGGAACGTTCACACGTTCTTCGGTGGATTCGATTTCTTCCCTGACGGCCGGGCGGCTGTCTGCACCTTTCATGGAGATGTCTATGTCGTATCCGGCATCGACGATTCGCTGGAGAAGTTGACCTGGCGCCGCTATGCGACCGGAATGTTTCAGCCGCTTGGGTTGAAAATCGTAGGCGAGACAATTTACGTGCTGGGCCGGGACCAGATCACGCGGCTGCGCGACCTGAACCATGACGGCGAGGCCGATTATTACGAGAACTTCAACAACGACATCATCGTCACGTCGAATTACCACGAGTTCGCGTTGGACCTACACACCGATTCGCGAGGCAATTTCTATTTTGCCAAAGGCGCGCCGTGGGAACCGGAGGTGACTTCGCCGCACCAGGGTTGCCTGTTCAGGGTCGCCCAAGACGGCTCGAAGCTCGAAGTGATTGCCACCGGCTTTCGCGCGCCCAACGGCATGACGGTCGGCCCCGACGACGTCATCACCGTGAGCGACAATCAGGGCCACTGGATGCCCTCCAGCAAGCTGAACCTGGTTCGCCCAAGCGGCTTTTACGGGATGACTCCGACGGCCCAGCGCGAGCTGGTTCTGCGCCGGGATGGGACTAATTTCACCTTGAACCCGAGCGATCCGCAGGCTCGAGCGCGGCTCAAATTCAAAGGCTGGGACAACGATTCGCCCATGCCCGATCATTACGATCTGCCGCTTTGCTGGCTGCCGATGAGCATGGACAACTCCAGCGGCGGCCAGGTCTGGGTCACCAGTGACAAATGGGGCCCAATGAAAGACCATTTGCTTTTCATGTCCTACGGCAAGTGCACCCTGTTCGAGGTCATGATGGAGGAGGTCGATGGCGTCGCCCAGGGCGGCATGGTGCAGTTGCCACTCAGGTTCTACAGCGGCGTAATGCGCGGGCGCGTCAACCCGCGCGACGGCCAGGTCTATGTCTGCGGCCTCAAAGGCTGGCAATCGAGCGCCACCAGGGACGGCGGGCTGTATCGAGTCCGTTACACCGGGAAGCCGCTGCACATGCCGTCGGCGCTCCACGTCGCCAGGAATGGCGTGGAAATCACCTTCACGTCGCCCCTGGACGCCGGGGTCGCGACCGACGCCGGGAACTATAGCGTCGAACAATGGAACTACATCTGGAGCGGCAATTATGGTTCGCCGGAAGTCTCGGTGAGTCAGCCGGGCGAGAAACGACATGACCAGGTCGAGGTCCACACCGTTCGACTGTCCAGTGACCGGAAAACTGTTTTCCTGGAAATCCCCGACCTCAAGCCGTGCGACCAAATGAGGATCAAATTCAACCTGGCGGCCGCGGATGGGGCCCCAGTGTCGCAAGAGATTTATAACACGATCCAACGGCTCGGAGCGGAAAAGAAACTTGCGGCGCAATGAATCAATGGGAACGTTGAGGCATCATTCTTAATGGATTCGCCGCCGCCACCGCCGTTGCCGCCCGCCGTCCGAACCAGCCCGCCTGACTCCCGCGGGGGACAACGGCTGAAGAAGGCCTTCGTTCCACTCGGTGTCCTTGGCGTTTTGCTCATGAAGTTCAAGGCGCTTCTGGTTCCGGTTCTGAAATTCTTTCCCGTGTTGCTGAAAACCGGCGGCACCATGTTTCTCACCATCTGGATTTACGCGCAGACCTGGGGCTGGTGGTATGCCGTCGGATTCGTGTTGCTGATTTTCGTCCACGAGTGCGGCCACCTGGTCGCCGCCAGACGCCTCGGCCTGAAGGTGGGCGCGCCGGTGTTCATTCCGTTCATGGGCGCGTTCATCGCGCTGAAGGAAGCGCCGCCGAACGCGTGGATCGAGGCGCAGGTGGGCATTGGCGGGCCGTTGCTGGGAACGGCCGGCGCGGCGGCGTGCGAGGGCCTCCACCTGGCCAGCGGCAACCCCCTGTTTCGGGCGCTGGCATTCAGCGGCTTTTTTCTCAACCTTTTCAACCTCGCGCCGATCGGCTTCCTCGATGGCGGCCGGATTGTCACGGCGTTGTCCCCGTGGTTGTGGCTGGTCGGGTTGGTCGTGGTCGGCGCCCTGCTCTTTACCCACTTCAACTTCCTGCTGTTACTGATACTCCTCATGTCGCTACCGAGGCTCTTCTTTCTATTCCGGAGACGTACCGCTGAAGAGGCGCGTTACTTCGAGGTGACCGCGGAACAACGTTGGACGATGGCGGCCCTCTATTTCGGCCTGGTGGCGTTTCTGGTCCTGGCCATGCACCTGACCCATCTCAAGCTGTGAACGAACTTGGAGCTTACTTATCGTCCAAGGCGCGCCAGAGATACCACGAAGCGACGGAGCGATACGGACGCCACCGTTCGCCGTGTTCGAGCAACTCCGCTGGTTTGGGCAGGTCATCCCGTCCGAAAGCAACCGCGAAACCTTTGCGCACGCCGAAATCAGTCGCTGGCAGAACATCCGGCCGCCCCAGCGTGAAAATAAGCAACATCTCCACCGTCCACGGCCCGACGCCGCGAATGGTCGTCAGCCGTTCCATTACCTGCGCGTCCGGCATCCGCGCAATGATCCGCGAAGCAGGGACGATGCCCGCGTCCGTCTTGGCGGCGATGTCTTTTATCGCCGCGACCTTCGCGCGGGACAAACCTGCGCCGCGCAGGTCCCGGTCCGGGGTCGCCAGGACATCTGCCGGCCGGGGAAATTTTTGGCGCGGATAGAGCGCGATGACCCGTTTCAGGATGGAGTTGGCCGCCGTCCCGTTCAGTTGTTGGTGGGCGACCGACTGGACCAGGGCCTGGAATGGGCTCGTCGCCCGGCGCGGCTTCAGACCGCACGGCCCGATCTTGCGGATGAGCCGGGCCAAGACCCTGTCCGACTTCGTCAGATGTTCGATGGCTGCTTCGTGCATGGGAAATTCACGAGCCGGCGTCCGATCGGGTTGGCCAAAATGAGAATCCCGCAGTAACGCCGCGTGAGGGCACGCGGCCTGCAACGTCCTGTAGGCCGGGTCCCCTGACCCGGCGTCGTGGATTCAGGTCGTCATGTATATTGGTCAAAAGTTTTCAGCCAGGGCGACGGCCTTCAGCATCGCCTTGGATTTGTTTACCGTCTCCTGAAATTCCGCTTCGGGCTCGGAATCGCTGACCCAGCCGCCGCCGGCCTGGACGTAGGCCTTGCCGTCCTTGAGCAGAGCGGTGCGAATGGTGATGCAGCAATCGAGGTTGCCATTGAAGGAAAAGTAGCCGACGCAACCGCCGTAAGGCCCGCGCGTCGTCTGCTCGAGTTCGGATATGATTTGCATGGCGCGGACCTTCGGCGCGCCGGTGAGCGTGCCGGCGGGAAATGTCGCGCGCATCAGGTCGTATGGCGTTTTGCCGGCGGAAAGCCGGCCCTCGACCTGCGAGACGATGTGCATCACATGGCTGTAACGCTCGATGGCCATCAACTCTTTCACCTGCACCGAACCGAAGTCGCACACGCGACCGATGTCGTTTCGCGCCAGGTCCACCAGCATCACGTGCTCCGCGCGTTCCTTGGGGTCGGCCAGCAATTCATTCTCCAGCGACCGATCCTCCTCGTTTGTCCTGCCGCGCCGGCGCGTGCCGGCGATGGGGCGGATTTCCACCTTCCGCTCCTCGCAACGAACGTGAATCTCCGGCGACGCGCCGACCAGCGAAAAGCCCTCCAGCTCGAGCAAAAACATGTAAGGCGATGGATTGATGGAACGCGCCGCGCGGTAAACGTCAATCGGCCTGGCCTTGACCGGGGTGCGAAACCGCTGTGAGCCGACCACCTGGATGACGTCACCGGCGGTGATATATTCCTTCGACTTGCGCACGTTGGCGAGAAACTTCTCCTTCGGCACATTGGACTCGAAGGGCACCGGTGGCACTTCCGCGGGCAGGCTCACGGGATGGTATTCGCAGGGTTGTTCGAGCAGCGACACGATGCGCTCGATTTCGCCAACCGCCTTCTCGTAGGCCGTGGCCGCGCCGGCCTTGTCGTCCAGGAGGGCATTGACCACGACGGTGATTGTCTGCGATACGCGGTCGAAGATGAGGAGTTGGTCGGCGATCATGAAATACATCGTGGGCGTGCGCAACTCATCGTGCGGCGGTTTCGCCACCACCGGCTCGACATCGTGAATGAACTCGTAGCCGATAAATCCCACCGCTCCGCCGCTGAAGCGCGGCAGCCCCGGCAGCGGCACGGCGCGAAATTTCTTCAAGGCGCGCTCGACCACCTCGAGGCCGTCCTTGACGCAGAGCGCGCCCGTGGACGCCGGTTCCTTCGAGACGGTGAAGGACTCAACGCTCCGCCCGCTTTCCACGACTTCGACGCGCTGGCCGGTCTGGCGAATGACCGCGCGCGGGTTGCGACCGACAAACGAATAGCGGCCGAGGTGCTCGCCGCCTTCGACGGACTCAAAGAGGAATGATTCACCCTGGCCGCGAATTTTGCGATAAGCCGAAAGCGGTGTTTCGAAATCGGCGAGCAGGCGGCGCGCCACGGGGATCAGGTTTCCCTGGGACGCCAGTTTAAGAAACTCTTCCTGGGTCGGAAAATACATGACGCGGCATTTCTACATAACTCCCGGCCCTTCATCAATCCACCATTTCCCACGGTCATTCCGCCCC
>Ga0066710_100005287_pt1 | contig 11718 bp, 3 predicted proteins | sample GraSoiAngelo_159_FD_79666 | JGI IMG/M metagenome (GOLD analysis project Ga0066710, IMG submission 79666) | Grasslands soil microbial communities from the Angelo Coastal Reserve, California, USA - 14_1009_16_40cm | ecosystem: Environmental > Terrestrial > Soil > Grasslands | place: USA... | reverse complement strand
GGCCAGTGGAAGGCCCGGCATCGCCTCAGCTGTCCCGAGGCTTCTGGTACGCCTCGGTCGCCGACTGGGGTGCTCGTAGTCAACGGCCCACCCGCGCTCCTCGGTCGGCTTCTTGCCCAGGGCGCGAGCCATCTGTCGGAAGCCAGCGTTTCCGCCTTCGCCAGAGGACGAGTGCGACGGTTTGCAGGACCGCCAGCCAGGCGCCGCCATAGATGAGGAATCCGTACGCCGGGAAACGAGCCATGAGGGCCCCGGCCGCGAACATGCCAAGGGCGCAAAGCACGAAGCGCCGGGAGACGATGCAGGCCAGCACCAGGAAAGCGAAGGAGCTAAGCGTGGCCAGGACCGGCAGAAAGACGAACACCGGTAGTCCCGCCGTGGCATTGAGCATGGCGACGTTGCAACATAGCAGCAGAAAAATCCCCCCGACGCGGTTAATGATCTGCCGTAACGGTGACTCCTTAATCGCCGGTCGGCCTCGGACCAGGCGGATCGTGACGAGCGCCACCGCGAGCTGGCCTAGCCATAGGGCCGCATAGACCCACTGGTACGGCGCTTGCAACCGGGCCACTTCCACCAGGTAATACGACATTGCGCAAGTAAGGGCATGTTCCCAGCCCAGCAAAGTGTAAAGCAGCCAGTGCCTTTCGACTGCGGCGGCTCGCTCCGCCTGCTCGACCATCTCGCGGTGCAGGGCGACATACCGAGCCCGGAGGTCCGGAGTTCGCGGTGCGACCGACGGCGGCGGGGTTCTGCGTTCCGATTCCGCAAGAGTTCGCATGGCCGGCTCTCTCGGCACGGAAATGGGCAACCTGGATGAAGTGTGCTTTTATGCAAGTATGCGCCATGCGAGGCAGTCATGCCGGCGAATGCCGCCGGCCGGGAGATGAGACCGGGGCGGCAATTCCCTCAGAAGTGGAGTAACCCTACTTAACGGCAGTGCTGATCGCCCCGAGGTAGGCGAGGCCGACCAGTGGTGGTAGACTGTCCTGCCAACGAATCGTCTGAAACCGGTAGACGATTGCTATGCCGATTAAGACCAAGCGCTGGAACGACCCGATCGAAGCGGACGACGGCTTTCGCGTGCTCATCTGCCGCTACCGGCCGCGGGCTCTCCGCAAGGAAAACGAGACTTGGGAGAAATGGTGGAAAGCTGTCGCCCCCAGCAAGGAGCTGCATGCCGACTACTATGGCAAGCACGGTGAGCCGATCGGCTGGCCTGAATATGAGCGGCGCTACTTGCAAGAAATGGAAGAGGACGTCGCACAAAAAGTGATCGCCGAACTTGCAGAAATGCACGCGGACGGAAAAACGATCACGCTGCTCTGCTCTTCTGCCTGCGAAGATCCCGCCCGCTGTCATCGCACGTTGCTGAAAGGGCTGGTGGAAGCCCGGGCGGCGGACCGTAAGTAACGGGCCGGCGGCGCTTCCAAAACTGCCGATCACCGAGCGTTCATTGCGGCGAAACGCCTGATCCCGGGGCCTCCCCGGCCGGTCGCAACCAGTCAAACAGACGCCAGACGCCTTGCACCGTGCGAATGCAGATCCACGCCAGCGGCAAAAGCAGAAACAGCCAGCCCGACTCCGGACCGAGTGCCACCAATCCCAGAATCCCGAGCAACGCCAATCGCTCCGGCCAGGCTGCCGTCCCGAATACCGACGACATGGCCCCGATAGCCAGCACCAGGCCGACAGCGATTGCCGACAGGACCCAAGTCTCGCGCCAGCGGATGGTTGCTTCCGGCGTCAGCTCAACGGTTAGAGGGGAACCGCTCGCCTCGCCGTGGAACAAAGCTGATCGGCCGCGCTCGAGCAGGGTCGGGGCGGTGTCCAGCGCGGTTGCCGGGCCCGTACTGTTGCCGCCGCTTTCCGGCACCGCGTGGTCCGGCTCAGGCTCGTCTGCCGGGCGCAAATCGGCCCCTGCCTGCGGGCCAGCCGCTTCTTGCTGGAACTGCTGGAGAAGCTCCTCGCGCCAAGCAGCCAGAGGCTGACCCTGAGGGCCTTGGTCGGCAATGGTGTTCGCCGAGAGAGCGATGCGTTCCTCGGCATACTTGCAAAAGCGCTGGAATTGGTTCCCCGCGGCAGCAAGTTGCAGCCCGACTTCGTCCGCGTGGCCGGCCTTGGCACGGCTTGCCAGCGTCCGATAGAGCTGAAGAAATGCCGCTGCTCGGCGCAGTTCTTGCCCCGCGGGGCTGGCGCGGCTTGCGGACTGGTCCGGTGCGTCCTTATTCGCTTCCAGCCGATAGCCCGGCGGCACATCAATTCTCCAGAGCACGGGACCGTCCGCTCGTCCATCGACGCGCGGCTGATCCAGGCGCGGGCGGTGCAGTGACTCTTGATCCTCATCAAAGGCCCACATTAGTCGAATGGTTCGGCTGCTCCCGCCGCCGCTCAAGGGCAACCACAGGTGCTGAGGTCCCTGTTGGAATACCGGAACGCCTCGGCCGTCGACGGTTGCCGTCAGAACGCGGGCGCCGATCGGCAGCTCCAGCCCAAGATTTGCAGTGGCCTCGTGAGCGAGCCAGTAGCGTGCTTGGTGGAGCCAGTGTCGGCCGTCGGTGACTGCGGCCGAGTGCTCCGCCAGAAATACCTGGATGCGCCCGCCGCGCGCGGCGCCTGCGCGTGGTCGAATCCGCAAGCGCCAATCATTCGCCGCCACGTGCCAGGCTGCGACTGGGGCCTGGCGATGCCGTTCCCAGACATCCGGCCACGCCTGGAGAACTTGAGTCGCATCGGCCGGGGCCACGCCCGCCATCTCGTCGGCGACAAGGTTCGCTCCCGCCAGCACGATCCATTGTTGCCCACGGGCAGATTCTTGGTTCAGGGGCGCCACCCGGACGTCCGGCGGGGACAGCTCTGCGGCTGATCCGAGAGGAACGCTGCCGATGAGAGAGAAACGATATGTGCCGTGGACGCTGGGTTGGAGCTCCAGGACGTAGCGGCGCTCCGCATGCACGGGGCTGGTGGCGCCCGAGGCGGGCTCAAGAAGATACTCTTCCTGGTTCGGCAGCCGTTGCACTTTGTCTGCGGTCAGCACCCGCTCCACTTGGCCGGCTCGCAGGCGGAGCGCTGCACCTTCCCAGTTTCGCACCTTCAGTGTAAGCGCGTGCGACCCATCTGCCCGGATAGGCGCCTCCACGTGAGTCGTGAACGCCAGTTGGCCGTCACGCAGCTCGACGACGCTCACTTGCCGGTGTCCGGCTGCGGCCGGGGCGGGCCGGACCTGGAACACTCCGCCGTACCGCAGCTGTGGGGCGATGTAATTTCGTTCCAGTGCCGACGGCGCGGCATCCGGCGTTGGCCAGAGGCCCTGCAATTTGACCGGAATCAAGCTCAAGCCCTCGCCAGCCGTGATTCGAACGATAGTCGTGGCAGCATCGGCGGAGAGCGGCACAAGGGCGGGCAGCACAAAGGACTCCATTTCCGGCCGCGCCAGCCAGCCGGTCATCTGAATTTCCGTCTGACCACGGGTCCCTTGGAGCCAAATCTGCAGCCGCGGTCCGCTGCGGGACCAGTAACGAACATCCCGGCCCGAAACGTCGGCAATGGCGACGTCGGCCGGCAGCTCCCATTCCCACAACGCTGGGCCCGGATCGGCAGAGATAATGCGAGCGGTGGCACGAACCTCCGCTTGTCCGGGCCCCAACCGCCAAGCGACTTCCTGCACGCAGCGAACCGGCTCGGACGATTGCCGCAGTTGCAAGCGCAAGAATGGCGTGCCACCCGGTGTCGTCGAGAAGGCGTTCGTGGGAGGACGGACGCTTTCCCGACGTGCTGAGCTCCATGGCCGAACCAGAAGGCGCTCGAATTTGGCCGCGAAGTCCGGACCCTGAAGGTCACTTCCTGTGATGGCGCGAAATTCCGTGATCGCGGCCTCCAAATTCTGCACCCGGAATGCCAGGATTCCCTCTTGCTGCGCCTGCACGCCCAGCGGCTTGGGAAACGGCAAAACAGCATTCGAGCCGAACGGCTGACGCGGCACCAGCTCCAAAGTCACCTGCAACGCACCGGTCACTGCCCCCTGAAACTCCAATAACAGTTGCCGCTCTTCTTTCCCGTCCGCCAGGGACCAGCTCAGAAGCCGCGGCCCCGGCGTGCCGTCGGGTGGCGGACCGGCCTCAACGCTGCGGACCTCCAGATTTGCTGGCAGGCTCACTGCTAACTGGCGAGCAGCCGCCTGGCTGACATCGTACTGCAAGACGGCCAGGAGTCGCGCGGCTTCCGGCTGTAAGTCCCAGTAGTAGGCTTCTTGCACCTCGATTTTGACCGGTCGAATCGGGTGCGTTTCCTGTCGCCAGCGCACGTGGATGGGCACATTGCCTTGCAGCGCTTTGATCGGGCCTAGATCCGCGTCCAGGTGTTGAGCGGCGGGGACGACGAGGAACGGCAAGAGGTGCAGCGGCCCGGCCGGCAGCATCCCCGCGACGCCGCTGAGCGGACCCTGATAGTCCGTGACCGCGTGTTGGGCGCCCCGCGCACTCACCACGTCGAGAAAGCTTGCACCCGCGGGCACTCGAAGCTTTAGCCGGCTCTTGGGCAGCTGAGGAACGGTGAACTTTAACTCGCGGTCGTCGCCGTCACTTTGCAAAGAGACAGAAAAGCGAAGCGTGGCCGTGTGCATACCCCGTCCCTGAACCTTGATCGCGTAGCCGTCATTCGGTGGGCGCAATGCCATCGGGAAGAGACGCGCCCCGTCCAGAAGCGCGTCATCGAGAAGCTGCACCTTTCCCAACGGCAAGCTCACCGCGACTGGCTTGTCCGTCAGGCAATAGATTGAAAACTTAGCCGTGAATTCAGCGGTCGCACCTACGATCTGGCCTTCATACTGCGCACCGGCCAAGACTGCCTGTTCCGTTACTCCGGCGCCGCGGCGGGCAATCGCCTCAAGCTCGTCAAGGAGCTTCGGCGGAGCCAGAACCGTTTGTTTTTCGGGAGCGTTGGTTGCATCGGGAACGATAAGCACGGTCATCGGCGCCGGCGCCGCTGCCTGCCCGGGCAAGCTGGCGATCGTTGCCAGGGTGAGAATCGCTCCCGTGACCGGGGTGGCCCCGATGGTGCGAGCTTGCACATCGGAGCGTCGCCCCGGCTCCTCCGTTCGTTGGAGGCGCACGCACCACCACGCAGCGCCGAGTATGGCTGCCAGGGCGGGCCATTGGGCCGCTCCGCGAAAATGCGCCGGAAGCCAGAGCAACGCCAAGGCGCTAGCGGCTAACCAAAACAATACTAACGGCGAAGACCATCGGGGGGCGAACGCGAAGGCATTCACGATAAGCAGGCCAATGATTGCGGCCAGCACAAGGCCACCGATCTGGACGCTGTCCGCGCGGACCACCAGCAGAGAGTCAACTGGAGTTGTACCGGGTAGCGGCTCCCATTCCGTCCAGTCTTCGCTCCACGGCTCAGTAAGGCGGTCATCGGCGGGTCGTCCGCCGTGCCTCGAGAGCGCCGCCCATCCCAGTTCGGGAGCGTCGCGGTTCTGTTCAAGCCAATCAATTACTTGATAGAACCGCCGGGAAGCGTCGTGGCCGGAAGTCCCGGCTTCCGTGAGCGCGTTGTCGATGGCTTCGGGAAGGGAGCTTTCGGGACCTCCCGCGGATTGCCATGCTGAGAGTTGCCGGCGCGTCGTAATCAGCGGCCCGACGCGGCCGGGCACCGCGACCAGAGCCGTGTCCGCAAACAAAACAAGCGGCAGGCTGTCCACCCAGAAAAGATCTGACGGAACGGCCCCAGCGGCTGTCTCTGCGAGAGGGCGCGTCGGAGTCGATGGACCGGCGCCGGCCTCCCTGAGCGCAGCCACGTCCACTAATAGAGAGATCTTTTTCGAGGCGCATTCGAAGGCGAGGCGATCCAGCACGTGCCAGATACTCGGCTGCCCTGGTGTGGTCGCGTCGTGCTGAATTTTCGAGATGCTATCGGCGAGAAGCTGGCGCTGGCGCACCAACTCGTCTGTCGGCGCGGGAAACAACCGGTGAGCGATGTTGATCGGCGCATCGCGCCAGCGCTCCAGTCCTGCGTTCGTCAATTCCGCCCGGCCGCGGCCGGGCATCCGACGTAGGCCGCTGGAAGTCAGCGGGACGACTCCAGGAGGCAATCGCCATGCCCGCTGAAAAGACGCCACCGTCCTGACGGGCAACTCAGGAGCGGGGCCCTCCAGTTGCGCCCACAGGCGCCACGGTCTTGCGGGACGGGAATAGACGATTTGGAAATGGTGCGCGGCATGTCCCGCAGTGACCGGGACAAGCAGCTGCAGTGTGGGTTGGCCATTCGGAGAACCGCCGGACTCCGGCGGGCGCAGAAATTTCAGCCGCTCGATCCAGCGACCGTCCACCTTCGCCGTAAGCACAGTGGCGTCGCCAGGCAAGCGAATGGTCAGCTCGTGCTGCCGCCAGTTCCAAACAGTGAAACGGTAGTTGTGCAAGAGTCGCCCGCTCGGTTCGGCGCCGATGGTCAACAAAACCCGGTCTGCGATCGCTTGGCTCGAGAGATCGGTAGGGGCCAGCTCAGCGCGCAGCCCGAGCGAGAGCGGCCATCCCTCGTAGTGCAAGGCCCGCCAGGGCGGCGGGGAGTCGGGGCCGGGCCGGGGAGTCGCCTCCCGCAGGCCGACAGCCTGCACCCCGACGACGTCACCGCCGGGCAACCGCAGATTCACTTGTCCCACGGTGCGATGGGGCGGCTGCAAGAGCACGAGTGGCACGTCCCATTCCTTTTCGCGCCCGAGCGACACCGAGGTCTGTTCAGCGGCCGAAGCTAGCGCCAGCGCTGCTAAGAGATCACGACCGGCCAACAGCGTGAGATGGCCGGCGGCTTCGCGAGCCGAGGGGCGGCCCGCAAGTTCGTGACGCGTCTCCAAGACCAACGGCTCTCGAAGTGGCTCGGCCAGGGTCAGCCGCCAACTCGAGACCTGCCGTGGCCAGGCTGCGAAGAGATTCATGGCTTCGAGTGCCGACCGGGCCCCCAACGCGGCCAATGGCGACGCGGCCTCCGGCGCCGGCAAATGTGTGAAAGCTTTGACTTGATTTCGGCCGCCCACCGTGCGCCAGTTCCACGATTGCCGTATGGGGCCGGAGATCAGCACATCGACCACCGCGGTCGAGCCGGCCACGGGCTGGAGATATAGCCGTGTTACCACCGCCGCTTTCCCGGCGGCGACCACGACCTCGCTCTCACAGCGTGCCGACAGTTCCGGAGGATGCGGGCGGAGCGCGATCGTGCCGGCTACTTCTCGTCCGCGGTACGAGTAATAGTAATCAGGAGTTTCCTTCCCCCAGGGTCGCGATCGCTGAGTTGGCGACGGCCCGGGCTCCGGTCGATCCATCTCTTCGTCCCCTCCGGGAAGAGGCGTTTCGATTTCGGGCATGCTGGCGGGAATCGAGGCGGCCGCCGTCGCCTGGTAAGCGCGATTCATGCTGATCGCCAAGGCCCCTTCGCGGAGCGAAGCGCCGAGCGGAACGACATCTGGAAAAGCGAGCGTGGTCCCGGCCGGCGGCACGGTGAGCGGGGCACGTAGTTGCAGAGTGATCCCCAGTTCCTGTGCGGGCGCGAGCGCTCTCTTCAGCGCGATCGTGACGAGTTGGCGGCCATTTTCCGTGATCGTCGCGGAACTGCGGAGTAGCTCGGGCCGCGAGAGTTCCACGGCATCGGCTTCCCAGCCGGCAGGCAGCAGCAGCGGCAGCCGAAACAACCTCCCCCGCTGTACGTCGACACTCAGCTGCACGGTCATCAGTGAGCCGCTTGGGCCGATCTGCCACCAGGCGACCTGCCGGACACGGAACCGCGACTCCTGAGGGCGCAGTTGAGCGCTCGGCCGTTTCATTCCGATGCCGGCGTCGAGGCCGGGGGTCAACGTCGACATGTGCCAACCGTTCGGCCCGAAAGACGATTGGGCAAGGCGATAGGCGCCCGGCTGCCAATCGTTCAGTTCGAAATCGGGATGAACGTGAAGGACCACATTGTCCACCCGCGGCACGACCACCACCGGCTGCGAACGCTCATCTGACGGTTTCGGACCGGGAGTGAATCCCTCGTACGCCGCGACCAGAGTAACCTTGGGGCAGGTCCAACGTTCCCGAGACGCCCACAGCGCCAGGCACCGGACCTCGAACTGGAACATCCCGCCCTTGAAGGGCTCCCGGGTCTGGATGGTCAGCACGGACGGCGCGGACGGGGTAGAACCCCGTTGCAGCTTCCAGCTTTCCAGGCTCGAGAGAATCACTTCCTGCGGTTGAAGTGCCGGGTCGCATTCGCAGATCAACGTCTGGATGGCCGCATCGCGTAGTTCCAGGTCGAAAGTGAACTTGGCATCGTAGGGGGAATCGGTGCCGCCCTGGCCTGGCGGCAGAACGTACTCGCTGAGCTGCGAGCGCGTGAAGATCCGCGGCGGCGGCCGGTCCGGACCTCGCTGTCGGCGCACTTCCAGGTTCAGCTGTGATCGGCCGGCAAAGCTGATTCGCCAGCGGCGCGATTGCCCGCTTGTCGTCGGAAGTGGTCCAGTCAACAGGCCGTCGCCCACTACAGTCACTGCCCGGTCGGCGGGCAGCTCCAGATCCAATGTCGCCACCGCTGCCGCGGGCACCTCCAGATTGAAGTGAATTTCGCCCGGCAGCGAGTTGCCGCGCGCCGACCACTCCAGCGACAAGGACCGGTCGCCGGGTTGCTGCAAAAGCAAACCCTCGTTGGAGCCGTCGAATTTGCCCAGTACCGCGTCTTTGCCGTCCGGCCAACGCGCCTGGCGGATTGAAAGATTGAACGGTTCCAGAGGAAGAACGCGGGGAGCTTCGGTCGGCGAAGCCTCTTGGGCGTGCTTCAGGGAAGACGATTTGGGCTGGTCGACGGCAGGTTTTTCGGCAGCTGCGGGGTTCGCAATTCTCCATTGTGCAGTCCCGATGAGTGCAGCATCGCGCAGGACGGCGTGGTAGCGTGCTTCGATCAACTTTGGCGGGTGCTTGGCTGCCTCAGCAGCGCGGGTGGCCCGCTGAACCCGCTGCTCGAACTCGGCGCGCGGCAGTTGCACAAGCACCCCCTGCCGGACGCGCTCCAGTTCCGTCGCCAGCCGATCGGGCGGCACAAGAACGCGAAGTATCGGCGGCGCGTCTTCCGGGCCGGAAGAAACCGGCGCGTCGTCACCGGCAGCGGGGTCCAGCCGTATAATCGCAAACAGCGCCACGACACCGCAAGCCAGGACCGGAATTGCTGCGGGCGCGACTCGCTTCAACCGAGATGTTTGAGTCCGCAGTCCGCTCACGGGGCATTGTTCTCCGCTTTCTGACTGGGAACCAGCGCCCGCTGGCCGCTGCCCGGCTGCTGATCAACCGTGGACGGTTCCCCGCGTGGCCGGCCGCTGCTGCCCGGCCGGAACAACGACGATCCCGGTTTGAGCCGCGTGAAGCCGGGCATGAAGACGACTCGGCGACGATATTCGCGTTGGACCATCCACTGAAACGCCACGACAGCTGCCAGCACCAGCGCACCCGGGACGCAGCCGTAGATGGCGGCGGGCAGAACGCTTGGCCACCAGATGCCCGCCAATACTGCCCCGAGGCTCACCCCGAGTACGACGAGCCAATAGAACGGCCGGGGCAATCGCGCAAAATACAGACCGAGCCCGAACAGCAGAAGAGTCAAAGAACAGGCCAGCAGCCAAGCCCGTTGCGGCACGTGGTAGACACGCAACGCATTCGCCGAAGTCTCCCAACCGACGAGTGCATCGGCTGATCCGAGATTCAGGTCCAGTGCCGAGGATGTTTTCGAGTCGGCGTTAGCAGCTTGCGAGGAATCTAGGCCAGAGCTGATCCACCGCTCGAGGTCGGCAGTAGTCGCGGCAGGACGCGGGCCGGGCAGCCAGCCTCTCCAGCCCCAATGCTCCTCAGTGCTAAACGATTCCTCCAGCGAGAGCGGCAGCCAGCCAGCGGGAACGGCGATCTGCCAACGAACCCAACCGAGGGACGCGTTACTCCGCAACCGCGGCGGATATAGCGTGCTGTGCCACCGGCCGTTTCCCTCTTGGCGCCCCGGAGCGATTTGGTAGCCGATATCCAGGATACCGCCCTTTTCGTACAGCGCCGGCTCTACGTCCAAGAACCGAATAATCCGGCCGGTCTCGGTTACGTTTCCCTTCTCGTCCACAACGTTCCAATTGGGGAGTTTCGTGCCATTCAGTAACACTGACAGGTTCAAGCTGGCCGGCGAACTGGGCAGTTCGAGGTCCAGCTCCCGATGAGTTAGTCTGCTGATGTGAAACCGCGCCCGGTATGTCTGGTAACCGCCTTCGGCGATCGCCACCTGCATGAGCAGGCGATCCACGACCACGGCGGGCAACAACGGCATTGCCGACGGGGAGAGCCGCAGCTTCAGAGGGATTTTGAAACCGTGGCCGAGCAGGACCAAGCTGGGTAAGACTGTCTTTCCTGGTACGACCTCCTTCGGTTCTTCTGACCACGCTCCTTCGCCCATCGACAGGGGCTGGACGCTCGGATCGCCAAATACACGGACTTTGGTGGTACAGCGCGTGGCTTCTTCCGGCCAGGCCAGCGGAATTGCAAGAGACCGGCCCTCTTCCGGATGGGCGGGCGGCAGTGCCACGGAAAGGCTGAAAGCGAGCGTCTGCTCCTTTCCCGGCGTCTTGAGCGCAACCGGCCAGATTTCTCCTGTGAATGGTTCGGGAGTGCCGCCTTCGTCGATTTTTGGAATGGCGCCGGGCGGAAAATCAGCCAGCCGCAGTGAGACCTGTTTCATCGGCCCACTGGCAGACTGAAAACGGATTCGCTCCGAGACACGGGCTTGCCGCTCCGTCAGAGTTACGTCTACTTCGATGTCCGCGATCAGCTCCGGCCGGTAGCGGCGCCACGCCAGGTCGACGCGCTCCGGGTTTCGGTCGGTCTGCCACGGCTCGGCCTGCTGGCTTTTGAAATCCGCCGATTGCAGCTTTACTTCCATCCCCGCCGGCACGCTGGCACGGACTGGCCCGCCACGGTCCAGCGTCCCGCGCACCTGCGGCAACGGCAGCGCCACATGCTGGTTCTCTTGGGTGGGGCCACTGTAGGTGCCCACCAAGGTCACGCTAAACAGCTGCGACCGCCGTGGCTGCGCCAAGCGCACCGTGGCATCCCGTGCCTGATCCTCGGGCGCGTCTGGAATCACCACTTCCTCGACCAGATCGGCAGGAGACGGTCCGGCTTCCCGATCGTAGTGATAACCGGGCGGCAGCCGCACCACGAACGAATCCACCGCCGTGCGAATCGGCTTGATGTCGATTCTGGTGCTGATTTGCCAGGTGCGATCTGCCCGCAAGGTGAACGTGTGTTCGAGGCGGCTCTCGACAGCGCCTTTGGCCGGCTCAATCGTTATGTCGAGGGGCGCAGGAGCCGGCTGGTCCGGTTTGGCTGGAGCGGCGAGGTTCCGGTAGTTAAAGACGGCCACGAGCTTGCCGCCGCTCTCGCGCCGCGGATCGTCCAAAAGGTCACTCTGACTGACGTCGCCGTGTGGTCTGAACTGTAGCCGTACGTCTGTCGGCGCGGTGACGGAGATGGCGCCGTTCTGGCGAAAGGCATTCACGACGGTGAACGGCCCAATCGCCACGGCGGGCGCGGCCCCGTTGGCGGCCGGTTTCGGCCGACTCTGTTGCACGTGGACATTTACTCGCAACGGCTGGTCACTCGGCTCCGTCAATTGAATCGTCCACACCGGCAGCTTGATCGGATCGGCCGGAGGAACGATCGTGGC
>Ga0066710_100005286_pt1 | contig 11719 bp, 9 predicted proteins | sample GraSoiAngelo_159_FD_79666 | JGI IMG/M metagenome (GOLD analysis project Ga0066710, IMG submission 79666) | Grasslands soil microbial communities from the Angelo Coastal Reserve, California, USA - 14_1009_16_40cm | ecosystem: Environmental > Terrestrial > Soil > Grasslands | place: USA... | reverse complement strand
GGCCTCGGCCATGATCGCGGCGCGCAGCGCGACGTCGCTCGTCATGCGGTCGAGCAGATGCAGATCGCCCCCGGCGCAGAACGCCTTCCCCGATCCGGTGAGCACGATCGCGCGCACCTCCGGATCGGCGTCGAGCTCGCGCCAGATCCGCGCGATCTCGCCGTGCAGCGCCTCGTTCGCGGCGTTGAACGCGTCGGGCCGGTTGAGCGTGACGACGCGCACGGCGCCACGCGCCTCGACGATCAGCTCGCGCTCGGGGCCGCGATGGTTCCGGGCGTCGGCCATCTGCACCTCGGACGGCTCGCGCCGTTGTCGGAACGGGACCAAAATTCTACATTGACGTCAATGTTGTCAATGACCCCTCCCGCCTCCTCGGAGCCGCTCGTCGAACCGCCCGCCGATCTGGGCGCCTTTGCGGCGGGTCTCGATGCCTGGTTGGCCGATCCTCCGGCGGCGGTGCAGGCCGCCGCGCGACCGATCGCTTGCTACGAGCAGCGGGTCGCGGCGATGTCGCGGCTCATGGAAGCACTCTACGCCGCGGGCTGGGGGCGGTACGGATGGCCGGCGTGGGCCGGCGGACTCGGCGGCACCGTCCTCCACCGCGCGGCGATGTGGGAGGCGCTGGCGCGCCACGGCGTGCCGGGCATGGCGCTCTTCGAGCATCTCGAGATCCTGGCGCCGACGCTGATCGCGCTCGCGTCGCGCGAGTTCGTCGCGGTGGCGCTGCCGGAGTTCCTGCGCGGGCGCGAGCTCTGGGCGCAGGGCTTCTCGGAGCCCGAGGCGGGATCCGATCTGGCGTCCCTGCGGACGCGAGCGGTGATCTCCGGCGATGACTACCGGATCACCGGCCGCAAGATCTGGACGAGCTGGGCGCGCTATGCGCGGTGGTGCCTCGTGCTCGCGCGCACCGGCACGCGCGAGGCGCGCCACAAGGGGCTCACGGCGTTCGTCGTCGATCTGCGCTCCCCCGGTGTCGAGGTGCGCGCGATCGAGCAAGCGAACGGCACCGACGAGCTCGCCGAAGTCTCCTTCGACGAGGTCTTCGTCCCGAGCGATCGCATCATCGGCGGGCTCGGCGGCGGCTGGCCGGTGGCGATGCACATCCTGAGCTGCGAACGGGGCACATTCGCGTGGTTCCGCCACTGCTTCCTGTACCCGCATCTCCTCTGCGCGCTCGATCGCGGCAGCGCCGGGAGCGACGATGCGCTCGGCAGCACACTCCTCGACCTCGCGAGCATCAGCGCGACCAGCCACGCCGCACTCCGCGCGCACGCGGCGGAGCGACCGCTCGGCCCGCGCGCCGCGTTCACGAAGCTGCTGCTGTGCGCCGGCGAGCAGTCGGTGAACGACTGGATCTTCGCGAACGACGGCGATCTCGCGCTCGGCGCGCCGGACGAGCACGCCGCGGTGCTGCGCCAGGACTACCTCTTCTCGCGGATCGTGACGGTCTACGGCGGCTCGCAGCAGATGCAGCTCGAGACGATCGCGAAGCAGATCCTGCGCCTGCCGTGACGTCGATCGAGAATCACGACGACGAGATCCTCGACGCGGCGCGGCGGGCGCTGGGCGGCGGCAGCGGCACCGACGCGCTCTGCGCCCTGGGTTTCTGGGAGCTGCTCCCGGACCTCGGCGACGCAAAGGTGCGCGCCGCCGTGTTCGCGTTGTTCCGCGCCCAGGGCCGCGAGCTCGCGAGCTCGGCCGCGCTCGGCGCGCTCGCGGCGCAGCCCTTCCTGGAAGCCGCGGGCGCCGCGCCCGGCGGGTTCGCGCTGACCTTCACCCGCAGGTCCGCGCGCCGCGGACTCGTCACCGTGGTCGCCGGAGACGTCTCGGGCATGCAGCTGCTCGTCGATCGCCCCGGCGCGGGCGCCTGGCTCGTCGACGCCGGGCGCGCCGCGCTCGCGCCGATCGCGATCCCGGGACGCCTGACGCTATGCGAAGTGGAGCTCGCGCCGGGCGCGGAACAGCGCTTCCTCGCCGAGGACGACGCGTGCAGGGCGCGAGCGCGCAGCGCCTTCCTCGGCCGCATCGCGCTCGCGGACGAGATTCTCGGCGCGGCGGAGGGAGCGCTCGCACTCGCGATCGAGCACGCCGGTGCGCGCGAACAGTTCGGCGAGCCGATCGGTCGCTTCCAGGCCGTGCGTCACCTGCTCGCGTGGGCCGCGACCGACTGCACCGCGATCGCGAGCGCCGCGAGCGAGGCGGTGGCGCTCGACGCGGCCGCACCGCCGCGGTACGACGAGATCGTGAAGGCGCTCGCGGGCCGCAACGGGCGACGCTGCTGCGAGCGCGCGCTGCAGGTGCTCGGCGCGATCGGCTTCACCGCCGATCACGATCATCACCACTTCCACGGCCGCGTGCTCGCGCTCGACGCGCTGCTCGGGAGCTCGGCGACTCAGACCCGCGAGCTCGGAGCGTGGCTACGCACCACGCGGACCGACCCGCGCCTGCCGTCGTCCATGCTCCTGAATCGCGCGATCGTCTGACCGAGGTACCGATGAGCTCCCATCGGCTGCGCGACCAGGCGGCGATCGTCGGCATCGGCCAGACCCCCTACTCCAAGGGCCTCGGTCGCTCCGAGTTCGACATGGCAGTCGAGGCGATCCTCACCGCGTGTGCCGATGCGGGCATCGCGCCGCGCGAGATCGACGGCGTCGTCCGCTACGACATGGAGACCACCGACGAGGAGCAGCTGCTCTCGGTCGTCGGGCCCGGGCTGCGCTACCAGGCGAGCACGAGCTGGGGCGGTGGCGGCTCGGTCTCGGTGCTCGTGCACGCGGCGCTCGCGATCGCGATGGGCATGGCGAACCACGTGCTCGTGTTCCGCTCGCGCGCGCGCGGCAAGAAGTCGGTGTTCGGCAAGGATTCGAAGCTCGGCGGCCGCTACTGGGAGCGCATCGCCGACCGCCTGCCCGATCTCACGCAGTGGCACATCCCGCACGGCCTCGTCTCCGCGTTCCAGGAGATGGCGATGATCACGCGCCGCCACATGATCGAGTACGGCACCACCGAGGAGCAGTTCGCCGAGGTCGCGGTCGCGATGCGGCGCCACGCACTGCGCAACCCGAATGCAGTGATGCGGGCGCCGATGACGATCGCCGATCACCACAGCTCGCGCATGATCGCGGAGCCGCTGCGCCTGTTCGACTGCAACATCGAGACCGACGGCGCCTGCGCACTGATCGTCTCTTCGCGCGAGCGCGCGCGCGATCTGCGCCAGCCGCCCGCGCTGATCCACGCGGGCGCGCTCAGCGCGGGCTCGCATCACATGCGGCTCGCGACGCTGTTCGCGCGCGACCGCGACGACGACAGCGCGGCGCGAGCCGGGCGCCAGCTCTGGGAGAGCTCGGGCCTTCGTCCGTCCGAGATCGACGCGTTCTTCTGCTACGACTTCTTCACCTCGTTCGTGATCATCGCTCTCGAGGACTACGGCTTCTGCAAGCGCGGCGAGGGAGGGCCGTTCGTCGAGGACCAGGGCCTGTACTTCGAAGGCGGCCGCCTCGCGACCAACACGAACGGAGGTCAGCTCTCCGAAGCCTTCATCCACGGGATGAACAACAACCTAGAGGCGGTGCGGCAGATCCGCGGCACCTCGACGTCGCAGGTCCCGGACTGCGAGCTCGTGCTGCTCGCGGGCGCTAATACCGACCCGACCGGGGCGGTGATCCTGCGGCGCGAAGCATGAGCGATCTGCGCGAATCGGTGATCACGCGCAGCCTGCCGCTGCCGCAGCCCGGCCTCGACAACGCGCCGTTCTACGAGGCCGCGCGGCGCGGCGAGCTGCGTTTCCAGCGCTGCTCGGAGTGCGGCGCGTTCCGCCACTACCCGCGCCCGATCTGCCCGGCGTGCCAGTCGACGAACTACACGTGGGAGCTCTCGTCGGGGCGCGGCGTGATCTACACCTGGACCGTCGTGCACGGGCCCACCTTGCCGGCGTTTCAGGATCAGCTGCCCTACAACGTGGTCGACGTGCTGCTCGACGAGGGCGTGCACTTCCAGAGCCAGGTGCTCGACTGCCCGCCCGGCGAAATCCACGCGGGCATGCCGGTGCAGGCCGTGTTCGTGCCCGTCAGCGAGGACATCACGCTGGTGAAGTTTCGGCGTGCGGGAGAGCGCGGATCGATCGAGGCGCCGACATGAACGCGCCCCCTTCAACCCGAGCGGATCGCGTTCGCCGCGACCGAGCGCGCGGCGCAGGCGCTCGAGCATCTGCGCAGTGCGGGGCTCGTCGAGGGGACGGAGCGGGGATGCAGCGCGGTCACCGAATGCGAATGCGCACGCGCGGGGAGCGATCGTCGCGCTCGTGGCGCGCGGCGACGAGGTCGTAGGCGATCGGCTCCACGGCGAAGTCGTCGATCGCCTCGTCGAAGTACGCGAGCGAGCGGATCGCCAGCGGGATCTGCACGGTGCGCGCTTCGCCCGCCGGGACGGCGATCCGCGCGAAGGCGCGCAGCTCGCGCGGCGCGCGCTCGATCGCGGAGCCGACCGGCTCGGCGTAGAGCTGCACGACCTCCTCGGCGTCGCGCGCTCCGGCATTGCGCACGGTCACGCTCACGACCACTTCGTCGTCAGCATCGACGTCGCTGCGGTCGACGCTCGCCGATTCGTAGACGAACTCTCCATACGAGAGCCCGAACCCGAACGGGAAGGCCGGCTCCGCTCCGTCGCGGTCGAGCTTCCGGTAGCCGTGCCAGAGGTCGTAGGTCGCGCGCGTCGCGTCGCGGTCGAAGTGCGGCAGATGCTTCGCCTCCTTCGGGGTCACGAACGGCATCTTTCCGCTCGGCGAGGTCTTGCCGAACAGCACGTCGGCGAGCGCGTGGCCGCCCTCCATGCCCGGATAGCAGAGCATCAGGATCGCGGGCACTTCGGTGCGCCACGATTCCATGATCACCGCGCTGCCCGCCATCACGCACACGATCGTGCGCTCGTTCGCCGACGCGACGGCGCGGATCAGCGCCTCGTCGGCCGCCGAGAGCGCGAGCGAGCGGCGGTCGCCGCCCAGCCCGGGAGCGAACCCGGATGCGTCGGCTCGGCGGCGCCCGAACCGGCTGGCGAGCCGCGTGGCCCAGCCGAACGCGCGCGGCCACAGCGGCTGCATGAAGCGCGGCGCGAACAGCCAGCGCAGCGGGCCCGGCACCGGGATGCCGTGCGCGAACGGGCTGAAGTCGGGCGGCGTCAAGTACTCGCCCTCGTCGCGATAGGTGTAGCCGACCACCACGATCGCCACGTCGCAGCGCGCCGCGAGCGCGCGCGCCGCGTCGAGCGACTCGCCCGCATCGTGGTGGATCTCGCCGCCCGCGCCGAGCGCCGCGCGCAGGCCTTCGAGCGGCGTCACGACGTGCGCGGGACGCGTGTCGCTAGACCCGCGATCGCCGAGGTTCGCGGTCGCGGCGAGCCGGCCGATCAGCGCGATCCGCTCGCGGCCGGAGAGCGGCAGGACGCCGTGCTCGTTCTGGAGCAGCACGATCGCCTTGCGCGCCGCCTCGCGCGCGAGCGCGCGGTGCTCCGCGCAGCCGAGCACCGAGCGCGGGACGTCGCGCGGCGCGCCGAGCCGGCGCTGCTGTGTCAGGATGCGGCGCGCGGCGTCGTCGATCCGCGCGATCGGCACCTCGCCCGATGCGACGCAGCGTTCGAGGTCGGAAGCGAAGTGCATCTGGAACGGCATCTCGAGATCCTGGCCGGCGAGGATCGCCTTCTTCGCGTCGCGCAGTCCCATCACGAAATCGGTCACGACGAAGCCCGAGAATCCCCAGCGCAGCTTGAGGATGTCCGTGAGCAGCATCCGATTCTGCCCACACCACTCGCCGTTCACACTGTTGTAGGCGCTCATCACGCAGGCGACGCCTGCATCCACGACCTGCTTGAAGTGCGGTAGGTAGACTTCGTGCAACGCGCGCCGGCCGATCTGCACCTCGACCGAGAAGCGCGCGTTCTCCATCGAGTTCAGCGCGAAGTGCTTCACGCACGCCATCGCGTGGCGCTGCACGCCACGGCACAGGGCTTCGCCGAGTGCGCCGAGCAGCACGGGGTCTTCGCCGTAGGTCTCCTGCGCGCGGCCCCACGCCGGGTGTCGCAGCAGGTTGATGCAGATGCCGCCGTACAGGTTCGCGCCGAGCAGCTGGAGCTCGCGGCCGATCGCGTCGCCGACGCGCGTCTCGAGCTCGACGTCCCAGGTCGCACCGCGCGCCATCGTCACGGGAAAGGTCGTGGCGCCGCCCTCGAGGACGACGCCGCGCGGGCCGTCGGAGAAGCGCACGCCGTGGATGCCGAGCCGCGGGACCACGCCCGCGCTCCACGGGTGGCGGTGGTAGCCGCCGCCCATCATCTCGCGGATGCCGCTCCAGAACGGCCAGTCGCCGTCGAGCATCGAGAGCTTCTCCGCGAGCGTGAGCTCGCGGAGAAGCTTTTCGACCAGCGGATCGGCCATCGTGTCCCTTTCTCGCGTAAGCTGCGGCGGGTGGCTTCCGGTCGCACCACCCTATGATTTTTTGACGCCTACCGCACGGCGACAGCACGTGGCCCCACTCGCGCAAGGCGCTCGCCGAGTCACCGCTCGCGCGGCACGGCGCCGAGATCCTGCGCAAGGTGACCTGCGAGACGGCGGCGCGCGTGTACGGGATCCCGTACTGAGCAATGGTTCCGCGGCCGCGCTACGGCCGGCTGGGCAGGAGGTCGCGCTGCGCCAGCCAGTCTGCGATCTCGCGGCGCCCTGGTGATCCACGCGCGAGCGAGCGCGGGGACCGACGCTTTACCCGTCGATTGTGATCGCGCTCACACTGTGATCGATGTGTGGACCGCTAGGGTGGACAGCGCACTCTTCACGACCGACGCGAGAAGGAGGGAGAGGTGATGCGGGACATCGTCTCGAGACCCGAGCGAGCTCCGGAGCAACCCCTGGCAGCACCGCACCCGCCGGCGCCCGCCGCGACGCCGCCGGCGCCCGCAGCGCCGCGGTCGAGCGCCGCCAGCACCTTCCTCGACGCGACGAGCGCCTTCGAAGGCGTGATCCGCAGCAGCGAGCCGCTGCGCCTCGACGGACGTGTGAAGGGCGAGATCCACTGCGAGGACAGCGTCGTGATCGGTCGATCGGCGCGCATCGAGGCGACGATCCGCGCCGACGCGATCGTGATCGCCGGCGAGGTGCGCGGCGAGGCCCACGCGGCGCGCAAGCTCACGTTGGCCGCCACGGCGCGGATGGAGGGCCAACTCACCACGCCCGCGATCGTGATCGAGGAAGGCGCGGAGCTCATAGGGCGGATTCAGATCGGCGTAATGCCGCCGCCGTCCGAGCTGCAACCGGACCGAGATCCGGCTACCGCCGGTCGGCCTGGCGACACCCGGCGCGCAACGCCTTCGGCGACCTCTCCGCCGCCCGGATAGCGGCGGATCGGGGCCGCGTTGCCCGCGGATTGCTCGCGCGCCGACCGCGTTCGTGCTGGGGCGGTTGCCCCGTTCTGACGCGGCGCGCTCGCGATGGCAGGTGTCACACTCCACGGCGGCGCGCCGCGCGAAGGAGGACGAGCCATGCGGGACGACGCAAACGGAGCCGGCGCGGCGTTGACGCGCCGCGAGATGCTCGAGACCGCCACCTGGATCGCTGCGGGAGCCGCTGCGGCGACCGGTCTGGGAGGAAACCGAGCCCGGGCTGAGGAAGCAGTGCAGTCGAAGCCGCCGGCCTACCGCGGCGAGCACGCGATCCAACCCCTGCCCTTCGATCCGAAGAAGCTGAAGGGGCTGTCGGAAAAGCTGCTCGTCTCCCACCACGACAACAACTACGCGGGTGCGGTCAAACGGCTGAATCTGATCCAGCAGCAGCTCGGGTCGCTGCCCGCCGACGCTGCGCCCTATCAGGTGGGATCGCTGAAACGCGAAGAGCTGATCGCGACGAACTCGAAGATCCTGCACGAGCTCTACTTCGCGAACCTCGGAGGCAATGGACGACCCGACGGAACGACCGCCACCCTTCTCCAATCCGAATACGGCTCACTCGACGTCTGGGAGCGCGACTTCCGGCAGACGGCGCTCTCGCTCGGCGGCGGCTCGGGCTGGGTGGTGGTCGCCTACGACCGCGCGAGCCAATCGCTCCACAACTGGTGGGCCTGGGATCACACCCATCAGGTCGCGGGCGGCGAGCCGGTGCTCGTTCTCGACATGTACGAGCACGCCTACCACATGGACTACGGCGCCGCGGTGAAGCCGTACCTCGATGCGTTCCTCGCGAACGTCCACTGGGACGAGGTCAACCGGCGCGTCGAGAGTGCGCGCGGCAAGGGAGCGGCGAAGTGAGGCGGGATATTCAGGATGTGTGCTCGTCGAGCCAGCCCAGCAGCTCGGCGATGCTGGCCGTCGCCAACGCGATGCTGGTATCCGCTGCGCCATAGTAGATCCGGAGCGAGTCGCCGTCGGCGCCGAGCGTGTACCCGCACGGGAACACCACGTTCCCGACATCACCGTTCCGTTCGTACGGCGCTTCGGGGCCGAAGATCCACGAGTCGCCTCGGGCGAGACACTGCTCCGGGTGCTCGAGATCGAACAGCGCGAGCCCGAGCCGGTAGAGGCAGCCGGCCGCGGTGTGCCGGACACCGTGGTAGAGCATCAGCCAACCGCGAGGGGTCTCGATCAAGGGTGGCGACAGCCCGACTTTGTTCGCATCCCACCATCCGCCCTTGCGCGCTGCCAACATCAGCTTGTGCCCACCCCAGTGGCGGAGGTCGGACGAGTAGGAGATCCAGACATGCGAGCCGGCGTCGTGCATCGGACGGTGGACGAGGGCGTAGAGGCCATCGATCCGACGCGGCAGGAGCGCCGCGTCCTTGTCGTCGGGCTGCATGACCAGCCCGCAGCGTTCGAAGCTGCGGAAGTCTTCCGTGAGAGCGAGCGCCACGCCGGGTCCGGTTCGGCCATAGGCCGTGTAAGCGATCGCGTACCTGCCGAGCTCCTCGACGAACGTGATCCGGGGATCTTCGATTCCCCACAGCTCTTCGGGATAGTATTCCGGGTCCGGGAGCAGCGTCGGCTCTTTCTCGATCGCCCAGCCATCGATGCCGTTGGCGGAGCGCGCCGCGCACAGGTGCGAGTGACCGCGCCGATCCTCGACGCGACACAAGAGCAGCGTCGTACCATCGCGCAGGAGCGTGGCACCCGCGTTGAACACGGTGTGCGCGGGGTACGGCCAGTCGATCGCGGTCAGGATCGGGTTCGCGGGATGTCGCGTCAGCAGGGGTTCGTAGTGGGCGGCGGTCATGACAACGACGTCGGCCCGTTCGGTTGTTGCATGGCACCGATGCGATCGATGGAACGCATCTCGAACAGCGCGAGCAGGAACGAGAGGGTCGACTCCGCCCCTTGATTGGCGTTGACCCGGTCGGCGTGCAGGCCGTCGTGGCACGCGCCCGTCGCCGGGTCGTAGATCGGACGCTGCAGCTCGTTCTCACCCAGAAACCAGTCGAACGCCCGCCGCGCATGCGAGAGCCATCGCGGGTCGCCGGTGATCCGCCGTGCATCGAGACACGCCGACACCGTCGATCCCACCTCGACCGGCTGCTGATCGAAGCGAGCCTGCGTGCCGCCCCGCACGTAGAAGCCGTTCGAGCCGATCGGAGCGAAGTAGTCGTCCTTCGTGGTCTGGAGCTCGATCAGCCAGTCGAGCGCTCGGACGCCCGCGTCCTGCATCTCCTTGTCGCCCAGCCACTCCGACGTCGCGATCAACGCCTGCGGCAACCGCGCGTTGCAATACGTCAAGCGATCTTCGAACCACGGCCAGTCGTGCGAGCTCGAGCGTCGAAACAGGTCGAGCAGTCGGTTCGCGAGCGTGGATTGGACCGCTTGCACCTGGCTGGCGCCCCAGAACGCGCGCAGGTACTCCGCGATCCCGAGCAGCGCGTACGCCCACGCCCGCGGGCTCGAGAGCTCGAGCACGGGCGGCAGGCCGGCCTGGAACAACCAGCCGGCGAGACTCTGTCGCCCCGGATGGGTCGATCGACCGACGACCGTGCCGAGCGCCCAGATCGCGCGGCCGTGACAATCGTCGGAGCCGGCGTCGTCTTCCCACCGTCTCGTGTACGACATGAAGTTCCGGAATCGCCGGCCCTCGGGCTCGAATGCGTGATTCACGAACGCGAGGTAACGCGACGAGAGAGCGCGAACGAGCTTCGGATCGTCGGTCCCACTGTCCTCGGCGAGCGCCATCAAGAGCAACGCGCGTGCATTGTCATCGAGACAGTACCCTTCTTCGTACCTCGGAACACTGAAATCGGCGTGCTGGAGGATACCGGTGTGATCGGTCAGCAGGCCCAGGTGCTCGAAGTTGACTTCGGGGAGCTCCGCCACGCGCGCGACGAGTTTGTGCGCCTGGTGTCTCGCACGGTCTTGCTGTCTGTGGTCCGCGCATGCGCGTTCGAAGCTCTCGAGGTACGCACGCGCGACCGACGGCCACAGCTGGGCGACACCGTAGGCCGCCGCCCGCTCGCCGAGGCCCCGGCGCTTCGCATCGTCGCCGAGCAGGCCGTTCACCTCGCGTGCGATCGCCACCGCATCCGCGCGCGGGATGAGAATCCCGCGCTCGCCGGCGAGCAGCTCCCGAGCATGCCGATACGGCGTCGAGATCACCGCGCGGCCGCCTCCCACCGCGTACGCGAGCGTCCCGGAGGTGCTCTGCTCCATGTTGAGGTACGGCGTCACGTAGATGTCGGCCGCCGCGAGGAACTCGGTGAGCTCGGCGGTGCTGACGAAGCGGTCGTGAAAGATCACGCTTGCTTCGACGCCGAGCCGGGCAGCGCGCGCGACGAGCCCGAGCCGGTAGATCTCCCCGGCCTTCTCCTTCACGTGCGGGTGGGTCGCGCCGAGCACGATGTAGACGGTCTCCGGATGGCGCTCGAGAATCGCCGGCAGCGCGTCGATCACGTGCTCGATGCCCTTGTCGGGCGAGAGCAGGCCAAACGTCAGGAGCACGGACTTGCCGGCGACGCCGAGCTGATGCTTTCGATCGCCTGCGGGCAGGCTCGGGATCCCGTGCGGGATCAGATCGATCCTCGCGCGCGGTACTCGATGAACGTCCTGGAGGAGCGCCGCACCTTCCGCCGTCATCACGACGAGTCGCGACGACAGCTCGGCGAGCTCGTCCATCACCCCGCGCTGGCGGTCGTTCGGCGCTTCGAGGATCGTGTGGAGCGTGGTGACGATCGGCATCCGCAGCTCGCGCAGCAGCGTCAGGACGTGGCTGCCGGCCTTGCCGCCGAAGATCCCGTACTCGTGCTGGAGCGACAGGACGTCGACTCCGCTCACGTTCAAGAAGTCGCCGGCCCGGCGGTACGAGATCAGGTCCGGCTCGGTGATCTCGAACTGGACGCGCGCGGGATACGCGTGACGTCGTCCCGCATCGTTCACCGCGAGAACGAAGCAGTCTGTCTTCGGGCGCGCGCGCGCGAGCGCTTCCGCTAGATCGGTGGTGAACGTCGCGATGCCGCACTGGCGCGGGAGATGATTCCCGAGCATCGCGATCCTGCGAATCGGCTCCGCAGCGCCGTGGTCACCCATCCAACTTACGGGATCGTCTCCGCTCGCGTTCACCGGGTTCCGCTGCGGATGGTTACGTGCTTCGTCCAAGCCGCCGGCATCCCTCCGAGGCGGTAGCTGTCGAGCAGGTCGACGGCGTCGCAGATGCCTGCGCCGTTGCCTGCGCAGATGCCTGCGCCGTTGCCTGCGCCGTTGCCTGCGCCGTTGC
>Ga0066710_100005285_pt1 | contig 11719 bp, 17 predicted proteins | sample GraSoiAngelo_159_FD_79666 | JGI IMG/M metagenome (GOLD analysis project Ga0066710, IMG submission 79666) | Grasslands soil microbial communities from the Angelo Coastal Reserve, California, USA - 14_1009_16_40cm | ecosystem: Environmental > Terrestrial > Soil > Grasslands | place: USA... | reverse complement strand
GGAAGCGATCTTTCAGGAGGGATGGTTGTTTTGTGACGCCGGGGATCACCAGCGCGGCCTCGAGTACATGCAGCGGGGCGTGGCGCGAGGATACTTTCCGGCGCCAACGCTCACGCTGTCGCCGCAATTCGATCCGCTTCGCGGCGTACCGGCGTTCCAGTTGCTGGTCTCCGAGGCCGAGGCAGGACGGCAGCGTGCGCTGGCCGCGTTTCGGGACGCCGGCGGCGAGCGCCTCCTCGGACGGTGACGCGCGAGGTCGACCGCACGATGAAAACGCTGGCGTGCGATCGCGACAAGGCTGAAATCGTTCGGGGCCTGACCGAGTGGCGTCATGAATGCGAGCGGCGCTGCGGCCAGTTGTCTGCCTCTGTGGTGGTCTGCGCTCTGAACGACGGATATCGGCTTCTCACAGGCGAGCGGGTCACGACGCCCGCCACCAGTTCTCTGCCGCGGCTGCTGATGAAGTGGATTGCGTTGTACGCTCCAGTCAAGTGGCCTGCCGGAATTAGCACGACGCCGGAACTCGATCAGAACATCGGCGGGACGAGGCCTGTCGCGTTCGAGGCAGATATCGCGCAGCTGGTACAGCTGCTCGAGACGATTGCGGCAGATCGGAGCGGCCGCTTCGCCGGCCAGCTTCATCCCATCTTCGGGGCCATGTCCACGTCGGCGTGGCTGCGATGGGCGTATCTGCACGCCGATCACCACCTTCGTCAGTTCGGTGTGTAGACCCTGAATCACCTTCTGCTCACGCGAGCGATGTTACTCTTCGCCGTGAATTTCGTGCGCGGTGACTGTTTCGCGCGCTGCGCGACAAGTTTGTCAGGCAGTTCGTACGCTTCCCGCAGCCAGTCGGTGATCGGCGGCTCCACTTCGTCCCGGTGCGTAATGTGGACGATGTTCACGAGCTTCGAGCGCGACTTGCGCTCGACGCGGCGTACCTGCGGCGCGCGTACGGCGCGGCCGAGAAATATGCAGACCTGAAGGAAACCTCGTCGCGGACGGACGAAAAAGTAGCAGGAGTCTCGCGAGAACATGATCGCGGTACCCGACGCGTAGATCCGCTGATCGCCGAATTCGACCGCCGTCTCGCGCAGCCGCTCCCACGCGTCTCTCAACTCCTCGGACAAATCCTGTGTCAACGCGGCTTCCGTCGTCGTCCAGCAGTCGTGCGCTTCGCCTTCCGCGATCCACTGTTTGCAGTGATAACACTCGCGCCCGCTCACGCGTGAATTCTAAATGCGGCGGCCAGGCGGGTGAAGTGTTCCTGTCCACAACAGAGCATGTCGATCGTCCTTCGTGGATAACAGTCCCCGTAGGAAGCGCCCGTTCCACCGTGGATCGTCGGCGGCAACGCCCTTGCACGCGGGCGGTCCCTCGAAGAGAGAACACGTATTAACACGTGGGTCGCGGCCGAAACGCATCGATGGGACACTCACGGTACGGTCAACATCTGCTGGTCGGGCTTGCGCTGGTTTTGCTCTCCGCGGTGGTCGCCGCCCAGCGCGGTGGCGGAGGAAACAACACTCCCATCGCGTCGCTGAAGGGCGCCGCCGTCCCGCAGCGTCCCGATCTCGCGAGGTACGTCGCCGACCAGCAGTCGCTCATCGTCCTCGGAAAGGCGCTCTTTTGGGACGTGCAGGTGGGCAGCGACGGGCGCACCGCGTGCGCGACGTGTCACTTTCATGCCGGCGCGGATCACCGTCTCACAAACGAGATCGCCGGCCCCGCCACCTCGACGGCTCCCGTGCGCCCGAACATCACGCTGGCAATCGGCGACTTTCCGTTTCACGCGTTCGCGAATCCGAACGACAACGGATCCGCGGCGACGCGCGAGCGTCGCGAGGTCGTAGGGTCTGCAGGCATCGTAAAACGGACATTCGTCGACGTCGCCGACAATAGCGCCCGTGATGTGGGGGCAGACACCGGCTCGCCTGGCCTGTTCTCCCTCGGTGGGCTCAAGGTCCGCCAGGTCACCTCGCGCAATGCGCCGAGCGTGATCAACGCCGTGTTCAACCTGCGCAACTTCTGGGACGGCCGCGCGAACAACATCTTCAATGCCGCGACGCCGTTCGGCCCCGCGGATGCCCGCGCACATGTGCTGTTCGCGGCTGGCGGCGCGCTCAGTCCCGAAGTAGTGCGCCTGGGCGGATCCAGCCTCGCGTCGCAGGCGGTGGGTCCGGCGTTGAACGCGCTCGAGATGTCGTTCGACGGCCGGGCGTGGACGCACCTCGGCCGCAAGATGCTGTCGCGGGCGCCGCTCGCGGGACAGAACGTGGCCGGTGACGACAGTGTCCTCGGCCCTACTGCCAATATCGAGGGTACGGGCCTGCGACCCGAGGTGAGCTACGCGGATCTGATTCGCGCATCGTTCCAGGCCGCTTACTGGAGCAGCCCCGCCGTGATCGATGTCGATGGCCGCGTCATCGTCGACGCCGGTGAACCAATCCGCCCTGGCGAGTTCAGCCAGATGGCGTACAACTTCGGTCTGTTCTTCGGTCTGGCCGTGCAGGCGTACGAGTCCACACTGATCAGCGACGATACCCCCGCAGATCGTTTTCTGAGTGGCGATAGCGGAGCCTTGACGGCGGTTCAGCAGCAAGGCCTCAACGAGTTCCGCAACGGCGGCTCGCAATGCACGCAATGCCATCAGGGGCCGGAACTCTCGGCGGCAGGCATCACAACGGCGTCGCGAGGCAATGCACTCGACCCGCGTGCGGTCGGGTTCTTCCGCACCGGCGTCAGCACCATCGAGGACGATCCAGGCGCCGCGGGACTCGACGCGTTTGGCGCGCCGCTGTTTCCCGCCGCGCCAGGCGGCCGCGGCAACGGGGCGTTCAAATCACCGGGACTCCGCAATGTGGAGTTGACAGGGCCGTACTTCCACACAGGCGGCGCCGCGACGCTCGAGCAGGTGCTGGAGTTCTACGCGAGGAACGGCGACGTGCCGGGTGGCGGCAATCTCGGGCCGGGCATCGGCAACATCCGCCTGAACCAGCAGGAGCGTGGACAGATCGTGGAGTTCCTCAAGGCACTCACCGACGATCGTGTGCGATACGAGCGAGCACCATTCGATCATCCGGCGCTCTGTGTGCCGGTCGGCTACGCCGAGAATCCACCAGGCGTGCTGCCACCGGACGCGTCGACCGGCGGCACCGCCGCAGCCGATTCGTGGGCTCTCGTTCCGGCGGTTGGACAGCGCGGCAACGCGGCGCCGCTCCAGACCTTCGCCGAACTGCTGTCGGGCGTCGGCCGCGATGGATCGCGCGCGCACACGCTTCTTCACCCGTGTGTGCCGTAGCGCTCGCCCGCACCTATCACCCGCGCCTCATTCGAGCACGGCGAGCGAGCGGCAGCAACAGGACGGCCGCGCTCGCCATCGTGAAGAACACCGACTCGCGAGCAGACAAGGCCTGAGATCGGCGGACGACGAACTCGATCGCCAACTCGCTCTGGATGGCGTCGCGCACCTGCCGCGTGATCGAGATTCGATCGTCTTCCGGAACCAATGCGTTTGCCAGATACTCAGCCGAATCCGGGTCGTTGGTGTTGCGGAAGTAGAGATGATGTCGACCCGCGGGAAAGAGCGGTACGACGACGTCCAAGTCGAGTGTGATCGTGCCCTCGCCCGTTCTGACCGCGTCCACGTCCGGGAAGCGTGACGCGACCAGCTTCATCTGAAGCGGTTTGCCGTCGACGCGAAGGTCAATGGAGCTGAGTACCCGCCGCGCATACGCCTGCTGCTCCTCGCTCGACACAACGCCATCTCCGTCGCCGTCGATGCTGTGAATGAAGCCGTTCGCGACGGCACTTCCCGGCGTCAGGTCCAGCTCGACGTGTACACGGTCGGGTTCGATCGCGATCCGGGCGGCGTGCAGGTACTCGTCGCGTCGATGTGCCGATACCGCGGACCCGAAGGCGATCGCGATCGCCATAACGATCAGGAACGCGGTCGGCCTACTTGCGCGCGAATTTCGAACCATAGTCGTTGGTCGGGTCGCGATAGATGGTGTGGATGTGATCGACGCTGTCCTGCGGCGCGTACTCGATGACGAGCGTCGGTCCTTGAATGCGGAAGTATGCCGAACTGCCATTTGTCGTCGGTCCGCTCCACGCGAAATAAGTGTCGGGAAGGTTGGCGCGAATCTCGGCCATGCGCGGCTCGGCGAATGCGTCGTTCATGATGCCGACCCATTCCCGCGCGAGATCCAACACCATCGTCTGCTGCGCCGGCGAGAGCGCCGCCGCGCGAATACCCTCCGGCTGAATCGTGCGCCCGTCCCGTCCTGGACCGAGGACCAGGTCCGCCACGCGGTAGCTGAGTATCGCCTGGCTGCGCTGCTCGGGTTTCAAAGCGTTGATCAGCGCAAACGCCTTGTCGTTCTCCTGTCCTAACGGGCGTACCGTCCGACCTTCGACGGTATAGGTTGCCGGCTGAGCCGCGGGCAGGCTGGGTGCCATCGTCGCCTGGGTGCCGGCGAGCGTCAGATTGATCGCCAGGTGATGACCGCCGAACTGCAACATCCATGGCGCTGTCGCGGATGGCGTCCCGACGAACGCGAGGTAGTACTCGTCCTCGCCGAAGACGACGCCGCCGCGTCCACGGCCTTGACCGGCGGCGGCAGCAGGATTGCCGTTTGGAACGGCGCCGCGGTTGGGATCGCCGCGCGCGCCGCCCGATCGCTCGGTTTTCCGCAGGACTTCGTCCCCCTGCATGATCTCGGCGACCTTCCGATATCCATCTCGACTGAGTGCGACGGTAAGCAAGTCCTTGACGGCGGCACGCTGCGTCGACGTCAGATCGCCCATGCGCAAGCCTTGGCGCTGAAAGATGCCCGTCGGAAGATTCGACCAGCGCGTCTTCTGGGACCCCTCGAACGGAAATTGCACCTTGGCTCGAGCCGCCTCGTTGAGCGTGGTCAGAACAGCCTGCGCAGATGCGACGATACGCGCCGTGACGTCAGCCTGGCTCCTGGGTGACGTCGCCGCTGGCGCTGCACCACGTTGCGCAAACGTGGTTGCAGCGACGAGTCCGAACAGACCCAGCCAGGAAATCGTCGCGATTCGGACGGATGAGTACATGTGGCTCCCTCAAAACCAGAGTATCAGGTACGTAACAGGTAGACGAAAAATCATCCCCTACCGAAACCTGCCGCGACTCCGCGGCACTCCTCGCCGCGGATACGGGGCGCTGAAGTTTGATGTGGGCGGCAGCTGGTGGAGCTAGTGACGGCGTCTGGCAGCTACCGGTTGAGCAAATCAAGAAACGCACGTGGAGCAACGATTCGGATGCCTTCGTGTTCGCGGAGGGTCAGCAGATCCGGATCGCCGGTCACCACGAATGCCGCGCGGCCCTCGACAGCAGCTGCGACGTACTTGTCGCCGTCCGGATCACTGGAGAGCGGCGGGACCTCGACGTCGCCGGCAATGAGGTGAGACAAGACGATGATGTCCTCGAACCAGAGTTCCGGATCAATTTTCGAGCGAGCGGCCTTGTGAACCTTGGGATAGGAGAGTGACTGAAGAACTTCTTCGCAGATGGGTTCGGTCGATACGATTTCGAACGCGCCGGCGCGCACGAAGTGTCCGACGATTTGTCCGGCTGGTCCCTCGGGCCGGATGTACGCGCTCACGAAAATGTTTGCGTCCAGAACGACGCGCAACACGGGCTATTTCGGCCCCTTTGTGCGGGACTTCGATCGGCGTTTTCGAGCCCACCGCTGCGCTTCCAGGGCGACGTTCATCGCCTGATCGTCACTGAGCGCGCTCCGCTTCTGCTGTTCCATCACGTCAAGCGCATGGCGACGGGCGAACCGGCGCATCTGTTCGAGGCGCTGCACTGGCACCAACGCCGCCAGTGCTTTCCCTTTACGCTCGATGATGAATTCGTCGTGCCGTAGCGCGACGCGGTTCAACATGTCACCAAGGCGCTGTCGCACATCGATCGTAGAAACCCTGTCAGCCATGCATCCCCTGCAACTAGTATAGTTGCAAATGTTACACATGATGGCACGCGGGCCAAACTACGCGGTTGTCGGATGCGCGAAATGAAGTTGGAAGTTACGGTGCGCAGGTTGGCGTAGACGTCCGGCGGCTAGGAGCCGAGGTCTTCCGGCTTCACGAGCTCGATCTTGCCGTCGCGCTCGATGACGGCCGGTACATCGTCTTTCTTGTGGCGAAGCATGGCGTCTCGAACGCCCTTGGCCAGGGCGCCGTCAATAGCCTGCCTGTCCTCCCGAATGATGCGAGCGATGTCTTTGCGTGCTTGGATCTTCATGCCTTGCCCTGCCGCGTGATCGTGTCCCAGGCTTCCCTATCGTAGACCCCGATCGTCTCTGACGCCAAGCCCTCCGCGACGCGGACGGGTTCAAGCCCAGAGGTGTTGTACAACGCCCACGTGGTCGCCAGCGGCCGGTACAGGTCGAAGAAGTTGCGAATGCCGGCCAGATAGCGCCGGCGCACGACGTCGTCGGGCACAAAATGACCGCCCATTCCCACGCGATCGGCCACGCGCGCGATGGCCAGGTCTGCTGACGACAACCAGAGGAAGAAAAGATGCAGGTCATATCCCGACATCCTCAGGCCCCGCAATCAAGGTGCGAACGACCGACTCGCCAGAGTCGTCTCGAACGCGAAATCGGCACGTTGTGCAGCGAGCTCGTGCAAGCGGGCAAGCATGATCCGGCCGGCCGTAATCGCCACTCGATCTGGATCGAACGCGGACAGCCCCCGAGCGATGACATCCGCGTTCACGAACTCGTCGACGCCAAACGCATCGTGCAGCAGCGCCGGCGCGACAGTTGACTTCCCTGCGCCGTTGGGTCCCGCCAGGATTACGATGCTCGGCCGCGGCTCGCTCATCTCAGGCCCACGCCTTCCGGACTTCGTCTTCAAGCTTCTTCTGCAGCGTCTTCACCCACGGTTTGTAGTGCCGATCCGTGATGCGAACCGACGAATGGCCGAGCAGCACGGACACGTTCTCGATCGACACGCCGTTCTCGAGGAGCGACACGGCGAACATGTCGCGGAAGCGGTGCGAGTGCGCGTCCTTGACCTTCGCCAGCTCGAACACGGTATCGAGATACCGTGACCAGTTCGCCCGGGCGGTCTGCGGCTTCGCCTTCCCACTGGTAAAGAAATGCTCGCTGTCCCCGTTCAGTTTGTCGAGCGCCGCGGCTGTGGCAGGCGGGAGCGGCACATGAACCGGCGTGCCGGGCTTTTGCGTGTAGAGGAACAACTTGTTCCCTTTCACGCGCTCGCGTTTCAGCGCGATCGTGTCGCCGATTCGCAACCCCGAATGCCGCATCGTAGCACGAACGCTTTCATGCGATCCGCATTCCCTGGATAGCGATCGCACGCGTCGAGAATGCGATTCATCTCGTCAGCAGAAAACGGCAGCGTCGGCCTTGTGTTTCGGTGCCTTGACGCTCGACGCGGGATTTCGATCGATCCATCGCCCCTGCTCGCAAAACCGGAAGAACGCTCGCATCCGCTCCAGATTCTTCGTCGCGTACACCGCGCCGTCGTCCCACGTCGTTCTGAACTCGCGGATCGCGCCGACGTCGATCTGTTTCAGCAGTCGAAAGCCTTTCGACTCGCACCAGCCGATGAACCATTTCTCGAGAAGGTTTTTTGTACTTGCGAACTGTCTCACCAGCGAGGTGCCGCGCGTTCGCGTCCTCGATGAATTTCGTGACCGCCTCAGCTACAGTCGGCACCTCAAGCTTGACGACGCCGACTTCGCCGGACGCTTTCCGACGCGAACGATTGGTGACGGCGGTAGATTGCCAGCACTCCCAGCGGTATAGCTGGAAGGAACAAAACAGGTACACGAATCGCTAGCTCGTCAAATGAGGCCGTCTTTATTGGGTGAAAGTGTGGCGGAGAGGGTGGGATTCGAACCCACGTGCCCCTTACGGGACAAGACGCTTTCGAGGCGCCCCCGTTACGACCACTTCGGTACCTCTCCGTGAGGTGGACTCTCGATTATAGCAGCCGCATTCTTGCGCCCTTCGCGGAGCAAATACAAACATTTGATAAATCAAAGTCATCCGGATCGGAACAGCATCGAGAAGGGGCATCGCCAACGCGATGCAGATCATCCGCGGGCCGCTGAGTCCGATGTACGTGCAGCACGAAGCGATCGAGGCGCAGAAGGCAATGATCAATTCGATGTCGAGGCGTTTCGCGACGTGTTCGTGCTAACGGCGCGATCTGAAGAACGCCTGCAGCAGCTCGCGGCACTCCGGCTCGCGCACGCCGGCGATCATCTCGAAGCGGTGGTTCAGGCCCGGCAGGTCGCCGGCGCGGACGCCGGAGACGAGCGCGCCGAACTTCGGTTCGGCGGCGCCGAACACCACCGTCGCGATGCGCGCATGCACCAGCGCGCCGACACACATCAGGCACGGCTCGATCGTGACGCACAGGACCGCTCCGGTCAGGCGATAGTTCCCGACCTGCCGCGCCGCGTCGCGAATGGCGACAATTTCCGCGTGCGCGGTGGGATCCCCCGAAGAGATCGGCTGATTGAATCCGCGGCCGACAATCGCGCCATCGATCGAGACGACGGCACCGATGGGCACTTCCACCGCGTCGCGGGCGCGCCGAGCCTGTTCGAGCGCCGCGTCCATCAATGCGTCGTACGGGGGCGGCGATCCCTCAGCCGCCGTACAGATCCTTCTCGGCGACGATCGGCGGCGGCGCCGCGCCGCCGCGCGCCGCACGAGTTCGCGCCGAGAACATCGGACCGCGCGCCAGGGTCAGCGGAGCGAAGTTCATCATGCCGATCGGCTTCGGCATATCGTCGTAGATCGCTTCGATGCCGCCGCGCATGAAATACGTTTCATGCCAGAAGCCGGTGCCACCCGAATTCTTTAGAAAATTCTGCCACCAGACCCGGTGCGGCTCCGATCGCGCCCACTTCTCGAGCGACTCCCAGTCGCGCCAGTACTGGCGCATCCCGGCGTGGGGCGGCACGAGCGAGAACAACAAGTCCTCGTGCAGCAGTAGACCATCCGGCTGTGCCTTGACAGAGTCCTTGATGCGCGGCCCGAGGCCGATCACCGTCTTCACGCCCTGCCAGGCGTTGACCCGCATGCCCAGATAGATGACAACCAGGTCGGGATACGCCGAGAGATCGACGGTGCGACGGTCGACGGCCATGCTGCCTCCGCCGTCGCATTATACGGACTGGGAGCTTGCCCTGAGCGAGCGCGCCGTCGATTAGCGAGTCGAAGGGACAGTGTAATTTTGAGCGTACGTGTCTGGTTTGCTGACGGTCGCACGCGACGACACGGGTGCGGTCACGGCACGGCGCTTGCGAAATCCCCCCTCTGTCAACCGAAAGGGGCCGCAATGAGCAGTTCCCGTGCGCTCGACGCCGGGTTCGACCGACTGCAGGATTTTCTGCTCGCGATGTCACCAGGAGACCAGATTAGCGTGACGCGAGCGGTCGAAATCAGCGGGCTGGACGCCACCCGATGCGACGCCGTGTTGAACGCGCTCCTGCGGGCCGGGTTGATGATACGCCTCCAGCACGACGCCTTCGTGCGCTGCCGGCTGAAAACAGCCGAGCAACAATCCGCGTAACCGCGATTTCATTTTTGTCATTCCTCACGCCGCGATCGTTGCGGCGCCCGCTGCACGCGCAGGATCGCACCTGCGCTCGACCTGCGTGCCACTACAATGGGTCGAATTCCTGGTCATGTCCAAGCCGACGACGCTCGACACGCAGTGGCAGCGCCTGATGGCGCTCTGTGCAAGCGAGGCGAAGTTCAGAGCCGAAGGCAATCACCCCCGCCTGCTGAAGCTGGTCAAGGAAGACATCGACCAGCTCGCGCGCGAAATGGGTTTCAGCGAGCACCTGATCGTGACGCGCGACTTCCGCGCCGAGCGCCACGGCGATCACATTGCGCGGATCGTCACAGAATGAACGACGACTCCGCGAATCCGTTCCGGGCCGTGTGCTACGCTGGCGGCGTGACCCTGCAGCCTCACCCGCCGCGGCGGGTGCTGTTCGTCGACGACGATTCGGCCGCGCGCAACGGGTACACGACCTACCTTGCCGCCTCGGGATTTGGCGTCGTCGCCGCCGCGACGGGCCAGGAGGCGTTGACGCTCGCGAACTCGTGGAAGCCGGACGTGATCGTCCTCGATCTCGGCTTGCCCGATATCGACGGATGGGAGGTCGCGAGGCAGTTGAAGGCGGCTCCGCGCACCAGCGCGATTCCTATCATCGCGTTGACCGGCGCGGACCTGCCGCACGAGCGAGTCAGCGCGATGCGCGCCGGCTGCGATCGTCATGTCGCAAAGCCATGTGTGCCGGCGGACCTGCTCGACGTGATCCAGCGCTGCCTGGGCGAGGCAGCATAGCCAGCGTTATACTTTCTATCTGTAACAACCCGAGACAAAGGAGCAGTTCGATGCGCAGTTTCACCGTGACGATTGCGGCCGTGTCGTTGTCGGCCGCCAGCGTGGTCGCCCAGACTCCCGCCGCAAAACCCGCCGCAGCGAAGCCGGCGGCCGCGAAGAAGGCGCCGCTCGTCGAATTCGAGATGATGACGTGGCCGGAGGTGAAGGCCGCGCTCGCCGCTGGCAAGACGACCGCGCTCTTTTATACGGGCGGCACCGAACAGCGGGGACCGCAGAACGTCAACGGCGGCCACACGCTGATGGGCCGCGAGATCGTCAGAGCCATCGCGCTGCGGCTCGGGAACGCGATCGCGATGCCCGTCCTTCCGTACACGCCCAACAACGCGAGCGCGGATCTGCCCGGCACGATCGGCCTGACGCCGGAGCTGCTGAGCGCGATCCTCGAGCGCGTGTCCGAGCAGGCGATTGCCACCGGCTTCAAGAACGTCGTCATCATGGGCGATCACGGCGGTGGACAGCCCGATGCGTATGCGACCGTCGCCAAGAAGCTCGATGAGAAATACGCGCCCAAAGGCGTCCACGTCTACTTCTGCGACGAGGTCTACAAGAAGGCGCAGGACGACTTCGACGAATGGCTCGTGGCGAACGGATATCCGCGCAGCTCGCATGCGGGGATTCCGGATACGTCGACGATGCTCTACCTGGGCGGCGACAAAGGGTGGGTGCGCAAGGAACTGATCCCGACCGCCGAAGGCGATCCGGTTCCGCCCCCGGGCGCCCGCGGTGAGGGCCGCGGCCGCGGCACAGATCCGAACGCGCCGCCGCGAAAGAACAACGGCATCACCGGCGACGCGCGCCGCTCCACCGCCGCCCTCGGCAAGAAGGCGTTCGACATCAAGATCGACTACGCGGTCAAGCAGATTCAGGGTTTTCTCGCGAGCCAGCCGAAGGCGACGACGCAGCATTAGTTCATTGCGGATTGCGGATTGCGGATTGCGGATTTATTTAGGGAATGAATCAGCAATCAGCAATTTGCAATCAACAATTGTTAAGCTGTCACAATGGAGATCGGTTCCACGGTCGTCAACCAGCTGGTTCGCGATCGCAGTGTGCGCCTCGCAACGGCGCTGGCGGTCGCAGTTGCGATTCCGGTCGGGATCCTGTTCTACTTCCAGTTCCGATCGATCTCCGCGCTGAGTCAATCCTCCACCGTCATCCTGCGGCAATTGAGCCAGGAGACGGCCAACGGCGTCGCGCAAAGCCTGCAGGACGCGCTCAAGGCACCCTATATCAACGTTCTGCTTCGCGTCTCGCAGGCGCAAACCGAGCCGCTCAACCTGGGGCTGAT
>Ga0066710_100005284_pt1 | contig 11720 bp, 7 predicted proteins | sample GraSoiAngelo_159_FD_79666 | JGI IMG/M metagenome (GOLD analysis project Ga0066710, IMG submission 79666) | Grasslands soil microbial communities from the Angelo Coastal Reserve, California, USA - 14_1009_16_40cm | ecosystem: Environmental > Terrestrial > Soil > Grasslands | place: USA... | reverse complement strand
CGCCGGCCAGCCCTGCCTACCGCGACGGCGCCGCGGGTTTCGCCTTTCCTCCGGCTGCGGCCTCTTCCTTCCCGACCGCGACCCGCGTATACCTTCCCGAATCGAAATACTTCCGCGCGGCCGCGGCCACCTGCTCCGCGGTAACTTTCCGGATCATCTCCGGATACCGGTCCGCGAACTCGTAGCCCAGCCCCGAGGACTCGTAGTAGGAGAGCCGATCCGCCTGCGAGGCGTCGTCCTGCGCCTCCAGAAAATACCGTGAGAGTGTCTTGGAGACGATGTTCTGGAGGTCGGCCGGGGTCACGCCCTCGCGCGTCACACGAGCGACGTCTGCCAGCACGCCCGCCGAGGTCATCGGGAAGTTGGCGGGCGTGACGCCCATCTCGTTCTGCGCCGACATCTGCCCGAAGCGGTCCGACATGTAGAACCAGGACCGGTACGCGACACCCTTCTCGTAGACGTATTTGAAAAAGAGCCGGTCGCCGATCAGGCTGACCGCGAGCTTGAGCGGAACGTAGTCGGCGTCATGGATGGAGCATGCGGGCCACCCGGTGTTGTACGTCACCTGCTCCTGATCCTTGTCCACGAACAGGACCCGGCTCTCCTTCGGCGCCTCGTCACGCGCGGCCGCCGTCACCACCGCCTTCCCCGGGCGCAACCGCGAGAACGAGCGGCGCGCGGCCTCGAGCGTGGACGCCGCGTCGAAGTCTCCCACGACCGCGATCACAAGGTTCTTGCCAGAGAACATGGTCTCGTAGGCGCGGCGCAGATCGGCGAGCTGGATCTTGGCCAGCGTCACGGTGTCGCCCGCCACGGGGTTCCGGTAGGGCGAGTTCGCGAATAGGGCCTTCCGGTATTGAACGTTGGTGTAGTCGAAGGGGCGGTCTCCGAGGCTCCTGGCCCGCTGCATCAGGTCCTCGCGCACCTTGGTGATCTCGCTCGAGGGAAACGTGGGCTGGGTCGCCACGTCCTGGAAAATGGCCCAGGCTTTTGTGAAATTCCTGGAGTGCGCTTGCCAGGTGACCTGCGCGAAGTCCGCGGCCCCCTCGGCATCGAGGGTCATCCCGAGCGCGTCGGCCCGCTCGGAGATCTCGCGCGCGCTCATGGAGCCCGCTCCCCGCAGCAAGAGCATCGCGGCCATGTTGGACGCGCCCGCGAGGCCTTCCGGCTCGATCCACTGTCCGCCGCGCGCCATCGCGGATACCGCGACCACAGGCGTGGAGTGGTCTTCCTTGAAGAGCAGTGTCAGTCCGTTTGGCAGAGCGTCCTTCTTCAAGCTCGCCGTCGTCGCCAAGGCTCCCTGCGCGGGCCACCCGTTGCGCCACGGCTTAAGCTGTGCCGCGATCTCGCTCTCGGCCGGACCGGTGGTGCCGACCGGACGGATCACGGAGTAGGAGGCGAGATCCGCCGCGAGGTAACGCCTCGTCACGCGCTGGAGATCCTCGGCGGAGACGCTCCCGATCAGCGACGGCCAGAGGGGCTCCAGCGAGACGTCCGACATGATTCCGAAGAGACAGAGCCGCTCCGCGCGCGAGAAGAAGCGCTCCGAGGCGAACGCGTACTTGTTTTGAAGGCTCGATTTCACGCGATCCAGCTCGGCGGGGGTGATCGGTCCGGTCGCGATTCGCTTCAGCTCGTCCCGAACGATCCCGAACGCCTTCGCCTCGTTCTGGGGCGGGAGCTCGGCCGAGATGAGGAACATGCCCGGATCCTTCCGCACCTCGAAGTCCGCGTCCACGGCGGTGACCAGGTTTTCGCGCTCCTTGAGCGCCTTGTAGAGCCGCGACGAGTTCCCCTTGCCCAGGAGCGCGGCGAGCACGGTGAGCGCCGGCGCGTCGGGATCGGAGTAGGAGGGCACGTGGAAGCCGACGTAGGTCCAGGTGCTGGCCGTCTTCATGGATTCCACGCCCATGCGGAATTCGGTCTGCGGGTTCTCGGTCAGGCCCTGCTCGAAGTCATCGCGTCCGCGCTTGTATGCGGCGAACGCCTTTTCCAGCTTGGGCAGGATCGCGGCGGCGTCAAAATCCCCGACAACCGCGAGGATCATCTGATTCGGCACGTAGCGCTCTTCGTAGAAGGTGCGGAAGGTGGCGAGCGTCGCGTGCTCGATCACGTCCCTCAAACCGATCGTGTCACGCTTGTAGGGATGGTCCCGGAACATGAGCCGTTCGATCTGGTAGTAGACCTTGTAGTCGGGCCGGTCCTCCCCCTGGTTGTACTCTGACATCACGACCTGCCGCTCCTTCTTCACCTTCTCCTGCGTCAATTTGAGATTCATCCACGCGTCCACGGAGCGGTCGAGCGCCTCGGGGAAATTCTCCTTGGGAGCGGTGAATCCGAAACAGGTGTAGTCGTTCGTGGTGTAGCCGCCGCTCTCCTCTCCGATCCGCTGCATCTGTTTCCGGAATTCCAGCTCCCCCTGTTTGAGCGAACCGCCCCGGAAGATGAGGTGCTCGTAGTAGTGGCTCAGCCCCGAGAGCCCAGGGGTCTCGGTCCGGCTCCCGCCGTTCACGAAAATGCAAGCGGCCACGAGAGGCTTCGAATGATTCTCGACCAGGACGACCCGCAGGCCGTTCGAGAGGGTCTCGCGTCGGATGGACTCGGACGAAGCGGCGCCAGCCGGCGCCGCGAGCGGCGGCGCCAGGACCAGGAAGAGCGCGGCGCCAAGAATTTGATGGAGACGCATGAACCCCCCTCTCGAAAACACCGCGGCCCCGCCTCGCGGGGCCGGCAACCATGTGATTCCTGGGCCTCGTCGGCCCCGGATCATTTGACTTTCTGCAGTGCCCCGAGAACCTCATCCGTCTCGGGGAACCGGCCCACGGATTTCTTGGAGAAGATGACCTTGCCGTCGGCCGTGACGTCGAATACCCCGCCGCTCCCCGCGGTGAGCTTCGATTCCACGCCCAAACGCTTCTTCAGCTCGGCCGCCAAACTGGCGGCTCTGTCCTTATAGCCTCATTCCGTGCAGTACTTGATCTCGACCAACATGATGGCCCTCGCTGATTTTGTGACGCGGGGCGGATGGGTCCGCCCGGCTGGCGCCGACGAAGCCGATTCTCCGCCTGCCTCTTTGCCGTGTCAAGCCGCCGGAAGGCCTCTCTCGGCGGGAATCGCCGGCGGCGAATCAGAACGAGATCGGGAGCGATTCCAGGGATAGCAGCCAGCGGAAACGCCAGGGGTTCTTTCCCGGCTCCGGGCTCCCCACCCAGAGCGGCGCCGTGACCCGTACAGGGCCGATGCGGTAGCTGAGCCCCGCGTCTCCGAGGACGCCGGTCGTCTCGAGGCCCCCGGCGTCTCCGAACATCGAGACCGGGAGCATGGGAAGCGTAAGATCCGCGCTCAGCCCCCACACGCGCTTCCCGAGCGCCGCGCGCCCCCGGTATCCACGCAATCCGCCACCTCCCGCAACCCAGTAGTGCCCGGACTTAAGCAGGGGCCCTCGGTCGTTGAGGTAGAACCGGCCGAGAGAATCGACCCGCGCCCCTTCCGCCACGTCGAAAAGCAGCTCGCGCGGAGGCCGGTCGAACGTGGACCCGGCGAAGAGGCGCCAGGAAAGGTGCGCGTTGCCCCGCGGCAGGAGGTCCAGCCTCTGCCGCGTCTCCAGAGACGCGCGCCCGTAATGGAATTCCGGTTCGGAATCGCCGATCTTACGAAACAGGGAAGAACCGGCGCGGAGGTCGAGCTCTAGGCGCTCGGCGCGGCGCGGCCCCTGGGTATCGAGCGCGAGGAGCGATTTCCCGTGGATCCCTTTCCCCAGCGACCAGTATCGAGGATCCACCGGCTCCAGGTCGTAGCGGTCGCGGTAATCCACGGATAGGCGCCATTCGCGGAACGGATGACGCCGGCCGGGCTCGGTCACGAGATTCCCCGCGCGGACTCCGGCGCGGAAGAGCCCCGCGTCGCGCGCGGTCTCGAGAGCGACGCGCCCCCGCGCGCCCAGGCCTCCGGCGCGCCGGCTCGCCCAGGTATGGAACGAAAAGTCCCCGCGGCGCGTGCCCACGACGGCGCTCCCGCCCGCGGCGAGGATTCCCTCCGGGAAATCGCTCAGGGGAAGATAGCGGCCCACCGTCCACACTCCGAGACGCGCCCCTTCCGCCCGCCCATGCCAGACCATGGGCCCGTAGAGGAAGGTGGCCGCCTCGGAGGAGCTGAAGTCGAAGAGCGGCTTGAAGCGGAGCGGCCGTGCGCCGGTACGATTGTCGAGGCGCATCCTTCCGGTCCCATCCAGCCATGGACGGAACCAGTCATCCAGCTTGAGCCCCGAGGCCTTCTCGGCCGCAGCCACGACGTCGGCCGGACGCGGATGGCGGAGCAGGTTGGCGCGGTAGTACTCGCGCAGGAACGCGTGGAACGTGGAGTCGCCCAGGAACGCCCGCAAGGAACGGAGCATCATCGCCGGCTTGGCGTACGCGCCCGTCCCATACGGTCCCCAGCCCCGGTAGCCGTCGGCGGGCGTGGAGATCGGCTGTTCGTCGCGCACGTAGACGCGATTCAGGTAGCGGTTCTCGTCATAGAAGAAATCCCTCACCGGGCTCGTCCACGGCAGGAGCTTCCGCCGCTTGAAGAGGCCGCGTGGATACTTCCAGTCGCCGTAGCGCTCCTCCATGTACTGCGTGAATCCCTCGTCCATCCACGGATGGGCGCGCTCGTCGCTTCCGAGCATGCCGTAGAACCAGTTGTGCGTCAGCTCGTGAGCGATCGTGACGTCCATGTATTCGAACCAGTCGGAGGCGATGTCGGGCTCGTTCATGGTGAGCATCGGATACTCCATCGCTCCACCCCCGACGTAGCTCTCGGCGCTCGTGAAGGAGGGCCAGACGTAGGGTCCCACCTCGTGGCTCAAGAAGCGCATCGCGGAGAGGATGAAGGCCCTCTGATCGGCCCAGCGGTCCTGGTCCTCGCGGTATGCGAGCGCGCGGACCGCGATCTTGTTCCACACCGTGTCGGCGCGCACGTACTCGGGGGAGGCGACCCAGGCGAAGTCGTGAACGCGGTCGGCGTGGAAGCGTAGCGTCTTGAGCGAGGGCAGCACGCTGTCCCCCGGGACGCTCCGGGGCGCGAGCGCGCGGATGGTGTCCATGATCGATGTGTCCCGGGAGGCGAGGGCCAGCCGGAGCCGACCGGGCCTTCCCGCCGCGTCCGCCTCGCTGCGCGACTCCTTCTCCGATTCCACCCAGAGGTAGCTGTAGTGAACGGGCGCTCCTCGAGGCGCGCGCACGAGGATGCCCTTCCCGCGCTTCACGTCGAGGCGTCCGCCCTCTCTGTTGCCGGGCTGGGCGAGATCGGTCTCGAGGGAGAGCATGGTGCGCGGCCAGCGATCCCGGAGCGAATCCGCCCCTACCGCTCGGAGACGGATGGTTACGCTGTCGGGCGCGGCCTCGCCGTCCGCCAGCGGAATCTCGTTGTCTCCGCCGGAGGCGCCCTTGAAGACACCGGTCGCTCCAACCCAGAAACGGTCGGGAAGCGTGATCGCGATGTCGAACGTGCCGTAGTCGCCGTAGAACTCGGCGAAGTAGTGGTAGGGATCGGCGTGCCATCCCTGTTCGTCGTAGACCACGAGCTTGGGATACCACTGTCCCATCGAGTAGTTGTCGCCGGCGTGGCCGAAGCGGGCGAAGGGCTTCGGCACCTGGACGTCGAAGCGTAGCCGGAGCGTCACCGAGTCCCGCGGCGCGAGAGGCCGGGGAAGATCGACCCTCGCGAGCGTCTCGTCCATCGTGACCCGCGCGGGCGTTCCCCACGCGGTCACGGAGTCGATCGTCATCCATCCGCGCTCCTCCGGCGTCGATAACCGGATTGCATAGTCCTCGCCCCAGCGCTCCCCTTCCCGGGCGAAGAGCGTGCGGTGGTCGCGGAACGCGTTCGGGTAGGCGTGCAGGTAGATCGCGTGAAGGACGGAATCGGCGCCGCTCCGGTACACGATCGTCTCGCGGCCGGCGATGCGATGGCGCAGGGGATCCAGGGTGACCTCGATCCGGTAGCGAAGGCCTGGAGGAACGACGGCGTGGGCGCGGGAGGATGGGGCCAGAAATGCCGCTGCGACCAGGAGGAGCGGGACCCCGGAGCGAAGGCTCGGGCGGAAGCTCAGGCCGGAACGTCCTCCGCGGCCGCTAAGCTCAATGTCCGTACACCCTCCCCCAAGAGCGCGTGCGGCGTCGCCGCGGCGACGCGAACCGGGATGAGATCCCCCACGCGCTCCTTACGGTGCGGGAACACGGTCGTCTTGAAGTGCGCCGACTTTCCGAACCATTCGGCCGGAGTCCGGTTGGTGGGCCCCTCGACCAGGACCTCGACGGTAGAGCCGATGTCCTGCCGGTTCTTGAGGAGCGACCTTTCTTTTTGTTCTTCGATGAGGAGCGTGATGCGGCGGGTTTTCTCCTCTTCGCTCACGGTCTCGGGCCATTCCGCCGAGCGCGCTCCAGGACGCGGAGAATACTTGAAGATGAATGCGCTCTCGTACCCGATTCGCTCCATGGCCGCGCGCGTTGCCTCGAAGTCCTCCTCTGTCTCCCCGGGAAAGCCGACGATGATGTCGGTCGACAGCGCGATCCCCGGTATGGCGCGCCGGAATTTTCCGACCAAGCTCTCGTATTCCTGCATGGTGTAGATGCGCCGCATGCGCTCGAGCACCGGATCGGAGCCCGACTGGAGCGGGAGATGGAGATGAGGCGGCACTTTCTCGCAGGAAGCCATCGCCTCGATCGCGTGGTCGCTCATGTCGGAAGGATGCGGCGAGGTAAATCGGATCCGCGCGATCCCGGGAACGCGGTCGGCACGCGCCAGAAGCCCCGCGAAATCGACGTCCGCCCCGGCGTCCCGGTAGGCGTTCACGGTCTGTCCCAGGAACACGATCTCGCGGAAGCCCTCCTCCGCCGCGCGCTCGACCTGGCGAATCACCTCGTCCGCGGGAAGGCTTCGCTCGCGGCCCCGCACGTAGGGCACGACGCAGAACGCGCAGAACTTGTCGCATCCACGCATGATGCTCACCCAGGCGCGCACGCCGTCGGCGCGCGCCGGGACCAGGTCTCCGTAGGTCTCGACGCGGCTCAGCCGCACCGCGAGCGTCGGTTCCTCCCGCGCCTCCTCGATCAGCTCGGGGAGGCGGCGGTAGCCGTCGGGGCCGACCACAAGGTCCAGCTGGGGCACGCGCTCGATCAGCTTCGCGCGCAGGTGCTGCGCCATGCAGCCGGCCACGCCCAGGACCACGCCCGGGCGCCTGAGCTTGTGCCGCGTCAGCTCGCCCAGGCGGCCGTAGATGCGCTGCTCCGCGTGCTCCCGTATGGCGCACGTGTTCACGATAATGACGTCCGCCTCGTCCGCCTTGTCCACCCGTCGGTATCCCGCACGGCCGAGCTGTCCCAGCATCAGCTCCGAGTCGGCCACGTTCATCTGGCAACCGTATGTCTCGATGTAGAGCCGGCGCTCCATGGGGGACGAATTATACGGGAGCGGGTGTCGGCATGGGTTCAAGTTTCGGGGACCGCCTGCCGATCACTCGAGAGGGGTAGAAGTCCGCCTTCTTCTCGTCTCTTCCGGGGTCCCGTGGCCGATACCAAGGGCATCGTACTCGTCGTCGATGACGAAGAGCCTGTCCGCCTGGTGGCTTCTGAAATCCTGAGCTACCTCGGGTATTCGGTCGTGACCGCGCCCTCGGGCGAAGAGGCCGTCGAGGGTATCAAGAACGGGACGAACCCGGACGTGGTCCTGCTCGACATCATCATGCCCGGCATGAACGGATACCAGACCCTCCGGGCGCTGCGCGATATCGAGCCCGACCTTCCCATCCTCATCTCCACCGGCTATTCCGACCGCGCCGCCGCCGCGAGCCTCATCGACGAAGGCGCGAACGGCTTCGTGAACAAGCCCTACCACATCGAAACCCTGGCCGCGCAGCTCGAGAAGACTCAGCGCGAGAGCAAACGGCGCAAGTAGCGGCGGCTGCGCTTCGAAGTCCCAACCCCTGATGACGACCCAGGCAGAGCCGCCTGGACCCGCCTCACCGACCATGGCACAATGCGTCGGGTTTCTGCCGAATGCCGAAGACTATTCTTCACGGGGATGATCCATGATTAAGAGCGACAAATGGATTCGCCGGATGTGCAGGGAACGCGGGATGATCGAGCCATTCGCCGAGGAGCAGGTCCGCGACGGGATCATCTCCTTCGGCGTCTCTTCCTACGGCTACGATCTCCGGATCGCGGACGAGTTCAAGATTTTCACCAACATCAACAGCTCGATCGTGGACCCCAAGAAGTTCGACTCGAAGTCCTTCGTCGACTTCAAGGGGGATGTCTGCATCGTGCCGCCGAACTCGTTCGCGCTGGGCCGGAGCGTCGAGTATTTCCGGATCCCGCGCGACGTCATGACGATCTGTCTTGGAAAATCGACGTACGCGAGATGTGGCCAAATTTTAAACGTAACGCCGCTCGAGCCTGAATGGGAAGGGCATGTTACGCTCGAGATCTCGAACACGACGCCCCTCCCCGCGATGATTTACGCCAACGAAGGCATCGCGCAGGTTCTGTTCCTGGGAAGCGACGACCCGTGCGAGACCTCCTACAAGGACAAGAAGGGCAAGTACCAGGATCAGCGAGGCGTCACGCTCCCGCGTATCTAGAACGCCGCGTGGCTCACGCCCAGGTAGAGATTGAAGTCCGAGACCAGCTTGATTCCATTTACGCGCTGGTAGACCGGGAGCTGGACAATTCCATAAAAGGCGGTTTTCGCCGCGGCGGTGACCCGGATTCCCGGGCTCACGAACGCGGCCGTGCTCCCCGTGTGTCCCGCCTCGGCATCGGTATCGCCCGGATCGTCCTTTCCGCGAACGCGAAAATCCCCCGATAGAAGCATCTCGATCGCGCGCGTCACCGGGTAGCTCGCTCCGAGGTTGGTTTGGAGCTCGGAGCCCACTCTGTAGCGTTCCGTTCCGCGGCCGCTGGTGTGTCCGAGCACGCTGAGCCGGAACGGGATCGCGCCGTAGGTTCCCCCGGGTATCTTCGCCTGGATCGACCACTCCGCGCCCGCGCCCGCGATCGCGCCCCAGGCGCCGTTCCCGGGCCGTGTCGGCGGCTCGGGCTCTTCTCCGTTGAATTCCTCGACGTGCCGGACCCCGGTGGGGGCTTTGAAACCGGCCGTGAGGTGATATCGACCGGAGCTCTTCTTCCCGGCGGGGAAAATCCGGGTTACAACCGCTTCCGCGTCTCCGACTCCCTGAGAATTCCACCGCATGAGCTCGGGCGGATTCCCCGGCTCGTTGCGGATGTGCTCGTGATATCGGCTCACGAACGGGAGCGAGGCGGTGACCATCCAGCGCTCGCCGGGCCGATACACGGCGCGTGCCGTGGTGATCCGGTTCAGGGTCCGGACCTCATCCTCCGGAGCGGCCAAGGCTCCAACCGCCGCGTCGTGGGTTCCAAGGCGCGGCTGGTTCTGGTCGAGGTATTGCTGGCTCAGATCGAACGAAAGCACCGAGCGCTCCCAGAGCATGCCCAGATCGATCGGGCAGTGGTCCGAGCCGCAGTTCGCGAACGCGGCGGAGGGCAATAGCCCCAGGGCCGCGATGAATACGACGATACGCCAAGACATGAAGATCCTCCTCGAGAATCAAATGGGTTCGAGGCGCTTCGACAGAAACACCCTCCGAATGACTACGTCCGGATTTGGCGGTTCGCGTTAGGAGCGCGGAGGAGGGTCCGCCGGAGTGGGATTCTGGGTCGGAAGGTCTCGGCGCGCGGAGTGAATGGCTCCCGCCACGGGGAGAAGATCTGCCGGCGCGCGAGATAGCTCGAGCGTGCCTGGATCGGGGGCCCCGGGTAAGACGCGGGCGCCCTCGCGACCGCATGAGGGGGCGCAGAGCGTGTGGCCGACCTCACTAGGAGCCTTCGCCTTTGAAGCAGCCGGCGCCGGCTTCGAGGCGGACATCGGACACCCGTCGGCTGCCCCGCACACCTTGCCATGCATGGGGCAGATGGCGCTGCCGCAGCAGGACTTGGCAGCGACCGCCCGAGCCGGAACCCGAACGGCGGCTTCTCTGCCGTCCACGGCCGCGCAAACCGGGGTCTCCGTGAAGAGTCCCGGAGCTTCGGCAGCCAGAACGAGGAGAGCAAGTCCCAAAGCGAGGATGGAGCGCATCAGGCCGTCATCATATACCATGGACCCGAATCGAATCCATGGGATGTGCCCAGGGGGGACGGCATGACGCAAGAGTCCATACGCAACGTCGTCGTGGTCGGCGCCGGAATCATGGGACGAGGCATCGCGCTGGCGTCGGCGAGAGCCGGATACAAGACGGCCGTCATCGAGCCCCAGCCCGCCTCGCTCCAATCCGCGCGAGCGGAGATCGAAAAGATCCTCGACCGCGCGCGGGAGAAGGGGGAGATCGACGAGCCCACCGCCCGCGCCGCGCGCGAGCGACTCACGTACGCCGCCGGCTACGACGCAGCCAAGGGCGCCGATCTTGCCATCGAGGCCGTGCCCGAGTCGGTCGCCGTCAAGGCGCAGGTCTACGAGGCGATCGGACCGCTCATCGCGCGCGAAGGCGTCATCGCCACCAACACCTCCTCGCTCAGCATCACGGAGCTGGCGGCGACCTCGGACCGGCCCGCGCGATTTCTGGGGATGCACTTCTTCAATCCGGTGCACCGGATGCGCCTGGTCGAGCTGGTGCGCGGACTGGAGACCAGCGACGCGGCGCTCGCGATCGGCGAGCAGGCGTCGAAGGCCATGGGCAAGGAGACGGTCCTCGTGCGCGAGTCGCCCGGCTTCGTGACGAGCCGGATCAACGTCCTGATCGGAAACGAGGCTTTCACCATGCTGGAATCGGGCGTGGCCACCGCCCGCGACATCGACAAGGCGCTGAAGCTGGGCCTGAATCACCCCATGGGGCCCTTCGAGCTGGTCGACCTGGTCGGCCTGGACACGCGCCTCAGCATCCTGGAATATCTGCACCGGACGCTGGGCGACAAGTACCGGCCTTCCCCGCTCCTCATCCAGTACGTGAGAGCCGGCCGACTGGGCCGCAAGGTGGGACGCGGGGTGTATGAATACCCGAGCTAGAGGATCGAGCCGATGAATCCAACCGAAACACTGCCCAAGCCCGCCCTCGCCTCCGGCGGACGCATGCTGATCGGAGGCGACTGGCGGGAGGCGCAATCCGGAAAACGCTTCCCCACGGTGAACCCCGCCACCGGCGACACGCTGCTCGAGGTCGCCGAGGGTGACGCCGCCGACGTGGATCTCGCGGTCCAGGCCGCCCGACAGGCTCTGAACGGCCCGTGGGGCAAGATGTCCGCCTCGGAGCGGGGCCGCCTTCTCTGGAAGCTGGGCGATCTCATCAACGAGAAGACCGCCGAGCTGGCCCAGCTCGAGACCCTCGATACCGGAAAGGCGATCTGGGAATCATCGAAGGTGGATGTGCCCTCGACGGTGGATATCTTCTACTACTACGCTGGCGCCGCGACCAAGCTGGAGGGGCACACGATCCCGGTCAGCGGACCCTTCCTGAACTACACGCTCCGGGAGCCGCTGGGCGTCGTGGGGCTCATCGTCCCCTGGAATTTCCCGCTGCTCCTCGCTTCGCGAAAAGTCGCTCCGGCGCTCGCGGCCGGTAACGTCGCCATCCTGAAGCCCGCCGAGGAGACACCGCTCACGGCGCTCCGTCTCGGCGAGCTCGCGCTCGAGGCCGGAATTCCGCCGGGCGTGCTGAACATCGTGCCCGG
>Ga0066710_100005283_pt1 | contig 11720 bp, 10 predicted proteins | sample GraSoiAngelo_159_FD_79666 | JGI IMG/M metagenome (GOLD analysis project Ga0066710, IMG submission 79666) | Grasslands soil microbial communities from the Angelo Coastal Reserve, California, USA - 14_1009_16_40cm | ecosystem: Environmental > Terrestrial > Soil > Grasslands | place: USA... | reverse complement strand
GAGAAACTGCACGCGATTGAGGAACTGGAGCTGCAGGTCTCCAACCTTCTCACGAAAGTCTTCGGAGACGACACCGTCGGCCATCCCCCGGACCTCAGCGTCAAGTCCCTGCGGACCCTGATCATCGCGGCGCAGCAGCGAAGCGGCAAGCGGCTGGGGGGTTCCACGGAAGCGAACGCCCTTGTGGCGTCCACGGCCAAGCTCCTGCGGTTCAAGCAGGCGTACGACCTGATTGCGAAGTCGGAGGAGGAGATGCAGGACATCCGGGGGAACCGCATCGCGATGATCTTCCAGGAGCCCATGCAGGCCCTGAACCCCGTCTTCCCCATCGGAGACCAGATCGCGGAGAACATTCTCTTGCATCAAGCGTCGGCGCTCGCGGGCTCCGTCGTCCGGAAGCTGGAGGCAGGTGAAAGGTTCCCCTCGATCTTGCCGAGGTCGGTCCTGCTGGGGTACAACCGGCGGGTCCGAGACCATCCGAAGGAGGGGCTGATGCCCTGGATTCGGCGGAGGCACCGGCGGCACGTCCTCCTGCGCGCCCTCTTGTTCCCTGTAGGGCCCTTCTTCCTGCTGATGGAGCGAATCGACGACCGGGTGTTTCAGAAGGCACTCCGGAAAGAGGCCCGCCTCGGGGCGATCGAAATGCTGCGAAAGGTGAAGATCTCGGACCCAGACCGGATCGCCCGCCAGTACCCGTACGAGCTCAGCGGGGGGATGCAACAGCGGGCCCTGATCGCCATCGCCTTGTCATGCAATCCCCGCCTCCTTATCGCGGACGAGCCGACGACGGCCCTCGACGTGACGATCCAGGCCCAGATCCTCGAGCTGATCACAGAGATGAAGGCGACGTTCGGCTCGAGCGTTCTCATCATCACACACGACCTCGGCATCATCGCGGAGACGTGCAACCGCGTGTGCGTGATGTACGCGGGGAACATCGTCGAGGACGCGGTCGTCCGCAAGGTCTTCAAGGCGCCGTTTCACCCCTACACACAAGGGCTGATGAAGGCGATACCCTCCCACGAGGTGCGCGCCGACCGGCTCGAGATCATCAAGGGCTCCGTCCCGAACTTGATCACGCCGCCCCCGGGGTGCCGGTTCCATCCCCGATGCCCCGATGTGATGCCCACGTGTGGCTGGGCCGCCTCCGAGGTGGCGGACCGGCTGAAAGCGTCGATGCGGTCCCCGGGTGTTTCAGAGTGGTGGCCCATGGACCCTGACGCAATGACATGGACTCCGAATGGGCCGACGGAGCTCCGAATCGGTTTTCCGGAGGGAGCCGTACCGCAAAACAGCGTCGAACTCATTCGACGGGTCGTTGAGACCGCCCGGCGGGATCCTGCGATTGCCGCGATCAGTTCCGTCGTGACCGCGAAGTCGGTTGAGCCAGACGAACGGCCGTACCACGTCCTTGTAACGCTGCTCGACCCGCGAAAGCCTCCGGACTTCGAACCGGACCCCGGCCACCGGGTCGCCTGCCTTCTGTACGAGCCCGGTCGACAAACGCCGGAGCTACTGGAGGAAGCCCATGGAGGGTGACGTCCTCCTGCGGGTCCGCGGACTGCGGAAGTACTTCCCGATCCGGGGCGGAGTCCTCCGTCGTTCCGTCGGGTTCGTCCGTGCGGTGGACGGCATCAATTTCGACATCCTCAGGGGCGAGACGCTCGGGCTTGTCGGCGAGAGCGGGTGCGGAAAGACGACGGTGGGGCGCACGGTCCTCGGGCTCACGAAACCAACGACCGGGACGGTGATGTTCCGATTCCCGTCCATTCCCGCGCAGGAGCGGAGCCTTTACCGGGAGATCCCCGAGGGCATCCGCCCCCTCTCCTTAACCGTGCTCTCCGCGGTCCTCTTGTTCCTGAGCGTTGTCTTCGCCGTTGCGGGTGCGGTCCTCCTCCTCGCCCCGGAGACGTTTCCGACCGGGGTCCTGTCGCAGCTCGGGGTCTTCTCCCTGTTCCCCAAGGCAGCCGCCGTCATCGGGACCGCGGGTGGAGTCTCGACCGCTCTCGTCACGCTCGGGGTGCTTCTCCTCAAGCGCTGGGCGCACGTCCTCGCCCGTGTACTGCTCGGAACGTTCGCGTTCGTGAACCTGCTCGGATACCCGCTCGGCGCGGTGCTAACCATCCTATCCCTGGCCCTCATTGGGGCGCTCTCCACCCCGTCCATTAAGGGCGCCCTTCCTCGGAAGGGCCCGGCGTTCGGATTCAAGGGCCCCGGGAATCCGGGCGCAGGAAACCCCGGGCCTCCCGGACTGGAGGGAGGGATTGACATCGCCAAGATTTCGCCGCGCGCCGTCCGACGCCTCCGGGCCGGCATGCAGATTGTGTTCCAGGATCCGTTCTCGTCGATGAATCCCCGGATGCTCGTCAAGGCGATTGTCGCCGAGCCCTTGAGGTCCCACATCGTCCCCCGGTGGTTCTGCCCTGTGGACCGGACGAGCCCCTTGATGGAGGAGAAGTCGATCCAGCTCTCGGCCCGGTTCACCGACCCCAATGCGCCGCCGGGGCCATGCGCCCTATGCGGCGGGAACCTCGTGTGGACCGCGCGCCCGTTCACCGGGCGGGAACGTCGCTCCCGGGTGGTCACGGTCCTCGAGCGGGTCGGGGTGAACCCGGAGCATCTGTTTCGATTCCCGCATGAATTCAGCGGTGGACAGCGGCAGCGAATCGGGATCGCGCGGGCCCTTGCTCTGAATCCGAAGTTCATTGTTCTCGACGAGCCCACGAGCGCGCTCGATGTGTCCGTCCAGGCCCAGATCCTGAACCTCTTGAAGGACCTGCAACGGGAGCTCGGCCTGACGTATCTGTTCATCTCGCATCACCTCGCGGTGATTCGCCATATTTGCGCACGCGTATCGGTCATGTATCTAGGCGAGATCGTCGAGGCGGCGCCAACGGAGGAACTGTTCCGCGAGCCCCTCCATCCGTACACGAAGGCGTTGCTGTCCGCGATCCCCGTGCCCGACCCGGACAAGAAGATGCAGCGGGTCATCCTCCCCGGGGACGTACCGAGCCCCGCGAACCCGCCTGCGGGGTGCCGATTCCATCCGCGCTGCCCCGTCGCGTTCGAACGCTGCGGCTGGACTCCTGAGGAGGTCGCGGAAGCCCTGCTCAAGGCACTCGCGGACTCGAAGGCGGCGTTCCCCTTGGGCGCGATCACGGTCGAGCCGGATTGGAGCCTTACCGTGCAGGTCCCGCCAGGGCAGGCGCCCTCTGCGGTGAGCGCGATCCAATCGTTGGTGGCAGAGAAGTCGGAGAAGGTCCGAGGGCTGAAAGGAATCGACCGGGTCGATGCCTCCGAAGGAATCGTTCGGGTCCGGCTCCACGCCCCGGAAATCCCGGTCCTTCGACAGGTCCGGCCCAACCACACGGTCTCCTGCCATCTGTATTGAGGTGACGATGCACCGCGGAGCGATCACACCCGCGTCCGTGGAGGACGGCGATCGACGGCGGGAGGTCCGCCTCCGACATGCCCTGATGGGTTGGCGGGAGTGGATCCTGCGGGAGTTCCTGCGGTACATGTATGCCCTCGGCGTGCTCGCACTCCTCGTGATGGGCCCTCTCCAGATGCAGGCGGCCTGGCTTCCTCTCGCGAAGCCGCCGGTGATGGAGTCGGGGGTCGTTGGGGCCATCGCCCTCGCTTTCGTCCTGTCCGTCGCGTATCTCTCGGTCCTCGGCTATCGCTTCGTTTGGGGAAGGGCGGGGTTCGTCGACCGCATGGTCGGCCGCACAACCCAGACCTTGGACCAGCAGCCGGAGGCGGGGAACGAGGGGGGCCCCTAACCCCCGGAGACGGCTCGGGGCAAAGGTTTTCGAAGCTCTCGGCGTCTGCGTCCTCCGTGCGGCATGTTGCCCGAGCGCTGTGTTTGACGCTCCTTGCGGCGAGCGTCGTCCTCGCGGGGCTTCCGCCTCCCGTGGCCGCCGGCCCCGAGCCCGCGAGTCTGCTCGCGACCGCGTACAACACGCAGCGGAAACTCGCCCGCACACCGGACGGTTCCCTCTACGCTTCCGTCACCGTGAACGTGAGCGGGGTTCCGCAGGTCCGGGTCCTCCGCACGCCAGACGGCGTGACGTGGACCGCCCTCCCGGCGGCGAGCCTCACGGGGAACGCGACGGACCGCTCGACGATGGCCGTCGATTCCCGAGGTCGTCTCCACCTCGCGTGGACGGAGAAGCAGCCAGGGGGGCCGAACCTCCAGGTGTTCTACAGCCGATACGGGGCCGGGTCATGGACGCCTGTCGAGCAGATGAGCCACAGTCCAGGATACGCGGGCTTCCCCTCGATCGCCGTGGATGCCGCGGATCGCGTCCACCTCGTCTGGTACGGGTTCGACGGGGCGTTCTACCAGATCTACTACCGCCGGCTCGAGGCCTCCGGCTGGACCTCGGAGCGCGCGTTGACGAACGAGGCAGTGGACGCGACGAACCCCGCCCTCGCGCTCGGGCCCGATGGGCACGTGCATATCGCCTGGTTCCGCCTCCAGCGCAGCGGGTCGAACACGGAGGTCGCATACCTCCGCCTGGAGGGCGATCAGGTCGCGGAAACGCTCGCCCTTTCCAACCCCGCGGTTGAGGCGACGGACCCGAGCTTGGTCGTGGACACAGCGGGGGCCGTCCAGATTGCGTGGAGCGGGCTTGTTGGAGGTGTCGACCGTCTGCAGATCGTGCGGGGTCCGGCGCCGTGGGGCCCTGTGGAGACATTCAGTCCACCGACCGTGGGCGCCCGCCATCCATCGCTCGCGCTCGACGGGACCGGCCGGCTAGGGGTCGCCTGGGAGGGGACGGACGGACGAATTTACTGGCTGACTCGCGACGCCTCGGGTTGGTCTACGCCCGCCATCCTGGCCGCCGCGGGGATGAACACGTACCCGTCCGCGCGTTGGGGCCAGGACCACAACCCCTTGTGCGGTGCGGACGGAGTCGTCGACATCATCTGGACGCACGAGGAGGCTGGGGTGCGGAACCTGTCGTACGCGGCCATCGATGCTCCGCTCGCGTGTCCGGCGATTCCGGTCGAGATACCGTGGTTCGCGATCAGCGTTGGGGCGGCCCTCGTCCTGCTCGCCGTCGGAGTGGCCGCGTTCCTCTTGGTTCGACACCGACGGTGGTATCCGAAGCTTCCCCGCTGATGTGAGACGGCGCTTTCCCTTCGCGGGGATCCGTCGCCAGCGCCTTGTCAACTCGGCAGACAAAGGTCCGACAACTTTTAAATATCGTCCGCCGAATACGTGCGCCCACCCAAGGGATGGGATGAGCGCTCATCTTCTGCAGGTGAATTCATGAAATCGATGCTAGAGGAAGCCATTGGCCGCAGCGCGCCGAGCCCGGTGACGGAGGATTCCCGTGTCGACGCTGAGCTCGAGGAAATGCTCGGCAAGATGCGGACGAACATCAAGATCGTCGGTGTGGGCGGCGGAGGGACGAACACGATCGCGCGGATCTACGACGAGGGCCTCGTGGGCGCGGAGCTGTACGCCGCAAACACGGACGCACAGCACCTCCTGGCGATTCGAGCCCCGACGAAGATCCTCCTCGGGCGCCGGGTCACGAAAGGCCTCGGAGCTGGCGCGCTCCCCCAGATCGGGGAGCAGGCCGCGCGGGAGGCGGAGGAGGAGCTCAAGGGCGCCCTCCAGGGCGCGGACATCATCTTCGTCACCTGCGGGCTCGGAGGCGGCACCGGCACGGGCGGTTCCGGATACATCGCCCGCCTCGCCAAGGACTTGGGGGCCCTCACCGTCGCGATTGTGACCCTCCCGTTCCGCGGGGAAGGGAAGATGCGGATGGAGAGCGCGGAGTGGGGCCTGGAGCGCCTCCGCGAGGCGGCGGACACGGTGATCACGATCCCGAACGACAAGCTCCTCGAGCTCGTCCCGCGGATGTCCCTCAACCTCGCGTTCCGGTTCGCGGACGAGACCCTGATGCGGTCGATCAAAGGCCTCACGGAGATCATCACGAAGCCCGGCCTCGTGAACCTGGACTTCAACGACATCAAGACGATCATGAAGGGCGGCGGCGTCGCGATGATCGGCCTCGGCGAGAGCCAGGCCGTCGGGGACGAGCGGGCGACGGAGGCGATCAACGAAGCGGTCAACTCCCCGCTCCTCGAGGTCGACATCTCCACGGCCCACGCTGTCCTCGTTAACGTCACGGGCGGAACGGACATGACGATCAGCGAAGCGGAGCGGTGCGCGGAGGTCGTCCAACAGAAGGTTTCCCCGTCGGCGCGCATCATCTGGGGCGCCACGGTGGATCCGACGTTGGAGCACACGCTGCGGGTCATGCTCGTCGCAACGGGAGTGAAGTCGAAGCAGATTCTCGGGCGTCAGGACCCCGCGGACATCCGATCGCGGTTCGGCGTCGACTCAATCAAGTGAGGCCGCAACGACATCCGCCACCGGCAACCGCGTCCGAGGCGGCCCCGTCCTTCGAGCGATGGCTAAAGATTCTTGGCATCGGGGCCCCATCGCCCTGTCGCGCGTTCAATGCCGAAACGGTCGATGGACCAACCACTCCCCCAGCCGCCGTGGACGTATTCCCCGAAAGAAGTCTCCGACTGGCTGGCCTCGACCGGTCCCGGCCGGGGTCGTCGCGACGCGCCCCCACGGGCGCGTGTGGCAAGGTTCCGAACCAAGTGTTCGACAGCAAAGTCAAGGTCCGTGATGAGGAACCTTCGTAGGATCGGCTTCGAGTTGGTCCAACCGGGAGGTGGCCTTGGAGGGGTGTGGTCGAGGCTCGTTTCCAGCCCAGAGCGGACGGAGTTCCGAGCGACTCGATCGGGGACCGAGATGCGCGTCCTCCTCTCGTGGCGCGAGGGCGAGTGCCATGTCCGCTTCCAATTCAATCCCGCAATTCCCATCGATCGCGCAGAGCGTCTCGTGTCACAAAGCGGGCTCCGATGGACCGATGGGCGGTCGGACTGATCGTCTCGAGCGATCTCGGCAACCGAGGGCGAAGCTCCTTGAGGGAGATCGAGCGAACGTTCAACGTTCCGCACGAGTGGCCCCCACCTGAGGGAAACAATCGCACCTTCTGCCCTTCGCGGACTCGGTAACCGCGCTCGATGACACGGGTGTGATTCATCACATTGCGTTCGCGTAACGCTCCTCGCGCCCTCCAGTGAGGGAAGGTTCGTGTCGCGTCCCACAAAACCTTAATAAGTAAACCCTAGTTGCATCCGACCGCCGATTGCTGGCGGCTTACCGGACTACCCGGAGGGCCATCCATGGATTCCATCGTAAGGGAGGTCATCACCCGTGCGGGCGAAGAGCCGCGCGTCCCCGAAGGCCCGACGCAAGTGCCGAGCGGCTTCATCTCGGACGACGCGGAGCTCGAGCGGATCCTGGCGAGCCTGCGGACGAACATCAAGATCATTGGAATCGGCGGCGGGGGCACGAACACGATCGACCGACTCGTGGATGCGGGGATCGTCGGCGCGGAGCTGTACGCCGCGAACACGGATGCCCAGCACCTCCTCACGATTCGCGCGCCCCACAAGCTCCTCCTCGGACGCCGCGTGACTCGGGGGCTCGGCGCCGGTGCGCTCCCCCAGGTCGGCGAAGAGGCAGCGCACGAGGCGGAGGAGGAGATTCGGGGAGCCCTCGAGGGCGCAGACCTCGTTTTCATCGTCTGTGGCCTCGGTGGGGGCACCGGTACCGGGGGCGCCCCGGTGGTCGCCCAAATCTCGAAGGAACTCGGGGCCCTCACGATCGCGATCTGCACGTTCCCGTTTCACTCTGAGGGCGCCGTCCGTGCAGAGAACGCCGAGTTTGGCCTGGAGAAGCTCAGGAACTTCGCGGACACGGTGATCGTGATCCCGAACGACAAGCTCCTCGAGCTCGTCCCTCGCCTCGCCCTGAACGCCGCGTTCAAGGTCGCCGACGACGTGCTGATGCGGGCGATCAAGGGCATCACGGAGGTCATCACGAAGCCCGGCCTCGTCAACCTCGACTTCAATGACGTGAAGACGATTATGAAGGGCGGTGGCGTCGCGATGATCGGGCTTGGCGAGAGCGAGAGCGACCGACGCGCGGAGGAGGCGATCGAGCAGGCCATCGACAGCCCTCTGATCGATGTCGAAATCTCCGGGGCCACGGGGGCGCTCGTCAACGTGACCGGCGGCACGGACATGACCGTCGGAGAGGCGGAGAAGGTCGCCGAGATCGTTCAGGGACGCATCTCTCCGAGCGCCCGCATCATCTGGGGAGCCGCGATCAACCCGTCCCTCCAGCACCGGCTCCGAGTGATGCTGATCCTCACGGGCGTCCGGTCGAAGCAGATCTACGGGCCCGGCGAGGCCGTCAGGGGACGCGAAGCGGGCGTCGACGTGGTGCGGTGACATGACGGAGATCGTCGACAAGAGCCGGGACTTTCAGCGACGGATCGAGGAGCGCGCGAAACGCCTTGGGAAGGGCCGCTTCGGCCGCGTCCTCAAGATGGCCCGCAAGCCCACCGGCGAGGAATACAGCCGCGTCGTGATGATCACGGGCCTAGGCCTCCTCTTCATCGGATTCATGGGGTTCTTCATCTACTGGTTCATGAAGACAGGGTACAAGCTTATCGAAAACCTGTTCCGGTAGGCGGTGGGCGACCGTGGGACTCTTCGACGACCGGGCGAAGGCACCGGAGCCCAAGCGCGCGGAGACGCCACCGGAGAGGCCCGTCGCCCCCACCTACGGCGTGAATCTGGAGTTCACGAAGCCCGTGGAGGAGCGGCTCTCGATGACCGCGGGGCAGGCCCGCGAGTACGAGCTCATAGTGACGAACACCGGGAACGACGACGACACGATCAAGATCAAGGTCGACCTCAACTATGCCTCGGAGGCGCCGGAGCCCCCGGAGTGGACGGTGAAACTCTGGGGGATCGAGGAGAAGCCCTGGGACGTCACGTTCACGAAGATCCTCGAGAAGGAAATCACCTTGATTGGCGGGGGCTCCCGCGAGATCACCGCGCAGATCACGTGCCCCAAGGGCGCTCGGTACGGGGACAAGCTCACCCTCGTCCTGAGCGCGACGTCGAAAAGCGACCCCGCGGTGTACGACACGAAGACGGTCTCGGCGACGGCCCGCCAGGCCATCATCGCCGTGAAGACGAGCATCGGGCATGAGCGCGTCGTCGCGGACGCCGTGTTCGCCCGCGCGCGGGTGCGGGACATCGGCATCTTCGCCGTCCTCGTCCCCGTGAACCTCAGGGGGTACATGCTCGTGGAGTCGATGAACCCGGACCGCCTTGAGGAGGTCGTGCGGGGGATTCGGCGTGCGCGCGGGATCGTGAAGCCCGAGGACGAGAAGGCGATTCGCTTCGAGGACGTCGAGCTGTACCTGGCCCCAAAACCGGTCGTCAGCGGGATCATGGAAGGGGACATCGTCGAACTCATGGCGGGGCCGTTCAAGGGCGAGAAGGCCCGTGTGATGAAGATCGACGAGACGAAGGAGGAGGTCACCGTCGAGCTCTTCGAGGCCATGGTGCGCATCCCGGTCACCGTCCCAGGGACCAGCGTGAGGGTCCTTCAGAAGGAGGAGGAGCGGTAGATGGCGGAGACGCTCGAGGTCCTCGTGGACGGGGGGAAGGCGACCGCGGGCCCGCCCCTCGGGCCTGCCCTCGGCCCCATGGGGATGAACATCATGGAGATCGTGAAGGCGATCAACGACCGCACGAAATCCTTCGAGGGGATGAAGGTCCCCGTGAAGCTCGTCATCGACACGAAGGCGAAGTCGTACACGATCGAGATTGGCACCCCGCCGACCTCCGCGCTCATCCTGAAGGAGCTCGGCTCGGAGAAGGGGAGCGGCGACGCGGGGAAGACCCGGGTCGGGAACCTCACGATTGCCCAGGCCGTGCGGATCGCGAACATGAAGGCGGACACAATGCAGGGGAAGGACCTCAAGGCCCGCGTCCTCGAGGTTGTTGGTACCTGCGTCTCGATGGGCGTTACGGTGGATGGGAAGGCCCCGAAGGATGCCACGGCGGACATCCGTGCGGGCAAGTACGATAAGGTCCTTGCGAAGGGCTAGGGCCACCGCGGAAGGGCGACCCGGCAGCGCCTGGACGTCAACGGGCACCGTGTTCGGAGGACCCACGGGCTCGGACACGACTCCGTGGCAACACCCGCAGGGGCCGTCGGCCGCCCGTCGATAGCCCGCGGACCATCGCCTCGAGCTGGAGGCGGACGTAGTCCGCGTCCCCGATCCAGAGGCCCTGAAGCTTCTCGGGGACGAACGCGCCGTCCCGGTAGAACGAGTTGAGGACGAACAGCTCGCGGTCGCTCGGGAAGATGAACGTGTGGGCGAGGCGGGTGTGCGGTAGGTCCGCGGACGGAAACCTCAGGTCTACGCGGATTCCTTCCGTCAGATCCCCCCGCGCTCTCACGGCGTCATCCTCGTTCGCTCGGTTCAGGATCACTCTCGAGCGCTGCCGCGACCTCCGGAGCGTATCGAAGAGGATCCGGAGGACCTCTGCGTGGACAACGAACGGGGAGACGACGAGGATCTCCCCCGACGCGGAGAGGACGACCTCCCGCAACTTGTTCGTCACGCTCTCCGGTCCCTTGTACAGGTAGAGGTCGGCGTCCGTGCCGCCAGCCCTGGGGCGGTATTCCTCGGTCAGGCCCGAGGCCCGCTCGGCGGCCACTCCGATTTCTTGCGCACGGGCTTGGCGGGCCTGTTCCGCGACGACCCGAGGGTTGCGGGCGCGATACCGGTTCGGCCGGTCCCGAGAAGCCTCGATCCATCCCTTCCCTTGGAGGCTGTGGAGGACACGGTACACCGCGGGATACTGAACGCCTAGCATGCGAGAGACCTCCGCGGCGGTGGACCCGCCGTTCCGGACGAGGATCAAGTACGCGCTCGATTCCTTCCGTGTGAGTCCGAGGGTCTCGAGCGACGCGAGTGCTTCCTCCTCCCGCATCGAACGCACGATGAGCCCGTTGGCGATAAAGTTTCCGAGATTATCATCGCCGGGATGATAATCACTACTCGACGGGTCACCCGGCTGGGGAAACTGAGGCCGACGTGGAGGCGCGCAACTCTCAAATACGACCTGCCGATTGCTCTCGCCTCTCACTGTAGGAGGCGCTGTGCGCCATCTGCACTACAGGGGGTGTCCCGTACGGCGGAGAAAAAGACGATCGACACGGTCCGGAAGGCCATTGAGTCGGCCCCGGAGCGGAAGTTCAAGGAGACCGTGGAGGTCGCCATCAACCTGCGGGACGTGGACCTGTCCGTGCCCAAGAACCGGATCGACGATGAAGTCGTCCTCCCGAAAGGGCGGGGCCGGAAGATCCGTGTGTGCGTGTTCGGGTCAGGAGAGATGGCCGTGAAGGCGAGGAACGCGGCAGATCTCATCATCCAACCGCAAGAGATCGAGTCCTACGCGGGCGACAAGACGAAGGCGAGAGCCCTCGCGAAGGGATTCGACTTCTTCATTGCGGAGGCTCCCCTGATGCCCGTGATCGGCAAGAGGCTCGGCGTCGTCCTCGGGCCTCGGGGGAAGATGCCGCGGCCTGTCCCTCCAGGGTCCGACCCGACACCCCAGATCAACTCGATGCGCAGCACCGTGAAGGTCCGCTCGCGTGACAAACGAACGTTCCACGCCGCCATCGGGACCCGGGACATGACCGCTGAAGATATCGCGGACAACCTCGACTTTCTGATGCGGCGCGTCCTCGGGAAGCTTGAGCGGGGGCGGTTCAACATCCAGTCGGCCTACGTGAAGACGACGATGGG
>Ga0066710_100005282_pt1 | contig 11722 bp, 13 predicted proteins | sample GraSoiAngelo_159_FD_79666 | JGI IMG/M metagenome (GOLD analysis project Ga0066710, IMG submission 79666) | Grasslands soil microbial communities from the Angelo Coastal Reserve, California, USA - 14_1009_16_40cm | ecosystem: Environmental > Terrestrial > Soil > Grasslands | place: USA... | reverse complement strand
GGTCGACGAGACCCGTTCCCTCCAAGCGGTCGTCGTGCGGATCAGCGGATGATGGAGCCCAGCCGCAAAGGGGAAGCGCACGCGTGCCGCGTGGTCGCGCGACCCCTCCCACGACCCTCCCGGAAGCCCCCGCCTACCGCTGCAGACGATCGACGAAAGTGTTGATGCGGTTCGTCTCGTGGCTCAAGAGATCGAGGAACCAAAAGGCCGCGCCTTCGGAGTCGACCCGGACGACGAGCGAGACGACGTCGATCGGCGGGCCGCCGTCGGGCGGCGCGAAATCGATCCTCACCGCCTGGCCGGGCCGGAGGCGCTGGTTCACGCGTACCTTCATACCGGTCGACGAGATCTCGGTGCACGTTCCATCGAGCGCGCCCTTCGAGGCGGTGATCCGCACACCCAGCTTGACGGCGGCGCGCGCGGCGGGTCGTCGCTCGAGCTGGCGCTGACCGGCCTGCTGCCGCGCCATGGCGAAGGGCTTGAGGTACGCCAGGACCTGGCCCAAACGCTCGAGCGTGACGGGCTTGCGGATGAAGTCGAGGGCGCCGAGCTTCAGGCACGCGCGCGCTTCCACTTCGGTGGCGACGCCCGACACGACGATCACCGGAACCTCGGAGTCACGGACGCTCGAGAGGCTGAGGAACTCGACGCCGCTCATTCCCGGGAGCCGGACGTCGAGCAGGATCGTATCCGGCCTGGTGGTGGCGAGCGCTTCGAGGGCTCCTTCGGCGGTGCCGACGACGGTCGGCTGGTAGCCGAGCTCACCGGTGAAATCCCGGAAGATCTCGGCCAGGCGCTCGTCGTCCTCGACGATCAGGACGCGCATGGCGCTCACCATTCGATCGCTCCCCAGAAGACGGGCTCCGGGGTCAGGCGCACGCCGAACCGCCCCTCGACGGTCGACTGCAGGCGCCGGGCGAAGAGCACGACATCCTTCGCGCGTGCGTTGTCGTGGGCGACGACGGCCAGGGAATGGCGGGTCGACAGCCCGACCGGTCCGTCGGTCAAGCCCTGCGCGAAGCCGGCGCGCTCGATCAGCCACGCGGCGGAGAGCTTCACGCGACCGTCGGGCAAGGCCCAGCGCGGCATCGTCGGATCGCCGGCGCGCGCCTCGACGGCGGCGAGCGCGCCGCCGGCGACGATCGGATTGGTGAAGAACGAGCCGCAGCTCCGCCGGTTCTCGTCGTGGGGATCGAGCACCATCGACTTGGACCGGCGGATGGCGAGCACGCTGGCGCGAACATCCGCGAGCGTGGGGCTCGCGATGCCGCGCGCCGCCAGCGCCTTCTCGACGTCCACGTAGCGGACGGTCGCGCCGCCGCCGGGTCGAAGCTGGTAGCTCACCGACAGCACCACGTACCTCCCCGGTTCGCCGCTCCGGAACAGGCTGTCGCGATAGCCGAAGCGGCACTCGCGGTTGGCGAAGGCCACGATGCGGCCGGTGGATGTGTCGAGGACGCGCACGCGGCTCACGCTGTCGCTGACTTCCTGGCCGTAGGCGCCGACGTTCTGCATCGGCGTGGCGCCGACGAGGCCGGGGATCCCGCTCAGGCATTCGAGCCCGGCCCAGCCGCGCGCGACGCTCTCCCGCACCAGCTCGTCCCAGGGCTCGCCGGCCGCCGCCGTCAGCTCGGCCACGCCGTCCACCAGGCGCGCGCTGACGCCCCGCACGGCGATCTTCACCACGAGGGCGTCGACCCCCTCGTCGGCGACGACGAGGTTCGAGCCGCCGCCGAGCACCCGGAGCGGCACCCGTCGAGTCCGGGCCCACTCGTGCGCCGCGAGCACCGCCGCCTCGTCGCGGGCCTCCACGAAGAACCGCGCGGGTCCGCCGACACCCATCGTGCAGTGGTCGGCGAGCGCGACGTACTCGAGCGGTGTCATACCCTGAGCATAGCGCGGTTGATGCCGCGCACCAGCAAGTGTCGGCGCCCCTTGACTCGCTCGCGCGGATGCAGCACGATTCCTGCCGCGAGGGAGGACGCGATGGCTTATTCGCGAGACTCGAAATCAGCCGCCGTGCGCGCCCGGCTCGATCACCCCGTCATCGACGGCGACGGCCACTGGCTCGAGCCCGTGCCGATCTTCCTCGACTACCTCCGCGAGGCCGCGGGCCGGTCGGTCGCCGAGCGGTTCGTGCAGAAGGCCACCGAGCACATCGACCGCGGCTGGTACGACATGACGCCGGCCGAGCGGCTGGATCGGCGCCCCACGCGCCCGACGTGGTGGGGCGAGCCGACCTCCACGCTCGACCGCGCGACCGCGATGATCCCGCGGCTGTTCTACGAGCGGCTCGACGATTTCGGGATCGACTTCGCGATGCTCTACACCACGCTCGGTCTCTTCCACATCGGTAATCCCGACGAGGAACTGCGCCGGGCCATCGCGCGCGCCGTCAATCGGATGAACGCCGAGATGTTCAGACCCTACGCGCACCGCATCGCGCCCGCCGCGGTCGTGCCCATGCACACGCCGGCCGAGGCGATCGAGGAAGCGACCTACGCGGTGCGCGAGCTCGGCCTGAAGGTGATCATGATCGCCAACCACGTGCGGCGGCCGGTTCCGGCTTTCGCCCGTCAAGCTGCCGACGCGACGCAGGTGCGCCACTTCGTCGACTCGCTGGCGTACGAGAGCGCCTACGATTACGACCCGTTCTGGGCCCGGTGCGTCGAGCTGAAGGTGGCGGTGACCGCGCACTCCGGCAGCATGGGCTGGATGGGCCGCGAGTCGGCCAACAGCTTCACCTTCAACCACATCGGCCACTTCGCCGCGGCGAGCCACGCGTTCGCCAAGGCCCTGATCCTGGGCGGCGTGGTCCACCGATTCCCCGCCCTCCGCTTCGCGATGCTCGAGGGCGGGGTGGGCTGGGCGTGCAACCTCGTCACCGACCTCGTCGGGCACTGGGAGAAGCGCAGCGGCCGAGCGATGGAGGCGCACGTGAGGCCGAGCAACCTCGACCAGCAGGGGCTGAAGGACTTCTTCACCCGCTGGGGCGGCCACGTCTACGAGGACAAGCTGGACGAGCTCATGAGCTGTCTCAGCCTGGTGCCCCCGTTCAAGACGCTCGAGGAGATGACCGAGCGCGAGTATCGCGAGCAGATCGACGACTTCGCGGCGGCCCACGTCGGCTCGGCCGACGAGCTGCGCCGCCAGTTCGCCGAGCGCTTCTATTTCGGCTGCGAGGCCGACGATCCGACGACGGCCTGGGCGTTCGACCGGCGCGGTCATCACCGCCTGAACCCGATCTTCAGCTCCGACGTCGGCCACTTCGACGTCACGGACATGACCGAGGTGCTGGAAGAAGCGCACGAGCTGGTGGAGCATGGGCTGATCACCAGGAACGATTTCCGGGAGTTCGTCTTCACGAACGCGGCGCGCCTGCACACCGCCCTGAACCCCGACTTCTTCAAGGGCACGGTCGTGGAGGACGCGGTCGCGAAGGAGCTGGCGCGCTGATCGATCTCGTTCGCCGCTGGATCGAGGAGGCCCGGTGCGTGGTGGCGCTCACGGGTGCCGGCATCTCGACGGACTCCGGCATTCCCGACTTCCGGGGTCCGCAGGGCGTCTGGACGAAGAATCCCGAGGCCGAGAAGCAGTCGACGCTGCAGAACTACGTCGCCGATCCCGAGGTCCGCAAGCGGGCATGGCAGAGCCGGCTCCACTCGCCGGCGTGGCAGGCGCGGCCGAACGACGGGCATCGCGCCTTCGTGACCCTCGAGCGCCGGGGCAAGCTCGATACCCTGATCACGCAGAACATCGACGGGCTCCACGTGAAGGCGGGGTCGTCGCCGTCGCGCGTGATCGAGATCCACGGCACCATGCACGAGGTCCTCTGCCTCGCCTGCGGCGAGCGCGCGGCCATGGAGCGGGCGCTGGCGCGCGTTCGCGCCGGCGAGGAAGATCCGCCGTGCCGGAGCTGCGGTGGCATCCTCAAGTCGGCCACGATCTCGTTCGGTCAGGGCCTCGTACAGGACGACCTCTTCCGCGCCCAGCAGGCGGCCGCGAGCTGTGACCTGATGCTGGCCGTGGGCACCAAGCTCTCGGTGTACCCGATCGCCGGTGTGGTCCCGGTCGCCAAGCGGGCGCGCGCGCGCGTCGTCATCCTCAACGCCGAGCCGACGGAGATGGACGAGCTCGCCGACGCGCTCCTGCGCGGCTCGATCTCGACGATCCTGCCGCAGATGGTGGAGAGCGCCGCATGCCGGTAACCCGTTTCGAGGTGAGGCTTCGGCGGCCGCTCGCGGCCGGCGTACCCTTCGGCGACGTCGGGCCGTACGAGGAGCTGAAGGGGACGCTCCACTTCGCGATCGACCCCAAGCACGCGGCGAACGAGCGCATCGCGGACGTGGCGCAGGCGCCGCGCGACCACGCGGGCCGCGTCGAGTTCGAGTCGGACGGGTCGATCCTGCTGCCCCTCGATCGCGCCCGGGGCAACGGTCGCGTCGTGCTCGACGTCGTCAACCGCGGAAACACCGTCGCGGTCCCCAACTTCAATCGCGCCACGCGCCCCGCGTTTCGCCCGGGATCGGATCCCGATCCGCCCGTCGACCCGGGCGACGGGTTCCTCATGCGGCGCGGCTACGCGGTGATCTCGTGCGGCTGGCAGATCGACCTCCCGGAGGTGCCGGGGCTCCTGGGGCTGCGCGGGCCGGAGGCGCTCGACGCCGCGGGCAATCGTCTGAAGGGACGCGTCTACACGCAGCTCCAGACTGGGGCCCCTGCCACGCACCTGCTGCTTTCGGACCGGGGCCACCGGCCGTACGCCGCCGCCGACCTCGACGAGCGCGACGCGGTCCTGACCGTGCGCGACCAGCCCGATGGCGACGCGACGACGATCGCGCGTCAGCGGTGGAGCTTCGCCCGTGTCGGCGAGGGCGGCCGGGTCGTCCCCGATGCCCGCCACATCCGGCTCGACACCGGCTTCGAGAAGGGGCGCCTGTACCAGGTGACCTACACGGCCGTCGGCGCGCCGGTCCTCGGGCTCGGCATCGCCGCGCTCCGCGACGCCGTCGCGTGGCTCAAGCACGGGACCGCGCGCGAGGGCAATCCGGCGCCGGGCCTCGTGCGGTACGGCTACGCCTACGGACGCTCGCAGACCGGGCGGTTGCTGCGGACACTCGTGTACCACGACCTCAACGTGGACGAGCAGGGGCACGAGGCGCTCGACGGCATCATCGCGAACGTGGCCGGCGGGCTCCGCGGCGAGTTCAACCAGCGGTTCGGCCAGAACTCCAAGGACCGCCCGCACATGATGGATCAGGCGCACTCGTCGACCGACGGCGAGATCACGCGCCGGATCGCGGCGCGGGGAAGCCCCCTGCGCGTCATCTATACGAACAGCTCCGCCGAGTACCACCGCGGCGACGCGTCGCTCGCCCACACGGACCCCGAGGGCGCGCGCGACGTGCCGGCCGGGCCGGCGTCGCGCATCTATCACTTTGCGGGCACCGAGCACGGGCTGGGCGTGTGGCCGCCGACCGAGCGGCGCGTCGCCGCCGCCGATCCCGCCGAGCCCCTCGAGCACTCGCAGAATCTCAGGAACACGATGGACTACGCGCCTCTGCTGCGCGCCTGCCTCGTGAATCTCGACCGGTGGGTCACCGGCGGCGTCGAGCCGCCGCCGAGCCGGCATCCGCGGCTCGCCGACGGGAGCGCGGTGCCCTTCGAGGCCCTGCACGCGGTGTTCGACAAGATCCCCGGCGCCGCCTATCCGCGTCATCACGCGCGCCCGTGCCGCCTGGACTTCTCGACGCTCCCACCGCGCCCGGGCCCGGCGTGCGGCTCGCTCGTCTCCGTGGTCGACGCCGACGGTAACGAGACCGGGGGGATCGCGCTGCCGGAGGTCGCGGTGCCGCTCGGCACCCATACCGGCTGGACGCTGCGTCATCCCGAGATCGGCGGCGACGGCCAGCGTCTGGTCTTCGCCGGGGCGACGATTCCGTTCCCGCGCACGCGCGGCGCGCGCGAGGCCTCGGGCGATCCGCGCATGTCGATCGCGGAGCGCTACCGGTCGCGGGACGACTACCTGGAGCGCGTGCGGCGCGCCGCCGTCACCCTGGCGTCCGAGCGCTACATCCTCGACGAGGATGTCGACCTGACCGTCGCGCTGGCCGCGCGGGCCTGGGACTACTGGACCGCCTGAGCCGACCGGTAGCGCGCGACGTGAGCCGTTCCCGCTCGCCGCGACTCTGAACAGGGGAGTGTGTCGATGGCGTTCATCCGGGAGATTCCGCTCGAGGAAGCGTCGGGGCCCCTTCGCGAGGCCTACGAGAGCGATCTGAAGACGCTGGGCTACATCGCGAACTACACGAAGGTCTTCGCCCTCCGGCCGGAGATAGGCGCCGCCTGGGGCAGCCTGATCAGGGCGGTCCGCGCGACCATGGAGCCGCGACGCTACGAGCTGATCACCCTGGCGGCCGCGTCACAGCTTCGGTGTAGCTACTGAATGCTCGCGCATGGAGCCGTGACGCTCCAGAGCCAGATCTTCACCCCGGCCCAGCTCGAGGCGATCGCGCGGGATTACCGTCAGGCCGGCCTGGCGCCGGCCGAGGTCGCGATGATGGCGTTCGCGGAGAAGGTCGCCGGGCCCGCGTACACCGTGACCTCCGACGACGTCGAATCGCTGCGCCGCCACGGATTCTCGGACACGGACGTCCTCGACATCGCCTTCGCGGCCGCGGCGCGCTGCTTCTTCAGCAAGGTCCTCGACGGCGTCGGCGCGGAGCCGGACCCGGCCTTCCTGACCCTCGACGAGGGCGTTCGCCGCGCCCTGGTGGTAGGACGCGCGTTCCCCGCGGCGCCCTGAAAGGACACGCTATGGCCATCACACGAAAGAACATCCAGCCCGAGGCGCTCGCCGCGCCGAGCCGCGCCGGCCACACGCTCTACTCCCACGTGGTCACGGTCGAAGGCCGGCGCATGATCTTCGTCGCCGGCCAGCTGGCGCGGGACCGCTCCGGCAACGTCGTCGGCAAGGGCGACATGCGGGCGCAGATCCGCCAGGTCGGCGAGAACATCAAGGCCGCCCTGGCGTCCGCCGGCGCCACCCTCGCCGACGTCGTCAAGAGCAACACGTACGTCACGGACATGGACGAGTACTTCCGTCACGTGGACGTCCGCATGGAGTACCTCGGGCCCGCGATGCCGACGAGCACCACCGTCGAGGTGCGACGCCTCGCCCACCCCGATTTCCTGGTCGAGATCGAGGTGGTCGCGATGACCGGCTAGCGGGTCCGGTTGTACTGGTAGTCCTCGCGTTCCCCGTTGCCTACCCGCAGCTCCGGGCGGAGCGGGGGGCGCGTGGCGTTCAGCTTAGCGTGCACGTCGAGCGCCGCCTGGTCGGCCCAGCGCTCCAGCAGCGCGAGCCGATCCGGGTTCGCGACGCTCTGGAAGACCTCGAACTGCTCGCAGCCCGGCTCTTTCTGCGCGTCCGCGCAGCGAGCCTTGTAGACCTGCGCCAGCTCGGCGCCCTTGCCCGGGGCCGCGGTGATCGTCACGACGAGTCGGACAGCCATGTTCGCCTCCTGTGGTGGTTGAGTCGGGGTGAGCGGGCTTTAGGGCTGGAGCCGCGTCGAGTGCCAGGGGCCGCCGGTGAAGCCCGCGTCGGCGTGCGTCAGGGCGCGAGTCCAGGCCGCGCGATCGTGGGCGCGCGCCGGCTGGCCGACCCAGAGCTCGACGCGCTCGGCCCACACGCGGTAGCCGCACCAGCGCTTGGGTCGCGGGATCTCGCCCTCGTAGCGCCGGCTCTCCTCGTCGATCTTCGCCAGAAACGCGGCGCGGGACGAGATCGGCCGGCTCTGGTCGCTCGCGGCCGCCACCGCGCGCGCGTCGCGCGGTCGCGACCGCCAGTAAGTGTCCGCATCCGAGTCGGACACCAGCGTCACGGGTCCGTCGATGCGCGCCTGGCGCTCGTGGGCGTCCCAGTGGAAGACGAGCGCCGCGCGGGGGTTGAGATCGAGGGCCTGGCCCTTCGCGCTCTCGCGGTCGGTATAGAAGACCACCCAGCCGGCGCGCGCGTCGAAGCCGCGGCAGATCACCATGCGCGCCGACGGGCGCCCGTCGGGGTCGACGGTCGCCAGCGTCATCGCGTGCGCGTTCCGGATGTCGGCGAGCGCTTCCTTCAGCCAGCTCTCGAGGAGCGGCAGCGGATCGTCCGGAAGCTCCGTGGGGAGGGCCGGCCTAATAACCCTCTTCCTCCAGGAGGGGAAACGCGCTCGTCACGTGCGCCGGACGGACGGGCGTCGCCGCATGGAGATAGGACGGGTTGACCGCGGCGAGACGATCGACCCCGAGGAGCCCGAGACAGAGCCGGATCTCCTCCTCCAGGAGCTCGAAGACCCGCACGAGCCCGGCCTGGCCCGCGGCGGCGAGACCGCAGCACGTGAGACGCCCCATCCCCACGGCCTGAGCGCCCAGCGCGATCGCCTTCACGACGTCGGTGCCGCGCATGAACGAGCCGTCGACGATGATCGTCGCGCGCCCGCGAACGGCCTGGACCACCTCGGGCAGGATGTCCATGGTGCCGCGCCCGTGGTCGAGCTGGCGGCCGCCGTGGTTGGACACGTACACACCCTCGACGCCGTGGTCGCACGCCAGCGCCGCGTCCTCGGCGGTCGCGATGCCCTTGAGAATGAGCGGGATGTCGTGAAGGTCCTTGAAGCGCTTCACGTGGTCCCAGTTGAGCGCGGCCTGGAATTCGTGGCCGCTCGCGCGCGTGCGCCACGGCTTGACGAACCGCCGCGCCAGGTCGCGCTCGCGTCGGCTGTACACGGCGGTGTCGACGGTGAGGCAGAACGCGGCGTAGCCGTTGTCCTTGGCGCGCTTGACGTGGCCGTCTACCCAGGCGTCGTCGCCGCGGACGTAGAGCTGGAAGATGCGGAAGTTGTCAGCCGCCGCGGCCACGGCCTCGAGGCCGGGGTTGCAGACCGAGCTGAGCATCTGCGGCACGTTGAACTCCGCGGAGGCCTTTGCCGCCGTCGCGCCGCCGCCCGCCTCGAAGCTCTCCACGGAGCCGACGGGCGCGATCATGACCGGGATCCGGATCGGCCGTCCAAACAGGCTCGAGGTCGTGTCGATCTTCGACACGTTTCTCAGGACGCGAGGCCGGAAGGCGAGCGAGTCGAGCGCGATGCGGTTGCGTCGCAGCGTGGTCTCGGTCTCGGTGCCGCCGGACAGGTAGTCCCAGGGGCCCGGCGCCAGGTTCATCTTCGCGGCGCGCACGATCTCGTGAAGCGTCTGGTACTTCTCCTCGAGGTTCGATGGCATGGCTTTCCTCGCTCAGACGTTGGGGTGGCGCTTGTGCCAGTCGGTGGCCTGCTCGTACGTGTGGCCCACGCGCAAGACGGTCGCTTCCTCGAAGGGCCGCCCGGTGATCTGCATGGAGAGCGGCAGCCCGGACGTCGAGAAGCCGCAGGGCAGCGCGAGCGTGGGCAGGCCGGTCATGTTGAAGGGCCCAGTGTTGCTGCGCGGCGTTTCGTAAGTCGGGTCGTAGACCGCGGCGAAGGTCGCCGCCGGCTTCGGGCTCGTCGGCGTCACGAGCAGGTCGACCCGGCGCAGCACGTCGGCCATGTCGGCCTGCAGGCGCGTGCGCAGGCGCTGCGCCTGCACGTACTCCGAGCTGGTGATGAGGCCGCCGGCCTGGATCCGCTCGCGCAGGTACTCGCCGAAGAGCTCGGGGTGCTCGCGCAGATCCCGCTCGTGGTAGGCGTACGCCTCGGAGAGCAGGATGACCATGTAGGCCGACGCCGACTTGATCGACGGGATCTGGACGTCCTGCACCGTGGCGCCGAGCTGCCGCAGGGTCGTCAGCGCCAGCTCGAACGCCTTCTCGACCTCGGCGTCGAGGCCCTCGCAGAAATACTCACGGGGCACGCCGATGCGGAGGTTGCGCACGCCCCGGCCGAGCGGCGCGATGTAGTCCCCGACCAGCTCGCGGCTCGACGCCGGGTCGGCGGCGTCGTGGCCGGCGAGGGCCTGCAGCAGATACGCGCAGTCCTCGACGGTGCGGGCCATCGGGCCGGTGTGGTCCAGCGTCCACGAGAGGGTCAGGACGCCGGCGCGGCTGCAGCGGCCGTAGGTCGGCTTGAGGCCCGCGATGCCGCAGAACGACGCGGGGCCGCGGATCGAGCCCCCCGTGTCCGAGCCGAGCGCGCCGAAGGCGAGACCGGACGCCAGCGCGGTGCCCGAGCCGCTCGAGGAGCCGCCGGGCATCCGCTCGAGGTCCCACGGATTCTTGGCCGCCGGGAAGCGATGGCCGGGGAACTGGATGCCGAAGGCGAACTCGTGGGTGATCAGCTTGCCGAGCATCACCGCGCCGGCTTTCTGAAGGCGAGCCACGCACGTCGAGTCCGCGCCCGGCACCCAGTCGGCCAGGAGCGCCGAGCCGCCGGTGGTGACGACGCCGCGGGTCGCGTAGATGTCCTTGTAGCCGACCGGAATGCCGAGCAGCGGGCTCGAGATGTCGCCGCGCGCCAGCGCGGTCTCGGCGGCTTTGGCGTCGGCGAGCGCGCGGTCCGCGGTGACCGTGACGAAGGCGTTGAGCTTCGGGTCCAGCCGCTCGATGCGCTCGATGAGCGTGCGGGTCAGCTCGACGGGAGAGAGGGTCTTGCGCCTGAAGCGTCCGCCGATATCACGGATCGTCGCGTAGACATGGTCGTCGGTTGCCATGTCAGCCTCCCGAGCGCCGCGAATCGAACGTGACGCTGGGCTCGAGCGTCTTCACCGCTCGCGAGTCCATCTCGTGGATCGGCCGGAGCGCGTCGGTCAGCAGGCGGCGCACGAGCTCGAGCCGGCTCTCGGCGATCTCGATGTGTGCCGCTCTCATGCGGTCGCGGAGCTCATCCAGGGTCATGCCAGTCCTCCCGTGTGTGGGAGAATACCGCGACCTCGAGCCCAACGGGGAGGCGGATTCATGACGCGCGCGTACCGGTTCCTGAGCCCGATCGTGCTGCTGGCCGCCGTGTGTTCGTGGACGCCGCCGTCCGCCCTCGCGCAGGGAAATCTCAACGTCTATTGCAGCGTCCAGGCCGAGTGGTGCCAGGCGGTCGCCAACGAGTTCCAGCGCCAGACGGGCATCAGGGTCGGGCTGACCTTGAAGGGGTCGGGAGAGACCCTCGCCCAGGTCGCCGCGGAGGCCGCCAACCCCAGGGGCGACGTCTGGTTCGGCGGCACGGGCGATCCGCACCTGGCGGCCGCCGAGCAGAATCTCACCCTGGCCTACAAGTCGCCGAACCTCGACCGGCTGCACGACTGGGCGCGCCGGCAGGCCGAGCAGTCGGGCTTCAAGACCGTCGGCATCTACGCCGGCGCGCTCGGATTCGGCTACAACCCCGAGCTGCTCCAGCGCAAGAAGCTCTCGCCGCCGACGTGCTGGCGCGATCTGGTGAAGCCGGAATACCGGGACGAGATCCAGGTGGCGAACCCGAATTCGTCGGGGACCGCCTACACCGCGGTCGCGACGATCGTGCAGCTCTTCGGCGAGGAGGAGGCGTTCCGCTACTTGCGCCAGCTGCACCGGAACGTCAACCAGTACACGCGCTCGGGCGTCGGGCCCATCAAGGCCGTCGCGCGCGGCGAGACGTCGATCAGCATCAGCTTCATGCACGACGGCGTGACGGAGGCGGTGGCGGGCTTCCCCGTGAAGATCCAGGCGCCCTGCGAGGGCACCGGCTTCGAGGTCGGCTCCCTCAGCATCATCAAGGGCGCCCGCAACTTGGACGGCGCC
>Ga0066710_100005279_pt1 | contig 11724 bp, 13 predicted proteins | sample GraSoiAngelo_159_FD_79666 | JGI IMG/M metagenome (GOLD analysis project Ga0066710, IMG submission 79666) | Grasslands soil microbial communities from the Angelo Coastal Reserve, California, USA - 14_1009_16_40cm | ecosystem: Environmental > Terrestrial > Soil > Grasslands | place: USA... | reverse complement strand
GGATCTGGTGCGCCGGGTCCTCGCCGATCATGCTCAAGAGGACGTCATCTCGCTCTTGGCGATTTCGGTGTCACATCTCGATGATCGCGCGCAGCTTCAACTGGACCTCCCATTTGGACTTGAGGATGAGAAGCGCCGCCCGGGCGCCCGGCGTGGCATAGCGCGCTTCATGGCCGATCGCGCCATCGACAGGGTTCGACTTCGTTTTGGCTGGGAGTCGGTTGGCTATGCTTCGGTCGCCCTGGGCGGATCCCGCTCGGTCCCCGATGAATTTCGCGAGCTTGCCGAGAAGGATCTATGAGCGTCTCGATCAACTGAGGCTGGCTGAGCCGCGGCGCGCACCAGTACCAGAGGTCGGAGATAGCGCCAGCTCGCGTGGCGCGGGGCCAGCGAAGGTGGTGCGATACATGAGCCGGCGATGGCCCTGGTAATCGTTCACCGCATAGTGTTGCGTGAACAGGTTGTCCCATATGGCGAGCGCGCCGGCGCTCCAGCGAAAACGGCAGCTGAATTCTGGTCGCGTGGCATGCCGCTGGATTTGATCTAGGATTGGGCGGCTCTCTGCTTCCGTCAGACCATCGAGGCGCGTGACGTAGAGCGGGTTGAGGAACGCGGCGGCGCGTCCGGTCAAGGGATGTCGGATCACGGCTGGATGAGCCCGCTCGCTATCGGCCTCAGGATCGCCCCTCGTCATCTTGATGGAAGCGCCCGCGCGTTCCTTTGCGGGCGGCGCCCATTTCACCCCGTATGGCTTCCCCACATGGATGGCGTCGCGCCCCGCGAGTAGCTGCTGCAGCGGCTCGGGCAGTGTCTCCCAGGCCACCGCCTGGTTCACCCAAACGGTATCGCCGCCATGGGTCGGAACGACCTCCGCGGAGAGTATTGAGCCCGCCGGCGGTTGCTCGAGAAAACTGAAATCCGTGTGCCAGTCGCCGCCAAACACGCCACCCGGCTCATCCGCTTCCTTGAGAACCCGAATGACCTCAGGTTCTCCCGCAAGCGGTTGCACATAGGGCAGCCGCATCAGCGGCCCGAAGGCGCGCGTGAGGGCTTTGAGCTGATCGAGCGAAAGGTGCTGGTTCCGGAAGAACAGCACCTGATGGCGGGCGAGCGTATGCCTGAGCTCTTCCGCCAAGTCGTCGGAAATCGGCTGGCGCAAATCGATCCCGGTAATCTCGGCACCAATGGTGCCAGTCAGTCGATGCTCTTCCATGATGGCTCACATAGTGGCTTCAACGGTTCTCTGATGCTCCGGCTGGCCTAACGGAGCGAGGCCCAGAGCTATCTTGCCAGCCTGATCGGCGGCGAAGCCTTTCCCAAGGCGACATTCCGGGGTGTCGATGGTAGCGGAGGAGGGAGTTGAACCCCCGACCCCAGGATTATGATTCCCGTGCTCTAACCAACTGAGCTACTCCGCCCCAAGATCGTGACGGCGATATAGGGTTTGCCTGCATGGCAAGTCAAGTCATGAGGGCATCTTGAGCATTTACCCCCCTCCTCAGGCGCCCGCGAGATCGCCCTATCAGTCACTCCGCCGGTAGAGCCAAAGCGTAACGGGTGCCAGGAGGAGCGTGAGCGCGGCTGACTCGGCCAGTGCCAGCATGACATCGCCAAAGCATCGCATTGCCCGCCATCAGGCCGCGATTGGCGCTGATCATCAGCGACACCGGATTCACCTCGACGAAAGCCCTGAGCCGGCCCGGCATCGTCGCGGGCTCGACCATGATATTTGAGGCAAAGACCATGGGGAAGAATGAAGGTGAAGCCGGCGGTCATCACCGTCGTCGGCGTCCGGATCAGGAGGCCGAGAACGATGAAGATCCAGCCCATTCGAAGCCCACCGCGATGAGAAGCGCGAAAGAGGCGATGTAGCCGAGGATGAGGCCGATCACGAGAATGATCGCATCCGCGATGAGGTGGCGCGGGATGTCGCCAACCATCAGCCCGGCGAGATGGCCTTATTGGCGGCGTGAGTGGTTCCCGCCATTTCATCGTTCATGACGAAATTTCTCGAACAGCCTGTGAGACGACACGACGCCTTACCGAGTGATCAGGAAAGTGGAAGCCGGTTTTCCGTCCGATCACGCGGGCTCAATATGTGCAGTTCAAGGTCGCATGGCTGCTCGGCCGTTGTCCAGTTCATGCGGAAATTACGGTGCGTTAGGCCGCACTCTTGCTGTAGTGCCAGACGAAGGCGGGAGGGATATTCGCCATCACTGTCTTGGCACGATGTCCGGTGAGCCCGCAGGCTTTCACTTCTGCTTGCGTGAGCGGCGGCGCCAGGAAATAGCTGAACTGGACGAGCGAGCCTTGTGCCGCAAGCGATGTGGCCATGGCGCGTGTGATCGCGGCGCGCACCGGTTCCGGCATGCTTCTGAGCGGAAGACCCGACAGGATCTTTGGCACCTTGTCATGACCCTGCTCCTTCAGAAGGCGCGGCAATTCTGAAGCATCCCCTTGCACGACCGTGACGCCGGGAAATTTTTGCCTGAGATGGAGCACGAATTCCGCATCGAACTCGATGAGGATGAGCTGTGAAGGCGCAACGCCTGACGCGAGCAGAGCCCGCGTGAAAGGACCGGTGCCCGGTCCGATCTCGACGACGATGTCGTCCACTCCGGGCGCCAGCAGCTTGACCATTTCCTCAGCCAGGCTCGATCCGCTGGGCACAATCGCACCCACACCCAAGGGGCGGCGCAGATAGCGCTGCCAGAATAGCAATCTCGATTTTTGCGATTTCGCGTTCAGCACGCTAAGTGAGCCGTTGGAAACGTAGAAGAGTGAAGAAGCCAAAGGGCTTCAGCGGCCGGCGTTCCTCCAGCTTGAGCTTGCCGCTCACCATCAGCGTCTCGACCGGGAAATCCGGCCGCCAGCAAAGAATGTCGGAAAACCGGGCCAGGCGCTTTTCGACGACCGCACGCAGCCCCTTGTCGATGCTGAAATGATTGACGATGAGAATATGTCCGCCGGGCTTGGTGACGCGGATGAGCTCGTTCATCACCTGGACCGGATCGGGCACGACAGTCATTACGAACATCGCCGAGGTGACGTCAAAACTGTTTTCGGCGAAGTGCAGCGCCGTTGCGTCCATTTCGACAAGCGCCTCGACATGGCGCAGATGGCGGCGCTGGACGCGCTCGCGCGCTCTATGCAACATGTCTGGCGACAGGTCGATGCCGGTGACCTTGAGGCTATGCTTGTAGTGGGGCAGCGAAAGGCCGGTGCCGACGCCGACTTCAAGCACCTTGCCGTGATATTTGTTGATGAGCGAGGTCGCCTGTTTGAGGCCTGCTTCGACAACCTTGCCGAAGGTAGCGTCATAGACCGGCGCCCAACGCCGGTAGGCACGCATGACATCGTGATTGTCAATCTCAGCGAGCGCGCGGGCATTGCCCTGCATTTCTCTCTCCTGCTCCCATTTGTCCAATTATGTGACCCCGGACAGGGCTTCTGGCAAGCGCCGATTTCCAGCCATAAGCCGCTACGACTCGGCAGTGAATAAACCCGATTGGGTTAAAAAGGCTCCAATTCCTTATTCTTGCGCGTTTCCCCGATGCCAAGGTTGTTCGACTTTTGCGGGAAACGCACTGGAAAACTGCGGGAAATGAAGCCGCCGCCCAGCACCCTGGCACCGGGACCCGGTTTTTCATAGAAAACACAGGCCTGTCCCGGCGACACCCCATATTCGCCTTGGGCGATGGAGATCATCGCACCCTCGGGCGAGCTCACGATTTCCGCCTCGACGGGCGGCCGCGTCGAGCGGATCCTGGCAAAAACCGGCCGCCCTCGCGAATCAAGCGCCTCTTCGCCGAGCCAGTTCATCTGCTTGACGGCTATGTCATGCCTGAGCAGCGAAGATCGTGGGCCGACGACGACGCGGCGCTCCTTCGGCTCGATCTTGAGAACATAGAGCGGATCGCCTTCCGCGATGCCGAGGCCACGGCGCTGGCCAACGGTGAAGTGCACAGTGCCTTTGTGGCGGCCGAGAAGCCTTCCATCTTCATGCATGATGTCGCCCGGTTCGGCCGCATCGGGCCTGAGTCTCGCAATGAGATCGCCATAGCGGCCTTCCGGCACGAAGCAGATATCCTGGCTGTCGGGCTTGTCGGCGACCGCGAGCCCGATTTCGGCGGCGATGCGGCGCGTCTCGCTCTTGGCGAGCGCTCCCAAGGGAAAGCGCAGATAATCGATCTGCTCTTGTGTCGTGGCGAACAGGAAATAGCTCTGGTCACGGGCGATGTCGGCGGGCGTGAAGAGATCGCGCCGCCCCGAGCCGTCCATGCGCGAGCGGCTTTCGATATAGTGACCGGTGACAAGCGCCGCCGCATCGAGGTCTCTGGCACGTGCCAGGAGATCGGCGAATTTGACCGTCTGATTGCAGCGGATGCAGGGCACCGGCGTGTAGCCCTCGATATAGCTCTCGACAAAATCGTCGATCACCGCCGCGCGGAAGCGGCTCTCGAAATCGAGGACATAATGGGGAATGCCGAGCTGGGCCGCCACCCTTCGCGCATCATGGATATCCTGGCCGGCACAGCAGGCGCCCTTGCGCCGGACGGCCTCGCCATGGTCGTAGAGCTGGAGGGTGATGCCGACCACATCGTAGCCCGCCCGCTTGAGGAGAGCCGCCGCAACGGAAGAATCGACGCCTCCTGACATGGCGCAGACGATTCGCGTCGAGGCTGGCTCGCCCGGAAGGCCGATGGTGCGGCGCACATGCTCGATCAGGGGGTCGCTGGCTGTCATGGCCGGATAGATGGCGGCTCAGGCGGCGGTTGTAAACGTCAAATTTGGCGACACTTGTCCTGATTTGACGCAACCCATGGTGAAGATTTGCAAATTGTTGGGAACTGCTTAGCCCAATCTTAAGTGAACCCGCTTAGTCTCGGCCGGTAGTGAGTTGTGTGTACCCCAGTCGAGTATGGTGATGAACGGTCAGTTGCGTCCCCGCGTGAATTACGTCATTGGGCCCGATGGCAGTCCGCTGACCATTGCGGATTTACCGCCCCCCGGAAACCAGCGCTGGGTCATCCGCCGCAAAGCGGAGGTCGTGGCGGCTGTCCGGGGCGGGCTTTTGAGCCTCGAAGAGGCATGCGAGCGCTATACCCTCACCGTCGAGGAGTATCTGAGCTGGCAGCGTTCGATCGACAAGCACGGCCTGGCAGGCCTCAGAACCACCCGCATCCAGCAATACCGGCAATAAATCCTACAAATTAGTATAGGATCCGACGGCGCTCCAGGACGCCGCTGCTGTTTTTGTCGAGCCTCGATAAGAAATGGCTCAAAGAGCAATTATGTCTTTAATCTGGTCATTTTCATCGAGCCTGCTTTGTCGTCGAGGATAAATTGACCGGTGACTTCTCGCAAATACTCATCGGTCGCTTTCCTGCAGCCGCCCCAATCGTGGTAGTCATCGAGAATTATACTGCCGCCCTCGACGAGCTTGGGGAAGACGCGCTGCAGGCAGGTCAGCACCGGCTCATACCAGTCGACGTCGACATGGGCAAAGGCTACGGGCTGGTCGATTTGCATCGTGTCCTGCACCAACCCTTTGACCAGCGACACGGACTGTTCGTCAGGGTCGATACCAAAGCTTCTCAAGTTGGCCTGGACAACATCATATAAATTCTCCTGGTAGCCATAGTATTTGTCGCCGTCGATTCCGACGGATTTTCCTTCCACAATGGTCCGATATCGATCGTGAATATCTGGTGTGTCTTCTTTTGTCGGCGGAGGGATCATGCCGAATACGTCATAAATGAAAAAAGGACGTTCGGCGTTTTTCAAGGTTGCAATCAGGATCGCAGAGCCGCCAAGCGCGCAACCGGCCTCGATGAAGATACCGGGCAACCTGGCTTCTTCAATGGCGCTGCATGTGCTGGCCAAGCTCGCCAGCTTTCTGTCTGACAGATAGGTGAGCTTGGCAGAGCGGATGCGCGACAGCAATTCACGCGTCTCTGCACTCGTTACGGATGAAAGCGCGTTACCGGCTGGGCTGGCAATCCGATTTACATAACGCTTGATACGTTGCAGCATGATCCCTCCGCAAATCTCCACCGAGTCCATGCCATCCTGGATCGGACTTTCCGCTCATGGCCTGGCAAGATTGCGGCGCATCCAGAAATAGGGCAATGATCCAGAATGATATCTAGGCTGCAGGCGATGAATCGGCATTGCCTGTTCGGCGCGCTGTGATCTCGACAAGGAGAGGCGCAAGCAGGCCTCGCGCCTCGGCCGAGCTCAAATGGTCGATATAGTCGCGCGACTCGACGATCTTGCCGTTGCGCACTCTCATGATGAAGACGCACCGATAGGCAAACGGCGCCCCAGTATCCAGATTTTCACCCGCATAGTCGAATTCCGCCACGATGACCTCCGGGTCATGCGTCTCATGGACCTTGATATTGGCAGGGTGGGCCTTGATGGTCTGCCGGATCGGGTGGCGCGTGAAATGCTGGGCGAGTTCGGCCCGGCTGGTAAGGCCATGACCGCGCAGTGGATCGAAAGGATGCGACACATCCGTCTTTTCTGCATAGAGATCGATGACCTCATCGAGCCTGTCCTCGCAAATGCCATTGACAAGGGCGAGGAGGAAGACTTCGCACGGGCTTAAGGGGGTGCTCATCCCCCAGATATTATGGGTCAGACGACGACGCCGATAGTGTCCGGAACGGAAGCTTGGCGCCCATGGCCTCAGCGATCATCCGGAAGTCGTTCGCACTCACGGCGAAGAGCCCAAAGCGCAATTGATAACCCCAATTCGCCTTACCGGAAGTGAATTCAAGCCGCTCCAGGAGCGGCTTGATCGGGGCTTCCTTTGCGTCTGCCCAAGCGACATCGCGCCGATAGGGCTTGAACCTGCCCATGTCGGCCCGATAGGGCTCGCCCTCCCGCACTGTGCCGATGGCGGTAAAGGATTGAAGCCCATCCTTTTCCCCCAGCACCGTCGTCGGGGAATAATAGACAATGCCATCACCGGGCTTCAGCCGCTTGAGCGGTGCTTCCTTGCCATGCGAGACCTGCATGAAGCCTTTCTTGCGCCCACGTCTCACATGCTCGGCCGAGGCGATGGCGATCCAGTGACCGCTGCTCATGCGGGAGCCGGCGCGAAGACGCGCAGGCGATGTCCGTCCGGATCAAGGGCCACAAATGTGCGGCCGAAATCCATGTCCACGGGCGGCTGCAGAATCGATACGCCCCGCTTTTTCCAGTCTTCAAAGGTGGTATCGACGGCGGCATTGCTGTCGACGGTGAAGCCGATCTCCCCTCCCCCTGCGGCAGCGCCGGGACGAGGCTCTGCCGTGTGGCGCGACCACAGTCCGAGCATGAGGCCGGAATCGAGCGCAAAGAGAGTGAAGGTCGCAGATGCCTCGACCGGCTCGCGATTGAATAGCGCTTTGTAGAAAGCGCCGCTGGCCGGCGGGCTGTCCACAAACAGGAGCATGAAATTGGCATTCGGCATCGGACCCTCCGGGATCATTGACGGCGTGACGATATCCTTGTCCCTTGCCCGCTTCTGTCAGCATCCTCTATCTTCGAAATCTCATGAAGATCCTCATCCTCTTTGCCCATCCCCGCTTGTCCGGTTCGCATGTCCAGCGTGCCCTTCATGACGCCGTCCGCGACCTGCCCGGCGTCACTTTTCACGACCTCTATGCCGCCTATCCCGATTTCACCATCGATGTCGGCCATGAGCAGTCGCTTCTCCTCGATCATGATCTCATCGTGCTGCAGCATCCCTTCTACTGGTATTCGGCGCCGGCCATCATCAAGGAATGGCTCGATCTTGTGCTTGAGCTTGGCTGGGCCTACGGGCCGGGCGGCGACAAGCTCCACCGCAAATTCCTGATGAATGCGATATCGACGGGTGGTGCCGAAGCCGCCTATCGCCGCCAGGGTCGTAACCGCTTCGACATTACCGAGCTCTTGAGCCCCTTCAATCAGTCGGCGCATCTGTGCGGTATGGCCTATCTGCAGCCTTTTGCAATCTTTGCCGGCCGCTGGCTGACGGGTGAGGACCTCTCCATCAAGACCAGCGACTATCAGGGCCTCATCGAGGGGCTGCGCGATGGTCATATCGACCCGATGACGCGCCTCGCCAAGGGCTACACCCTGCCGCTTGCTTTCGAGGAGCAACGGCTCCAGAAAAAACGCCATGCAACTTGACAGTTTTCTGCTCGGCGCCTTCATCTACCTGACCGCCGCCGTTATCTCGGTTCCGCTCGCGGCGCGGCTGGGCCTCGGCTCGGTGCTGGGCTATCTCGTTGCCGGCATGCTGATCGGGCCATCGGTCTTGGGGCTGGTCGGCAGCGAGCGCCGGGACGTCCTGCATTTTGCCGAGTTCGGCGTCATCGTCATGCTGTTCCTGGTCGGCCTCGAATTGCAGCCGTCGAAATTATGGACCTTGCGCAAGCCGATACTTGGGCTCGGCGGGTTGCAGGTGGTGGCGACCTCGGCTGTGCTCGCCGTCGCTTTGATCCTCACAGGCCTCGCCTGGAAGACCTCGCTCACCATCGGCCTCATCCTCGCAATGTCCTCGACAGCCATCGTGCTGCAGAGTCTTGCCGAACGTGGAAAGCTCAAGACCTCGGGCGGACAGGCGGTGTTTTCGGTGCTGCTGTTCCAGGACATCGCCGTCATCCCGATCCTGGCGCTGCTGCCGCTTCTGGCGATGGGTGACGGCGCGCCGGCTCAGGAAGCGCATGGCTATCTTGCGAACCTCCCCGCCTGGCAGCAGGCCTTGATCGTGTTCGCCGCAGTCGCCCTAATCGTGCTGGCCGGGCGCTATCTGATGCGCCCCCTGTTCCGCCTCATCGCCATGACCGGTTTGCGCGAGATATTCGTCGCCCTGGCGCTGGCTCTTGTCGTCGGCATCACGCTTCTCATGGAGACTGTCGGCCTGTCGCCCGCCCTCGGCACCTTCCTCGCCGGCGTGCTGCTTGCCGAAAGTGAATACCGCCATGAACTCGAAATGGATTTGGAGCCATTCAAGGGTATTCTCCTCGCGGTGTTCTTCATCGCGGTGGGGGCGGGCATCGATTTCGATCTCATCGCCTCGGCCCCTGTCCTGATCTTCGGCGGCATGATCGCTTTCGTCGCAACCAAGCTGATCGTGCTCTATGCCATCGCCCGCTTCGCCCGCATGAAGCCGCCGCGCGCCTCGCTCTTCTCGTTCTCTCTGGCGCAAGGCGGTGAATTCGCCTTCGTGCTCATTTCCTTCGCCGCCGGCCTCGGGTTGCTTGCCGTCACCGAAGCCAATATGCTGGTCGCCATCGTGGCGCTGTCGATGGCGGCAGCCCCGCTCCTGATGATGCTTGATGCCAGGGTCATCCACCCACGCTTCGAAGGCCTGGGCTTCAAGCGCGAACCCGACCGGATCGACCAGACCGGTTCGCCGGTGATCATCCTGGGGCATGGCCGGTTCGGCATGACGGTCGGGCGCGTACTTGCGGCCAATGGCTCGCGCGCGACCGTGCTCGATCACGATGCCGAGCAGATTGATGCGCTGCGTAAGTTCGGCTTCAAGGTCTTCTATGGCGATGCCACGCGTGAAGATCTTCTGCATGCTGCAGGCGCTGCCGATGCCAGGATCCTCGTCATCGCCATCGATGACCGCGAGAAGACCAACGAGATCGTCGAGCTGGCGCTTCGACATTTCCCGCATCTCGAGATCTTCGCACGTGCCTTCGACCGCACCCATGCCTATGAGCTCCTCAATGCGGGGGTGGAGCATGTCTATCGCGAGGTCTTCGATTCATCGCTGGCGATGGCTGAGGACGCGCTGGTGGCGCTCGGAACCCATCCTTATGAAGCCGCCCGCGCGTTGCGCCTGTTCCGCCGCCATGACGAGGCGCTGATCCGCCGCACCGCAAGGCATGCCGGCGACATCGACACGATCGTCGACATATCCCGCGCCGCGCAGGCCGAGATCGAACGCGTATTGTCGATCGATCAGGGGCCCCGGCCCGAATTGGCGCTGGACCGCTCCTGGGGGACTTTGTCCGAAGCCTCGCAGGATCCCCGCAGTCTGACCGAAAATGAGGAGAAGGCCGCATCGTGACGCAAGAGTTCAAAATCGATCCGCGCAACGAGGATATCCTGATCTCGATCAATGGCGAGCTCACACCCCGCCTCAGGGCCATGGTCTCGGTGTTCGATTCGGGCTTCATCCTGGGCGATGGCGTCTGGGAGGGCTTGCGCCTCCATGATGGCGGTATTGCTTTCCTGAGTGAGCATATCGAAAGGCTCTATGAGGGTGCCAAGGCCATCTTCATGGATATCGGCCTCACGCCCGATCAACTCGTCAAACAGGTCTTTGCTTGTCTCGACGCCAACAATATGAAGGATGGCGTGCATATCCGCCTCATGGTGACGCGCGGTGTCAAGGCAACGCCCTATCAGGATCCGCGCGCCACGATCTCGCCGGCCACTATCGTGATCATCCCCGAATGGAAGGCGCCCAAGCCTGAGGTCGTGGCCAAGGGACTGAGACTCCACACCGTCAATGTGCGTAGAGGTGCTCCCGACGTGCAGGACCAGAAGCTCAATTCGCATTCGAAGCTCAATTGCATCACCGCTTGCGTGCAGGCGATGAATGCCGGCGCTGATGAAGCATTGATGCTCGATCCCTTAGGCTTCGTCGCGACCTGCAATTCGACGCATTTCTTCATCGTCAGGCGCGGCGAGGTGTGGACGTCGAGCGGGCAATATTGCATTCCGGGCATCACTCGCGGAGCCGTCATCCGCCTGTGCAGGGAGAACGGCATCCCCGTCTTCGAGAAGCAGTTCTCGCTCTATGATGTCTATGGCGCCGATGAGGCCTTCGTCACCGGCACCTTCGCCGGCCTCCTGCCGGTGCGCGAGATCGACGGGCGCGTCGTCGCACATCCGCTCAAACCCAAAGGCGACTGGACCGGCATCGGCCCGATGACGGCGAGATTGACCGGTCTCTACGGGACGCTGGCCAGGCGCGAGGCGAAACGCGCACTGTGATACCTCCCGTCACCATCGCCATGTGGTCGGGCCCACGCAACATCTCGACCGCTATGATGTATTCCTTCGGCAACCGTCCTGACTGTTTTGCCTGGGACGAGCCCTTCTATGCATTCTCGCTTCTGACCCACGGCAATGACCATCCGATGCGCGATGAGATCATCGCGGCCAATGAAAGCGACTGGGACAAGCTCGTCGCCCGCTGCCTCGGTCCCCCGCCTGGCGGCAAAGCAGTTTTCTATCAGAAGCATATGACGCATCACATGCTGAAGGGGTTCGATCGCTCCTGGATATTGCAGTTGACGAATGCCTTCCTGGTTCGCCGGCCGGAGCATGTGCTCGCTTCCTATGCGAGGAAATGGGCGGATGTCTCCTTGCGCGATATCGGCTTTGTCGAACAGGCGGAGATTTTCGATATCGTCTGCGATCATCTGGGCCGCGCGCCTGCCGTCATCGATGCCGATGATGTTCTCAAGGATCCGCGCGGCGTTCTCATGAGGCTATGCGAGGCTTGCGGGATTTCCTTCGATGATCACATGCTGGCTTGGCCCAAAGGCCCCAAGAGCTTTGATGGCGTGTGGGCACTGCATTGGTACAACGCCGTGTGGCAGTCGACCGGTTTTGCAAAGCCGCAGACACGCACCATCGAGCTCAACAACGCTCTGGCGAAGATTGCAGATGCGGCCTGGCCCTATTACGAGCGCCTGCGTCAGTTCAAGCTCTAAGATCCAT
>Ga0066710_100005278_pt1 | contig 11724 bp, 8 predicted proteins | sample GraSoiAngelo_159_FD_79666 | JGI IMG/M metagenome (GOLD analysis project Ga0066710, IMG submission 79666) | Grasslands soil microbial communities from the Angelo Coastal Reserve, California, USA - 14_1009_16_40cm | ecosystem: Environmental > Terrestrial > Soil > Grasslands | place: USA... | reverse complement strand
TCGGCGCCACGCTCGGCGGGGCCGGTGGCGGCAGGGGGGGGCTCGCGGCGCTCGACCTCGGCATCGGGCACAGCCGCGGGGGCCGGGCGGGGGGGGTCCTGCTCCGCCGGGCCGACGTGCTGCTGGTACTGGGCCGGTACGAGGACGCGCTGCCCGACGTGCGCGGCGCGGTGACCCGGCTGCGCCGGGCCGGTGACGTGGTCTGGGAGGCGCGCTCCCGCCAGTACCGCGGCTTCGTCCAGCTCGCCCTCGGCGCGACCACGCAGGCGGACAAGGACCTCGTCGTCGCCGAGCGGCTGTTCGCCGAGAGCGGGCAGGAGTTCGAGTACGCGCAGGCCACCAACAACCGGGGACTGCTGGCGTTCGCCCGCGGCGACCTGCCGACCGCGCTCGCCCTCTTCGACGAGGCCGGCCGCCGGTTCGACGCGTTGGGCACGTTCGACCCGGATCTCGCGATCGACCGCTGCGCGGTGCTGCTCGCCGCGGGCCTCGCGGAGGATGCGTTCACCGAAGCCGACCGTGCGGCGGACCGGATACCGCGCACCGGCGGGCTGGCCGCCAAGCGCGCCGAGCTGACCTACGCGGCGGCCACCGCGGCGCTCGCGACCGGCGACACCGGTACCGCACGCGAGCGCGCCGAACAGGCCGGCCGCCTGTTCCGCAGGCAACACCGGGACTGGTGGGCGGCACGGGCGGAACTGGTCGCGCTGGAGGCGCGGTACGCCGCCGGGGAAACCGGGCCGGGGTTGCTGCGGCGGGCCGGGCTGGTGACGGTACGGCTGGATGCGCTGAAGGCGCCCGAGGCGGCACGGGCCCACCTGCTCGCCGGGCGGGCCGCGCTGGCGCTGGGCCGCCGGACCGCGGCCGAACACCACCTGCGCGCCGCGGCCGGCTCGCGGCGGCGCGGCGCGCCGCTGGCCCGCAGCGGCGGCTGGCTCGCGGAAGCCTTGCTGTGCAACCTCCGCGGGCAGGTGCGCGCCACGCTCAACGCCTGCACGCAAGGACTGGGCGCGCTCGACGAGTACCGGATCACGTTGGGCTCCACCGAGTTGCGCGCGCACGCCACGGCACACGGCGCGGAACTGGCGAAGCTGGCGCAGCGCGCGGCGCTCGGCCGCAACGACGTGCGGGGCCTGCTGCGGTGGAGCGAGCGGTGGCGGGCCACGGCACTGGCGGTACCGTCGGTGCGCCCGCCGGCCGACGCGGAGCTGGTCGGCGACCTGGCCGCACTGCGCGAGGTGGTACGGCGGCTGGAGGCGACCCGCGACGGCGGCCCGCCCCGCGCGGCGGCACTGGAACGCGAGCGGCGCCGGTTGGAGGAAGCGGTACGGGCGCGCACGTTGCGGACCCGCGCGGCGGCCGCCGGTACCGCGGACCGGCTGGACCTCGACGCGCTGCTCGCCGGCCTCGGCGACACCCGGCTCGTCGAGCTGATCGACGTCGACGGCGTGCTGCACGCCGTCGTCGTTGCGGGCGGCCGGATCCGGCGCCGCACCGCCGGGCGGCTCGCCGACGCCGAGCGCGAGGTGGAGCTGGCCCGGTTCCGGCTGCGCTGGCTCGCCCACGGGCAGCCGACCTCGCGCAGCGGACCGTCGCTCGACCAGGTCGGCCGGCGGCTGCAGGAGGTACTGCTCGGTCCGGTCGCGGCCGACCTCGGCGACGGGCCGCTCGTGGTCGTCCCGCCCGGCCGGCTGCACGCGGTGCCGTGGGCGCTGCTGCCCGCGCTGCGCGACCGGGTGGTCAGCGTGGCGCCGTCGGCGGCGATCTGGTTGCGCGCCAAGGCAATCGCCGCGCCGCCGGGTCGCCGGGTGGCCCTGGTCCACGGCCCCGGTCTCGGTACCGGCGGCGCCGAGATCCCCGACCTGACCCGGCGGTACCCGGGTGCCACGGTGCTCGGCGACGGATCGGCGACGGCGGACCGGGTCCTGGCCGCCCTCGACGGCGCATGGCTGGCGCATGTCGCCGCGCACGGTACGTTCCGCTCGGACAGCCCGCTGTTCTCCGCGCTGCGCCTGGACGACGGCCCGTTGACCGTGCACGACTTCGAACGGCTGCGCCGCGCGCCGTACCGGCTGATCCTGTCCAGCTGCGAGTCCGGCGTGGCGAAGCCGGTCGGCGCCGACGAACTGCTCGGCCTCACCACCGGCCTGGTACCGCTGGGTGCCGCCGGCATCCTCGCCAGCGTCGTGCAGGTCAACGACGTCGCCGCGGTACCGCTGATGCTGGCGCTGCACGACCGGCTGGCCGCCGGGGTACCGCTTCCCGAAGCGCTGCTGCGCGCCCGCCAGCAGACCGGCGACGATCCGGTCGGCATCGCGACAGCCCAGTCCTTCGTCACCCTGGGCGCGTGACTGTCGGTTGGCCGACCCGTATCACCGGGGTCGATCGGCGCATCATTAGGTTGTTCGACTAAGCATCCCCCGTCTGGTCAGGTGATCTCGCATGCGACCCAACGACGCGTACGGCCGGGAACCAGCCGGCCCGTGGAGGCGCGGCGCGGCCTCGTCGGAGAACTCCGCACCCGACCGGCGCCGGCCCGCCGACCAGTCCACGACCACCCTGCTGCACCAGGCCGACGCCGGTGACCAGGCCGCGTGGAACGCGTTGGTGGAGCGCTACAACAAGCTGCTGTGGTCGGTCGCCCGCGGGCACCGGCTCGGCACCGCCGACGCCGCCGACGCCGTGCAGACCACGTGGCTGCGCCTGGTCGAGCACCTCGGCCAGATCCACGATCCGGAGCGGCTCGCCTCGTGGCTGGTGACCACCGCCCGCCGGGAATGCCTGCGGATGCTGCGGCGCGGGCGCAACGAGGTCGTCGGCGCGGTCGACGACATCATGCCGGGCATCGCCGACGACGCCGAGCCCCTGGACGCCCACCTGCTCACCGACGAGCGCGACGCGACCCTGTGGGCCTGTTTCCGCCAGCTGTCCGACCGCTGCCGGCTGCTGTTGCGCATCCTCATGGGTACCCCGCCGCCGGCCTACGCCGATGTCGCGGCGGCCCTCGGGGTGCCGATCGGCAGCATCGGGCCGACCCGGGGCCGGTGCCTGGAACGGCTGCGCGGCCTGGCCGCACAGGCCGGACTGGGGCCGGTCGAGCTGGGGACCCGGCCGGCTGGGAGGTGGGCGTGATGGATCCCGCAGACGAGGCCCTGCTGGCCCGGCTCGGCGACATCGCCGACGAGATCGATCCGGTACCCGAGTCGACGTACCAGCTGGCGCGGGCCGCCTTCGCACTGCGCAGCGTCGACGCCGAACTGGCCGAGCTGGTCGACGACTCGGCGCTGCACGCCGACGCGCTCGCCGGCGTACGCGGCGGGGCGGACCTGCGGCTGCTGTCCTACCAGACCGCCGACCTCGACATCGAGCTTCAGGTGACCCGGCAGCACCAGGGCCACTCGATCCTCGGCCAGCTGGCCGGCACCGTGGTCCGCGAGGTCGGCGTCGAGACCTCGGCCGGCGTGCGGACCGTCGCGGTCGACGAGCTGGGCCGGTTCACCGTCGACGGGGTACCCCGCGGCCCGTTCCGGCTCCGGCTCGCCGGCCCGGCCGGTACCCCGGTCACCACCGACTGGACCACGTTGTAGCTACCGGGCCTGCGCGAGCGGCCCGAGCGCTAGCATGGCCGCAGTGATCACGATCGACGCGACCTCGCCGGTGCCGCCCTACGAGCAGCTGCGCGTGCAGCTGGCCGGGCAGATCTCGCAGCGGGTACTGCCGGTCGGCGCGCGGCTGCCGACGGTACGCGCGCTCGCGACCGATCTCGGCCTCGCGGTCAACACGGTCGCGCGGGCCTACCGGGAACTGGAAGCGGCCGGCCTCATCGAGACCCGCGGGCGGGCCGGTTCGTTCGTCGCGGCCGCCGGTGAGCGCAGCCGGGAACGGGCGCTGCACGCGGCCGAGGAGTACGCGGCCACCGTGGCGGCCCTCGGGCTGGACCCGGACGAGGCGCTGCGGATCGTCCGCGCCGCGCTGTACCGGTAGGCCGTCACACGCCGCGGCTGGCGTTGAGCCATTCGGCGTCGTTCCACCTGACGGCGGTCGCGCCGACCGGCGGCACCCGGCGATCCTACCGCCAGCCGGGACGGAGTCTTCCATTGATAGGCGTCACTCGTATTGTGGTAGGGATGTGGAGGAACCGATAACGAGGGGATAACCATGGCCAGGTCGGGAACCAGCCGTCTGCTGCGTCGCTTCGCGCTCGCCGCGACAGCCGTCGTACTCGCGGTGTCCGGCGGTCAGGCGGTCGCCGCCTGGGCCGAGCCGGCTGCCACCGGTACCACGATCGCCGTCGACCGGGCGCACCCGTTCGGCGCGCTGCCGCGCGACTTCGTCGGCCTGTCCTACGAGATGCGCGAGCTGTCGGCGCTGTGCACCACCGGCGACTGCACCGGCAACTTCAACGCCAAGCTGGGCAACCTGGTCGCGCTGTACCACAACCTGGGCCGCAGCAACGTCCGCATCGCCGGCAACCAGCTCGACCGCGACACCTTGTGGGTACCGGCGGGCCAGCAGCCGCCAAGCCCGTTGCCGACCTGGACGCAGGATGTCGTCACGCCCGCGGACATCGCGCGGCTGAACGGATTCCTGCGGGCCACCGGCTGGAAGGCCGAGGTCGGCATCAACCTCGCGCACTACGACCCGGCGCTGGCCGCGGACGAGGCGCACGCGCTGCTCGACATCCTGGGTCGCCGGCTGGTCGGCGCCGAATGCGGCAACGAGCCCAACCACTACGCCAGCAACGGGTACCGGCCCTCGCCCTACGGTTTCGCCGAGCACCAGAAGGACTGGGAGGCGTGCGCCGCACTGGTCGGCGGCAACCGGCTCGCCGCACCGGATCTGAGCGCGCCGACGGGTACCGCGACCTGGTTCAGCCAGTTCGCCCAGGCCGAGAGCGGCCGCATCGACATGCTGACGGCGCACAACTACACCGGCGCCACCACGATCGCCCAGCTGCTCTCCCCGCAGATCCACGACAAGGAACTGGCCGACGTCTCCGCGCAACTGGCCGCCGCGCAGGCGGTACACGTGCCGATCCGGCTGGACGAGACCAACTCGGCCGTCGGTGGCGGCATCGCCGGGGTCAGCGACGTGTACGCCGCGGCGCTGTGGGCGTTGGACTACAACATGGTGCTGGCGCAGGCGGGTTTCGCCGGGCTGAACTTCCACGGCGGGTTCGGGGTGTGCGGCGCACCGTTGTTCAACGGCAAGTTCCAGCGGTACACGCCGATCTGCGCGGCGAACATGCAGGATCAGGCGGCGAAGGTCTACACGGTGACGCCGGAGTACTACGGGCTCTACATGGCCACCCGGATGGGTACCGGTCGGTTCCTGCCGGTGACCGTGACCAGCGACCGCAATGTGACCGCCTACGCGGTACGGGGTACCGACGGGCACCTGCGCATCGCCGTCATCGAGAAGGACGACACCACCGGTGCGCCGGTACCGGTCAGCATCGCGGTCGGCGGCTCGTCGGGTACCGCGGCGGTGCTGCACCTCACCGGCTCGACGCTGGCCAGCGCGGACGGGGTCGCGGTGCAGGGCGCGACGGTGGACCGCAACGGTCACCTGCGGCCCGGCCACGCCGACCGGGTACCGGTCAGCAACGGAGCGGTGAACCTCGATGTGGCCGCCGGCAGTGCGGTGATCATCACGCTGGACGGCTGCGACTGACGCAACTTCAGGGGCGGCCGGGGCCTTATGGGCTTCCGGCCGCCCTGTCAACCCTTGACCCGGTCATCGGATGACTCCTAGGGTGCGTTCACGGACATCGATGAAGGCGGGTGTCAATGCGTAGACGTACCAAGGTCCTGGCCGGTGCCGCGGCGGCAATGCTCGGCATGTTCGGCACAGCAACCATCATCGCCGCACAGTCGGCATCCGCGGCCACCGCGTTCGGTGTAGCGCCGTATGTAGATATGTCCAATAATGCCGAGAGCGAACTGGACAAGGCCATCAAGACGGCCGGCGTGAAGTTCTACACCGCGGCGTTCATCATCGGCTCCGGTTGTACCCCGATCTGGGGCGACTCGCAGCCGATCAGCAGTTCCCCCACCAATGCCGAGATCGCCCGGGCGCAGAGCGAAGGCGCGCAGACCATCATCTCGTTCGGCGGCGCGGCCGGCGCGGAACTGGCGCAGACGTGTACCAGCACCGGCTCGCTCACCGCGGCGTACCAGAGCGTCATCAACAAGTACCACGTCAACCACCTCGACTTCGACGTGGAAGGCGCGGCGATCGCCGACCCGGGTTCCATCAACCGGCGATTCCAGGCCATCAGGACGCTGGAGAGCAACAACCCCGGCCTGGTCGTCTCGCTGACGATCCCGGTACTGCAGAGCGGCCCGGACGGCAACGGCCAGGCCTTCCTCAACGCGGCACACAGCAACGGGGTACGCGTCAGCATCGTCAACGCGATGACGATGGACTACGGCGGCAAGGTGTCCGACATGGGCGCCGCGGCGATCAGCGCGGCCAAGGGAACCCTGGCGGCGGCGAAGTCGGCCGGGCTCACGTCCAGCTTCTCCGGTATCGGCATCACCCCGATGATCGGGCAGAACGACTCGGCCGGTGAGATCTTCACGAAGGCCAACGCGCAGGCCGTGGTGAACTTCGCCAACAGCAACGGCATCGGGCGGCTCGCGTTCTGGTCGGTCAGCCGGGACCAGCCGTGCCCCGGCGGCCCCGGCGGCGGCGCCTCGCCGGTCTGCTCCAGCATCAGCCAGAGCGAGCTCGACTTCACCAGGATGTTCACCTCCTTCAGCGGCGGAGGCGGGGGTGGCGGTGGCGGCGGAGGCGGAGGCGGAGGCGGCAACACCTTCGTCGGCGCCGGCTCCGGCAAGTGCATCGACGACCCGGGCAGCAGCACGACGAACGGTACCCAGATGATCATCTGGACCTGCCACGGCACCGCCAACCAGTCCATCACCGCCACCGGTGGCACCCTGCAGGTCATGGGCAAGTGCTTCGACGCACCCAAGGGCGCCACCGCCAACAACACCATCGTGGAGATCTGGACCTGCAACGGCGGCGCCAACCAGAAGTTCAGCTACAACTCGGCCAACGGCACCATCGTCGGCAGCCAGTCCGGCAAGTGCGTGACCGTACAGGGAGCCTCGACCGCCAACGGCGGCAAGCTGGTCCTGTTCACCTGCAGCGGCGCCAGCAACCAGAAGTGGACCCGTAAGTAGGGTCTTTCCCGCGTAGATCTTGGACGCCTGTGCCCCCTGCAGGGGGTGCAGGCGTCCAAGATTCAGGCGGTCACCCGCTCAACGGCGCGCCGCCGTCGCCGCGGCCATCCGGACGCGGGCCGGCGGCAGCTCGCCCGCCGCCCGCGCGCGGGCCAGTGCCGCGATCCACCAGGCGAGGTCGTCGAGCATGACCGCGAGGCTCGTCCGGCTGACCGGGTCGGCCGGCTCGCCGTCGTCGCCGAACGCGCGCCCCGCCTGACCGAGCAACACGGTGGTACGCAACGGGACCATCTCCTGGTCGACGGTGATCTGGGTCAGGTGCTCGACCGCCCGCGCGCCACCCGCGATTCCGGTGCTGTACCCGACGAACCCGGCCGGCTTGTTGCGGAAGGCGAAGCTGGCGAACACGGTCTCCAGCGCGTTCTTCAGTACCGCCGGCACGCTGTGGTTGTACTCCGGCGTGACGAACAGGTACCCGTCGCCGGCCGCGATGGTGGTGTTCCAGCGCTTCACGACCGGGTCGGAGTATGTCGGGTCGGTCGGGTCGCCGATGCTGCCGGCGTGCTCGGCGAACATCGGCAGCGCCCACTCGCGCAGATCGAGTACCTCGACGTCGAACGCGCCGTGCGCGCGGGCGTGCCGGACCACCCACGGAGTCACCGAGTCGAGGAGCCGGTTCGGCCGGATGCTGCCGGTGATGATCTGCAAGCGGTACACGCCGCAGACGGTACCAGCGCCGCGCGTGTCAACTACGGCGAGGCACTGGGCGACGGTGCCGGTGGCCGCGACGGTGCCGGTGGTCCGTCGGTGCTGACCCAGCCGGGGTTCGCCGCGACGAAGGCACCGACGGTGTCGTCGCGCAACGCCTGGAACAGTTGCATGCTGGTGCTGTCCAGGATCTCGTAGTCGCTGCCGCCGATGACCTGCGTGTTGAACTGGCCGCCGTTCGTCTTGACCATCGTGACGTCGCCCGGCCGGATGTTGCGCAGGTTGAACAGCCAGTCGGTGACCGAGTACCCGTTGCCGTCGAAGGTCACCGCACCGGCGGTGTTGTGCAGCACCGAGTCCAGGGTCAGCGGGTTGGCCAGTACCCCGGTGCTGGTCGCCTTCTGCAGCAACGCTTTCAGGAACTGTTGCTGGTGCCGCTCGCGGCCGTAGTCGCCGTCGGGGATCAGCTCGCGCTGCCGTACGTAGTCCAGCGCCTGCCAGCCGGCCATGTGCTGGCAGCCGGGCTGGTACACCTGCGGCCGCACACCCCAGATCGGCACCGGGTGGTAGTCCGGCGGGACCAGGTGGTACGGCGGGGTTTCCTTGCCGTCGGCGGTCCAGCCGATGTGCACCGAGGTGGTCTTCTCGTCGACGCACAGGTCGATCCCGCCGACCGCGTCGACGACCGCCTGGAACCCGGTGAAGTTGACGATCGCGGCCGCGTTGAAGCTCAGTCCGGTCAACTGTTGCAGCGCCAGCCCGACCAGTTCGGTGCCGCCGGCGCGGCCGCCGCCGTTGTTGAACCCGTAGGCGTACGCGGCGTTTATCTTGTCGGTGCCGCCGTGGTAACCGGTCTTCGGGTACGGCGGGATCTGCACGCGGCTGTCCCGCGGGATCGACACCAGGTACACGCGATCGTGCGTGGCCGGGACGTGCGCGATGAGGATGGTGTCCGAGCGCGCACCGTCGACCGTGTCACCGGGCCGGTCGTCACTGCCGAGCAGCAGGATGTTGAGCGGCCCGTCGATCGATGCCGGCGCGGGCGAGGCACCGGCGGCACCCGAGGCGGTGGCGGCCGCGCCGCCGAGCAGCGGGGTCTGGTGCACGCCGCTGGTGAAGCGGTACAGGAGAAAGCCGGCCACGCCGACGGTACCCGCGCCGAGCACCACCACGACGATCCCGACCACGAGCAGTGTGCGCAGGAAACGGCGCCGGCGACGCTGGTGCGGTGTCGGTGTCGCGGGTGGCCCGTCCTCGTTGCCCATCCGGCCCCCTCGTGCATGCCCCGATTGAGCCTAGCTCGCGTTGCTGTGCCTCATCGCCGCCTCATGAGAATGACGCGACGGGCCGGCCGTTTGGTTGCACGCACGGGCGGCCGGGGTCAGCAGGCGGACTGACCCCGGCCGCGCCAAGGTGTTCAGCTGACCGACACCACGTCCAGGTCGGGTGCCCACGCGGTGTTGTTGAAGAACTTGATGCTGTTGTTGCCGGCCTTGAGGGTCACCGACACGGTGGTCTTCGCCGGGGTGTTGAAGTCGGTACCCGTGCAGTTGACCGCGATCGTCGCGCCACCGTTGACGCTCAGATCGAACGTCCGGGTGCCGTTGACGCCGTACTGGATGGTCAGCGCGTAGGTGCCGGCGGTGGCCACGCTGAGGTTGTTGACGACCAGGAAGTTGCTGCTGGTGCTGCCGATGAAGCGCACCTTCGCCCCGCCCGAGCAGGCCGCGCAGCTGGACACGGCGGCCGCGCCGGAGAACGTGTTACCGGAGGCCTCCGCCTCGACCTTGGTGTTCGGTGGCGGCGTACCGCTGCCCGCGTACGCCGACGCGAGCCACAGCTCGTCGATGCGCAACTGGTGCGAGGAGGCGTACACGCTGTCGACCTCCAGCCGGATGAACCGTGCCGTCGCGCCGATGTCGATGTACTGCGCGCCGCGCGCGTTCGGCAGGGTACCGGTCCTGACCGTGCTGAAGGTGCTGCCGTCGCCGCTCGTCAGGATCTTGTACCCGTTGATCCGCGCGGACGAGGTGGCGGTCTGCGTGACGGTGTCCTCGCGCTGGTTCACCGCGAGGTATGCCACGTGCCTGGCCGAGCCCTGGTCCAGCGTGACCGACACCGGCGCGGTCTTGTTGCTGTCCCAGTAGTTCAGGTACGAACCGTCGACCAGGTTCGCCGCGCCGTGCCCGCTGGCCGACGCGGTCGCCGAGGCGGTGACCCCGCTGGTCTTCGCGACCCGGCCGGACATCGTCACCTTGAACACCGTGTCGTACGGGTCCCAGCTGCTGATCCCACTGATGGTGAGGAAACCGCCCGCCTGACTGAAGTTCACCGCTGCGCCGCCGCGCTCGTTGGTCACGCCGGACACGATGTACCCGCCGTCGCGCACCTTCACCGAGCTGCCCGACGACGGCTTGGTGATGACGTGCACGTACTGGATGTTCTCGTTGCCCTTGGTCACCGTCGTGTACCCGTAGGCGCCGTTGCCGAAGTTGCCGCCCGGCATGCCGCCGTACATGTACCCGCCGCCCTCGACGCCGTGCACCGACTCCCAGATCTGCCCGATGTACCCGTTGAAGAAGTTGTTGAAGTTGGCCTGGTTGGACGGGAACTTCCCGTTGACCTGAGGCGCCTCGTCCATCAGCGACTTCACCGAGTTGCCGGCGTTGGCCACGTACCGCCCGACGTTGAGCGCAGTGTCCACAGTGGAGTTCGAGCCGTCGTACCACCACGCGCCGCTGCTCGGCAGCTTGTAGTCGGCCTCGGTCAGCCGCGGCTGCGCGGTGAAGTACGCCTGCGGCATGTCGTATGCCGGAGTCATGCCGGTCTTCTGCTCGTTGCTGATCATGTCCATGATCGGCGTGTCTTCGTTGTTGTTGCTGATCGTCATGTTCGGGTGCAGCTGGTAGATCTGCGCGTAGAGGTTGTGGTCCAGCCAGTACTGGTTGTCGTTGTCGATCCAGAACCCGTCCAGCGTCGGGTGGCTCTGCATGACGTCGAAGAAGTTGTCGTAGCTGAACTCGCCGAACCCGGCCTGGGTGTCCATGTCCACGGTGTGCCCGGCGTACGTGGAGAACGCGGCCGAGTCGAACCACTCGTGGTTGTTCAGGTTGTGCCACTGGGCGTCGTTGGTCATGTACAGGATGACGCGCAGCCCCGCACCGTGCGCCGCGCTGATCAGCTCGCCGAGGAAGTCCCGCTTCGTCGAGCAGGAACCGGGGATCGGCGACGGCCACGGCCGCGCGTACCCGAGCTTGCTGTGGAACGTCGCCAGGGTGATGTAGCTGGCGTGCAGCTTCTGCGCCTCGCTGACCCAGTAGCTGGCCGACCAGCCGCCGCTGGTGACCGCATTCTCCCAGGCCGAGCAACTGGTGAAGCCGGGCGAGGTGAGCATCCCCCAGTGCATGAACAGGCCGTTGGTCGACGCGCGCAGGAAGTCCTGCCGCGGGTTCTGCAGATCGGCGCGGGCCGGCCGACCGCCCAGCCCGACGAGCGCCAGTACCAGTGCGGCGACGGCCACCGCGAGGGCGGCGACGCCGAGCCGCCGGGGTAACCGTCGGGAGATGCTATATGTCACGGTCGTCCGCCCTTCGTACGAGAACCGACCTTCGGTGGCCGTCTGCATGGCGGGAGGGCAGCGGGCACCACGAAACGTCGCCGTCAAGTACGACGAAACATAGGATGTCTCGGGTCGGCCGTCAACCTCAACCGCGCTCGACGAACACATCGTCGACGGCGCCGTGGTACTGGTCGTTACCCGGCCCGGCGCCCTTGCCGCCGATCCGCAGCGGCACCGCGTCGTCCACCGCCAGGGCGGCGGGGACCG
>Ga0066710_100005276_pt1 | contig 11725 bp, 8 predicted proteins | sample GraSoiAngelo_159_FD_79666 | JGI IMG/M metagenome (GOLD analysis project Ga0066710, IMG submission 79666) | Grasslands soil microbial communities from the Angelo Coastal Reserve, California, USA - 14_1009_16_40cm | ecosystem: Environmental > Terrestrial > Soil > Grasslands | place: USA... | reverse complement strand
TGGGACAAAGGGTTAGCGAGGCGCAAGGGCGGTCGCCGCGAGGAACCGTCTGAAAGAAGCGCGGACGCAAAGCCGCGACCTGACCGACAGAAACCGAATATGAGGCAATCCTGGTCGGACGAGCGTGCCCTATCCCGCGAAATCCGTCGGCCACCAAGGCCAGGGCTGTAGATTCGGCGGGTGTGCGGCGACGGCGGTCAGACTTACCTCGGGAGATCTGCATCGTGTCTTGACGGACTGGGGGACTCGAAAGGGTCCCTGACCGCGGTGCAGAAGTCAGCAGAGGGAAGCTGCCGTGTGCTTCTCTTCTGGGTGACCGTCCCCGGGCGAGTTCCTCAGCTCCTCAAGGAAACGGCGTTCGCGATCAAGTTGGCGATTGATTTCAATCACTCTTACAAGATGCCACCGAGCCGGCGGTCTCCACCGTGCGCCGAGAACGGCGGATCTGATCACCTTCACCGTTCCAGATCAATATGGTGGACGAAGCGGGCAGTGAGTTCGCCTTCCCGCGGCTGCAGACGTTCGTTCGCTGACCGCCGATTGCAGTCGTTGTCAGCGCAAGCGTGCGCAATTCCGATGCGGCGTTGATCAAATGCCTCGCGTGGCGCAGCGGTTCGAGCTCCATTCCGGCACACGCTGTCGCACGCTGCATCGATGTGACGTTCGCCTCGCGCCATCAACGACTTGCCGGCTCTTGTTTCGTAACGGCCTGTTCCATTCCCGGAATCGTTCGCGTCGCCAGGTGTCGCTCGAGTTCGTCGCGAACGTTCTCCAACTCGCTGTAGGACATCTTCTTCAGTCACCTTCTGACAAGCTGGCTCGCAAGTTGCTCCACACTTGCCCGGCTCGTCGAATGAACACCGCTGTCTGTTTTGCGCACTCTTTCGCGCGGCGCGCCTTCGCCGTCGGTCTTCTCGTCACGACTGCTGTGGTCGTGACGCCGGCCGCCGATCGTGCGAGCGGCAAGGCTGGCGGCGTCCTGACGATCGCGCAAACATCCGAGCCAAAGACATTCAATCCGGTGATGGCGGCCGACCAGGGCACGATAGACGTGCTGTCGGTGATTTCATCGGATCTTGTCCACATCAACCGTCTCACGCTCAAGACCGAACTAGCGCTTGCGAAGAACTGTGTGATGTCGGCGGACGGCCGGCACTACACCCTCACGCTGCGCGACGGTCTGCGTTTCTCCGACGGGGTGGCAATCACTGCCGACGATGTGGTGTTCAGTTTCAAGGTGTATCTGGACGAACGGGTGAACTCGCCGCAGCGAGATGTACTGATCGTCGACGGCAAACCGATTGCCGTCACGAGACTGTCGCCGCTCTCGGTGCGCGTCGACTTGCCGGAGCCGTACGCGCCTGGCGACCGTCTCTTCGACTCGATCTGGATTCTGCCGAAGCACACACTCGAGAAGGCGTTTGTTGAAGGGCGGTTTCCACAGGCCTGGACGGTTGGCACCGCGGTGGACGACCTCGTCTCCAGCGGTCCGTTCCGCATCAAGCAGTACTTGCCCGGACAGCGGTTGATTCTGGAGCGCAATCCTCACTACTGGAAGCGCGACGAAGCCGGCCAGCCACTCCCGTACCTCGATCGGCTCGATGTCGCCTTCGTCGCCGATCAGAACGCGATGCTGCTGCGGCTGATGTCGCACGAAATTTCCGCGGCGAGCCGTTTGCGTCCCGAGGAGTTCGCACGGCTGGAGCAAACGCCGACGCTCAGCGCGCGTGACGCCGGCGCGGGGCTCGAATACAACTTCTTGTTTTTCAACTGGAGTGCTCCCGCGCCGCAGGGCGCCTGGTTCCGAACGTTGAAATTCCGCCAGGCGGTGGCGCGGGCCATCGATCGCGAGTCGATCGTCAAGCTGGTCTATCAAGGCCGCGGGTCGTCGCTGTCGTCGCAGGTGACGGATGGCAATCGACGGTGGCGCGCCGACAGCGTCGCCGAATACGCCTATGACCCCCGTCGCGCGGAGGCGATGCTTCGCGAAGCGGGCTTCAGGCGCAACGGCGCCGGTCCGATGCTCGATCCCGATGGCCGCCCGGTTGAATTTTCGTTGATGGTGTCGGCCACCAATCAAGCGCGCCGCAAGATGGCGACGTTGATCCAGGACGATCTGGCGCAAATCGGTATCAAGGTCCGGCTGCAGCCCACCGAGTTCGGTGTTATGACCGATGCGGTGTTGAAGACGCGCAAGTTCGACAGCGCGTTGTGGGGCATCGTCAGTGGCGACGCAGATCCGAATTCCGAGATGAACGTTTGGACGAGCGGCGGCACGCTGCATGTCTGGAATCTCAAATCGAGTGGTGCGGCACAGCCGGTCGAGCCATGGCAGGCGGAAGTCGATCACCTGATGTCGGTGCAGATGACGGCGACCAACGCTGCCGCACGCAAGCTGGCCTACGACAAGGTGCAGCAACTCGTGACGGCGAACGTGCCGGTCGTGTTTCTGGCCAGTCCGCACGTGCTCGCCGTCGGCGATCGCGATCTCGGCAATTTCGAGCCGGCGGTCACCGATCCCGTGCTGTTGTGGAATGCCGATCGGCTGTTCTGGCAGCACCGCAAGTCATGAAGTCCGCGAGTCGCGCCCACGTTGCCGTCGACCAACCTACGATTGCGCGCGAGCCGCGCGACACCGACGCGCTGGACGTGCGCCTCGTGCGCGAGTGCCTCGAAGGGCGGGAAGAAGCATGGTCCGAGCTGCTGGATCGCTACAAGCGGCTGATTTTCTCGATTCCGCTCAAGTACGGTTTGTCGTGCGACGAAGCGACTGACATCTTCCAGGATGTCTGCGTCGAATTGGTGGCGGCATTAGGGGAGCTTCGCGAGCCGCGGGCGCTGCCGAAGTGGCTGGCGCAGGTGACCGCGCACAAGTGTGCTCGCTTCAAGCAGGTCGCCACCCGGCAGTCAGCAGCCACATTCGAAAACGAGACGCTCGATACGATTGCGGACGGCGCTGACCTGACCGAGCACGTCCTTCTCGAGGTCGAGCGCGAACAGGCGCTCCGCGATGCCGTGACGATGCTGCCGCCACGCTGTCGACAGTTGATCCGGGCGCTGTTCTTCGAAACGCCCGTTCGTCCGTATCGAGAGATTGCGCGGCAGCTGAATCTCGCATGCGGTTCGATCGGCTTCATACGTGGCCGCTGCCTCAGCCGCCTGCGCAGCGAACTAGGCAAGAACGGTCTTCCGTGAGCGTCGTCGCCGCTCCGTCGATTTCAGAGGCTGACCTGTCGGCGCTCGCCGCGCTTCGAGATGACGAGGGGCGCGCCGGCTTTCTCGCCAGGCGCGAAGATCTGTGCGAGCCGCTGGTCGTCGAACAGCTGGCCGACGCGGTTCGCGAACGCCTGCGCGTTGACGTTGAGAAGGCGGACGCGCTCGCCGACGCAGCGATCCTTGTCGCGCGCCGGATCGATTCGGCGCCCGCACTGGCCCGAGCGGTGCGTGCGAAAGCCAACGCCCAGTGGCATCGCAACGAATTGAAAGCCGCGGTGGCGCTGTTCGATCAGGCCATCGCGCTCTTCGAAGCGGCGGGCGATCGTGCCGAACTTGGGCGCACGCTCAGCTCGTCGATCCAGTCGCTGATTCTGCGTGGCGAGTACGATCGCGCGCTCGCCGCCGCCACACGCGCTCGTTCGATCTTCGAGGCGCTTCACGACGATCGGCGGCTGGCGCGGCTCGACATCAACGTCGCCAACATCCTCCACCGCCAGGATCGGTGGGCGGAAGCGCTCGATGCCTATGAGCGTGCGTACACGAGACTGCTGCCGTTCCAGGACGCCGAGGCGATTGGCGTCGCCCTGCACAACCAGGCGGTGTGTCTGATCGTCTTGAACGACTTCGACCGCGCGCTGACGACGTATGAACGGGCCCGGGCGCACTGTGCCGCCGCCGACATGCCCGTCCTCGTCGCACAGGCCGACTACAACATCGCGTATCTCTACTATTTCCGCGGCGACTACAGCCGTGCCCTGGAGCTGCTCCGCGCGGCGCGCAGCGCCTGCGCCAACGTCGGCGATCCGTACCACTCCGCCCTGTGCAACCTGGATCAATCCGAGATCTATCTCGATCTGAACCTGAGCGCCGAGGCCGCGGAGATGGCGCAGGAGGGACAGACGGCGTTCGAACAGCTTGGCAACGGTTACGAGGCGGCGCGCTGCCTGACGAATCTCGCCATCGCCCTCGGTCAACAGGGGGAGCTGTTTCGCGCGCTCGAGTTGTTTACCGACGCGCGCGCCCGGTTTGAGCGTGAGCAGAACGCGGTCTGGCCGTCGGTCATCGATCTCTACCAGGCCTTGGTGCTGACCAACGCCGGCCGCTATTTCGAGGCCCGTCGTCTCTGTCTCTCCGCGCTCGCGTTTTTCCGCGAAGCCCGGTTGCAGCGCAAAGCTGTGCTCTGTGAGCTGCTCCTCGCGCGTGTGGAGTTGAACACCGGTCAGCCGGCCAAAGCGCTCGAGTACTGCAACCAGGCCGTTGCCGATACGACTACCTTCGAAGCCGGCGTCCTCGAATATCAGGCGCATTTTCTTGGCGGCGAAATCTTCGAGGCGCTGAAACAGCCGGACCAGGCCTACGCCTCCTATCGGGCCGCACGCCAACGGTTGGAGACGATTCGAAGCGTCCTGTGGGGCGACGACTTGAAGATCGCCTTCATGAAGACGAAGCTTGCCGTCTATGAGCGGCTGGTCGATCTCTGTCTGGCGCGCGGGGACGATGAGAGGCAGGCGCGCGAAGTATTTGAGTACGTCGAGCAGGCGAAATCGCGCAGCCTTCGCGATCTGTTTGCGGGCTGCGCGTCAGCGGTGCCGGCCGCAGACCCGAATCAAAGCGAACTCGTTCGGCAGATTCGCACGCTGCGCGAGGAGCTGAACTGGTACTACCATCGCGTGGAGCTCGCGCAGCTCAGTCGCGGCGAACAGACCGCGGCGCGGCTGGAACACCTGCAGGCGCAGCTCAGGACGCGCGAGCACGCGTTCATCCGGATCCTCCGCGACATGCCGCAGGGATCGCGTGAGCTCGTCGGCTTGAGCGATTCGGAAGCGGTCACGCCCGAAAAGATTCAGAAGCTGCTTCAGCCCAACACCACCATCGTCGAATACTTCCGGACGGGCGATCGCATCGTGGCACTCGTTCTGGACGGACGCGAGTTGACCGTGGTGCCGCTGACCACGGCGTCCCGCATCCAGGACCTGCTGCGGCTGCTGCAGTTCCAGCTGTCCAAGTTTCAGCTCGGTCCCGCGTATGTGGCGCAGGCGGGGCCCCTGCTGTTGAAGACGACGAACGTCCACCTGCAGGAACTGCACGAAGAACTGCTGTCGCCTCTGGCGCTCGAGGCCGGCGGGCATCTCGTGGTCGTGCCGCACGACGTCCTGCACTACGTGCCCTTTCACGCGCTGTTCGACGGTCGACACTACATCGCCGACACGCACACCGTGTCGTATGCCCCGAGCGCCAGTATTTATGCGTTGTGCTGCGAGCGCCCCTGCGTCGCGGGCGAGCGTTCGCTCGTTCTCGGCGTGCCCGACGAACAGGCACCGATCATTCACGACGAAGTCCAGGCCGTCGCGCGTCTTTTGCCGTGTGTCGAGCTGAGGATCGGCCCGTCGGCCGATCTGCAGGCTCTGCGGGAGTTGGGTGCGGACAGCCGCATCGTGCACATCGCGACGCACGGATATTTCCGCGAGGACAACCCGCTCTTTTCCGGTGTTCGCCTTGGCGATTCGCATTTGACCGTCCAGGACATCTACGACCTGCGTTTGCCTGTCGACTTGATTACCCTCAGCGGCTGCGGGACCGGCCTCAACGTCGTCGCGGCCGGCGACGAGCTGCGAGGTCTGGTGCGTGGGCTGCTGGCCGCCGGCGCGCGATCGGCGCTGCTGTCGCTGTGGGACGTGCACGACAAGAGCACCGCCGAGTTCATGATCGCGTTCTACGAATCGCTCAATGCAGGCGTGAGCAAGGCGGTCGCCATGCAGCACGCCATGGCAACACTGCGGAGCGCGCGCCCGCATCCGTACTTCTGGGCGCCGTTTGTGTTGATCGGCGCCGACGGGATCACCGGCTGATTTTGTGACGCGGCCCTATATTTTTCCGCCCCCTGCGTGCCCTTATTTCGTAGCGGGCTTGTTCGGCCGCCGCGGTGGCGGCCGCAGCCGCTGGCAGGTGACGCGATGACTGAAGCGGAGCACTTCGCTGCGGAAGACTGGGCGGATTTCGTCAGACAGGTGACGTCGGAGGACCAGACGCGCTTGATGAATGGGCATCTTCACGACGGTTGTCCGGTGTGCACAAAAGCGCATCACGACTGGCACTCGATTCGTGAGCGGGCCGAGCGGGACGCCGTCAATGAAGTTCCTGAGGCGTCGATCAGGGTGGCAAAAGCGACGTTTGCCATTCAAAAGACGCCGTCGCCGTTCATGCGCGCCTTCGACGCGGTGAAGGTGCTCTTCGACAGCCATGCGCTTCCGGTGACAGCCGGCGTCCGGTCGGCCGGGGGTGGCCGCGGCCGCAAGGTGCTTTATCACATGGGCGACTTTCTGGTCGACGTGCAGATCCAGGCGACGCGCGAAGGCCGCCGCACGTCGGTTGTCGGCCAGGTCCTGTGCACGCGGGCATATCCCGAAAGTGTCTACGGCGTGCCCGTGGTGTTTCTGCGCGATTCGTCGGTCATTGGCAAATGCCTGACCAATCGCCTCGGTGAGTTTCAACTGGAGTTCGAAGGTCCGTCCGAAAACCTGTCCGTCGCTCTCGGCCTGCGCGAAGAGGGAACGGCTGTATCGCTGGGCAATACCAGTGTGGGGCGCTCATGAAACGCTTAACTCGCACCGTCGTCGGTTTTGCGTTGTTGATGTCGGCGTTCGCGTCGCCGGCGGCTGCCGCCGGGACTCGTGTGATCGTTCGTGTCAATGGCGGGCTGTCACTCATCCAGAGAATCTGTGTCCTGCTGCGCTGCAACGTGAACTACGGGCTCGGCGATCCGTCTGGCCAGGTGTTCCTGATCACCACTGCCGATGGCATTTCGCTGAACACGTTCTTCAACACGCTGCGGCTGCAACTGGGCGTCGTGAACGCTGAAGTCGATTTGCAGGGCAGAATCCAGGGCAGCAGCAACCCGGCGCCAGCGATTCCGCCAGCCCTCACCGACACGACGCCCGTCAATTACTTCGGGACGACGGTGCGGCGCGGATATGTCGCACAGCCGGCGGCACAAATCGTCGGCGTCGCCAAAGCGCAGGGTCAATTCAAGGCTGACGGCTACGGCATCGTCGCGGTGATCGATACCGGCGTCGACCCGACTCATCCCGTGCTCGCGCCGGTGCTGATGCCCGGTTACGACTTCACGCGCAATCGTGATTCGGCCGACGAGAAAGGCGATATCCAACAGTCCACCGCGGCGGTGGTCGACGGTGTGGCGCCGGCCTGGGTGAATCAATCCACGGCCGCCGTCGTGGATCAGTCGACCGCGGCGGTCGTCGATGGCAGCCAATACGACGCGTTCGGCCATGGCACGATGGTCGCCGGCATCATCCATCTGGTTGCGCCGAAGGCGTCCATTCTGCCGCTCAAGGCCTTCAACGCCGATGGCAGCGGCTACACGTCCGATGTGATTCGGGCAGTCTACCGAGCGGCGAATGCGAATGCGAGGGTGCTGAATATGAGCTTCAGCTTTACGAGTTCGTCGAAGGAATTGAGCAACGCGCTCAGCTTCGCGAACAACCACGGTGTCATCGCAGTTGCGGCGGTCGGAAACGACGGTCTGCAGACCACTGTGTATCCTGCCGGCTATGCGGATCGCGTGCTGGGCGTCGCCTCGACGACCAATAATGACGTGCGATCGGCCTTCTCGAATTACGGATCGCCGCTTGTGTTCGTCGCTGCGCCCGGCGAAGGCGTGGTCACCACGTATCCCTGGGGCACCTATGCGGCGGGCTGGGGCACGTCCTTCAGCACGCCGTTCGTTGCCGGAACCGCGGCGTTGATGCTCGATATCAATGCGACGGCGGACGAATCGGACGCGTCGGCGGCGGTCGCCCATGCGAAGCTTCTGACCACCGATTTGGGACACGGCCGTCTTGACGTCTACCAGGCGATTGCCGCGTGGCGCGCGGCGTTGGGCATGAAATAACGCGATCGCAAGACGCACAGACAACCACGAGACGAGCGATCGATGACTCCCGATGACGCCGCCAAGTCGGTTCGCCAGTTGACGCTGCGAGTGAAAGAACTCGAGGCGCACAGTGCCCGCACCCGGGCGGCGCTCATCTGTGCCTTCAATCAAATGCTTGATTTGAAGGACTTGAACACCGGCTGCCACAGCACGCGCCTGGCCGAATGGGGCATGCGCGTCGGGCGCGATCTCGGCGCCGACGAATCGTGCCTGCGCGATATTGAAGTGGCGGCGCTGCTCCACGACATCGGGAAGGTCGGCATTCCCGACGCGATTCTGCACAAGAACAACAAGCTCGATGAAGATGAGTGGATGCTGATGAAGAAGCATCCTGAGTACGGCTGGGCGATTGTCCGTTCGTTGCCGGACTTCGAGCGCGCCAGTCTTTTTGTGCTCCACCATCACGAGCGGTGGGACGGCGGCGGCTATCCGGCCGGTCTCAAAGGCACCGAGACGCCGCTCCCCGCACGCATCGTCTCGGTCATCGATGCGTTCGACGCGATGACGTCCAACCGCCCGTATCGCCAGGGTCTGCCGTTCGAGGAAGCGATCCGCCGGCTCGTGGTGTCGAAACACACCCAGTTCGATCCCGATGTTGTGGATTTTTTCGTCCGCCGAGCCGACGACGAGCGGTCGGACGTATTTGCGGCGACCGGCACCGGGCTCGCAGTGGCCGTGTAACAGCCCGCGTTCTCCGCGCCTCCGCGTGACTGCAAGAGCCCGCGTCCTCAACGCTTCCGCGTGATCATTCCTCCCCGACGATCTGCAGCGCGAGACACACGAGTACCACCGCGACGGCCGGCGCGAACATCCACGGATAGGAGGTGAGGACGACGTATTCCTTGAGCGGCGCCAGCATGCCGCCCCACGTGGGTGTCGGCTCGGCAAGGCCGAGACCGAGGAACGAGAGCGTGACCTCCGTGACGACGAATGCTGGAAGGCTCAGCAGAAATTGTGTCCGCAAGGTCGGCCAGAGAAACGGCAGCACGTGGCGGCCGAGGACGTGGATCCTGCCACCGCCGGCAGCACGGCTGGCGAGCACGAACTCGCGATGCTTCAAGGACAGCACTCGACCACGAACGAGCCGTGCCGTCGTCGCGGATCCGAGAACAGCAAGACACCCGAAGACGACCAGCAATTCCGCCGGTCCGCTGAGCGTCAACGGCAGCGCCGCGCGCAACGCGATCACGACATAAAACCAGGGCAGCACGAGGAACACCTCGCCCGCCTTGGTTACCAGCGTATCGATCCAGCCGCCCTCAAATCCGCCGACTACACCAAGGAGCGCCGCCAGCACCAGTGAGATGAACGCTGCGAGTGGGGCGACAAACAGCGAGACAGATGCTCCGTGGCAGAGTCGCGAGTACCAGTCGCGTCCGAATTCATCGGTGCCGAGAAGAAAGATCCGCCCAGGCTCCGTCGCTCCGAAGAGGTGTCTGGTCGAAGGCGCCAGGCCGAGCACGTTGTACGGTTCGCCCTCGGGAAACCACGTGAGCCTCGCGCCGTCGTAGAGACCGGGCGCCGCGTAGGGAAGGTCTCGAAATTGGCGAGTGGGCGAGTATGGTGCGAAGAAATCAGGACACAGGGCCATCAGGCAGAACGCGACGAGCAAGGTCCACGCCGAGACGCGCACGATCTTCATGCGCCCGCAGTCCTCGGATCGAGCCGGCGCAGCAGCAGATCGCTGACGGCGTTTCCAACGAGCAGAAGAATTGCTGACAGCTGCACGAGATCGACAACGAGAAAAACATCGCGCTTGAAGACGGCGTCGTAAGCAAGCTGGCCGATGCCGGGCCACGACATCACCACTTCAACGACGAGCGAGGCGCTGAGGATTGCCGACAGCGAAAGTCCGAACAGTGTCGACAGCGGCGCCAACGCTTCCCTCAAAGCGTGCACCAGCAGCAGACGCCAGGGTCCGATGCCGCGTGCACGAGCGCCTAGGACGTTGTAGGGCGCGTCCAGGGCCGCGACGAGCGCCGCCCGCATGTGACGCGCGATCGCCGGAAGCCAGACCAGCGCGATCGCGGTCGCCGGCATCAACAGATGGCGCACCCGATCGAGTACGCCGGCGTTCGCCGCACCCGGATCGCCCGCCGTCAGGCCGCCGATGGGAAGACCCAGCCGCGCCGCGAGGGCGAGCAGCATTACCGCCACGATCACGCCGGGACATGCCTGCAGGATCGCGGTCGCCGATCCGATCGCCCAATCAACGGGGGATCCGCGCGCCGCCGCCGCACCGATTCCGAGCGCGAGACCAACGCCCCATGCCAACGTCAGCGCAACGATGTTGAGGAGGATGGTGTTGAGGATTCGCTCGGCGATTAGTTGTTTGACTGGTCGCTGATAGACGAATGAGTACCCGAAGTCGCCGGCGGCGATGCTCGTCGTCCAGCGCCAGAATTTGCGGTAGAACGGCAGGTCGAGACCGAATTGCGTGCGCATCCGCGCGATCGACTCAGCCGAGATTTCGGGATTCGTCGCGAGATCGTCGAGATAGCCGCCGGGAGCGAAGTCGATCAGAAGAAACGTGAGCAGCGCGACCAGAACCATGACGCCGAGCGCATGACCGAGTCGAACGAGCAGGGAAGAACCCGTCACCGTCAGTCAGCAGGAGAGGATAGTCCGCATTAGCGGGGTTCGACCTCGTCGAGTTGACGGAAGATCCGATATCGGATCCCGGGTTCCCCCGGTTCCGACAGCGGATTAGCCAAGTTTGATACGCCGTATTATCGCAAATCGACGCCCCGGCTAGGCGTTGATCCGTCGGGCGCAACTGAACGCTGTGGCGAGCCGACGTGACCCGCTTCTAATTGGCGAGGCACACTGAGCCCCGACGATGACAACGTTCCGTCCGTCGCATCAGGCAGCTGGGCGCTTGGGCAGACAGACGGATGAGGACAGGCCGAGCGATCCCACCCGCTTGACGGTCGGTGGACTTTCGCCTCTGCCGTCACTTCGATGTACCACGCTCGCGTCTCTGCCGAGTCCAGCGCCACGCGACATAGAGCAGGACGGTGAGAACGACGGCGTATCCGGCGACGAGCCGCCGGTGCAGCGCCGCGACGAAGACCGGCCATTCCTCACCAAGCACGGCGCCAATCAGCAGAAAGCTTCCGGCCCAGAGCGCGGCACCGCTGTAGGCGAACACCGAGAACGTCCAGGGGGACAGGCCTGCCGCCCCGGCGACGATGGCGGTCAGGTGGCGGACACCGGGGATGAAGTAGCCGGCCGTCAGCAGCCACTTGCCAAAGCGCGCGAACCAGCGCTCGACCCGCTCAATGATCACCGGCTGGACATGGAACCGGGTCCCGTATCGGCGGAGTAATGGGAGCCCCGCTAAGCGCCCCGCGGTGTAACTGACTGTAATGCCCGTCATGGCACCGAGGATGGCGGCGACGAGTGTGGCGAGTGGGGGCAGCCGCCCGCGGCTGACCAGGAGCCCGGCCAGGACCAACACCGTCTCGTCCGGGATCGGCACGCCGAAGACACCGAGCATCAGCAGTACGAAGAGCGCCGGCGCCCCAAACTGCACGAGCCATGTGGTGATGGTGGCTT
>Ga0066710_100005274_pt1 | contig 11729 bp, 10 predicted proteins | sample GraSoiAngelo_159_FD_79666 | JGI IMG/M metagenome (GOLD analysis project Ga0066710, IMG submission 79666) | Grasslands soil microbial communities from the Angelo Coastal Reserve, California, USA - 14_1009_16_40cm | ecosystem: Environmental > Terrestrial > Soil > Grasslands | place: USA... | reverse complement strand
CTGCCGCGGCCCTCGGCCACCTGAGCCGTTCCTGTCGTACACCCGGGGTACCTTTTCGCCCGTGACAACGACCCGGGCCGGCAAGGTGGCTTACGAGTGCGACGCGTGCGGACACCGGCCGCCGAAATGGGTCGGGCGGTGTCCGGAGTGCGGCGAGTGGGGTTCGGTGATCGACTCCACCGGCGGCGCGGGGCTGCCCGGCACGCTGCGCGCGGTCACCGCCCGGGCACCGCTGGAGCCGGCCCGGCCGATCGCCACGATCAGTGCCGAACCGGCCCGCTACCGGCCGACCGGGGTCGGCGAGCTCGACCGGGTGCTCGGCGGCGGTCTCGTCCCGGGTGCGGTCGTGCTGCTCGCCGGCGAGCCCGGGGTCGGCAAGTCCACGCTGCTGCTCGACGTGGCCCAGCAGTGGGCGGCCGGTTCGGGTACCCCGGCGCTGGTCGTGTCCGGCGAGGAGTCGGTGAGCCAGGTCCGGCTGCGCGCCGAGCGGCTCGGTGCCCTGCACGACCGGCTCTACCTCGCCGCCGAGACCGACCTGGAGGCGTTGCTCGGGCACCTCGACGCGGTCCGGCCAGGGCTGCTCGTCGTCGACTCGGTGCAGACCATCACCGCGCCCGGCACCGACGGGGTACCCGGCGGGGTGACCCAGGTCCGGGCGGTGACCGCCGCGCTCATCGCGGTCGCCAAGGAACGCGGGATCGCGACGGTGCTCGTCGGCCACGTCACCAAGGACGGCCAGGTCGCCGGTCCGCGGGTCCTGGAGCACCTGGTCGACGTCGTACTCCAGTTCGAGGGCGACCGGCATTCCGCGCTGCGACTGGTACGGGGTCTGAAGAACCGGTTCGGCGCCGCCGACGAGGTGGGCTGCTTCGAGATGCACGAGGGCGGGATCGCCGGCCTGCCCGATCCGAGCGGGCTGTTCCTCACCCGCTACGCCGAACCGACGGCGGGCACGTGCGTGACGGTGGCGATGGAGGGCCGGCGGGCCCTGGTGACCGAGGTGCAGGCGCTGATCGGCGCGCAGGTCGCGGGTTCGCCACGGCGCACGGTGTCCGGCCTGGACTCGGCGCGGCTGGCGATGGTCCTGGCGGTGCTGCAACGGCGCACCGGAGCCAAGCTGCACGACCGGGAGGTGTTCGCCGCCACGGTGGGCGGGATCCGGGTCGTCGAGCCGGCCGCCGATCTCGGCATGGCGCTCGCGGTCGCGTCGGCGACGCACAACCTGCCCCTCGCCCCCGATCTGGTGGCGATCGGCGAGGTGGGGCTGACCGGGGAGGTGCGCCGGGTCGGTGCGATACCGCGCCGGCTCGCCGAAGCGGCCCGCCTGGGCTTCCGCCGCGCCCTGGTACCGCCGGGCACCGCGACCACCGGCCCGGCCGGCGTGACCGTTCAGGAGGTGGGTGATGTGCGTGCGGCGGTACAGTCGGCGGCCCGCGCCTCCGCCGAACCGCCGCGGCGCGGCAGCTGAACCGCTGAGCGGACCGGACCGTTACGAGTTCGACCGCGATCCGTAGACTGTTCGGGTGCCGATCGACCGTGACGCCTACCGCACCGGCGGTGCCGGCCCGCCGAGGCCGGGCACCGGCCTGGCGTTCCGCCCTGGCGGTGGCGGGGTCGCCAGCTGGGCCGGCGGCACCGCCAGCACCGATCCGTTGCGCGCCACGCTGGCGCTGATGGCTCCCGGCACGGTGTTACGCGACGGACTGGAACGGATCCTGCGCGGCCGCACCGGCGCGCTGATCGTGCTCGGCCACGACCGCACCGTGGAATCGTTGTGCACCGGCGGTTTCCCGCTCGACATCGAGTTCTCCGCGACCCGGCTGCGGGAACTGTGCAAGATGGACGGTGCCATCGTGCTGTCCTCGGACGGTACCCGCATCGTCCGCGCCAACGTCCACCTGATGCCCGACCCGGCGATCCAGACCGAGGAGTCCGGCACCCGGCACCGCACCGCCGAACGGGTCGCCAAGCAGACCGGGTACCCGGTCATCTCGGTCAGCCAGTCGATGCACATCATCGGGCTGTACGTCAACGGCCAGCGGCACGTCCTCGACGACTCCGGCGCGATCCTGTCCCGGGCCAACCAGGCGCTGGCCACGCTGGAGCGGTACAAGCTGCGGCTGGACGAGGTGTCCGGAGCGCTGTCCGCGCTGGAGATCGAGGATCTGGTCACCGTGCGGGACGCGGTGGCCGTGATCCAGCGGCTGGAGATGGTACGGCGGATCGCCGACGAGATCGCCGGGTACGTCGTCGAACTGGGTACCGACGGCCGCCTGCTGGCGTTGCAGCTCGAAGAGCTCATGGCCGGGGTGGACGCCGACCGTATCCTGGTCATCCGCGACTACCTGCCCACCGGCGCCGGGCTGCGGCAGCTGGAGGACGCGCTCGAAGCCCTCGACGTGCTGTCGCCCACCGACCTCATCGATCTCGTGGCGGTCGGCAAGGCACTCGGTCACCCGGGCGCCTCCGACGCGCTCGACGTGCCCGTGTCGCCGCGCGGCTTCCGGCTGCTGGCCAAGGTACCCCGGCTGCCCGGTGCGGTCGTCGACCGGCTGGTCGACCACTTCGGCTCGTTGCAGCGGCTGCTCGGCGCCACGGTCGAGGACCTGCAGGCGGTCGACGGGGTGGGCGACGCGCGGGCCCGCGGCGTACGGGAGGGCCTGTCCCGGCTGGCCGAGGCGTCGATCCTGGAGCGCTACGTCTGACCGGGCGCTACGTCTGACCGGTCACTTGCCGGCGATGGTGAAGGTGACCGGACTGCTCACCTTGCTGTCGAGCTTCGCCACGATCTGGTAGGTGCCCGGCGGTAGCGGCCGGCCGCCGCTGCACGACTGCCCCGCGCTGCCGTCCCAGCCGATCTTGAAGCTGTCTTCGATGCCGGGGCCGAACGTGACCACGTTGTTCTGCCCCGCACCGGACTGGCACGAGTCGGACGACCACAGCGTCTGGCCGTTCTGCATGACGTGCAGCTCCTGCGGGTTGGAGCCGACGTCACGCTTGCAGCTGCGCGAGGATGCGTTCCTGATCTTCAGGTTCAGCTCGTAGGCGTAGGTGCCGCCGGTGATCCGCTGTACCGACGGCGTCAGCTGGATCTCGGCATCGGTGCACGGCTCGCCCGCGGTGTCGGCCACCGCCGGGCCGGCCGGTGCCTGCGCGGCCGGCGACGCGCTCGCGCTGGGATCGTCGCCCGGGTCGGCCGCCGTGGGAGACGCGCCGATCACCGGGTGCAGCTCCGACGGCGTCGTGGTCGGCGTCGGGCTGGGCGAGGTGGCACCGCTCGCGCGGTTGGTGGCGCCGGAACCGCTCGACCCGCCGCACGAGTACACGACCAGCAGGATGAGTAGCAGGAGCCCGCCGGCCACAAGGGCCCGGCGCCGCCAGTAGACGGCCGGAGGGTGCGGGCCAACCGTCAGGTTCATGATTCCCTCACCGTAGAGGGAAAGCGAGGCAGGATCACGGCGACGCGCCGTGGCTACAGGTACACCTTGCGGGCGAAGATGGCGTGCGGTCCGGCGACCCGGTCCAGGAACAGCAGGCCCGCGCAGTGGTCGAGCTCGTGCTGCACCGCCCGCGCCTCGAACGCGTCGGTGGTCAGGGCCACGGTCTCACCGGTACCCGGAGCCTGGCCGGTCACCGTCAGCAGCCCGGCCCGCTTCACGTCGCCGGTCAGGTCCGGTACCGACAGGCAGCCCTCGCGTGCCTTCTGCCACCGGCTCGCCGCGACCACCTCGGCGTTGCACAGCACGAAGGTGCCGTGGCAGGTGCGGGTCTTCGGGTGCCCGGACACGTCCACGGCGAACACCTGTACCCCTTCGCCGATCTGTGGCGCCGCCAGCCCGACACAGCCCGGCGCGGACCGCATCGTGGCGACCAGGTCGGCGGCGAGCGCGACGGTCCACGGGTCGGCCGGGTCGACCTTCTCGGCCGCGCGGGACAGCACGGCATCCGGCGCGCGGACCACGGCCCGGACACGACCCGCAGCACTCACAGCACGTCCGCCTCGGCGGTCCGCAGGGTCACGTCGACGCCGAGCTTCTCCGCCACCTCGTCCAGTTCCGCCATCAGCTCATCGACGTCCACAGTGGACGGTAGGTCGACCTCGGCGGAGAGCAGGTACAGGCTGCCGGACAGCCGCGTGGTCAGGTCGGTGATGTTCCCGCCCGCCCGGGCCAGCACGCCGGTCACCGCGGCCACGATACCCAGCCGGTCCGCGCCGTGCACGAGCAGCGCGTACGGGGTACCGGGGGCGACCGTGGCGGTGTCCGGCGGTACCACCCGGACCGCCACGATCAGGTTGCCGTCGGCGGTTACCGGAGCCAGCGCCTCCTCGACCTCGGCCGAGTCGACCCTCCCGAGGCAGATCAACGTCATCGCGAAGTGGCCGCGGAGCAGGGTCATGGTCGAATCGGTGAGGTTAAACCCGAGTCCGGCGAGCACCCCGGAGACGTCGGCCACAATGCCGGGCCGGTCCTGGCCGACCACGGTAATCGCGAGTTCGTACACCCTGCGCAGTTTGCCGCAGCCGGGTACGCCCGGCCAAACCGACCTGGCAGGCTGTCGTGTCGTGGGTACCGTCGCCGAGGCGCTGATCGACTGGTTCGCCGTGCATGCCCGGGACCTGCCGTGGCGGCGGCCGGACGCCGGGCCGTGGGGGGTGCTGGTCAGCGAGGTCATGTTGCAGCAGACGCCGGTGGCCCGGGTCGAGCCGATCTGGTACCAGTGGCTCGCGCGCTGGCCCCGCCCGGCCGATCTGGCGGCCGACCCGCCCGCCGAGGCGATCCGCGCCTGGGGCCGGCTCGGGTACCCCCGCCGCGCCCTGCGCCTGCACGAGTGCGCGAGGTCGATCGTGACCCGGCACGGCGGCGAGGTACCGGCCGAGCTCACCGACCTGTTGGCGCTGCCCGGCATCGGCGGGTACACCGCGCGGGCGGTGGCCGCATTCGCGTTCGGGCAGCGCCAGGCCGTCGTGGACACCAATGTGCGGCGGGTGGTGGCGCGGGCGGTCGCGGGTACCCCCGACGCCGGTCCGGCCACGACGGCGGCCGACCTGGCCGCGGTGGCCGGGCTGCTGCCTGCCGAGCCGGCCCGCGCGGCCCGCGCCAGCGCGGCGTTCATGGAGCTGGGCGCCCTGGTCTGCACCGCCCGCGCGCCGCGGTGCGCGGCTTGCCCGCTGGCCGCCCGGTGCGCGTGGCGGCGCGCCGGCCGCCCGGCGCCGGAGGGTCCGACCCGGCGGCCGCAGGCCTACGCCGGCACCGACCGCCAGGTGCGCGGGCTGCTGCTGGCCCTGCTGCGGGATGCGACCGGGCCGGTACCCGCGGCGCAGCTGGATCTCGTCTGGCCGGATGCCGGGCAGCGCGGTCGGGCATTGGCGAGCCTGGTCGCCGACGGGCTCGTCAGCGCAGTGGAAGGGCACCGTTACGCGCTGCCACATGAGAACCGGACCATGACAGGTGACCCGGCTGGCTAGGCTCGGCTCGTGGTCTTGTCCCTCCGGACCCGGGTCGCCGCGATCGGCGCGCTGCTCATCGTCGCCGTGACGACCCTGGCCGCCGCCACCCGGCCGGCACCGCCGCGCACCCACTGGACGACGGGTGCGGGCACTGGCGTGCCGTCGGCCGGGGCGCCCGACGGCGGCGACGACCTCGCCTCGCCCGACCCGTCGGGGCCGTCGACCAGGCCGTCGGCGGGGCCGGCGTCCCCGGGGAAGCTCCCGGCGTTCGGGCCGCCGCCGGTACCGCAGCCGATCACGGTACCCGCCGGCCCGCTCGCGCCGATCTACCACCGGCTACCGGTCACCCAGCCGGTGGCGTTCCTGACGATCGACGACGGCTGGTTCCAGCTCCCCGACGACCTGACGCTGATGCGCGACGCGCACATCCCGTTCACGATGTTCCTGATCGCGCCGGTGGCGGCGAAGAACCCCGGCTTCTTCAAGGAGCTCGAATCGGCCGGCGGGGTGATCGAGGACCACACGATCAGCCATCCGAGCCTGCGCGGCGCCGCGTACCCGTTCCAGCACCACGAGATCTGCGACGGCCGCACCTCGCTCGAACACACCTTCGGCACCACGCTGCACCTGTTCCGGCCACCGTTCGGCAACTACGACCAGACCACGCTGCGGGTGGTGCACGACTGCGGCCTGCAGGCGGCCTTCTACTGGTCGGAGACGGTGAACAACGGCGTCGTGGCGTACCAGACCGCCGACCACAGGATCGAACCCGGCGACATCATCCTGATGCACTTCCGCACGACGTTCGTCCGCGACGTGACCGCCGCGCTGATCGCGATCCACAACGCCGGCCTGACCCCGGCGCTGCTGGAGAACTACATCGCCTGAGCCGGCCCGCCGCTCCGCGCAGCGAACGGCCCCGACCTTCCCATCGGTCGGGGCCGTCTGATGTGCGTCAGCTTGCCGCTGGGTCCTCGGTGCCGGTCAGGTTGGCCGGTACCGTCTCCGGTACGCTGGCCGGCTTGTCAGCACCGTGGAAGAGCAGCTTGGACTGCTCGACGTTGGTCGGGTCGCCCTCGCAGTCGACCACGATGATCTGACCCGGCTTGATCTCGTTGAACAGGATCCGCTCGGACAACGAGTCTTCGATCTCCCGCTGGATCGTGCGGCGCAGCGGCCGGGCGCCCATGACCGGGTCCCAACCCTTCTTCGCCAGCCACAGCTTCGCGTTGTCGGTCAGCTCCAGCGCCATGTCCTTGTTGCGCAGCTGGTTCTCGATCCGGGAGATCATGATGTCGACGATCTGCAGGATCTCGTCTTCGCCGAGCTGGTGGAAGACGATCGTGTCGTCGATCCGGTTCAGGAACTCGGGCCGGAAGTGCTGCTTGAGCTCGTCGTTGACCTTCTGCTTCATCCGCTCGTAGTTGCTCTCCTGGTCCTCCGAGGCCTGGAAGCCCAGCGACACCGCCTTGGCCACGTCGCGGGTACCCAGGTTGGTGGTCAGGATGATCACCGTGTTCTTGAAGTCGACGATGCGGCCCTGGCCGTCGGTCAGCCGACCGTCTTCCAGGATCTGCAGCAGCGTGTTGAACACGTCGGGGTGGGCCTTCTCGATCTCGTCGAACAGGACCACCGAGAACGGCCGCCGGCGTACCTTCTCGGTCAGCTGCCCACCCTCGTCGTACCCGACGTATCCGGGCGGGGCACCGACCAGCCGGGACACCGTGTACCGGTCGTGGAACTCGGACATGTCCAGCTGGATGAGCGCGTCCTCGCTGCCGAACAGGAACTCCGCCAGCGCCTTGGACAGCTCGGTCTTACCGACGCCGGACGGGCCGGCGAAGATGAACGAGCCGGACGGCCGCTTCGGGTCCTTCAGGCCGGCCCGGGTACGCCGGATCGCCTTGGACACCGCCTTGACCGCGTCTTCCTGGCCGACGACCCGCTTGTGCAGCTCGTCTTCCATCCGCAGCAGCCGGGAGGTCTCCTCCTCGGTCAGCTTGTAGACCGGGATGCCGGTCCAGTTCGCCAGCACCTCGGCGATCTGCTCGTCGTCCACCTCGCTCACCACGTCGAGGTCGCCGGCCTTCCACTCCTTCTCCCGCTGCGACTTCTGCGCCAGCAACTGCTTCTCCCGGTCGCGCAGCTGCGCGGCCCGCTCGAAGTCCTGGGCGTCGATCGCGGACTCCTTGTCGCGGCGTACCTGGGCGATCCGCTCGTCGAAGTCGCGCAGGTCCGGCGGCGCGGTCATCCGGCGGATCCGCATCCGGGCACCGGCCTCGTCGATCAGGTCGATCGCCTTGTCCGGCAGGAACCGGTCGGAGATGTACCGGTCGGCCAGCGTCGCGGCGGCCACCAGCGCGGCATCGGTGATCGACACCCGGTGGTGCGCCTCGTACCGGTCCCGCAGCCCCTTGAGGATCTCGATGGTGTGCGCCAGCGACGGCTCACCCACCTGGATCGGCTGGAACCGCCGCTCCAGCGCGGCGTCCTTCTCCAGGTGCTTGCGGTACTCGTCGAGGGTGGTCGCGCCGATCGTCTGCAGCTCCCCACGGGCCAGCATCGGCTTGAGGATGCTCGCCGCGTCGATCGCGCCTTCGGCGGCACCGGCGCCGACGAGCGTGTGGATCTCGTCGATGAACAGGATGATGTCGCCGCGGGTGCGGATCTCCTTGAGCACCTTCTTCAGGCGCTCCTCGAAGTCACCGCGGTAGCGCGAACCGGCGACCAGCGCGCCCAGGTCGAGCGTGTAGAGCTGCTTGTCCTTGAGCGTCTCGGGTACCTCGCCCTTGACGATGCACTGGGCCAGGCCCTCCACGACGGCGGTCTTGCCGACGCCGGGCTCGCCGATCAGCACCGGGTTGTTCTTGGTGCGCCGGGAGAGCACCTGCATCACCCGCTCGATCTCCTTCTCCCGCCCGATCACCGGGTCGGTCTTGCCCTCCCGGGCGAGCTGGGTGAGGTTGCGCCCGAACTGGTCGAGCACGAGCGACGTCGACGGGGCGGCCTCGCCCTGCGCGCCGGTGCCCGACGCGGCCGGCTCCTTGCCCTGGTAGCCCGACAGGAGCTGGATTACCTGCTGGCGGACCCGGTTGAGGTCGGCGCCGAGCTTGACCAGCACCTGCGCGGCGACACCCTCGCCCTCGCGGATGAGACCGAGCAGGATGTGCTCGGTGCCGATGTAGTTGTGGCCGAGCTGGAGCGCTTCCCGCAGGCTGAGCTCCAGCACCTTCTTGGCCCGAGGGGTGAAGGGGATGTGTCCGCTGGGGGCCTGCTGGCCCTGGCCGATGATCTCCTCCACCTGCTGGCGGACGCCTTCCAGGGAGATCCCCAGGCTCTCCAGAGCCTTGGCGGCCACGCCCTCACCCTCGTGAATGAGGCCGAGCAGGATGTGCTCGGTGCCGATGTAGTTGTGGTTGAGCATCCGGGCCTCTTCCTGGGCCAGGACGACAACCCGCCGTGCTCGGTCGGTGAACCGCTCGAACATCCCTCGTAGCTCCTCACGTGCGCCGCGGTGCGTTGAAGCCCCCACAGCACCGGTGTTGTCCGTGCCATAACTGTATCGCCGAGCACCGACACAGCAGCCCGGTCCGGCCGTCCGGCGTCCGATCGGGTTCCGGATCGGCACCGGTGGAACGACCCCGGCACCGGCCGCTTGCTCGGCATTTGAGCCAACCAGACACCCGCAACCCGTGTTCCGCACGCGGGAGAACTACGCGCAGAGCGAAATCACCAGCCGGCCCCCCACCGGGGGATGGACGCGACGGAGGGCGCCGCCGACCACGGTCGGGGGCGCCCTCCGGTCCGGTCCCGCCTCAGCGTCCGGCGTCGGCGTTGTACTCGTCCACGATCTCCTGCGGAATCCGGCCGCGGTCGGAGATCGCCTTGCCCTTGCGCTTCGCCCAGGACCGGATCGCCTTGTTCTGCTCCCGGTCGGCCGCCGCACTTCCGCGAGCGCGCGCAGCGGCGCGACCACCGACGACCACCCCGCCCCGGCCGACCCGCCGGCTGTGCGAGATGAATTCGGCGAAAGCGTTGCGCAGCTTCGTCGCGTTCTTGTCTGAGAGGTCAATCTCGTACTGGACGCCGTCGAGCGCGTACTTCACCGTCTCGTCGGCCTTGCCGCCATCGAGGTCGTCCTCCAGGACGACAATTTCCCGTCTCGCCACCTTACTGATTCCCTTCACACAATCGGCAAGATGCCGATATGAGAAACGATAACCCCGCCGACCGGCGTACCGTCAATAGATCCGCAAGTTTGGCTCGACGAATTTCTCGGCGCCGCTACTTTCGGCTACTCAGAGGGTACGTGGGGCACGGACTGGTCATGGTCGCCACCAGCGGGTACGCGGATAGGACGGCCCGATTGCCACACTTTTCGGCGGCACCGGGCGCGCGGTATTCGACACGCCTCTCCGCGCAGGCCGTGCCGACTCCAAGCGCGCGGCGCAACTGCGCGGCGCGCAACCAGGCGGTACCCGGCCACGGCACGACGTGCGCGCCGAACGATCTCGGGACCGGACCAAGTCCGCTGTTCGGGATACAGATCCATGCTCGATACATTGCTGTGCGTGACGAATGGCCGCCGCGGCGCACCGGCCGCGCGGTGTGGCGGCCCGGCCGGAGAATTACCGGTGCGGCCCGGCCGCCGCCGGAAAGACCAGTGCAATGGCCAATCCCGGCCGGCTAACCTGAGCAAATGTCGCAAGGACTCTCCTTCGGCCCGGCCGCCGAACTGTACGACCGGATCCGTCCGACGTATCCGCCGGCAGCGCTCGAATGGGCGCTCGGTACCGCTCCGTCGCGGGTACTCGATCTCGGCGCCGGTACCGGGATCCTCACCCGGGTCGTCCGAAGACTCGGTCACGATGTGGTACCGGTCGAGCCCGATGCCGCCATGCGCGACCGGTTGGCGCGAGCCACTGCGGGAATCACCGCGCTGGCCGGGCGCGCCGAGGAGATCCCGGTACCGGACGGGTCCGTCGATGCCGTGGTCGCCGGCCAGGCCTACCACTGGTTCGATCAGGAATCCGCGCACCGGGAGATCGCGCGGGTACTGAAGCGCGGCGGCGTATTCGCGCCGATCTGGAACATCCGCGACGAGACCGTACCGTGGATCGCCGAACTGTCCCGGATCGCCGACGGCGCCGAGCGGGCCGGTGGCGGCGTGCACGAGGGCTGGATCGAGGACGAGTTCGGGCCGGAGTTCGGCCCGGTCGAGCGCGCACTGTTCGCGCACGAGGTACTGCTGAACGCCGACCTGCTCGTCCAGCTCATCGCGAGCCGCTCCTACTACATCACCGCACCGCCGGAGCGCCAGGCGAAGATCGAATCCGAGGTACGGCAACTGGCGGCCGGCCTGCCGGAGACCTTTCCGCTGCCCTACGTGACCGTCACCTACCGGTCGAGACGCGTCTGACTACGAGTTGCGCTCGAAGATCAGGCGCAGGCCGATCAGCGTCAGCATCGGCTCGTGATGGGTGATCGTCGCGCAGTCGTCGAGCACCACGGTGGCCAGCCCGCCGGTCGCCACCACCGCGGCGACCTCGCCACCGAGTTCCGCGGTGATCCGCCGGACCAGCCCGTCGACCTGGCCGGCGAAGCCGTAGATCACGCCGGACTGCAGGCACTCGACGGTGTTCTTGCCGATCACCCGGGGTGGCCGGACCAGCTCCACCTTGCGCAACTGGGCCGCGCGGGCGGCCAGCGCGTCGACGGAGATCTCGATGCCGGGGGCGAGCGGGCCGCCGAGGTACTCGCCGCGGGCGGAGACCACGTCGAAGTTCGTCGAGGTACCGAAGTCCACGACGATCGACGGGCCGCCGTACAGGGTGTACGCGGCGAGCGTGTTCGCGACCCGGTCGGAGCCGACCTCCTTCGGGTTGTCGATCGCGAGCTGCACCCCGGTGCGGATGCCCGGCTCCAGGATCACCGCCGGGAGGCCGCCGTAGTACCGGGTGAGCATGGTGCGCAGGTTGCGCAGCGCCATGGGTACCGTCGAACAGGCCGCCACCCCGGTGATCTGCACATTGTCGGCGGCCAGCAGCCCCCGGAACATCAACCCCAGCTCGTCGGCGGTGGACCGGGCCTCGGTCTTGACCCGCCACGAGTGCACCAGCTTCTCGCCCTCGAAGGTGGCCAGCACGGTGTTGGTGTTCCCGATGTCGATACAGAGCAGCACGGCGTGAATGCTACTGACGCGGCCGCAGGTCCAGCGCGATGTCCAGGATCGGCGAGGAGTGGGTCAGCGCGCCGACCGACAGGTAGTTCACGCCGGTCG
>Ga0066710_100005272_pt1 | contig 11731 bp, 10 predicted proteins | sample GraSoiAngelo_159_FD_79666 | JGI IMG/M metagenome (GOLD analysis project Ga0066710, IMG submission 79666) | Grasslands soil microbial communities from the Angelo Coastal Reserve, California, USA - 14_1009_16_40cm | ecosystem: Environmental > Terrestrial > Soil > Grasslands | place: USA... | reverse complement strand
CTTCTTCCCCTGCCACACCCAGGAACGCAAGCAGCGTGCGCCCCACGCGCGACTCGAACTGGTCGGCGAGAGACGGCACGGCGCCGATGGGCGTGTCGAGCAGCACTTTCTCCACGCGCAGCAGCGGGAAGAAGACCGTCGAGGGTGCCGCGGAGTCCCCCTCCTCGGCCGCCTGGCGCACCCAGGCGTCGAAGGAGTCGAGGTCGACGCCCTGGATCACGATCCCCACGCCGTCGAGCGAGCGCACCACGCCCCAGAATCTCTCGCGCGGGTTTTGCAGATAGGCGATGACGACCGCCGGAGGCCGCAGGAAGGGGACGATCACGCCAGGTCCGCCCCGGCGAGCATGACGCGCACGCCGGCCGGATCGGGCGCCAGGCGGCCCTCGGTGGCCGCGATCACCGCCTCGGCCGTGGTCCCGGGGGCGACTTCCCGCAGCACGAGCCCGGCCCCGCTGACGTCGATCACCGCCCGGTCCGTGATGATCCGGTCGACCACCCCCGCCCCGGTCAGCGGCAGCCGGCAGCGACGCAGGATCTTCGGCTCCCCCTCCTTGGTCGTGTGGGTCATCATGACGATCACCCGCCGCGCTCCCGCCACCAGGTCCATGGCCCCGCCCATTCCCTTCACCATCTTGCCGGGGATCATCCAGTTGGCCAGGTTCCCCTGCTCGTCGACCTCCATGCCGCCGAGGACCGTCAGGTCGATGTGACCGCCGCGGATCATGGCGAAGGAGTCGGCGCTGCTGAAATAGGAGCAGCCCGGCGTCTCGCTGACCGTCTGCTTGCCCGCGTTGATCAGGTCGGGGTCCTCCTCGCCGGGAAGCGGAAAGGGACCGACCCCGAGCATGCCGTTCTCCGACTGGAAGACGACCCGCACCCCGGCCGGCACGTGGTTCGCCACCTGCGTCGGCATGCCGATGCCGAGGTTGACGTAGAAGCCGTCCCGCAGCTCAGCCGCGGTCCGCAGGACGATGAGTTCTCTGCTCGATTCGCTTTTCATAGTCCTTCCCCTGCAGGATGCGGGTCACGAAGACGCCGGGCGTGTGCACCAGGTCGGGATCGAGAGCGCCCGGCTCGACCAGCTCCTCCACTTCGGCGATGGTGACCCGCCCCGCGGTCGCCATCACCGGGTTGAAGTTGCGCGCCGTCCTGCGGTAGACCAGGTTCCCCAGCCGATCGCCGCGCTGGGCCTTCACGAAGGCGAAATCGGCGCCGAGCGCCGGCTCGAGGACGTAGCGTCGCGAGCCGAAGGCGCGCACCTCCTTGGCCTCCGCGATGACCGTTCCCACGCCGGTCGGAGTGAAGAACGCCGCGATGCCGGCCCCCGCGGCGCGGATGCGCTCCGCGAACGTGCCCTGGGGGTTCAGCTCCACTTCCAGCTCGCCCGACAGGACCTGCCGCTCGAACAGATCGTTCTCCCCCACGTAGGTGGCGATCATCTTGCGCACCTGGCGCGTGCGCAGCAGCAGCCCGATGCCGAAGTCCGAGGTCCCGGCGTTGTTGCTGATCACCGTCAGGCCCTTCGTCCCCCTGCGGACCAGGGCCTTGATCAGGTTCTCCGGGATGCCGCACAGACCGAAGCCTCCCATCATGATGGTGGCGCCATCCGCGATGTCGCCGATCGCTTCGTCCGCGTCCCGCACGACCTTGTTCATTCCGCCTCCTTGCGGCGGCTGGCGCGCAGCTCGATCAGGACCCCGCCGGTCCCTTTCGGATGGAGGAAGGCGATGCGGGACCCCTCCGCCCCCGGGCGGCCGGGGGCGCCGGCGGCCTGCAGCCCCGCCTCCTTCAGGCGCTCGAGGGTGCCCTGCAGGTCGTCGACCTCGAAGCAGACATGGTGAATCCCCTCGCCGCGCTTCGCCAGGAACCGCGCCACGGGCGAGTCGTCGGTGAGCGGCTCGACCAGCTCGATGCGCGTCCGCCCGGCCGGCAGGAGGGCCAGCCGCACGCCCTCCCCGGCGACCTCCTCGATCTGCTGGAGATCGAGCCCGAGCAGGTCGCGATAGAGGCCAAGGCGATCGTCGATGCGGCGCACCGCCACCCCCAGGTGGTCGAGGACCGTTCCGGATCCCGTCCTTGGCGTCGCGCCCTCCTCGATGCGTGCCAGCACGTCGCGCGCTGCGGTGTAGGGATCGATCCGGCGGGAGGCGAGCCGCTCCTCGACCGCCGCCAGGGCGCCTCGGCCGAGATCGTCCGAGACCAGGCGCGCCATCACGGTTTCGCGCAGGATCTCGCGGAGGCGGACCGCGAGCCCCGCGCGCCGCCGCGCCTCGCGGCGCCCCCCTTCCGCGAGGAAGCGGAGATGGCCCTCCACCGCTTCCGCCAGCGCGTCGATCCCCGCGCCGTCGCTGGCGATCGTCCTGACGATCGGCGGCCGCCAGGGACGCGGCTCGCCCAAGGACAGCATGGCCTCGAGGTCGGCGGCCAGCCGGTCGGCACCGGGATGGTCGGCCTTGTTGATCACGAAGACGTCGGCGATCTCCAGGATCCCCGCCTTGATCGCCTGGATGTCGTCCCCCTGGCCCGGGCTCAGGACGACCAGCACCGTGTCGGCGACGCGCACGATGTCGATCTCGTCCTGGCCGACTCCGACGGTCTCCACCAGGATCGGATCGCGCCCGGAAGCGTCCATCAGGTCGATCGCGTCGCGCGTGGCGCGGCTGAGGCCGCCGAAACGGCCGCGCGTGGCCATCGAGCGGATGAAGACCGAGGCATCGAGCGTGTGCTCCTGCATGCGAACGCGGTCCCCGAGGACGGCGCCGCCGCTGAAGGCGCTGCTCGGATCGACCGCGACGACGCCGACGGAGCGCCCCCGCTTGCGGTTTTGGGCGATGAGGCGGTTGGCCAGGGTGCTCTTGCCCACGCCGGGCGGGCCGGTGATCCCCAGGATCGAGGCCCGGCCGGTGCGCGGGAAGATCGCGGAGACGATGTCCTGGCCCTCGCGCGTCCCCTCCTCCACGAGGGAGATGGCGCGCGCCAGGGCGAGCGGATCGCCGGAGGCGAGGGCGGCCGCCAGGCCGTCTTTCACGGCGCCTGCTCGCGCGCCAGGCCGAGGATGTGGCGGGCGATCACCAGCCGCTGGATCTCGGAGGTCCCCTCGCCGATGGTGGTGATCTTCGCGTCGCGGTAGGCGCGCTCGACCGGATACTCCTTGACGTAGCCGTAGCCGCCGTGGACCTGCACCGCGCGGTTGGCGACGCGCACCGCCGTCTCCGAGGCATACAGCTTCGCCATCGAGGAGGCCAGAGTCACCTCCTGCTTCGCGTCCTTGAGGAAGGCCGCCTTGCGCACCAGGAGACGCGCCGCCTCGATTTCCACCGCGGAATCGGCGAGCATCCACTGGATCGCCTGAAAGTTGGCGATCGGCTCGCCGAACTGCTGGCGCGTCCGGGCATAGGCCAGGGCATGATCCAGGGCGCCCTGGGCGATCCCGACCGCGAGCGCGGCGATGCCGATCCGGCCGCCGTCGAGGACGCGCAGCGCGTCGATGAACCCCTCCCCCTCGCGGCCGAGGAGCTGCGAGCCTCCGACCCGGCAGTTCTCCATCACCAGCTCGGCGGTGTCCGAGGCGCGGCAGCCCATCTTGTTCTCCTTCTTGCCCGGGCGGAACCCCTTGGCCCCCTTTTCCAGGATGAAGGCGGAGATGCCGTGCTTGCCCTTCTCCTTGTCGCTGACCGCGAAGACGACGGCGACATCGCACACGGAGCCGTGCGTGGCGAACGTCTTGCTGCCGTTCAGCACCCAGCCGTCTCCGTCGCGCCGCGCAGTCGAGCGCGTGCCGGAGGCGTCGCTCCCCGCGGTCGGCTCGGTCAGGCTCCAGGCGCCGATCTTCTCCCCCTTCGCCAGCGGCACGAGGTAGCGCCGCTTCTGCTCCTCGCTGCCGGCGATGTAGATGTGGTTCGAGCAGAGAGAGTTGTGCGCCGCCACCGAAAGCCCGATGGCGCCGTCGACCCGCGCCAGCTCCTCGATGATCAGCACGTACTCGTTGTACGTGAGGCCGGCGCCGCCGTACTCGGGTGGAAACAGGACTCCGAGCATCCCCATGTCGCCCAGCCTGCGCATGATGTCGCGCGGGAAGCGCTGCGTCTCGTCGAGCTCGAGCGAGTGGGGGGCGATCTCCTTCTCGGCGAACTCGCGCACGGTGCGGCGCGTCAGCTCCTGCTCTTCGCTCAGCTGGAAGTCCACGGCGCTCTCCCTGCGGGGTTGGCGGCGTCCGGAGTGTGATTCTAGTGCGCCGGGTAGGGTGGATCAAGAGAGCCGCCCGGGCGAGCGTCCTCGCCCCATGGACACCATTCGTTCCCTCCCCCCCGGCGGCTCGCTCGATTCGTGCAGCCCTTCAACCTAACGACATTTCAACAACATAAAATATTAACAAATAACGACTTATTAAAATATTATCGAGATGATGAAGAATACTTGACAATGATTGACTCAATATACTAAATTCATCGCTGGAATGCATGAGAAACGGGATGGCCCAAACGGGCGGCCCGCATCCTATAAGGAGGTAGACAAGCGATGACGACCATGGGAACTTTGACGAGGTGGGAACCGATCCGCGACCTTCTCGCGCTCGAGGGCCAGATGGCCCGGCTCTTCGGGGACGGCTTCAACCGTCTCCCGGCGGGCGAGAACTTCGGGGCCTGGGCGCCCCTCGTGGACATCTACGAGGAAGGTGACAAGATCGTCTTGCGAGCCGAGATCCCCGGCGCGAGCAAGGACGACATCGACGTGAAGGTGGAGAACGGCACGCTCACGATCCGCGGCGAGAAGAAGCAGGAGAAGCAGGTCGACTCGGAGACCGCCCACCGCATCGAGCGTTTCTACGGCAGCTTCTCGCGCAGCTTCGTGCTGCCCACCAGCATCGATGCCGGCAAGATCACGGCGACCTACAAGGACGGGGTCCTCGAGGTCGTGGTGCCGAAGGCCGATGCGGCGAAGCCGAAGAAGGTGCAGATCCTCGGCGGTTGAGAAGCGAAGGTCACGGGCGCGCGAGCCGCGCCACGAGGGGCACCGGGCCTCAGGGTCCGGTGCCCTTTTCTCGTCCCGCCCTCCGCACCCCGGCCACGATCCGCCCCAGGCTGTCGCAGGCCGAGACGACCTGGCGCCGATCGACGTCGTAGTGCGTCACGGCCCGCACCCGGGCGTCGTCGAGCGCCAGGGCGAGCACCCCCTCCTCCTTCCACCGGCCGGCCAGGTCGTGGGCCGTGAAGCCGTCGACTTCCACGGTGAAGATCACGATGTTGGTCTGGACGCCGCGCGGGTCGATGCGCAGTCCCTCGATCCCGGCGACCCGCTCCGCCAGGAGCCTGGCGTTGGCGTGGTCCTCCGCCAGCCGCTCCACGTTGTCGCGCAGAGCCACCAGTCCCGCGGCGGCCAGGACGCCCGCCTGCCGCATCCCTCCCCCGAGCCGCTTCCGCACTCGCAACGCGTCCTGGATGAAGTCGCCCGGGCCGGCCACGACGGAGCCGACCGGCGCTCCGAGCCCCTTCGAGAGACAGGTCATCACCGAGCCGAACGGGCGCGCGAGAGAGGCGGCTTCGACCGCAAGCGCCACGCTGGCGTTGAAGATCCGGGCCCCGTCCAGATGGATCGGGATTCCCCGCTCGCGAGCCAGGCGGCCGATCGCCTCGGCCTGGTCCTGCGGGAAGATGGTGCCGCCGGCCATGTTGTGGGTGTTTTCGAGCGTGATCAGCCCGGTCTGCGTCAGGTAGTACACCTGAGGCCGGATCGCGGCCCGCACCGTCCCCTCGTCAAGGGCGCCTTCCGGGCCACGGAGCGGCCGCGGCAGCACCCCCGAGAAGGCGGCCATCGTGCCCATCTCGTAATTGAAGATGTGGCTCCGCTCCTCGAGGATGACCTCCTGTCCCGGCCGGGTCCAGACGTTCACCGCCACCTGGTTCCCCATCGTGCCGCTGGGCACGAAGAGGGCGGCCTCCTTGCCCAGCATCCGGGCGGCGAGCTCCTCCAGGCGCCGCACCGTCGGGTCCTCGCGAAAGACGTCGTCCCCGACCTCCGCTTCCGCCATCGCCCGCCGCATCGCCGGCGTGGGCCGCGTGACCGTGTCGGAGCGCAGATCGATCGGGGTGCGGGTCGCTTCGCCGGGACCCTTCTGCGTCGCCATCGGCGACTATCCTAGGAGCCTGTCCGGGAAATGGCAACGGCCATTGCGATTTCCCGGACAGGCTCCTGGCACCAGCCACCCGGGCGCGATCGGACGGAGGTCGCGGGCGGGCTATAATCGGCGGGCATGGATCCCTCCGAGGCGGCCCCGTCACCCCGCGCGTCGCGCCGGCCCCTCCGGACCGCGGCCTGCGTCGCGGCCCTGCTGCTCGCGGGCCTGGCGATCGCGCTGTACTTGGCGCGCCCGGATCGCCGCCCCAGCGTCCTGCTGATCACCATCGACACCCTGCGCGCCGACCATCTGGGGTGCTATGGCTACGCGCGCCCGACCTCCCCCCACATCGACCGCCTGGCCTCGGAGGGGGCCCTCTTCGAGCGGGTGATCACCTCCCTCCCGCGCACGACGCAGTCGATCGCCTCGATCTTGACCGGGCGCTTCCCCAAGGGACATGGTGCCCGCGGCCTGTTCTCGACTCTCTCGCGGGCCAATGTGACCCTGGCCGAGATCCTGCAGCGGGAGGGGTACGCCACCGGCGCGTTTTTGTCGAACCTGTTCCTGGCGCCCGGCAAGGGGTTCGAGCAGGGGTTCGAGGTCTACAGCAACGCGCCGCGGCGCTATGACGGCGACTCGGCGCCCGAGGTGACCGAGGGCGCGCTCGCCTGGCTGCGGGCCCTCCCCAAGGAGAAGCCGTTCTTCCTGTGGGTGCACTACCTCGACCCGCACTGGACCTACGCCCCCTCGCCGCCCTTCGATGCCGCCTTCGATCCCTCGTTCCGGGGACCGTTCTCCCTGTATCAGGACCTCGACGCCGGCCGCTTCACGAAGGGACAGGTGATCTTCGCCAACCCCCTCGACGCCCGCCAGACGGAACACGTAGTGGCGCTCTACGACGGAGAGATCGCCCAGGTCGACGCCGCCCTCGCTCCTCTCCTGGCGCAGGTGTCGCGCGCCGAGGCGCGACCGGTCCTGGTGGTCCTGACCTCCGATCATGGCGAGAGCCTCGGGGAGCACGGCTATCACTTCGCCCATGGCGAATACCTGTATGAGGGGACCTTGCACATACCGCTGATCATGAGCCTCCCCGGGACCATCGCGCCGGGACTGCGCAGCTCGATCCTGGCGCAAAATGTCGATGTCGCGCCGTCCATCCTTAGCCTTCTCGGGATCGGCGGCCTGCAGGCGGTGGACGGCAGGCCTCTCCTGGTGCCGCGCGCCGCGCGGGCCGGCGATCCGCCGGGATGGCGGGTGGCCCCGGCGACGGGGAGGCAGGTCGTCTTCGCGGAGAGCGACTTCCAGCTGATTCACCCCGAGAACCGGCGCTACTACATCCCGGGCCCGGCGGGGCGCTGGTCCTCGGCCTCCGATGGACGGTACAAGGTGATCCACATCCCGAGACCGCAGGGGGCCCTGCTCGAGATCTACGACCTCCAGGACGATGCCGGCGAAAGGCGCAACCTGGAAGGCGCGGGGGCTGATCCCGAAGTCCGCTCGCGCCTGCTGCGCGCGCTGAGCCGCTACCAGGACTACGATGCGGGAACGCCGGCGCCCGGCCCCTCCGATCTGGGGCCCGAGGAACGTCAGAGGCTGAAGTCGCTGGGTTACGTCAACTGAGCAGCCGCTCGAACACCTCGTTCGAAACCAGCCGCCCACGCCGCGTCAGGCGCAGGCGCGGGCCCGAAAGGACCAGCAGGCCGGCCTCCAGGAGGCCGGCCACGGCCGGGTCGGACGGCCCCGGCAGCCCCTCACCGTAGCGGCCGCGCAGCGTCCCGAGGTCGACCCCTTCCGCCAGGCGCAGCCCCGCGAACAGCGCCTCCGCCGCCCGGCCGGCGGCCGGTTGCGAGTCCTCCTGGCGCGCCGCGCGCCCGGCGCTCTCGAGGTAGGCCCGCAGATCGGCCGCGTTCGACCAGCGCCGGCCCGCGGCGTAGGAATGCGCCGACGGCCCGAACCCGAGGTATTCCTCATCGGTCCAGTATTTCATGTTGTGACGGCTGCGGTGGCCGGTCCGGGCGAAGTTGGAGATCTCGTAATGCTCGAAGCCGAGCGACTCCAGCAGGTCCGCCGCCTCCTCATAGAGGCCGGCCGCCGCGTCATCCCCCATCGGGGCCACCCTGCCGAGCGCGACTTCCCTGCCGAGGCGGGTGCGCGGATGAATCTCCAGCAGGTAGAGCGACACGTGCTCGATGCCGCGCCTTCCTTCCCCCGGCGTTCCCGCCAGCCGCTCGATCCCCGCGAGCGCTTCGCGGCTCTCCTGGCCGGGGAGCCCGAGGATCAGGTCGACGCCGATGCTGCGGATCCCGGACGTCAGGGCGGCCTCGACGGCGCGCAGCGCCTGGGCCGCGCCGTGGGGTCGTCGCAGCAGGCCGAGGACCCGGTCGTCGAGCGCCTGCACGCCGAGGGTCAGCCGGTTCACCCCCAGGTCGCGCAGGGCCCCCAGCCGATCGGGGCGGACGTCCTCGGGGTTGGCCTCCAGGGCGATCTCGCCGTCGCGCGCCAGACGGAAGGTGCCGGACAGGGCCGCGAGGATCCGGCCGACCAGCGGCGGCGCCAGCAGGGACGGCGTGCCCCCCCCGAAGTGAACGCTGTCGGCCGCCCGGCCGCCCCACGCCTCGCCGGCGGCGTCGATCTCCCGGCAGAGGGCGGCGACGTAGCCCTCGAGATCGCGTCCCGCCGCCGGCACGAGGTAGAAGTCGCAGTAGCTGCAGCGCACGCTGCAGTAAGGGACGTGAACGTACAGCCCGAGCGGCGCGGCGGCGCTCATACCCCCTCCACCGCCGACGCCGGGACCCAACCGCTGAGGGCGTTCGGCAGGCTCACCTGGTACCACCCCTCGAGGCGGTTGCGCACTTCGACGCGCGTGCCCTCATGAACGGTGAACAGCACGGTGTTGTCGGCCGCGGGCCCGCTGCGCACGTCGACCCGGTCCTGCATGACGATCGCCTCCGTGGCGTTCGTGTCGCGGATCCTGTAGGCGAGGGCGCCCCCCGCGGCGGCGGCGCACAGCCCCACGGCCAGGGCGGCGTAGATCAGGATGCGCTGCCGCATGGCCTGGCGGGACAGGAGGCAGGCTCCCACCAGGCCCCCGACCGCCAGGTAGAGCGCCAGGAACAGGGCGCTCAGGGTATCCGTCGGGACGACGTCGAGCACCTCCTGCAGCGCCTTCACCGGGTACGGCGCCTCCGGCTCCGCCACGCGGTCCCGGATCCGCCCGCGCGCGAACTCGAGGTTCTCGCGCGCCTCGCGGTCCCCCGGCGCGAGCCGCACCGCGCGCTCGTACTGCAGGATGGCCGGACCCAGCCGTCCCATCTTGTAGTAGGCGTTTCCGAGGTTGTAGAGGACCCGGGGATCCAGGACGCCATACCCGACGATGGTCTCGTAGGCGGCGGCCGCCTCGTCGAAGCGCCCCTTCTCGTAGGCGCTGTTGCCGGCTCCGAACAGCTCGGCGGGCGTCGAGGCGAGAGCGGGCGCTCCAGCGACGCCCGCCAGGACGAGGACCAGGGCCGGCAGGCGTCCCCACAGGCCCTGCCGGGCGCCGGAGCGCGCGGCCCGGCCGGCGGTCATGCGGAGATCGATCGCTCGAGAGCCACGAGGACCTCCTCGGCGGCCTCGAGCGTGCGCTGCATCTCGGCCTGGTTGGATGAGGCGGGGGCGAAGCGCGCGTAGTCGCACGCCTCCAGGCAGCGGTGGAACTCCGATCGCAGGGTCTCCGCCACCCCCCGCGAAGCCAGCAGCTCCTCGATCCGATCGTGGGTGAGGCCGGCCGCCGCGGTGTCGAACTTGTCCGCCGCGTACTGGCTCAGGGCTCCGGCGACCGCGGCGTAGAAGGCACGCGAACTGGCCGGTGCCATGCGCCGGCGCGCCTCCTTGAGCCTCTTGCGCGCCTGCGAGCGGGCCCGGCGCTCGCGCCGCTGGCGCGCGTTGGCCTGCAGGGCTTCGCGCCGGCGCGTCAGGGCGAAGATCCCGGCGTCGGCCACGATCGGCAGCAGCAACAGGACGGCGAACAGCGGCGCGCGGTAGAACGGCCGCGAGCGGTCCGCGAGGCCGTCCGGCGCCAGCTTGATGTAGTGGATGTCGCGCCCCAGCGCCCGCACGTCGCTCTGCGACACGACCGGCAGCGTGGCGCCGCCCTGGTCGGACCCACGCGCCACCTGGATGGCGATCGGGGCGCTGGAGACGCTGCGGTACTCCCCGTCGCGCGGGTCGAAGAACGAGAAGGTCACCGGCGGGATCTGCTGCGTCCCCGGCGCGAGAGGGATCAGCACGTAATCCCACACCTTCTCCCCCCGCAGCCGCTCCCCCTGCAGGCTGCTGGAGGCGCTGGTCCTGGGAGGGTACTGCTTGAAGTCGCCCAGCTCGGGGAGCGGCGAGACGCTCACGGCGTTCATGTTCCCTTCCCCGGCGATCCTGACCTTCACCCCGATGGCGTCGTTCACCTGCGACTCCTTGCGGTCGGCCGAAACCTGAAGCGTGAAGGAGCCGACCGCGCCGCTGAATCCGGGGGGGCGCGAGGCGGCGGGCAGCGGCACCACGTTGATGGTGACCGGCTCCGTCCTGCGCTGCAGCGTCTCGGTCGGCGTGAAGAAGAACGACTCGATCGGGTCCTGCCCGCGGCGGCGCACCTGGATCTGGTACGCCACGCCCGGGATGGTCAGGCTCCCTGCGGAAGTGGGGAAGAGCGCCTTCTTCATCAGGGTGTATTCGGTGTACGGCTGGGCCCCGAGCTCCACCCGCTTCATCTCGAGATTCTCGGGGACCTTGATGTCCTCCGCCCAGAAGCCGGGAAAGTTGGGGTTGTCCTTGAGCCCCAGGTTCAGCACCTCGGTCTGGGTGTCCAGCAGGAACCGGGCGGTGATCTGCTGCCCGACGTAGGCCGTGCGCGTGTCCACCTCGGCGCGCACGCGCACGTCCGCCGGGCCCGGCCCGGTCTGCGGGCGGATCGGGACCTGGGGACGTCCTGGACCGCCGCGCGGGCCGCCGGCCGGAGGCCCTCCCGGAGCCGGGACCCCGCCGCCCCCGGGCACCACCTCCACGTCGATCGGTTGCGTGCGATAGGTCTTGCCCTGCACCAGCAGGCCGAGCGCGGGGATCGTCCGCGTCCCGATTCCCTTCGGCCTCAGGACGTAGGAGAAGCTTTTCGAGGCGGAGGTCCGGCCGTTGATCCACTGGAAGCGCGACGACACCGCCGGGCCGGAGATGATCTCGAAGTCGCCGAGCGCTGCGATGTCGGGCGGACCGACCTGGTCGAGGGACGCCGCCGAGACCTCGACCGAGAGGACGACCTGGTCGCGCTCGGAGACGCGCGAGCGATCGACCTGCGCCCGCACCCCCACCTCCTGGGCGGAGGCGGCCCGTGCGGCCGCGAGGGCCAGGAGGCCGCCGAGCAGCCAGCCGCCGAGGCCGCGGCGCGCGCCGCGGCCGGCCCGGCGCCCTGTCCGGCGCCTCGCGGTGCCCTGGTGCGCAACTCCCGTCGTCATCACCAGTCCTTGTCGGGTCGAGCGTCCTGCGGCACGTTGGCGCGGATGTGCTTCCGGAGCCCCTCCTTCTCCTCGTCGCGCAGGGCGTCGAGGATGCGGCGCGCTTCCTCCTCGCTCATCTGCCCCGAGCGCGG
>Ga0066710_100005270_pt1 | contig 11732 bp, 16 predicted proteins | sample GraSoiAngelo_159_FD_79666 | JGI IMG/M metagenome (GOLD analysis project Ga0066710, IMG submission 79666) | Grasslands soil microbial communities from the Angelo Coastal Reserve, California, USA - 14_1009_16_40cm | ecosystem: Environmental > Terrestrial > Soil > Grasslands | place: USA... | reverse complement strand
TCCAGGCTCTCGATCTTGTGTCCTTCGACGGTGCCTTGCCATCGGAGAAAGGTCGTGCGAGCGTCGATCTTGCCTTCGAAGATGTACTTGCCAGGATCGTCGCGGCTCTGTGACGAGATTGAAATCACAATCGAAACGAGCTCTCGGCCCACGATCGGCTTTATCAGAACCGGAGTGTGCATCACAACGTTTTCATTGAGAATCACGGCGGCCTGTGCCCGAGTCATAGGGCCACCTTCTCGAAGTTTACGGAATGGATGCATTATATCGACCCTTTCGTTTCTGGCTTTGGACGAGTGATGATGTTGAGATCAGATTAAACATGTCGGCCAAGCCTTTCGTTTCATCGCGCAGGTCCACCACGCATCCCTGTGCACCTGGATCGGCCCGCTTCGCGCAGCCGTCGTGCGAGATGAGTAACCCTACCGCCGTGCCGACCGGTCGCGTCCGTGATGAGGACTGCCCATGCACGTAGCCGCTCATGCCGAGCTGCGATGCCGCGAACGCCATAGCGACGCCGGCCAGGAAGGGGGTCGGGCGAGCGTGATGTCGTCGTTCACATGCGCCTCCGCGCTAGAGACGCTCATTGCCCGAGTTGGCCCACGTGATATCCCAAGCGGTTTTCCACATCACCCGGCCGGTGAAATCCCCGATCGATCAACATCCTGATTCGCTCTTGCGCGGCCGGCCGTGTGATCGAGGCAAGGCACACATCCCACTCCGGTGCGATTTCGAAATCAGGTGGCAAACTGGCCACGTCGACGAAGCGCTTGGTCTCCCTGATCGCCTGCTTGTCGAACGATGCGATGCGGGTCGCGAGGGACTCGACAAACGCGTCGAGGTCGGAATCCGGCAATGACCGGTTGACGTATCCGTATAGCTGGGCCAGGTCGCCCGAGATGTCGTCGGCCCCCAGAAGCACTTCCAGTGCGCGTCCTCGTCCCGTCAGCCGCGGTAGCCGTGCCATTGGGCCACCTCCAGGCACCAGACCAGCCCCGACTTCCCACTGCGACAAGATGGCTCTTTCGCGGCTCGCGAAGCGCATGTCGCAGGCCAGGGCAAGCTCACTTCCCACACCGGTAGCGCGGCCCCGGATTGATGCAATAGACGCAACCGGGGCACGACTCAGCCGTACCAGCATATCGGGCAGAGGCTGCAGCCCTGTCGGTCCAGGTGGTAGACGTGTCGTATCCTCGATTCTCGCAAGAAAGTCGTAATGAGTCAGGAAGTACCCCGCAACTGCGCTGTCAAAGACGACCACTTTGACGTGCTCGTCGGTTTCCAGCGCCGTGATGATTTCGTTTAGCTGCGGAATGGTTGCCGGACCGAAGATGTTGAGTGGCGGGTGATCAAAGGTTACCCGCCAGTAGTGGGGTGAGCACCGCGTGAGATGTATCTGTGTACTTGTTGCCGTGTGATTGATGTTTTCAGACACTTTGAACCTCCTTGGTTGCATTAACCGTTGCCGGGAGTACCGGGAATCGAAAGCTTGACCTCCAGCCGGGCATCGGAGGTGCGGGACGCTCCGCCATCACGGCCGCCCGTGGTGTGGTGTAGACCACTTTTTCGATTTTGGCTATCACGTGTGTCACCTTGATCAAAATATTTTGTTTCCGATTCGTTCGGAGTGATGCCCAGTCACGATTAAGCCAGAAGGGTGGAGCGGAATCTATTGGACGATGGTATTGACTGATACCTTCGCATCAGTCTGTGCGGCGCGCACGGTTCGACACCGCTAGAGAATGCGCCTTTCCGATTCCTTGATTGCGCGCGTCATTGATGTTGGCAAAGGCGACGCTGCATAATCCCGTTGTCAGCCCATTCCCACAGCTCATTCCCATATGACCGGTACCACTGTCCGGAGTCGTCGTGCCATTCATATTCGAGGGCTTGCCGTGGGCCATGAGTTGCAACTGCCGCATATCCGTCTCTTGCGTCTTGCTTATTGATGATTAGTATCATATATATTCATGATAATCATCATGTATAATATCGGTGAATATGTGTGAAGAGATGGAGATTGATTAGAGTGTTGACGCTGTACTGTCGCCATGCGGGAAGCAGTGGTCGTAGCAGGAAAGGAAGGTTTGTGAATGCAGCCAGACAGGTCTTCAGAAGAACGTATGATCGACTCGACCCTTCGGGCGTGGAGGTTCAACGCGGATCGGATCGACAAGTTTTTTAATGCTCTTTCGCCGGACCAACTTGAGCAAGAGATTGCTACCGGAAGAAATCGCCTCATTTACCTGTGGGGCCACATTGCCGCCGTGAACGACGGGCTTTTCCCGCTACTCGGGCTCGGTCCCAAGCTTTATCCGGAGATGGATTCAATGTTCATCACAAATCCTGACCGGGCCGCAGTCATTATGTATTCCGCGGAGCAACTGAAGCAGGCGTGGAGTCACATCAATGAAAAGCTTTTGGCAGGCTTCTCAGGCTGGTCCCCGGCGGAATGGCTGGAGCGGCACACGGCAGTTTCTGCCGAGGATTTTCGCCGGGAGCCTCATCGAAACCGCTTCACGGTTGTCCTAAGCAGGAATACGCATATGGCCTATCACTTCGGTCAGGCGATCTTGGCCAAGCCTAGAGATCTAAAACTCTAAGGTAGTGCGAAGATCGCGTTTAACCGCGTGGCGGTCGCAGCCATTTAAGCCTTTGCCGCGCTGGGTGAAACTACAGAAATGTTTCTGCCTGTTGTCCCCTGGAGGGAAGCACTCTGAGATGCGGACAGGTGATGCGTCCGGGCTTGGGGAATCCCGTTGGCGGGCGGTGACGGCAGTCGTCTGCAGGCTTTGACAGCAAAGATTGAAGGCGACTCTAGACTAGCCCGAAGCAGTTCTGCTCGTATTCTCGGACGTTGAGAGCTTACTGAACGAAACGCGAAAACGCGCCGGCGGGCTGTTTTCCGTTGAGAAAACAAGAGTAATGGTCACCGCGCGACGGGCCGGAACCGAGGCGTCTTAGACAAGAGGAGGACAAGCCCGTGAAGTACATGTTGCTATTTACGACCCAGAGGAAGAGTGGGGCAACTTAACCGAGGCCGAACGCGGGCGGCTTGGATGATGGCTGCGTTCAGCGCCTGCTCACCATGGTGAGAACTTGTGTATGGACCTTCGTCAACGTGATCGGCGTCCACGAAGTTATCTTCCTTACTCATTATTATTCCTCAAGTGAGAATTACCGTATCTCTAGTTCGTTTTATCCGGAAGGTGACCGAACGCGGCCTCAAGGATTTCGTCCGACAGGTTCATATCATCTACCGTGCGTGACAAAATCAACGCTCCCACCAGTCCAGCCATCGCCGCCAATGCGCGTTTACGTCGCATAGCCGCAGATCGTCCGGGCATCAGATTGAGAAGTTTCTCGATCGTGCCCCGGAAACCTTCCGTGACGGCGTGCCGCACTGATCGCGGCTGGCGAACGATGTCCGATCCGAGCGCCGCGAAGAGGCAACCGTGCGCCCGATCATTCCGATGACTTGGGTTAAGGCAGTTCCGCAGAATCGCCTCAAAACCACCTTCTGATGAACGATCGATCCACACGTCCCACGACCTGCGAAGGGCGCGCGAACAGGCTGCAGCGGCAAGATCGTCTTTCGACTCGAAGTGTCCGTAAAATCCGCCATGCGTCAGTCCCGCGGCCTTCATGATGTCTGCAACACCAATTCCGTCAAAGCCGTGTTTGCGAAACAGTGTACTGGCAACGTCCACGACCTTTTCACGGTTCGCCGCTGCCTGCTCTCGCGATACTTTCATTAATCAACCTCTGCCTCTTTACAAAATATCCATTGACACTATACATGATGTACGTCATGAATATATATATATGATGACTGTCATCAATACGAAGGCACACAATGAAGCTCTTGTCACGGCCCAAAGCCAAACAAATTCAATCATGGAGGTACGCCACTTCTTTTCAGAAGGGCGTTCACATGAAACGTCTATGGAACAGACTCGTACGAATCATCCTGAACGAAAGGCAACTCACAACTCTCGCCTCGCTGACGGCGCTCCCCTTTGCACCGCCTGTGCGGAGTCCGGGGCCCCGACCACATTGCGCGCGCCTGAGCAGAGCTGATGAACCGTTTGGGATACCAACACTATGTGTCTCAAAGCGGCGATTGGGGTTCGGTCGTCTCGGACCAAGATGGGGAGTCAGAAGCGTGAATTTTGCCGGACCTGGCGCAATCAGACCGAAGTGACTGTGGAGGGAATCCATTTTGTTCAGGAGGATAGCCCCGACAAGATCGGTGAAGCGCTGGCACTCTTCGTGCGTTCTCTAAGGAGCATTTGCATGTAGCTGTACTGATCGTGTTGTCCGCAATGGATGAATGCCAAGAGAAGGAGAGAGAAAATGCAATATTTGGTTCAAATGAAACTCGCCGCACATAGCCGTCCAAATACCCCGCAAGAGGGAGCCACCTTCATAGAGGGTTACATTTTCCCCTCATTGGAGATGTGCAAGAAGCTCGAACAGAAGAAGAAAATCCTGGCTGGCGGGCCGATGAGTGCGAGAATCGGGATCGCCTTGATCCTGCAGGCAGAATCGGCGCAGGAGCTCGATGAACTAATCGAGAACCTGCCAGTCTGGCCGCTGATGGAAACGACCGTAACGCCTCTGACCACTTTTGACGGTCGCATCGCCGCCCTTCGCCCCAATTTGGAGCGCCTCAAGGCAAGTTTGAAGAAATAACCACCTGGGCTCCGATGGGTATCGAGTTGGAAGTGATCTTTGAGGTGTCCGCATGATGCTTGCTTCCTGGAATCGGAACCGGCTCACCGCGAAACTCGGGATCGACTATCCGGTCATTCAAGGTCCGCTCGGCGGGTTGTCGTCGCAAAGATTGACGGCAGCGGTCTCCAACTTTGGCGGAATCGGGTCGTTCGGTGCGCACGCCTTGGCACCAGAAGCGATCAAAGACGTGATCGCACAGATTCGCTCACTTACATCGAAACCGTGCGCCATGAAGTTGTGGGTGTCGATGGAAGACGAAGGTGCCCAAACATCGGATGAAAGCCGATTCAACAGGAGCCTCGCGCCGCTTGCCATCCATCTCGCCGCCTTGGGAGCGCCTCGGCCAGCGTACAAAGCGTATTCGCCGGCCCGATTTGAAGATCAGGCTCGCGCGTTGCTGGACGCGAGGGTACCGGCATTCAGTTTCATCTACGGAATTCCGCCAAGAGATATTTTAGAGGAGTGCCGGGCGAACAGCGTCGTCACGATTGGCACTGCGACAACCCCCGATGAGGCTGCAGCACTCCAGGAGGCCGGCGTCGACGCCATCGTCGCTTCCGGCTTCGAAGCCGGGGGGCATCGCGGTTCATTCCTTCGAGCCGCGGAGGATTCACTCATGGGCACGTTGTCGCTCATCCCTCAGATCGTCGACATCGTCGATGTGCCGGTGATCGCCGCGGGCGGTATAGCAGATGCACGGGGCGTAATCGCCACGCTGGCTCTCGGGGCAGAGGCCGTCCAAATGGGAACGGCATTCCTGGCGTGCCAGGAATCCGGCACCAGCCGCCTTCATCGTGAAGCTTTGCGTGGGGGCAACGCCGGCCACACCGCCTTGACGAAGGGCTTCACGGGGAGACTCGCACGGGGAATCCACAATCGCCTGATGGAAGAGTTGAACCGGCAGGGAACTGAGATTCTGCCATATCCGCTCCAACGAGGACTCGTCAGAAACCTATCGATCGCGGCAGAGGCGGCGGCCCAAGCGGATCTTCTGCCTCTGTGGGCGGGGCAAAGCGCCAATCTTTCAACTTGCACGGACGTATCGGCTTTCTTGAACTCATTGGTTGAGGAAGTTTCCGAAATCGCCGCGCCGGTCATGCAGTGGAGCGCAAACCGCCGTCAGAAACGTTCGAATTCAAAATGAGGATTTCATATGGGATCTGACATTGTTCCAGGGGCTATCTTCCCCGACTATGAGCTTGCCGACCACACCGCGAAACGCCGGAAGCTCTTGGAACTGCGAGGACAATGTCCAATGGTTCAGGTCCTCGGCCGCGGAAGTTTCTGCCCCAAGGACCGCCCGCAGGCCGAAGGGCTTGTTGAACTCCATCTTGTCCTCGAGCCCAGTCCTGTCATTTATAAGATTTACGAAGCTACTGGTTCTTCGGCGGGCCCACTCTTGGAGATCTCCGCCAGGACCTGGGTGCCGTTACCAAGAAATGCCGGCCGGACTGGGACATCACAACACCTGAACTCAGAGCGGCGTGGCGTTCATCTTTCGTTTCCATCAATCGGCCGCAGACCGATACCAAAGTACAATGGACGCGCTCCCATGGGTGGCGCATCCTCATGCCATGGGGTGCCGCCAAGAAAGGACCGCCATGGAAAACGAGCTCAGCCGCCTGGTGAATGCGCTTCCCGGATTGGTATGGACTGCACTCCCTGACGGGCTCTTCGACTTCCTTAATGAACGCTGGCTCAAATACACCGGCCATAGCGCCATTCGGACACCGGCTGCGATGAATGCGCAGCAGGTCATGAGGAATCTGTGATGGTCAAACGTTCACTCGTGTCGGTCGTCGATGACGACGAGTCGGTGCGCGAGTCGCTACCCGACTTGCTGAGGGAGTTCGGCTATGCGGTCCGGGCGTTCTCGTCGGCAGAAGAGTTCCTCGCGTGCGATTGCGTGGACCAGACCAGATGTCTGATCCTCGACATCGCCATGCCGGGGATGAGCGGACCCCATCTCCAACGGGAATTGAAGCTTCGCCGGCAAGAGATTCCGATCGTCTTCATTACCGCTCACAGAGATGAGACCGTCCGTCTACGAGTGCTCGAACAGGGTGCTGTCGTGTGCCTGTTCAAGCCATTCAGCGACACGGCTCTGCTTGAGGCGCTCAATGCCGCACTTCGAGTGAGCTGAGTCTCGTTTAACGATAGAGTCGAAGCGGCTCAAGGAGAAATCATGGCAACTGCGCATACCGATACCTAAGTATGTTGGACATTGCGCGTAGAGTGGCGCATCCTACAAAAACCCGCGTTGCCGGAGATCCATCTGGGAGGAATACACCCATGAAGAGGGTTGCGAAACCCATTTCACTCGCCGGCTTCCAGCTCGGCGAAGCACGTCATGTCTGCGCGTTTTTCCACAGCGACGACGAAGAGTATCGCGTGTTGCTTCCGTTCATTAAGGACGGGTTCGAGTGTGGCGACAAGGCGGTTCACGTCGTTAATCCGGACCAACGTCGCGACCATCTGCAACGGTTGGCTGCGATAGGGATCGACCCGACGGCCGCCCAGCAGTGTGGGCAATTTGAGCTTCGGACCAACACCGACACGTACCTTCGCGACGGCCGTTTCGATCAGGATCGGATGCTAGAGGTCTTCGAGCAGTTGGCCAGCGGCAACGCCAAGGAAGGATTTCCGCTCAGCCGCATTGTCTGCCACATGGACTGGGCGGCTGAAGGAGGATCGCACGCCAATAATCTTGTTGAGTTCGAATCCCGTGTAAACGATGTGTGGCGTCGCCACGACGACGCGGTTATCTGCACGTACCCTCTTGCGAAATTCGGAGGAGACACGGTGATTGACATCATGCGGACGCATCCAATGATCATCATCGGCGGTATTCTTCAGCAAAATCCGTTCTTTGTACCGCCGGAGGAGTTCCTGCGTGAAGTTCGGGAACGGCGGGCCAAGCGGACTGCGTCAACCTCAACGGCGGTCTAGCATGGAAGTGCCAGTCGAACATCCCGCCGAGGAGATCAAGCGCCTTCAGCGCTGCATTAGTGATCTGGTCAGCGTCCTCGCTCTTCCTGCCATCTGGAGTGGCGGCGAGCCATCCCAGATTGTTCATACCTTGCTCGACGCGCTCCTAAGTATGCTCCGCCTGGATCTCGTCTATGTGCGGTTGAAAGATCCAGTCGGCGGGGCGCCCATCGAAATGGTCCGGGTCGCTCAATCGCGAAAACTGACGCCCCGACCGCAAGAGATCTGCGAGGTGCTCAACCACTGGTTTGAAGATGACCCACAGAAATGGCCTCCGCTGGTACGGAACCCTATTGGAGACGTAGACATTTCGATCGTGCCCTTGCGACTGGGGCTGCAGGGTGAAATCGGCGTAATCGTAGCAGGGTCTCAGGGAGCGGATTTCCCTCGAGAGACCGAGAGACTTCTTCTGAGCGTAGCGGCGAATCAGGCATCGATCGGGCTACAAGAGGCCCGGCTCCTGAGCGAACAGAAGCGGGTCGCCAACGAACTCGATCAACGGGTCGCGCAACGAACTGCAGAACTTGCCGCAGCCAACGAAAAGCTGAGAAAGGAAATTGCCGAACGCAAGCTGGCGGAAGAGAAGCTACGTCGAGAGGAGAGGGAGTTGAAACGCAGTGAGACACTTCTCGCCGGTGAGAAAGGGTTGCTCGAGATGGTAGCGCGCGGTTGTTCGCTTCCGATCGTCCTCGATGCATTGTGCGCGCTTGTCGAAAACGCGGCCAGCGGCTGTTATTGCAGCATCCTTTTGGTCGATTCCACCAATACGAAATTCCGGCTCGGAGCCGCGCCCAACCTTCCATCCAGCTACAACGAAATCCTGGATGGCAGGCACGTGGATTGCGACGGTGGACCGTGCGGGATGGCGGCGTGCCTGAAAACGCAGGTCATCGCGTCGGACGTGGCTTCGGACCTGCGGTGGGTCGCATCTGGATGGCGCGACCTGGCGTTGGCGCATGGTCTGCGATCGTGTTGGTCCACGCCAATTCTGTCGGCAGACCAGAAGGCCCTGGGCACCTTCGCCCTCTATCAGCGCGAACCCGGAAGCCCGACTCAGCTTCAGCAGGATCTCATCGGGCAGTTTACGCATATTTCCAGCATCGCCATCGAACGTGCGCAGGGTGAAGCCGCGCTAAGGGGAAGTGAGGCGCGCAAGACAGCCATCCTGGACTCGGCACTCGACTGCATTGTGACGATCGATCACGAAGGCTGCATCACGGAGTTCAATCCCGCTGCGGAGAGCACCTTCGGCTACCGCCGGGACGAAGTCATGGGCAAGCAACTGGCAGACGTCATCATCCCACTGTCGCTCCGGGAGAAGTACCGGCGGGGGTTTGCTCGCTACCTGACAACGGGCGAGGCGCAAGTGCTCGGGAGGCGCGTCGAGATGACGGCGGTGCGTGCCGACGGGATCGAAATCCCTGCCGAGATCGCAATCACACGTATCCCGCTGGACGGGCCGCCGTCCTTTACCGGCTATCTGCGTGACATCACGGACCGCAAACAGGCGGAGGAGAAGTTGCGGCGCAGTGAGGCATTTCTCGCAGAAGCCCAACATCTCAGTCGAATCGGCAGCTTTTCCTGGCGTGTGGCGACAGACGAAATCACGTGGTCAGAGCAGCTCTATCGCATCTTCGAGTTCGACCAGCGTGTGCCCGTGACGCTCGAGCTGATCGGTACTCGAGTCCATCCGGAAGACATCCCGTTGTTGAATGACATGATCGAACGGGTACGAGGCGCGGTCAACGACTTTGAATACGAGCATCGGCTGCTGATGCCCGACCACTCTGTCAAGTACCTGCACTTGACCGCTCGCGAGAGCCGAGACAAGGATGGGCGACTGGAGTACATTGGCGCTGTTCAGGATGTGACACAGCGCCGATTCTCGGAAGAGGCACTCAGTAAGGCTCGATCGGAGCTCGCCCACGTGGCCAGAGTCACCAGTCTCGGAGTGTTGACCGCGTCGATCGCCCACGAAGTCAACCAGCCTCTGTCGGGCATCATCACCAACGCCAGCACCTGTCTGCGGATGCTGGCCGCCGATCCTCCAAACGTCGAGGGCGCTCGCGAAACGGCGCGGCGCACGATTCGCGATGGCAACCGCGCGTCTGAGGTGATCACACGATTGCGCGCGCTTTTTAGCAAGAAGGACGCCACGACCGAATCGGTGGACCTGAATGAGGCCACACGAGAGGTGATTGCGCTGTCGTTGAGTAAACTTCAAAGAAACCGGGTGATTCTACGGCTGGAACTTGCCGACGACCTCCCGCTTGTCACAGGCGATCGTGTGCAGCTTCAGCAGGTTATCCTGAACCTGCTCGGGAACGCATCAGACGCGATGAGCGCCGTCGACGATCGTCCGAGGCAGTTGCTGATCAGAACCGAACGAGACGAAGGCGATCGTGTGCGTCTGACCGTGCAAGATGCGGGAGTCGGTTTCGACCCTCAAGCAGCGGACAGACTCTTCGAACCGTTCTACACTACGAAGAATGACGGCATGGGAATCGGACTATCCGTCAGTCGCTCCATTATCGAGAGTCATCATGGCCGTCTATGGGCAACACCGAATGATGGTCCGGGAGCCACGTTTTCATTCTCTATACCTCGCGGACCCGAGGATGTGACGGGCGCCGACAGTCTTGACGCCAGTCGGACACCGGCTGCGATGAATGCGCAGCACGTCATGGGGAATCTGTGACGGCTCTGCTTAAGGCGCTCAAGGCCGCACTTCGAGTGAGCCGAGCGATCCGCCACGCTCTTGCACGTTTGGGGGATATACAATGAATTCAGCGCGCACACCCGGCCATGAATTGGGGTCATCACCCATGTCGCAAGCCACACCAATCGTGTTCGTTGTTGACGACGACGTCTCGGTGCGCGAATCGCTGGAATTGTTGATCCGGTGCGAACGCTGGCAGCCGGAGACATTCGCGTCCGCACAAGAATTCCTTACCCGCCCACGAGCCCTTGTTCCGAGCTGCCTCGTACTTGACGTTTCTCTTCCAGGCCTCAATGGTCTCGACCTGCAGAAGCGCGTCGCCGTCGAACGGACGGACATGCCGATTATCTTCATTACGGGCTACGGCGATGTGCCCATGACGGTCCAAGCCATGAAGGCAGGAGCTGTCGAATTCTTGACGAAACCATTCAGTGATGAGGTGCTATTGAGCGCCATCCGGCAAGCCATCGAACGCAGCCGTGTCGCTCTTGGTCAGGAGGGGGAGATGCGGGTGCTTCGGGAGGGTTACGCGTCACTCACCCGTCGCGAACGTGAAGTTATGGCATTGGTGGTCTCCGGCTTGTTGAATAAACAGGTCGGTGCGGAGCTCGGCATCAGCGAGATCACAGTGAAAGCACACCGAGGCAAGGTGATGCGAAAGATGAAAGCCGACTCTGTCGCTGACTTGGTGAAAATGGCAGCGAAGCTCGGCCTCGCAAGAAACGGAATTCCGAGTGGAAGGGGAAGATCTAGTGGCGACTAGCGCAGGAAGGGTTCTCTCAGTCAGCGTCGGTGCCATTCGGGAGTTCGAATTCAGCGGTCGCCCTGCCAAGAGTGCTATCTGGAAATCACCTGCCGCCGGTCGGATCGCCGCTCAAGGGGTAAATCTCGACGGAGACGACCAGGCGGATCGAAAAGCACATGGGGGACCCGATAAAGCGGTCTACGCATACGCTGTCGAAGACGCACGGTGGTGGGAACTGAAGATCGGCCGATCGTTTGCATACGGCGAGTTTGGCGAAAACCTCACGACGGAAGGCATCGAGGTGAACGATGCGCTCGTCGGAGAGCGTTGGGAGATCGGGACCACGGTTCTTGAAGTTTCCGAGCCCCGGATCCCTTGCTGGCGGCTTGGAGTTCGGATGAAAGATCCGATCTTTCCGCGCCGCTTCGCCGAGGCGATGCGACCTGGCGCTTAACTTCGAATCGTCGTCGGGTGTGTGGTGGGCGCAGTAGGCGAGATCCGTTTCGACTAGCGCTCTATATCTTGTGACTACTTTCTTGTTTG
>Ga0066710_100005269_pt1 | contig 11732 bp, 9 predicted proteins | sample GraSoiAngelo_159_FD_79666 | JGI IMG/M metagenome (GOLD analysis project Ga0066710, IMG submission 79666) | Grasslands soil microbial communities from the Angelo Coastal Reserve, California, USA - 14_1009_16_40cm | ecosystem: Environmental > Terrestrial > Soil > Grasslands | place: USA... | reverse complement strand
GTGCCGAACAAACCCAGCAGATGCCAGAGAAACAGCGATCCGGGGGCCAGCGCAAAAAGAAGCAGATACGCCATCTGTGCGGCCAGTCCGGTTGTGGTATCGGTTGCCGTTTCCCAAACCAAACGGCGCAGTACCCGCCAGATGAATCCGAGATATTTCATCTTCACCGAGAGTTTACTTTGCCGGATGTAAATATCCATTAAACTCCGAATGCTTCGTTAAACCTCTGTTCTCTTTACTTCGCGAGGTGAGTTTCCCAACGGCGTTACGATGGCCCGATAAACTGTGAAAAAACGAATATTGATCCTCACGGCGAGCTTCGGGGAAGGTCACAACAGCGCCGCGCGTGGAATTCGCGATGGCCTTGCGCGCGTCGCCCCCGAAGGGACGGAGGTAGAATTGCGGGACTTGTTTGCCGAAACCTACCCCCTGCTAAACGAACTGGTTCGGAGGAGTTATCTTTGGATAGTTGATTTTGCGCCGCGTGTGTGGGGAAGCGTCTACCGCTGGCTCGATCGCAAGCAGGATTATGACAAAAATTTCCAGCGATTTTCCCGGCTCAAGGAACACTTCGCTGCTTTGCTCGATCGCTTTCAACCAGACATAGTCGCTTCCTCCTTTCCAGCTTATCCCTACCTGCTTGAGCAGATCTTGGGGCCCCACAGGCTCTGCAAAAGCGTCGTCATCGTGACCGACTCGATTACCGTCAACAACATCTGGTATCGCTGCGCCGCCGACTATTTCCTCGCTCCAAACGAACAGAGCGCCGCGGTCTTGCGAGCAGGGGAAGTCACGCCACAAAAAATTAAAATATTCGGGTTTCCTGTTAGTCCGAAGTTTGCCGATTCGACGCAAGATCGACAATTCCCTTCGGGCAATTCCAAACGCCGAGTTCTCTACATGATCCATGCCGCAACACGTGACGCGCCCGAACTCGTGCAACGGCTTGCCGATCTTGGCGTCGATCTCACCGTGACTATTGGCCGGGCCGACAAACTACGGCCAGACATCGAAACGGTGGCAGCCGATCCCAACATCAAGGTCCTCGGCTGGACCAACCAGATTCCGCGCATGCTACAGGCCAGTCATTTGCTGATCGGAAAAGCTGGAGGTGCGACGGTGCAGGAAACGATCGCCGCCGGCTGTCCGATGATCATCAATCACGTCGTCGCTGGTCAGGAGGAAGGCAACGCCCGATTGATCGTCGAGACGAATTCGGGCGTGATCGCAAATTCGCCACGAGAAGTCATCGCGCAGGTGCAGCGCGCGTTTGCTGACGACGCAAAACAATGGCGCGAATGGTCCGCAAATATCAGCAAGCTCAGCCGGCCACGAGCCGCGCTCGACATTGCCCAGTTTTTGCTGTCCCTATAGTCCTCTTAACCACGAATGAACGCGAATCGACACGAATAATTGGTGGGCTGAAGCCACGGTGTTAGTGAGAGAAAACTTCCTCTCCGTCACTGAATGTTCGCAGCACTTCCAATTCCGGCGAGAGAACGACCAAATCCGCGTCTGCATCCACCTTCAAACTTCCTTTGGCTTCAAGGCCGATAGCACGCGCAGGATTTTCCGTGACCATCATGACTGCTTCGTGCAGCGGAACGTTTGCTTGCATGACCATCGTGCGCACAAGGTCGATCATGCGCGAAGCACTGCCCGCAAGCGCCGACTGATCGGCAAGTAAACAGACGCCATCCTCCACGACGCAATCCCTTCCAAAAAGTGAAAACTGCGATTTGTCCGGCAACCCAGCGCCAGCGGTGGCATCGGTGACGAGACAAATCCCACGCGGTCCTTTCGCGCGATACAACATTTTCATCAACGTTTCGGAAACGTGGTGACCGTCGGCGATCAGTTCGCAACTGATCCGTGGTTCGCTTAAGGCAAATTCAAGTAAACCGCCAACACGATAAATGCCGCGGCGACGCGCCGTCGACATGCAATTGAATGTATGTGTCACGCTGTGCATCCCACGTGCAAAACCTTCTCGTGCTTCCTCGTCCCATGCATCGCTGTGGCCTCCACTGACACTGATCCCGTGAATGTGAAAATTCTCGATCGCCTCCAGCCCTCCTGGCAACTCGGGCGCGATCGTGATTCGTTTGATCACGTCCGCGTGGTCGAGCAGTTGCTGGACTGAAGCGCGCGACGGATTTTGAATGAATTCGGCGCGCTGCGCCCCGCACTTGGCCTTCGAAATAAACGGCCCCTCGACGTGGACGCCAGCAATCCGTGTGATCGAGGAGCGACGGACAGCGTTTAGAACATCCGTAATGCGATCGAGCGGTGCGGTCGCCGTTGTCGGTAAAAGCGAAGTGGTGCCGCCGCTGGCATGATAATCGCAGATGGCGCGAAATGCTTCCATGGAAGCTTCCATGGTGTCGCGGCCCAGGGCGCCATGCACGTGAAGATCGATAAAGCCGGGCGCAAGGTAATTTCCATGTAGATCGACCATCTCTTTGCTTCGCCCGTGCACCGGCCGCGCCGCAGGTCGCCGCGGCGACGGAAGGGGGGGCCGCTCGCGGAGCGCGGCGATTTTTCCTTTCTCAACGACGACCTCAAGACCCTCACGAATGCCGTCGGGAAAAATCAAACGCGCGTTGGTAAAGATCATCTTCCGTGAGAGGGCGAGAGCACGAGCAGGAACAAGAATCGGAGATAAGACTGACTCAAATGTTATGGACTCAGCAATGCTGCGTACCAATGCAGAAACAGATTGCCAAAGAACATCCAGCTTAGCGCACCAAACGCCAGGTAAGGCCCAAACGGCAGCTTTGCCGACCAGACCCGTTTTCCCACGACCAGCGTGATCAGGCCAACCATGGAACCCAGAAGCGATCCCGCGAACAGACTAAACAACACCGCGCGCCACCCAAGGAATGCGCCAATCGCTGCGAGAAATTTCAAGTCGCCACGGCCCATCGCTTCGCGTGGAATGACGAGTTCGCGCGCTACGCCCGAAATCTGCGTCACATCATCCAGCATAAACAGTTGGCCTTCAGCAGTGACGCGATCGTAGCGAAAGTCCAGCGTCACATTCCCATATCCGTGGTGGTCGATTCTGGCCTCTTCGCACTCAAGCAATAATCGGTCTTTTTCCCGGGCGAAATAATCGCTCCACAGACTTTCTTCCGCACCGACGACAAGATCGGCGTCTTCCCCGCGTTTCGTCCAGGTAAACAGTGTCGAGACGTCGAATTGAATCCGTTTTCTTCCAAAAGCGATTTTGCCCGCTTCGAGAACAATCAACAGGATGATGTAACCGAGGGCAGCGGCGAGAAGGGAACGAACGCATGCGGCGATCCGCGAATCCGTCTCCATCAAAGCTGGCACGATCGCGCTGCACACGACGCCCGCAACAATTCCACCGATCGTTACACGGTCTGGAATGATGAAATGTTCGAGATCGATAAATGTTCCAACGATCAGGAGCGAACCAAAAATCCAATACGCAATCGCCATTTGCCATGGAAAGCCCTGCCAGATCGCCAGGAACAACACTGCAGTGATCAATTCGACCGCGAAATAACGAAAGGCGATTTTCGCGCCGCAATTCGCGCAGCGCCCGAGGAGCAAAATCCAGCTGACCAGTGGAAGATTGTGATACCAGGGAATCGGTTGTTTGCAGGCCGGACAAAAAGAGCGACGCGGCTTGTTAATCGAAAGATCGGCAGGCCAGCGATAGATGCAGACGTTCAAAAACGACCCCACTGCCGCGCCGAGAACAAAGGCAAAGACACGAAAGAGAAACTGGTAAACAGAATGATCCACGCAACTAATTGGTGATCGACCTGGTTCGGCGCCGCTCCATTAACCATGCAATCCAGATGCAGCTTTCATAAAGCAGGCACATCGGAAGCGCCATCGCGACCAAGGTTAGAATGTCTGGTGTCGGCGTGATGATTGTCGCCAGAATAAAGATCAGCACGACAGCGTAAGGTCGTGTGCGCGCCATGAATCTGTAAGTGATCAATCCAAATCGAACCAGGGCCAGCACTACCACTGGCAATTCGAAAGCCAACCCGAAGCCGAGCGTAAATCGCGTCACAAAGGAATAATATTGTTGCACCGTCCAGGTTGGCGCCCAGCCGAGCGACTCGGTGTCGCGAAAGAAAAAGAGAATCGTTTTAGGGAGCAACCAAAAATAACAGACGGACACACCAAGAAGGAAAAGACCGAAGCTGACTAATATGGCTGGAAACAGAAAGCGTTTCTCCACTGCGGTCAGCGCAGGCAGGACAAACTGCGCAATGAAATAGAGCAGCAGCGGAAAAGAGAGAACGATCCCGGCGTAAAACGCCAGATGAAACGAGATCACGATCGAGTCGGTGATGCCGAGCGCTTTGAGCGTTCCGATTTGTGAACCGACGTCCCGCAAGGGCGCCTGCAGGACTCGCACGAGTGTCGAGCGAAATGCAAAGCAAACGATCATCGCTGTCACCAGCGTGATTGCCATCTTTACGATCATCCACCGCAAGTCTTCCAGGTGTTCCAGAAACGGCTTGGAAGTTTCGCTCTCTGGTAGATCCCGAAATTTGAAGATGTCTCTCAGCACCATTGGGTCAGGTCAGAAATACGAAATCCGAAACAACCGGCAATAATCAAATCAAGAGCGGTCAGCCCTCTTTAGTTGGAAGGAGATCACCGGCCCAGAGCCGCGCCCAAATGCTTAGCGTGTTGGCATCGCGAATCTCGTTCTCGGCGATCATTCGCCGAATTTCATCTATGCTAAATTCGCGGCAATCGAGAATCGATTCTCCTTCATCTCCGGCCGATCCCTCTTTATGCCTCTGTACGGGGCGCGCCAAAAAGAAGTGACCGCATTCATCGGTGAAGCCAGGTGAGGTAAAGTAGTAGCCCAGCGCGATGAGTTCGCCATCCTTGGCAAGCTCATAACCCGCTTCCTCGCGAAGTTCGCGCAGCGCGACTTGCTCACGGGTTTCCTGGGCGGGGCCGTCGATCTGACCCGACGGCATTTCCCAAATTGCTGTGCGAATCGGAATACGCTCCTGGTGAATGAGAACGATTTTGCCGTCCCGCGTCATCGGCGCAATGATCACGGCTGCCTTACGGTGCACAATTGTCCATGTCCGTGGCAGCGAACGCGTGGGTGTTCGCACATGGTCAGTCACAACTTCGAGATGCGCATTGGCGAAATGCCGATCGCTCGAGACGGTTTCCCAACTGTCTTGCATAACGCATAAGTGTAGTGGCCGCTGTCCTCAGCGGCAATTGCCGGGTTTATCGAATCGCCCTTTTCGCATGAGTCAACCAACCGATGCAGTTCGCGTTACGGTCACCGAGACGTGCTTGGCGTCTTCCAAGGGAAATTTCCGCAGCTCCACCGTGATCTTCTGGATGCGGAAAGTTTTCAGCAAATGCGTGGCCAACCGATCGGCAAGTGTCTCGATCAGATTTGTCGATTGATCGCGCACAAAATGCTTCGTTTCCTCAGCAACAATCGAATAATCCACCGTGTTGTCGATCTTGTCGGCCATATCGCGCTGCTCGTAATATGGCCAGAAAGAAATGCTAACCGTTAACGGTTGCGGGGTGGCCCGTTCATTCTCTGGAACTCCGACGTGAGCAGAGATCTCTAGCTGCTCGATATGAATCTGATCGGAAAGTAGGTTTGGTTCGTTGGACACCCGCGAATTTAAACACGAATAGACACGAATAAACACCAATAAGAAAGCAAGGCACGTCTCTGGAAGAGAAGCCCGGGCAAGCTCGTCATGTTACGTCAGGCGAGATTGTTGCTCCGCGCTTTTCGCAAACTCTGATTACCATAATCACGGCTGCTTTTGCTCGCGGAGCTTTTGGAAGCGCGGATCATTCCGCAATGGATCGAATATTGGATCGAGCCGAAACAGCGCAGGAGTGAGCGGCGGCAGGCTTGGGGAAGGGATCGAAAGTAGTCTTTGTAAGGCAGAGATGGCGCGGTCGGGTTCGCTGGTTTGCACCGCCACCTAGGCAAGGGTCTCGATCGGAATGAGACCATCCAGCGCATCCCTGTCAATCGGGATCGCGGCCATGGCTCGTTCCAACAAAGCAAACGCGGTCGCCCTATCACCCAGACCCAATTGGTTAGCGCGAGATCCCGAATCAGGTTCCAATTTTCCGGTTTTCTGTCGGTTTCAGCGGACTCCCGGGCCGGCAGTTGTCCTTCGTCTGAAGCGACGCCTCAAGATTCGACGGAAAACTTTACGATTTTTCGGAACTTGGAATCGCCAATTCCGTAGTTCGGAGTGTGACCCACTCATCCGCCTCGCTTGCGCTGGTCCCTGAACCAGTATGGTTTTGCCTAAAGACACAGCCAAAACGAGAGCATTTGGCGGCGACCGTGCTCCGGCGTCAGTTTGGTGTCGAGTGTTTTTCGCCTCGATTGCGTTTCCGAAGGATGACCCAACGGGGCCCGGTTTGGTTCGTAGAGGCCATGTTTCCTGGCTATCTGTTCGCGAAATTTACCTATTCGACGCAACATCGCGCCGTGGAGAGTTCGCATGGAATTTCAGGGATCGTCCATTTTGGAGATCGGCTGGCAACCTTGCCTGAAAATATTGTGACAGCGCTCCAATCGAGAGTGGGTGCGGAAGAGATCGTGACTCTCGATTGCTCCATCAAAGTCGGCCAATCGGTCCAAGTCATCGATGGAGCCTTTCAAGGACTTGAAGCAGTGGTCACTCATTTGCTTCCAGCAAAAGACCGGATCCGCGTCCTTTTCGATTTTCTTGGGCGGTCTGTGGAAATGGAAGTTTCGACGGCAAAAGTGCTGGCAGCGTAACCGTGGGTCACGCAGTTTAACGCGGGCCCGCAACCTCAAATCAAAGCAGGTTGGCCATATAGGCTGCCTGAGCGGAGAGATGCGAGAATCCTCCCAGTTGGCGTTATCTCGGACGTTCCTAGCCTACGCCGCGTGTCCAGGGTGTACAAGCAACGTGGCCGTCCCAAAGGAACGGCCACGTCTGATATAAGCTTTTTGGCGAGGTGTCTCGTTAGCTCATTATGTAACGTCTGGCCATGCCGAGCACACTGAGGGCCGCACCGAGTAACATCGCAGTGGTGCCACCGTCGGGAACCCCTTGACCGCCTCGGCCGAATAGGGTCCACCCGGAAAGGCCATATCCACCAGCTGTCGCAGGGATCGTGATCTTTCCACTTAAGTCACCGACGTACCAAACTTCAGATCCGTAATTTGGCCCATCGTACTTAGCAAACAGGTAAGTATATGTGCCTTGGGCGCCAAGATTTATGGTCGTACTGGTGCCATTTACGTGACCAGCCAACACGGCTTGAGGCAATGGGCTAAAGCTATTATTGGAGCGAAAATAGTTCTGTCCATCCGCCTTGTCAGAGGTGCCAAGGGCCATGCCAACCAAATGGTTGACATAAGTTAACCGGTCACTGTCCCCGGATGGTATGCCGAAATTCACGAAGCCCAGCTCATGGGGGTCGCCGATTGTAAGAGCGTGGACACTGGGGCTGAACGCTAGAAATGCGCCGGCGAGGGCCGCGCAAAGCAGTGAGAGCTTAATTGTCGGAATCATGTTTAGTTTCATGTTGCGATATATAAAGCACCCTCCGTGCCAAGGCTAAAAATCCTATTTGTTGAATTACCTAAGTCTCTTTGGATTAACGCTTAATAGAACGATACGTTTTCTCTAAGTTTGGCTGCGTCAGGCTCAGAATCGTAAAGTATTCCGACGAGTCATAAGCGGCCTAAGGAGAGCAACGCATAATAACCACGTGGAAAGCAGATTATAACGTCTTAGGCGATAGCGTAAAGATTTTCGACATCCGCTGTAAGGCGTTTTGGACGGCACAGCCGGCATACGACCGCAAGGAGCGGTTTCTGCCCATAAAGGTAACGCTGGTCAGAAGCACTGGGTACAAGCAAAAGTGGCCGCCTAAAAAGGACGGCCACTCTTGTGTGGAGAAACTTTTTAACCGGCTAACTTATTAGGAAGCGCCGGGCGATTCCGAGCGCACCGAGCGCTGTTCCGAGCAACATGGCTGTGGTGCCACCATCCGGAACGCCTTGAGGACCGCCGCCTGTAAAGAGCGTCCAGCCGGAAAGACCATAGCCTCCGGCTGTGGCGGGAATGGTGATGACCCCAGACAAATCGCCGACATACCACACTTCCGAGCCGTAATTTGGGCCGTCGTACTTCGCGAACAGATACGTATATGTGCCCGCAGCGCCAAGATTTATACTTGTACTGGTGCCATTAAGAGCGAATACGGCCGTAGGCAAGGGACCAAAACTATTATTTGATCGCGTGAAATGTTGTCCACCGAAGTCGTCTTGGGTGCCAAGACCCATGCCAATCAAATGGTTGACATAATTTGTTCTGTCCTGATCGCCGGACGGTATGCCGAACTCGACGAAGCCTATTTCGTGTCCGTCGCCGATGGTAAGGGCGCGGGCGTTGGGGTTGAATGCGAACAATGCCGCGCAAAACGCCGTGCAGAGCATCGCAATTTTAGTTGTGGGAATGTTTATTTTCATATGATTTTCGGGTTTCCTAGGAGGAAGCAGACTCTGTGCCAACCTTCAGGCCATTTCTCGGAAATGGCTGTAACACTCTTTTTAGTAGAGAGTTATCAAGATGAAACAATCCAACAAGTTTTCGGCTGAGCGCACATTCAGTCGTAAGCTATCTCGACGGCGGAAGTAGGCTCGGCGAAGTGGCGATATGTAATAGCCTAACAATTGGAATGTTACGGTGGAAGACTAGGAAATGTAGGGATTCCTAACAATGCTGCGTGGTAGCCGACTGGGCTCAACCGCGGTCGGGAGTCGGGCTATTAGTTTTTCGCTGACCTGCCCAAAGCGCCTTCACTTTGGCTGAAGATCTGCGAGGGCATGCCTTGCTTGGGATGCCAGCGGCTCCTGGAGACCGCCAACCAGGGCTTGATTGAGGACGTCGCGTGCTTCGGTTTTTTGTCTGGTCTGAAGCTGAGACATTCCCAGATAGAAAAGAGAATTGGCGTTAAGCGATCTTTTTCGAGCGCTTTCTTCCAATAATTGGATTGCGCGCTGGTATTCCTTCTTTTCATAGCTCAATTGTCCCAGAAGCTCTGCCACTTCGCCATCATCTGGCAATGTCTTGCGTACTTTCGTGGCAAGATCGTACGCCGCAGCGGTTGTGGATGGCTTTTGCGCGTACAGCTTAGCCAGGCGCTTTTGCGCTGGCGCGAAATCCGGCGATCGACGAAGGATGCTCGTGTATATCTCAGCTGCCGGCTTCATCTGACCGCGCTGTTCATCGAGGGCGGCCCGGGCCATAAGGGCAGGCAGATACTCAGGACTCGCTAGTAATTGCTTTTGAATCTGGTTCTCGGCCGCCGCCAGCTCCTTTGAGTTCTCATCCAATGCAGTTAAAGATAGAAATGTTCTGGCGTCAGCAGCTTCGGGGAAGTCGGAACCGGTCGCTAGGGCCTTTTGCATCATTTCGTGAGCCTCATTCATTTTTCCCAGGCTATAGGCAGTCCAAGCCAAATCATGGAGGATCGAGGGATCGTTTTCGCCTTGCCGCGCTGCCTCCTGAAGAAGGCTATAAGACCAAGTGAGATTGCCAGTTTCGTAGGCCACCTTTCCCAGAATACTTGTGACTTGGGGATCACTTGGTGAGAGCTCGCGAGCTTTCTTGGCATAAGTGAGCGCTTTCTCCTTGTTGTGAAGCCGGCCGGCATAGAATTGCGCCAGCTTGGTGTTGGCCAAAGCCAACCTGGGATTCAGTTTCACGACTTGCTCGAAAGCCGCAGCTGCCTTGTCCGAGGCGCCTTGCTTTTCATAAGCCTCTCCCAAACGCATCTGAGAGATAACGTCGTTAGGCTGCTCTCTTGCCATTGCTTCAAGCTGTGACAGCGACAATTCGGTGGAGGAGCCGGTATCGCTCTTGAGCAGGGCGAGACGACGTTTGCTTTCCTCCCTACCGGGGAAATCCTTGGCTGCGCTCGCGGCTTTTTGGAACGCCACTTTGGCCAGGTCTGCCTGGCCCATCATGTACGCCGTCATGCCGAGGTGAAACTGAATTTCCGGGCTATCAGGAAGCTTGGCTGCGCTCTCCTGCAATATCGCTAGGGCTTGTTGATATTCGCCACGCTTGGACAGAATCCAACCAAACGTATCAGCTACTGCGGGATCATTTCCCTGCAAATCGTGGGCTTTGCGCGCCAGGTCGTAAGCTTTGCCAACATCGTTCAGTCGATCTGCGTAAAGGCAAGCAAGATTATTCAGAGCGGAAACCAAGTCAGGGTTCATCGAGAGAAGATGCTCGTAAGCATCACGCGCTTTTTCGAAATCGCTTGTCCGCTCATAGAGCAGCGCCAGCGTCATGAGTGCCGATGCATCGTTGGGGTTTTTCGAAAGCTGGGTCTGCAATTGGCTGAGCGCCTGTGGAAGGTTATTGGTCGCAAGATAAGCTTGGACCAGCAAATCGTATGCGCCGGAAAAATTTGGGTCGAGCTGGAGCGTTTTTTTAAGCTCTGCCTCCGCTGAATCCCATTTTTTCTCCGCTACCAGAATCTTGGCTTCAAAAAAATGGGCACCTGGCGAATCAGGCGCCTTTTGGAAGTGGCGCCCTATCCTCTGTCGCGCAGCATCGAAATGTTCTTCCGACAAGTCCAGTTCCACGAGTTGATCAACTGGCCACAAGCTGTCTGGGGCCAGGTCGGCGGCTTTTTCAAATGCCTGGCGTGCTTCGTCATTTCTCTTGGCCTGACGCAAGGTCAAGCCTAATGCCATCTGCGTCTGTGGATCGCGTGGTGCAAGCCTTGCTTGCTCGCCAGTGACTACAGCGGCATCGTCAAAGCGATCAAGCGAGCCATATGCAGCGGCCAAGAGCAATGCTGCAGACCTTAACTCGGGAGATCTCTTCAGTAAGCGAGTCATCGGTTCGATGACCGCTTCGCCATGGCCGGAGCGAAGATTGATGTCAGCCAGGAGTAGAATGGCATCGGCATAGTTCGGGTTAAGCGCGATGGCCTGATCCAACACTACCTTTGCCTGATTCATATTATTGTTTGTGAGATATGCGCGCGCCAATTCGTATTTGACGAGCGGGGTGTCCGGATACGTTTGATCCAGCCGCTCCAAAACTTCGACCGCTTTCTTCGTGTCGCCCTTTGCCAGCAGCACTTGGCCTTCCAGCCTGCGGCCATCGATATATTCCGAGTCTCGGCTAAAAACATTTTCAAGAAGAGAGAGGGCCTCCTCATATTTCTTATCCTTAAAGGCAAGCTCGGCCAGCAAGGTCCAGCCCGGCAGATAATCTGGCGCTTGCTTGGTCATCTCGGTTGAAATTCTTTTTGTTTCTTCCGTATCACCGGCGGCGGACATCCACGCTGCGTATTTCAAGCGTTCCGTAGAACGAACGGGGGCAAGCTCGGCCGCTTTCCTAAATTCCTCGGCGGCTTGTTTCTGATCTTTCTTGAGCAAATACAAATCTCCCATGGACATGCGCGCGGCAGAAGAATTGGGATTGACGATCAGTGCCTGTCGCAAGGCGTTTTCTGCCGCAGCTAAGTCGCCACTGTTAAGAAGCAGATTCGCCGATGCGAGGTGGAAAGAGATGTCGTCCTTTTTAGGGTATTTCTCGAGGTGTTGCTCCGCGGCCTGAATGTCTTCCTTGCTTCGCGCCGCTTCAGTCAAAGCGATAATCGCGTCTCCATTGTCTGGGGTCTGCTCCAGCACCTTAAGGGCTTGTTTGCTTGCATCGGCGAAG
>Ga0066710_100005268_pt1 | contig 11732 bp, 8 predicted proteins | sample GraSoiAngelo_159_FD_79666 | JGI IMG/M metagenome (GOLD analysis project Ga0066710, IMG submission 79666) | Grasslands soil microbial communities from the Angelo Coastal Reserve, California, USA - 14_1009_16_40cm | ecosystem: Environmental > Terrestrial > Soil > Grasslands | place: USA... | reverse complement strand
TAATAGCGGGAGCCGTCCAGCGGACATACAATATGCAGGGCAAATTCGACCTAAAGCAAGCCTAAAATTTCGCCTTTTTTTGTCATAATGCACATCTGGAGCGGAACGTCCGCAAGTCAAAGCAGGCGGCTAGTTTGTGCACGTGCCACCGGGTCCCGCCGCGATCTAACAAGACTAGGCAGTCAAAAACACCGATGCACATTGATTATCCGTTGCCGGCGCGGACTGGAATATGGTAGGTATGATGTTTATGCGAAACGGGGGCACGTGAGCCTTTTAGGGCGTCAGCAGACTCGGGTAACCGGTATCGTCACGACGCGGTCAGACGACCGCGCTCGCATCTATACCGCGCCGCCTGAGCAGCAGTTACAAACTGCTGCTGTCGTCGGGCTCGAGCAGCCGGCGGTCGCGCTCGCGACGCAGTTCGTGAAGTCCGGTTTCACGGTTCTAGGCATCGACTCCGACCACGAACGCGTACGCGCCAGCGAACAGAATCCGGTGCTGCGGGCAGCGGTAGCGCGGCGACGATTCGCCGCCTCGACGGATTTCAGCATGATCCGCCGGGCTAATCTTGTAGTTGTCTGCGTCGACGCGCGAGTCGACAGCGATGCGGCTGTAGCTGCGCTCGTGGATGCGAGCGTTCGCGTTGCACCGCATATCGACCGCGGCACTGTGATCGTGATTGAAGCGGTTTCGCCCACGCACCCGGTCTGCCGCGCTTTGGCTTCACTGTTTGAGCACGAGTCCGGACTAAGGCACGGCACGGATTTCAGCCTTTTATTCGTGCCGCCGGTCGGCGAGACAACCGATGCCGCTGCGCGCGCAGCAGCGATCAGCCTGATGTATGAACTCGGAGCCGACACAGCGGCGGACGTGCCCGAAGCGGACGCGATCTCGCATCAGCGCTACGCCGTGCGTCGCGGGCGCAGGGATAAACGTTTCGCCGATCTGCTCGTGGACGTCAGCGCCGTCATCGATGTGATCGTCATAGCTGCAATGCTCATCATGGCGTTTTTCGTTCGGTTCCGAACAGGCGTCAGCACGTGGGGCGTGCATGCAGACCTAGGCCTTGGCGCGTACGTCGGTTACATCGTCTACGGCGTGTTATCACTTTTCCTGCTGATGGCGCACGAAGGAGTGTACGACTCGCGGAGTCTGCTGCACAGTCGTGATATTACGGCACGAATGCTGCGCGCCGGGGCATTGTTGGTAGTCGCATATCTTTCGCTCGCGCTGCTGTTTCAATTCCGGCCGCCGATCTCCCGAATTTACGTTGCTTTCGGCGTCACCATGGTGGTCGCTGGCCTTACTGTCTGGCGGACTCTCTTCCGCCGAATCACGCGCGCGCCTGGGATTATCGAGCGGCTACAGCAGCGCGCGATTTTCGTCGGTTGGAACCACGAGGCGCGACGACTTGCCGAGACGTTCGCGATGGACCCGGCATCATGGTTCGCAGTTGTCGGCTGCGTTCTGCCTGGCGGACCGAAAGGGGAGGAAATCGATAACAACATCGCACCATGCCTAGGTACGCTCGACGATCTGCGCCCGCTGCTGCACTCGCATGCGATCGACACTGTCATCCTCGCCGATGGTGGCTCTCCGCATCTCAAGCGCAGCGCTGTTCACATAGCGACTCTATGCGAGCAGGAGCTGGTCGATTTCAAGATTCTGCCGTCCTACTTCCGGATCTTTCTCTCCGGACTGCACCTTGAAACGGTGCGCGGCACGCCAGTCTTCGGAGTAACGCGTTTGCCGCTCGACCGATTCTTCAACCGCGTGTTCAAGCGAGTTTTCGACATTGTTGGTGCGACGATAGGGTTGCTGGTCTCCGCGCCGATCATTGCAGTAATGGGCGCGCTCGTTTATCTCGAGTCCCCCGGTCCGATTATATACCGGCAGCGCCGGCTCGGGTTCGATGGATCTGTATTTGAGATGCTGAAAATCCGGAGCATGCGGCTCGACGCCGAATCGAACGGCGAAGTGGGATGGACGCGGAAAGGCGATCCACGCCGCCTGCGCGTCGGCGCATTTATGCGCCAGTGGAATATCGATGAGCTCCCGCAATTCTGGAATGTATTGCGCGGCGATATGAGCCTGGTCGGGCCGCGACCGGAACGGCCGGAACTGGTCACGACATTCCGGTTCGAAATTCCGCATTATCAGGCGCGCCACAACATCAAACCGGGCATCACTGGATGGGCGCAGATCAGCGGGTGTCGCGGCGATACCGATCTCGTAGAAAGAATCAACTGCGATCTCTACTACCTCGAGAACTGGAGCTTGCTGCTCGATCTGCAAATCCTTGCCAGAACGCCGTTCGCGCTAACGAACGCGTACTAAAGTGGCGATTCGCGCGTAAAGAGCTTTGGGAGTTTTCGCGCGAGCATCTCGCGAAAGTGCGTCACGAAAACATCCGGCCTAAACCGGTGCGCATTTTCGGCGCAGCGCCGCGGGTCAAAACTTAACTGCTCGAAGCGTTCCACGGCATCACAAAGCGCGTCGACTGTCGCTTCCTCGAAGAACAAACCGGTCTGGCTATCAAGTACCGTCTCGCATGCGCCACCGCGACGAAGTGCGATGACCGGCGCGCCCGCGGCTTGAGCTTCGACGGCAGTAATGCCGAAGTCTTCTACTTGTGGATGTATAAAGGCACGGCAGCCTTCGAAGTAGCGGATGGTTTCGCCGCGCGGCTGACGCCCAAGAAACCGAACGTTCTCCCGAGCCAAGCGAGTCAAATACGCGCGTTCTGGACCATCGCCGATAATCACTAAGCGCTTGCCGCTTCTACTGAATGCTTGCACTGCGAGATCAATACGCTTGTAAGCGACAAGTTCAGCGACAATCAGGTAGAAGGCCTCTCGAGCCGTTCGCGGGATAAAAGCGCCTGTGTCGACTGGCGGGTGAATCACGCCGGCCTCCCTGCCGTAGCTCTGCGCAATTCTGGTGCGCACGAATTGCGAGTTCGCCACAAAGTGCGTTACGCGTTGCGCCGCTTGTCGATCGAACTCGCGTACGTAACGGGAGATTGCCCGAAAGACCAACCGTCCGCTTGCACGTAATCCGCTGGTGTAACGCAGGTAAGTGTCTTGTTCATCCCACAAGTAGCGCGGCGGAGAATGGCAGTAGCAGATGTGCGGAATCCCTTCACGATACGATAGACCTTTAATGACGCTCGCATCCGAACTGATGATTACATCTGTCGTGTTGTCGATTTTTAACGTGCTAACCGCCCACGGAAACAGCGGCAGCATTTGGCGGTAATATGTGTGAGCGAACGGCAGCAGGGTTAGGTTCGATTCGACAACAGGATGTGATTCGATCACGGCACTCGTGCTGCCTCGCCGCGCCACGATTGTGTAAATCGGCGCTGCTTTGAACAACAGACAGAGTTGCTCGAGCACTCGTTCGCCACCGCGCATTCGAAGCAACCAGTGATGTGCGAGTGCTACGTTCAACCTGCTAACTCGTGGTAAAGGGTGATGTACTCGCGAGCTGCGGCAGACCAGCTAAACTGATTCGCGCGTTCTTTGCCGTGAGCGATACGCGCCTGCCGCTCACTCTCAGTCCAGTCGAGTACGTTTTCGATCGCGGTAGCGATACTCTCGCTCGACATCGGGTCAACGAGCTCGGCTGCCCCACCCGCAATCTCCGGAAGACACGAGCAGTTGGACGTGATGACCGGTGTTCCTGCCTGCATTGCTTCTAACACGGGTAGACCGAAGCCTTCTTCTAATGAGGGATAGAGGAATGCCGCAGCTGCGGCATATGCGCGCGAGAGCTTCGCTTCGGTAACATATCCGAGGGCGGCTATGCCCGGTTGACTCAGCAGCGCGCGATAGTCGGTGGTGTCACGAAATCCAGCTTGCTTCTTACCAATTATCGATAGCTCGAGATTTGGCCGCCTGCGCCTGACAAGCTTCCACGCGTCAATCGCCCGATGGAGATTTTTGTGCGGCTGCAACGAGCCCACACATAGAATGTAGGGCGTAGTAATGTCGACGTGTGCTGGCGCCGGAAGCGGTTTCACTCCATTATAGATTACCCGCACCCGCTGAGCCGAAAGTGACAGCGCGCGGATCGCTTCCTGCCGCACGTACTGCGAAACGGCGACGACCGCACTGGCGGAACGAAGGCCCGGTGTAGCCGTGATGGCGTAGAGGGCGCTGAACCGCCACGAGTACCAGCCCGGGTGGGTGAGGAAGTTTATGTCGTGGAGTGTGACTACAGACGCGACCCCCGACTTGCGAACCGAGGAACTCGTGGTGATCGGGTAGTGTGCTAACTGCGCTCCTCCAGCAGCGCACCGGTACGGAAATACAAGTTGCTCCCACAGTTGGGCGCGGCCGCGCGACCATTCCGAAAATGGAACATGGACAAGGTTGATCCCACTAAAGGTCTCCCACTCATCGATGCCCGGGAATTGCCTGTCGGCGAACACCTCGATTGAGAAGTTCCGAGCCGGGTGGCGAATAATTGCATCGAAAAGATTGTAGGCGGCGGTCTGTGTTCCTGTGGGCTCGAGCGTGCCCGAGAAACGGCCGTTGAACGCGAGACGTGTCAGGGGGCGCACCTGATAACGGACCCGTTCGCAGGCGCATCAGTGCGCACCGGCCTTCGCGTGATTTGGAGCTTCAGTAATCGCGACGATTTCTTCCGCGCCGTACACACCTTTGCCATACTCACCGGCTGAGTAGTCATAGTATGCGGCAAGCCTCGCGTCCGCGGGCACGCCGTTCAGCACGTAACCACGAAGGTTCGCTTCTGCGTCGCGCAGCTTTTCGACGGCGCGCGCCGCAGCGTGACGAGACGTGTGGCCATATCGGACGACGAGACATACCGCTTCGGCCTCTTTCGCCAGAAGCAGCGAATCGCTCACCACGTTCACTGGCGCGCTATCGATTATCACCCGGTCAAACTGCTGCCGCACCGCGCGCATGAATATGTGAAACCAGCCGCTGGCGAGCAGTTCGAGCGGGTTCGGCACACGGTGACCCGCCGATATGACGGATAAACCGGCCACACGTGTATTCTGCACGCAAGCACTCCCATCTGTTTGATCGCGAAGTATGTCGGCTACTCCTTCGTGGCTGTCATCGGAGAGCAAAACGCGAGCGACTGACCTGAGGCGAAGGTCGGCATCGATCAACAGTGTGCGTAAGCCCTGCTGCGCGCATGCCGCACCGTAATTAATCGCACAAAACGTTTTACCTTCGCCCGGCAGCGCGCTGGTGAACATAATCGTGTGTTGCTCATGACCATGCAACGACAACGTAGTGCGCAACGTGCGCACGCCTTCCGCAGTAGAACCTGCCGGCTCACTCAGCATGATGAGAGGCGTCTCTGACAGCGCTGCGGGAATTACCGCAAGGGCGGGCACTTTCAACACCTGATCTGCCTCGGCCACAGTACGAATGGAGGTGTCCCAGGCTCGGAGCAACAGCACAAGACCCACGCCGAGTAGCAGCCCGAGCGCCATCGACCCGGCAAGGATCACCCGCTTGCGCGGACGCACAGGTCGGTCCGGAACACCAGCCGGCGATTTCACGATGATGTCGTCCTGCTCAATGCTTTTGGTCACGTCTGTCTCCTTCATCCGCGCGAGCACAGCGTCGTATAAGGCGCGGTCGCTCTCTACCTCGCGCTGCAGCACTGCATAAGGGATCGCAAGCTTGTTAAGCTCAAGAGCTTTTTGTTCCTGTTCGTGCAAGGCCTTCTCGTACTTTGCTTCCGTGTCCCTTGCTGCTTCGTATGCTGAGTTGATCGACGCCGCCGTTCGCTTAATGAGGTCAGTGAGACTCGCTTTCTGCGCATCGAGTTGGCTCTTCGCCTGAATCAGCTTTGGATGCAGCGGGCCGTATCGCTTGCCAAAATTGGCGACGACACCTTCCTGCTCTGCGACGATGCGTTTCTGCTCGACGACCGCCTTTGCTTCCGCGACCGACGAAAGCTTCAGCAGATCTTCAGGCGCAGAGTCGCCCAGCTTCTGAGCCTGGGACGCGTCTGCCTCGAGCTTCATCCGCTCCGCCTTCGCCGCGGTGAGTTTTGCGTTCAGCTCCTTTAGCTTTTCAACAATGATGTTTTGTGTTTCCTGCAACGAAACCGCCTGCGTCCGTTCCTTGTAGTCCTGTAAAGCCTGCTCGGACTTCTGGAGCTTTTCTTTCAGCTTGTTAGCTTCGGCGGACAGAACGCTGTTTGTGTCTGTCACGAGATTGAGCCGCTGCTCACGGTTCATCTTTCGGTACTCGTTGACGACGGTAAGCGAAAGCTGTTGCGCGAACTCCGGGCGTTCACTTTCAGCGCGCACAGCGAGCAGACGCGTACCCTTGACCAGCTTCACCGAAAGGTGGCGCTGGAGCGCGCGCGTGATTTCCGGAAGCTTGTAGGGCTCCGCGCGAGGCGGCAGCCCTAGAGAACCGCCGTCCAGATGCAATGCCGCGACTACACGCTCGAGCAGCGCTTCGTTCGCGAGGTTTTGCTCGATCGTCTTGAGTAGCTCGGTTGCGTTCAGGTCCTCGTTCGCAATGTCCTGAATGTTAAGAATCTTGTGCGATCTTTGTTCCACCTGCACGATCGTTTGCGCGGCATAGACTCTCGGCGTCACCAGCAGATAGACGCAGGCGGCCACGACCGTCACGACAGCTACAGCCGCTACCCAATAGCGCTCTTCGTAGATCGCGTAGTACAGCGCGCGAAAGTCGATCGGCTCGTCAGCATCGGGCGGGTGAGTAGGGCCAGGAGTCATTGCTAAAACCTGCTTTCCGACACGGTGATTACATCACCGGGTATTACTTCGAATGTAGGCGCCCGCTCGCTAGCCATTGCTTTCGCATTCACCCGGAACACCTGTTCTCGGCCGTCGGCGAGGCGTTTCACCAGCACACGCGAAGGATTGGCCCCCCGTGTGTAACCTCCGGCCAGTCCGATTGCCTCGAGCAGACCAAGCTTCTCCCGGTCGGGAAAATCATAACTGCCCGGTTTTTGCACCTGACCAAGCACTGTTACCATGTACTTTGTGAAGTTCAGCACGTTTACAGTCACCTGAGGGTTAATGATGTAGCCGCGTGCCAGTGCGTCACGGATTATCCGAGCCGCCTGCTGAGGCGTGCGACCGCCAATGCGTACCTGCCCTATCAACGGGAAGGTAATTGTGCCGTCCCGCGAGATGCGCAGCTTGGACTCGAGGTCGTCCTCCTGAAACACCTTGATGTCAACAAGATCATTCGGCGCAAGAATGTAACTCGTCGCGCGATCCTCAGTCAGTGGTGCGTCGGTGGACTGACCGCGAAGTTGTAACGCGGCAGCCACGTAGACGGCAAAAATGCCTATAGCTGCGTATCTCCGGCTCATCAGAACAATACATCCAGGTGCAGAAACACCTGGTTCTGGTTAAACGTATAGCGACTTACTGTCGAGCTATCACTGTAATAAACATACCCGGCCTGCACCGCTGCTGAACGGCTCAGCTCGACACGAAAATGTGGTGCGATCGAAAACACATCGTCATCGCGAGAGAATGGCGACCCATCGATACCATAATAATGCGCATTTTCGTAGCTCACAGTCAAACCGAGATAGTAGTGCTGCGCAAACCTCTGTTGTGCCCTGAATGTTACTCCTGTGTATTCGATGTTGAGGTTAGGCGTAGCCGCCGAACTTTCCACCCTGCGCGCCGCTTCAACTGACAGCAGCGTCTCGTCGAATGGCAAATAGCTCGCGCTGATGCCAAACACCGGCGTCACGCGATCGTCACCGTCGGTCTGACGAAACTCTGCGCCGCCATGTGCTTCCAACTGGGTTCGGTCACTTAGGTTATAACGGCCGCGCGCGAGTGCCTGCTCGTACCGTTGTGCGTTTGCGTGTTCCACATCGAGCACGCCGACCGTGCTGCCGAGCGCCACGTCCGTCCACGAACCGGCGCGATAATTAATCCAGTTCTGCGACGCTACTTCGCGCGAGTCGATGTTCGTCGAATAATGGCGAACCCAGCCGAGCAAAGAAGACTCAAACGAAGTCCGATCACTGTAACTAAACGTTGCGGAGAATTCCTGGGAGAAGACGGTGCGTCGCACGCGGCCGCCCACATCGATGTCAGGTGTGGACAAATGCTGGAACTGGCTGCGCATGCCGAGGGTAAGGTAAGCCATCTGCCATCGTGCCAATAATGCCGCATCGTGATCGACCGCGTTCTCGTGCGGATGGTCGATGAACAATCGGCCTGTCGGTGTGTAGCGGACGAAAAGGAAGCTTCGCGGATTATAGGTCTCATCAATCTCCGCCGGGCTAAAGGTGTCGAGCATCAGGCGTCTGAACTCAGGCCGCACATCGCCAATGCCGACTGCTATTGTCGGTGACAACGAGAAGATCACGTCCGATTCGCGATCGAAATGACTGATGAAAATGTTATCGTCGTAGGTGACCTGTGCGGAGACAATCGCGACATAGCGAAGCTTCTCGTTTACGGCTGCGGTAGCGGGAACGTCGGAGCTCGTCTGGAGTTGCGCCGCGGACGGGTTGTTCGTGATTCCGGTTTGCTCCTGCTCGACGGGCTGCTGCGGCGCGTCTGCTTCGACTTGGCGCAAATGGGCTGGCGCAGGTGCAAGCGCTGACGAACTCTGCTCCACTGGCGCGTCCGCTTCTGTGATCTCTGACGCAGACGTGGTTTGGTCGGTCGCCGATTGATCGGCTACTGAATCGGTGTCAGGCGCCAGCGACGCCTCAACGAACGCGGAGAAACTACAGAGAAGGATAGCGAAACCAACCCCGGCAACGCGACTGGTGTCAGGATAGAGAGAGATCACAAAGGTGTGAGTAGGGCGCGCGGCGCCGGAATAGCTGTCGCCGATTCCGAAGAGGCAGGCCGCCCTTATAACTACTATAAGCCGGCCGTGTTCGTCAATGCCGCGCTGCGTTACGCGTGCGAGGTCACCCGCAGGCCCGAGGGTGGTGCAAGCGACGGTGCCGGCGTCGGCGTCGGCACGGGCGTCGGCATGGGCGTCGGCGTCGCCGTCGGTACGGGGGTCGGCGTCGGCGTCGGCGCCGGGGCGGCCGCAGCTTGCTTCTGGTATGCATCCCAAGCAGGGCGGTGGCTCAAATCCAGACGGCGCAGACCGTAGCCGGTGCCGTCTGGCGCTTCGTCGGCCATGGCGTATTGCGTGCCGAGGCGGAATTGCGGTTGTGCAGCGAACATGACCATCCAGTCGTTCACATACTGCGATTGGACTGCTTCGTCCCCACCGCAGTCTTTTTGCAACGACGCGCCGAACTCCGTGATCGCGAACGGCGGGTTTCCGAATACTGACTGACACGATTCTCCCGAATCATTGGGTGTAAATAGGTGGTGCCACGGCTCCTCAACCGCTGGGTTGGCGTAAATGTGGTAGTTCGCCCAATCGAAGGCCTGGCCTACCACGCAGCCGTTGAGCACGAGTTGTTTGCACCAGTCGAGCATGCTGTAGCCGCCCACCGTGGAGAGCGAATTGCCGACCGAACCGAGCAGCACCACGTTCGGGAGCCCGGCGGCCTTGATCGCCTGGTAGGCGGCTTTAGCTATCGTTGCGTATTGTGCCGCGCTGAAACCGTTGAGGTTGCATTCATTCCCCAGCTCGATGTACGCGTCCGGGTGCGCCGTTGCGATCGCGACCGCGCTGTTTGCATAGGTTGTCGCGTCCGGGACCGAATGCATAGTGCCGCCGACGATGATCACCAATTTGGTGAATCCGATCTGGTGCGCAGTATTGATGGCGTCTGTCCAGTCGTCGTCGATCCTCGGGCAGCGGCCGCCATTGTCCCACATGTCCTGCAGTTCTCGTTGTATCGTGGGAGGCGTTGTCATGTTCGTGATGGCGGTCGTCTTACAATGACCCCAGATAATATCTGTTCGCGGTGCGGGTGAAGGCGTCGGCGTAGGCGTAGGCGTAGGCGTCGGGCTCGCATTTGCGCTGGACACCCAGAGTGTCGCTGCCAGGCAGGCGCAGACGACAGCCGCAACCCTCGGCGGTGCGCCTCGCCCGGTATTCGCAGTTCGGCTGTTGGCACGCATCGGGCTAGGAGTAGCAGCAGGAATCATGCGCTCCCGGGCAATCAATCCTTCCCCGGCGCACGAACAGTTTGCGTATGGAAAGATCGACACACCAGTGATCTGCCGGCGAGTGGCGCCGCAAGTCATTCGTGTCGTGTGTCTCGTCACACGTTCGAGCTCTGCTGATTCGTGAACAACGTACAAAGCTTCATTTTCAAGATTCGCCACGCATGGGGCAAGGGCCAGTTTCTCGAGCGCTGCCGGCGCGCGCTGATTGTCCGGTGGAATGCGTTGATCTACCGGCTGTCCCCCGTGCTGTTGGCGAAGATCTGCTATTACCGCGCGCGAGGCCGCTGGCCGGATCTCACGAATCCGCGGACCTTCGATGAGAAGCTCCTGTGGCTCATGTTGTATTGGCGGGATCCGCTGAAGACGAGCTGCGCCGATAAATACGAGCTGCGCTCCTACGCGAGCGAGCTAAACCTTTCGCACTTTCTCCCGCCATGGATCGCCGTGTATGAACGCAGCGACGAGATCGACTTCGACACGCTTCCGGATGCATTTGTCCTAAAAGCAACGCACGGTAGCGGAATGAACATATTTTGCCGCGACAAGTCCCGTCTGGACACCGACGCAACACGGCGGAAAGCCGATATTTGGCTGCACACCGACTACAGCACCAAGCATGGCGAACTTCATTACAGCGACATGAAGCCGCGGATTATTGTTGAGCCGCTGCTAACGCAGGACGACGGCAGGATACCTGCTGACTACAAGCTTTATTGCTACGGAGGGCGGGTCCACTGCACGCTCGCGTGCACAGAACGCGACCCGACCAGCGACCTGAGTTCCGGCGTGAAGTTCGATTTCTACAACTATGATTGGTCGGAGAAGCTTGTCTACTCGCGTTCCAGTTTACAGGCGAACCGGCAAATACCGAAGCCTGCTGCCTATGAGGAAATGGTTGCCGCTGCCGAAATCCTGTCGCGACCATTCCCGTTTGTGCGCGTTGACTTTTACAGTGTGAAAGGTCGCGCCGTGCTGGGAGAGTTGACGTTTACGCCAGAAGCTTGCATTGACACAGGCTACACTGAGCTGGGTCAACATGCGCTCGGCGAGCTGGTTGAGCTTCCGCCAAAAACATTGAGCTAAAGCCGTTTATCGACTTGTGGCGCGAATCCGCTCCGTTTCAATCCGCCGTATTCTTAACTCACACGTTGAGTTTACCAACGAGTTCGTCGTCCAGCTTACGGACGGCAGCACCGGAATTGGTTCGGCTTCCCAAGGTGAGACGATCAGCATTTACGAGGATAACAACACCGGCGCGGACGCGGAGGCGTTCACCAGACAACTTGCGACTGACGGCATTCTCGGAACCGACACTTCACAACAAGAGCTGGACGAATACCTGCGGCAGCGCTTCGACGTCATCGGCCGCAACAATGCGTTCGCCATCTCGCTTGGCTTTTTTCACGCCCGAACCGCCAATCTGCCGCTGCACGAGCAATTCGGCACTACATCCGCGGGGATGCGCGCGCCGCGTCTCGCATTGAATATTCTTAATGGTGGACGGCACGCGTATACCAATCCGGTGCTGAGCGACTTTCCCGAATTTATTCTCGTCCCGCGATCCAACGACATTGCAGCCGCATTAGCGGCTCATGCTTCAATTCAGCGCCTTGTAAGGGAACGCCTTGCGAGGCTTGCCACGACG
>Ga0066710_100005267_pt1 | contig 11733 bp, 11 predicted proteins | sample GraSoiAngelo_159_FD_79666 | JGI IMG/M metagenome (GOLD analysis project Ga0066710, IMG submission 79666) | Grasslands soil microbial communities from the Angelo Coastal Reserve, California, USA - 14_1009_16_40cm | ecosystem: Environmental > Terrestrial > Soil > Grasslands | place: USA... | reverse complement strand
TACCAGACCGCCCGGGTCGAGAGCGGGCGGATCGTGGCGCGCGTCACCGCCTCGGGGACCCTCTCCGCCCTGGTGACCGTGCAGGTCGGCAGCCAGGTCTCGGGCCGCATCCAGGCGCTGCACGCGGACTTCAACAGCTCCGTCCACAAGGGAGAGATCCTGGCGACGATCGACCCGCAGATCTTCCAGGCTTCCGTGGAGCAGGCCCGCGCCAACCTGGCCGCCGCGGACGGCAACCTCGCCCGGGCGCGCGCCCAGGCGCTCGACGCGGCGCGCCAGTACGAGCGGGCCAAGGCCCTGTCCGAGCAGGAGCGGCTGATCGCCCAGGCGGACCTCGACACGGCGGAGGCCGGCGCCCGCGCGGCCGAGGCCCAGGTGCAGGCGATGCAAGGGGCGGTCGAGCAGGCGCGCGCCTCGCTGCACCAGGCCGAAATCAACCTGGGGTACACGCGCATCGTCTCGCCCATCGACGGCATCGTGATCTCCCGCAGCGTGGACGTCGGCCAGACGGTGGCGGCCTCGCTCGCGGCGCCGACCCTGTTCAGCATCGCCCAGGACCTCAAGAAGATGCAGGTCGACACCGACGTGGCCGAAGCGGACGTCGGCAAGCTGCGCCCGGGTATGCAGACGACCTTCAGCGTGGACGCCTATCCCGCCGAGCGTTTCCACGGGATCGTCCGCCAGATCCGCAACGCGCCCCAGTCGTTGCAGAACGTGGTCACCTACGACACCGTCATCGACGTGGAGAACCCCGACCTGCGGCTCAAGCCGGGCATGACGGCGAACGTGACCTTCGTGTACGCGGAGAAGGACGGCGTGCTGAAGGTCCCCAACGCGGCGCTCCGCTTCCGCCCACCCAAGGAGCTGGCCGCCGGGCCTCCCGTCCGCGGCGGCCCCGACCAGCGCACCGTCTGGCTGCTGCGCGACGGGCGACCCCTGCCGGTCGTCATTCGCGTCGGCCTTTCCGACGGCAGCGTGAGCGAGGCCGTTGACGGCGATCTGAAGGCGGGCGATGCGCTGATCGTCGAGACGACCGGCCAGGGCTCCTCGTCGGTACCGGCGGCCTTCCGCCGGGGGCTCTAGGCGCAGGGCCTCGGAAGGGATCGTCGCGCGACCATGGAACCGCTCATCGTCCTCGATCGCGTCACCCGGATCTACCGCATGGGGGACGTGGAGGTGCGGGCGCTGGACGACGTTTCGCTCTCGGTCGAGGTGGGCGGCTTCGTCGCCATCATGGGCGCCTCCGGCTCCGGCAAGTCGACCCTGATGAACCTCATCGGCTGCCTCGACCGCCCCACCTCCGGCCGCTACCTGCTCGAGGGGCAGGAGGTGTCGCGGCTCGGGCGCGACGCCCTGGCGGAGATCCGCAACCGCATGCTCGGCTTCGTCTTCCAGAGCTTCAATCTGCTGACCCGCACGAGCGCGGTCGAGAACGTCGAGCTGCCTCTGATCTATGCCGGCGTGCCGGCGGCCGAACGCCGGCGCCGCGCCGCGGAGGCGCTGCGCCGGGTCGGCCTCGACGGGCGCCTGGATCACCACCCGAGCCAGCTTTCGGGAGGGCAGCAGCAGCGCGTGGCGATCGCCCGGGCCCTGGTCACGCAGCCGCGCGTCATCCTGGCCGACGAGCCGACCGGGAACCTCGACTCGCGCACCAGCGTCGAGGTGATGGCCCTGCTCACCGATCTCAACGCGGCCGGGCTGACGGTCGTGCTGGTGACGCACGAGCCGGACATCGCGGCCTGCGCCGGGCGCGTGGTGCGCATGCAGGATGGGCGGATCCACTCCGACGAGCGCCGCGCGGCCGCGGCGGTCGGCGCGGCGGCTCCACGCGAGGCCCGTCCATGAGCCTGTGGGAGACGGTGCGCATCGCCGTGCGGGCGCTGTCGCGCAACACGCTGCGCTCCTTCCTGACCGCTCTCGGGATCATCATCGGCGTGGGGGCGGTGATCGCCATGGTGGCGATCGGGGAGGGGGCGAAGGCGCGCGTCGAGGAGGCCTTCGCCTCGATGGGCACGAACCTTCTGGTCCTCATGCCCGGATCCAGCGCCAGCCGGGGGGTGTTCGGGGGCTCCGGCTCGCTCCCGACCCTGACCTGGGCCGACCTCAAGGCGATCCAGGAGGAGGTCACCGACGTGCGCCAGGCCGCTCCCTACCTCAGGACCACGGCCCAGGTGGTCAGCGAGGAGCAGAACTGGACCACCTCGGTGTGCGGCACCACGCCCGAGTACTTCGACATCCGCAGCTGGCCGATGAGTTCCGGCGCGGCCTTCACGTCCTCCGACGTCGACACGGGCGCCAAGGTGGCCGTGCTGGGCCGCACCGTGGTCGACAAGCTGTATGGACCGAACGCCGATCCCGTCGGACAGGCGGTGCGGATCAAGAACATGCCGTTCCAGGTGGTCGGGGTGATGGTCCGCAAGGGGCAGTCGCCCACGGGTCAGGACTACGACGACGCGGTCCTGATCCCGGTGAGCACCTACCGGGCCAAGATCCAGGGCGGGCTGCAGAACTACATCGCCGGATCGGTCTTCGTCAGCGCGGTCTCGTCCGATGCGACGGCGCGGACCGAGCGCCGCGTCCGGGCGCTGCTGCGCGACCGCCACCACCTGAGCCCGGAGGCCGAGGACGATTTCCAGATCCGCAACCTCACCGAGATCGCCAGCGCCCAGCAGGAGGGGACGCGCACGCTGACCACCCTGCTGGCCAGCATCGCCGCCGTGTCGCTCCTGGTGGGAGGGATCGGCATCATGAACATCATGCTGGTCAGCGTCACCGAGCGGACGCGCGAGATCGGGGTGCGCATGGCCGTCGGCGCCAAGCCGCGCCACATCCTGGCGCAGTTCCTGGTCGAGGCGCTGTCGCTCTCCGTCCTGGGAGGGTTCGCGGGGGTGGGGTTGGGGCTCCTGGCGGCCAACCGGCTGGCGGCGCAGTTCGGCTGGCCGATGCTGATGCGCGCCGACATCATCCTGATCGCGCTGGGATTCAGCGGCCTGGTGGGAGTCGGGTTCGGGCTGTACCCGGCCCACCGCGCCTCGCGGCTCGATCCGATCGAGGCGCTGCGCTACGAGTGAGCCTCGAAGTCGGCGATGCGCGCGAACTCCTGCGCATCGAGCGACGCGCCGCCGACCAGCACGCCGTCCAGGCCCGGGGCGGACATGAAGGCGTCGATGTTCCGGGCGCTCACGCTGCCGCCGTACAGGATGCGGATCGCCGCGCCGGCCTCGCCGAACAGCCGGCGCAGCTCGGAGCGGACCAGGTCGTGCATCTCCGCCGCGGCGGGCGGGTCGGCCGCCCTGCCGGTGCCGATCGCCCAGACCGGCTCGTAGGAGATCGCCAGACGGTCGGCGTCGGCGCGCGGCACCTCGTCGAAGGCGCGCAGCACCTGCGCCCGCACGATCGACGGCGCGCGCCCGGAGGCCCGGGCCTCCTCCTGCTCCCCGACGCAGACCACCGGCCGCAGCCCCGACTGCAGGGCGGCACGCACCTTGCGGTTCACCATCAGGTCGGTCTCCCCCAGGTGCAGCCGCCGCTCCGAGTGCCCGATCAGCACGTAGGTCACGCCGAGCTCCTGCAGCATGAGAGGCGAGATCTCCCCGGTATAGGCGCCGCCGTCCTCCCAGAAGACATCCTGCGCGGCCAGGGCGACGGGGCCGTCGCCGAGGACCGCCCGGGCCGCCGGCAGCGACGTGAAGGGGGGCGCGACCGCGATCTCCCGGTCGGCCCGGCGGGGCAGCCGCGGCAGCAGATCGCGCAGGAACGCGGCCGTCTCGCCGGCCGCCAGGTGCATCTTCCAGTTGCCCAGCACCAGACGCTGCATCGCATCCCCTCCTCATGCCCCGGGAACGTGGCGGGCCCGGGGACTCCGTCAGGCGCGGCGGGCGGCGCGATCTCCGCGCGGCGCGGCCGGGGCGTCCTCGAGCGCGGCGACCCCCGGCAGGTCGGCGCCCGCGAGGTACTCGATCGCGGCCCCGCCCCCGGTCGAGACGTGGCCGAAGCGCGCAGCCAGGCCGAGCCGGTTCACCGCCGCGGCCGAGTCGCCGCCGCCCACCACGCTGAAGGCGCCCGACGTCGCGATCGCCTCGGCCAAGGCGCGCGTTCCGGCGTCGTACGGCGGGACCTCGAACAGGCCGGCAGGGCCGTTCCAGAAGATGGTGCGGGCGGCGCGCAGGACCTCGGCGTAGGTGGCGCGCGTGCGCGGCCCGATGTCGAGCCCCAGAAGCCCGGCGTCGATCCTCTCATCCGGGGTCACGCGCGCGGCGGCGCCGGGGTCGGGCGATGGCGCCACGACGTGATCGGCCGGCAGGAACAGCCGCACCCCGGCCTGGGCCGCGCGGGCCAGGATGGCGCCCGCCTCCTCCACGCTGTCCGACTCGACGCGCGACGATCCCACCGGCACGCCGCGCGCCTCGAGAAACGTGTAGGCCATGGCCCCGGCGATCAGCAGCGCGTCGACCCTCGGGAGCAGGTTGCGGATCAGATCGATCTTGTCCGACACCTTGGCGCCGCCCAGGAGCGCGGCGTAGGGCCGCTCCGGGGTCCCGCGCAGGCGGCCCAGGGCCTCGATCTCCGCCTGCATCAGCAGGCCGGCGGCCGGGCGAGGGAGATGGCGCGTGATGCCGACGACCGAAGCGTGGGCGCGGTGGGCGCTGCCGAAGGCGTCGTTCACGTACAGGTCGGCGAGGCCGGCCAGCCGCCGCGAGAAGGCCTCGTCGTTCGCCTCTTCCTCCGGGTGGAAGCGCAGGTTCTCGAGCAGCAGGAGCGAGCCGGGCGCCAGGTCGCGCGCCAGCGCCTTGGTCGCGGCGCCCACGCAGTCGGGCGCCATGCGCACCGGGGCGCCGAGGAGATCGGCGAGGCGGGCGGCGGCGGGCAGCAGGCTCATCTCCGTGACCGGCCGGCCCTTGGGCCGGCCGAGGTGGGAGGCGGCGATTGGGCGTCCCCCGCGCTCCAGGACCAGCCGCAGGGTCGGCAGGGAGGCGCGCAGCCGGGTGTCGTCGGCGACCGTTGCGCTGCCGCCGGGACCCTTCTGGAGCGGCACGTTGAAGTCGACCCGCACGAAGACGCGCCGCCCTCCCACCTCCAGGTCCCGCACCGAAAGCTTGCGCGGCGCCACGCTCAGGATCCCCCCGCCTCGCGCCGTGCCACGTGCCGCACCAGGTCGGCCAGCCGTTGCACGTAGCCCCGCTCGTTGTCGTACCAGGCGTACACCTTCAGGAAGCTCTCCCCCTCGAGCGCCAGGAGGGGCGCGTCGATCACGGCGGAGCGGGTGTCGCCGAGGTAGTCGATCGAGACCAGCTCTTCCTCGCTGTAGCCGAGGATGCCGCGCAGGGGCCCCTCGGCCGCCGCCCGCAAGGCGCGGTGCGCCTCGTCCAGGCCGGCGGGGCGGCGGAGCACGAGGCTCAGATCGACGAGGGAGACGGCGGCGGTCGGGACCCGGATGGCGAGCGCGTGCACCCGGCCGCGCAGCGAGGGCAGCACCTGCCCGATGGCCGTCGCGGCCGACGTGGAGGTCGGGATCATCGACAGCCCGGCCGCCCGGGCGCGCCGCAGGTCGCGGTGCGGAGCGTCCATCAGCACCTGGCCGTTGGTGTAGCAGTGGACCGTGGTCATGCCGGCACGCTCGATCCCGAACGCCTCCTCGACGACCGCCAGCACCACCGCCATGGCGTTGGTGGTGCAGGAGGCGTTGGACAGGACGCGGTGCCTCCCGGTGTCATAGAGCGCCTGGTTCACGCCGTAGCAGACCGTGAGATCGGCGTCGGCGCAGGGAGAGGTGATGATGACCGTCCGGGCGCCGCCCCGCAGATGCCCGGAGGCCGCGGCGCGCGAGGCGAACACCCCGGTGGCCTCCAGGACCCGATCGGCCCCCGACCGGTCCCAGGGAATCTCCGAAGGCGCCGACGCGCGCGTGCAGCGGATTAGACGATCGCCCGCGCGGAGCGCGTCTCCCTCGGCGCGCACCTCGCCCTCGAACCGTCCGAACAGGGAATCGTGCCGCACGAGGTGGGCCAGGACCGCGGGCTCCGCGAGGTCGTTGATCGCCACCACCTCGAGATCGTCCTGGCGCAACGCCAGGCGCAGGAAGCCGCGGCCGATGCGGCCGAGCCCGTTGATGCCGATGCGAATCGCCACGAAACCCCCGCTGCCGCGCTCGCTTCGCCGCGTGCAGGCGTTCAGTATACCGAAGATTCCGCGAGCGCCGGACCCGCTGCCCGGCGGGCGCCGGGTCGGCGTCGCACACCGGGGTTGTCTCGGGGCGTCGGGCGCTTGACGCGCCGGCTTTCGGTGTGTAGGATGACTTCCCTTCATCCGACGATCCATCCACAGTATTCATCGTTTCCGTCATTCTGCGCTCTGCGTTCCCTGGACCGTGCTCGATCCGACTGGGAGGAAACAAGTGAGCCGCATCGCTGCGCGCGCGCGCCGCATCGCCGGCGGCGCGGCGTTCCTGGCGCTGGTCGCCGCTCTGGCCGGCGCGCCGGCGTGCGCCTCCGGCGCTCCCGAGCCGGCCCCGGCGCCGCACGGGACGCAGGCCGACGCGCGGCGCGCCGAAGTGCGTTTCCCCTCGGGACGCCTGTTCGTGGCGGAAATAGCGGACACGCCGGAGCGGCAGACCGAGGGATACATGTTCCGCCGCGAGGTGGGGGAGAGCGACGCGATGATCTTCGTCTTCCCCGAATCCGGCGTGCACCCGTTCTGGATGAAGAACACGCTCGTGCCGCTCGACATGATCTGGATGGACGAGGACTTCGGGGTCCTGTCGATCGAAGCGTCGGCGCCGCCTTGCAAGGCCGATCCGTGCCCCGGCTATGGACCGCTGCGCAAGGCGCGCTACGTGCTGGAGGTGCGGGGCGGCACGGCCGGCAAGGAGCGGCTCAAGACGGGCGACCGGCTGCGGATTTCGTTTCCGCAACCGGCGCGATGAAATTGGCGCGCGTCAATTGCCCGTCAGCGGCGGCGCGGCGCACCTTTCGCCTTGACCGCGCGGCCGCTTCACCGTAGAGGGTAGTCACGTCTCGGGACATTCGGGATGGGAGGTGACGGATGAAGTTCTTCGCACAGACGCTCTGCGGCATCGCGGTGCTGGTCTTCGGGTTCATGCTCGGTGTCCGGTACCAGGCGCGCGTGGAGAGCCTGAGTGAGATCCAAACCCTGGCGCGGGTCCAGAAAGGGAAGATCAAGGACCTGCGCGAGGAGAACCTGGCGCTGAAGACCGGTGTGCTGGTGCGCGATTTCCTTGATTCCAACCACATCCGCCTGCCGCGGCCGACGGTCGACGACATCGCGGGATCGGTCGCCCGGGCCTCGTCGAAGTACAACCTGCCGCCGGAGATGATCCTGGCGGTCATCCGCATCGAAAGCGCTTTCGACATCAACGCCCAGTCGGACAAGGGCGCGGTGGGGCTGATGCAGCTCCTGCCCTCGACCGCCCAGGAGATCGCCCAGGAGCTGCGCATGGAATGGCGCGGCGACGCCATCCTGCGGGATCCCTCGGCGAACATCGAGATGGGCGCCTACTACCTCACCAAGATGATCGGGCAGTTCAACAACCTCTCCGTGGCCCTGGCCGCCTACAACCACGGCCCCGGTCGCATCGCCGAGCTGAGCGAGGCGAAGGCCGAGCTGCCGATGGGCTATTCGGAGAAGGTCCTGAGCCACTACACGCCCCTGGACGGCTACACGCCGTAACGTCGCCGAGGGCGTGACGAAGGGGCGGGCCGGCCCCCCGCCGGCCCGCCCCCGCGCGTCGCGCCGGCGCGCGCAAGAGCCCGGAAACAGCCGCTTTCAAGCCGGTTCGCGGCGTTGACACCCCCCCACCCCTGTGGTAACGTACGCGCCGCTTGGAGGCCCGCCGCCGCGCGCGCGGGCCGTCCGGAGGGCCCGGCGGCGTGGTCGAGTACGCTCCCATCCTGATCTTTCTCGGAGTCGCCGCGCTCTTCCCGGCGGCCACCCTGGTCATCGCCTGGGCGGTCCGGCCCAGCCGCTACAACAAGACGAAATCCGAGGCCTACGAGTGCGGCGTCCCGCCGAGCGGCGACGCGCGCGCGCGTTACCCGATACGCTTCTACGTCATCGCCGTCCTGTTCGTCGTCTTCGACGTGGAGACGATCTTCCTTTTCCCGTGGGCGGTGAAGTACCGGGCCCTCGGGCTCTTCGGCTTCGCCGAGATGGTGGTCTTCCTGGGGATCCTGGTCATCGGGTTCGCCTACGCCTGGAGGAAGGGAGCGCTGGAATGGGCCTGATCGAGGACCGCTTCCACCCCAACATCATCACGACGACCGTCGACAAGCTGTTCAACTGGGCGCGCAAGTCCGCCCTGTGGCCGATGTCCTTCGGCCTGGCCTGCTGCGCCATCGAGATGATGGCGACGGTCGCCTCGCGCTACGACATCGACCGCTTCGGCGCCGGGGTCTTCCGCGCCACGCCGCGGCAGTCGGACGTGATGATCGTCGCCGGCACGGTGTGCGAGAAGATGGGCCCGATCATCAAGCGGCTCTACGACCAGATGCCGGATCCGAAGTGGGTCATCTCGATGGGCGCCTGCGCCACCTGCGGAGGCCCGTTCCCGACCTACAGCGTCGTTCAGGGCGTGGACCGGATCGTCCCGGTGGACGTCTACATCCCCGGGTGCCCCCCGCGTCCGGAAGCCCTCCTGTACGGATTCCTCAAGCTTCAGGACAAGATCGACCGGATGAGCTTCGCCAAGCGGGCGACGGCCTAGGAGCAGCCTCCTCGAGGCCACCGGAGAAAGGCCGGCGCGGCGCAATCCAGCGGACGAAGGGCGAGAGCCCGCGGCCCGCTTGCGCTTGTGAAAAAAGGTGCGAGCGACATGGCGGATGAATCCCCCAAGGCCCCGCCGCCCCCTGCGGCGCCCGGCCCCGAAGCAGCCGCCCGGCCCGCGGCGCCCCCCGCGGCCAAGCCGGACCTGCTGCGCGCCCCGGTCCCGTCGCCGGCGGCCGACCGGCTGCGCGAGCGCTTCCCGGAGGAGGTCCTCGAGGTCTCGTACTATGCCGGGGACGTGCTGGTGCGCCTGCGCAAGGAGCGTTTCCAGGAGATCGCCCGCTTCCTGCGCGACGATCCCGGCCTGCGCTTCGACTACCTGAGCAACCTGACCGCCGTCCACTGGCCGCAGAAGCCGAAGCCGTTCGAGATCGTCTATCACCTGTACTCCATCGGCAAGCGCCATCGCCTGACGCTCAAGCTCGAGGTTCAGGACGGCGAGGAGGCCCCGACCGCCTGCGGCGTCTGGCCGACGGCCAACTGGCACGAGCGCGAGGTGTTCGACCTGTTCGGCATCCGCTTCACCGGCCACCCCGACATGACGCGCATCCTGATGACCGACGAGTGGGTCGGCCACCCGCTGCGCAAGGACTACCCGCTCGAGGGCAAGCCCGAGGACCACGTGCAGTACCGCGAGGTGACCACGGCGGAGCACGTGTACACCTACGAGAAGGCGTCGATCCGCGGGTTCGGCTGGAAGAAGGAGGTCGAGAAGACCGGGGAGGGCAACGGCTGATGTTCCGCACCGAGGAGATGGACATCAACATGGGCCCCCAGCATCCCTCCACGCACGGGGTGCTCCGGCTCAAGCTCTCCCTCGAGGGCGAGGAGATCACCGACGTGCGGCCGGTGATCGGCTACCTGCACCGGGGCGTCGAGAAGCTCTGCGAGCACCGGACCTACCCGATGATCGAGCCGCTGACCGACCGCCTGGACTACGTGGCGGCGATCTCCGAGAACCTCGGGTTCTGCGGCGCGGTCGAGAAGCTGATGGGGGTCCAGGTGCCGCCGCGGGCCCAGCACATCCGGGTCGTGCTGGCCGAGCTGCAGCGCATCGCCTCGCACCTGCTGTGGCTCGGCACCCACGCGCTGGACCTGGGGGCGATGACCGTCTTCTTCTACACCTTCCGCGAACGGGAGATGATCCTCGACCTGTTCGAAGCCTTCTGCGGCGCCCGGCTGACGTACAACTCGATGCGCATCGGCGGGTTGCTCGAGGACCTGCCGCGCGGCTGGGTCGATCGCGTGCGCCACTTCGTGAAGATCTTCCCGTCGCGCGAGAAGGAGTACGAGGACCTCCTGACCGTCAACCGCATCTGGATGGGGCGCACGAAGGGGGTCGGGATCCTCAAGCCCGAGGACGCCATCGCCCTGGGCGTGAGCGGCCCCTCGCTGCGCGGGTCGGGCGTGGACTACGACGTGCGCAAGGCGCAGCCCTACTCGTCCTACGACCAGTTTCCGTTCGACGTCCCCCTGGGGACGAACGGCGACACCTACGATCGGTACGTGGTGCGCATGGAGGAGATGCGCCAGTCCTGCCGCATCATCCAGCAGGCCCTCGACCGCCTGCCGGAGGGGGAGGTGCGGGCCAAGGTGCCGAAGTACATCAAGCCGCCGGCCGGCGAGGTGTACCACGTGGTCGAGAGCCCGCGCGGCGAGCAAGGCTTCCACATCGTGAGCACCGGAGGGGAGATGCCGTACCGCATGCGCTTCCGCTCCCCTTCCTTCGTGAACCTGCAGGCGCTGCCGATGATGTGCCGGGGCCAGCTCATCGCCGACGTGGTGGCCGTCATCGGATCGATCGACATCGTGCTCGGCGACGTGGACCGCTGAGGGGCCGCGATGAGCCAGGAGACCCTGATCACCCGAATCCTGATCCCGGCGATCCAGATCCTGATCGTCGTGGCGGTCCTGCCCCTGCTCATCGCCTACCTGCAGCTCGTCGAGCGCAAGGTCCTGGGCTTCATGCAGGTCCGCCTGGCGCCGCGCCGCGTGGGCTGGCACGGCCTGCTGCAGCCGATCGCCGACGCCGTGAAGCTCCTGATCAAGGAAGACCTCGTGCCGGACAAGTCGGATCGCTTCCTGTTCACGCTGGCGCCGATCGTCACCGTCATCCCGGCCCTCGCGGCCCTGGCGGTCATCCCGATCGCCGGCACCCCGTTCACCGTCTTCGGCTACACGGTGCAGCCCTTCATCACCGACCTGAACGTGGCGCTCCTGTACCTGCTGGCGATCTCGTCGCTCGGGATCTACGGCATCATCCTGGGCGGCTGGGCCTCCAACAGCAAGTACTCGCTCCTGGGGGCGCTGCGCTCCTCGGCCCAGATGATCTCCTACGAGGTGCCGCTCGGCTTCGCGCTCATCGGCGTGATGATGCTGGCCGGGACGGCCTCGATGGTCGGCATCGTGGAGGCGCAGAAGAGCGCCCATGTCTGGTACGTGGTGCCGCAGATCTTCGGCTTCTTCTGCTACTTCATCAGCGCCGTGGCCGAGACCAACCGCGTGCCGTTCGACCTGCCGGAGGCCGAGGCCGAGCTGGTGGCCGGCTTCCACACGGAGTACAGCGGCATGAAGTTCGCGTTCTTCTTCCTGGCCGAATACACCAACATGATCGTGGTCTCCTCGATCGCCGCCATCCTCTTCTTCGGCGGCTGGCTGCGCCCCTTCCCGAACGCGACGTCCTTCGACTGGCTGCAGAACGGCTGGGTGTTCCTCGCGCCCCTGGTGCTGGGCGCGTTCGTCGGCTGGCTCCTGGATCAGCGCCTCGGCACCGGGCTGCGCTTCATGTTCCTGGGGGGGGCCGTCGGAGCGCTGGCGGGCTTCGCTGCCGCCCGCGCCGACGTCGCCCACCTGGCGACCATGGACCTGCCGGTGCTCTCCGGGGCGTTCTGGTTCTTCATGAAGGTCTCCTTCTTCCTGTTCCTGTATATCTGGTTCCGCGGCACCTACCCGCGC
>Ga0066710_100005266_pt1 | contig 11734 bp, 10 predicted proteins | sample GraSoiAngelo_159_FD_79666 | JGI IMG/M metagenome (GOLD analysis project Ga0066710, IMG submission 79666) | Grasslands soil microbial communities from the Angelo Coastal Reserve, California, USA - 14_1009_16_40cm | ecosystem: Environmental > Terrestrial > Soil > Grasslands | place: USA... | reverse complement strand
GGGCCGTGGCGGCGCCGGACGCGAGCAGCGGGAAGAAGACGATCGCCCGGACCAGGCCAGGCGCGACCGTCCAGCGGCTGTTGACGAGCAAGGCGAAGCCCATCCCGAGGAGCAGCCCGGACGGCACGATCAGCAGCACGTACTTGGCGGCGTTGAGCAGCACGATCGCGACGCGGAAGTCGGCCAGGACCCGCCCGTAGTTCCGCAGCCCGACGTAGCGGGCCGGCTCGAGGACGCCGCCCTCGGCGAAGGAGAGTCCGAGCCCCCAGACGAACGGCACAAGGACGAAGGCGACGAACAGGAGGTAGAAGGGCAGCAGGAACAGGTACGACGTCAGGACGCTCCGCTGCCAGATGGTCAGCCGCAGCCGCCGCGATCCTGGCAGCGCGGCCGCGGCCGGACCGTCCGGCGTCGATCTCATCGTTCGCTCCCTCGCGGGCGGGGCGGCGCGCCGCCCCGCCCCGGCCCGGCCGAGCGACGGCCGATCAGGACTTGCGCGCCGCGATCAGATCTCGCGCCTGCTTGGCCGCCTCGGCCATCGCCTCCTTGCCCGAGCGCCGCCCGAGCGCGATCGCCTCGTACTGGGTCAGGAAGGCGTTCATGACGTCGCTGCGGTACGGCTTGTCGGGTATGTACTCGTTGGCCATCGTCGAGTACTTGATGTTCTGCTCGACCGCCTCGAGCAGCGGGTCGCCCTGGGCGAACGAGGTGTCGTAGCGCGAGCTCTGCCAGCCGAGCAGCTTGACCCAGCCCTTGAGCTGGGCCGGCTCGGCCAGGAAGCGGATCGCCGTCCAGGCCTCCGGCTTGCGCGGGGAGCTCTTCGAGATGGCCAGGTAGCCGACCGAGCCGTAGCCGGCGCGTGCCTTGACTCCATCGGGCGCGGGGCCCTTCGGCTTGGGGCCGACGCCGAGCTTGAAGGACGGCTTGCTGTCCTGGATGGTCGCGATCGCGGTGTTGACCTCCCAGGCGAAGCCGCCCTTGCCGGCGGTGAAGAGCGACATGAGCTGGCCGGTGACCTTGCCCATCTCGGCCGGCGGGGTGATCTTCTGCTTGGCGAAGAGATCGCCGTAGAAGTCGGCCGCCAGCACCGACTCCTTCTCCTCGAAGTAGACGTCGCTGAAGTCGTCGTTCGTCCAGCGGCCGCCGGCGTTGATCGGCCAGAAGACGGTGTTCCAGCCGTGGAACTCGAGCGCGGTGCGCGGCCCGATCATCAGGCCGTACTGCTGCTGGTCCGGCCTGGTGAGTTTGAGGCCGTATTCGACGACCTGCTCCCAGCTGTCGGGCGGCTTGTTCGGGTCGAGGCCGGCCTTCTCGAAGAGGTCCTTGTTCCAGATGAAGCTGTTGCCGGCGAACACCCACGGCATGCCGTAGAGTCGGCCGCCGATCGTGCCAGGGATGTAGGCGTTGCTCCGATACTCCTCCCGCAGCCCCGGCGCCTGCTTGAAGTAGTCGTCGAGCGGCTCGAGCTGGCCCGGGATCGCGTAGGTGGAGATGCCCTCGGTCTGGTAGGTGATGTCCGGCGGCGTGTTCGAGGCGAAGGCGGCCTTGAGCTGCTCGCCGTACTTGTTCCAGGGCACTTCGGTGTACTCGACCTGGATCCCCGGACGGGCCTCGCCCAGGCTGGCGAGGACCTTCTCGGCGATCTTGACCTCCTGACCCTCCGGCTTGTGCGGCGCCTTCCACATCTGAAGCTTGACGGCCGCCTTCGGCGCCGGCGTGACCGGCACCTGGACGACCTGGGTGACGACCTTCTCGACCGGCTTCTCGACTACCTGCGTCACGACGCGCTCGACGACCTTCGGCTCAGGCGTCGGCGCCGGCGTCTGGGCGCAGGCGGCGAGCAGCGCGCCGGCCGCGGCCGGCGCCAGCACGAGGAAGCCACGGCGGCTGAAGTGGCGGTACGCGCGAATGGATCCCACGACGTCCCCCTTCAACGCAAGCACGACCCGCGCTGGGTCTGTGCATCGGCCGCCGCACATCCTAGCCCCTTCGGGCCGCGGCCGCGCGCACCGAGGCGGCCGGCGCTCGCCGACGAGACGGGGCCAGGCGGCCATTCACGGGAAGGTGTCCGAGGTGTCCTAGGTGTCCTAGGTGTCCTAGGTGTCCGCGTTCGGCCACGCGGGGGCCGGGCGCGCAGCCTGGCTAGCCGGCGACGGCCAGCTCGACCGGCCGCCCGAGGAAGGCGCCGTATGCCTCGGCCGCGGCGGCGAGGGCGCGACGGCCGCCGTCGGAGGGCGTGCCGAACCAGCGCGCTTCGACGGCGACCGCGCTCCGGCCGAGGGCGCGCTTCCAGACGCCGGCGACCCGGCCGCCGAGGAGGATCACGTTGCCGAAGGGGGCGTCGTCGCGGCGGTCGGGCGTCCAGCCGAGGGCGGGATCGTAGTAGAGGTCGCGGTCCCGGTATGCGACCGTGTACTCGTCGTAGTTCGGCAGCAGATAGGCTCGCTCGCGCATCGGCGGCGGCGCGGCCGAGGCGTGCCAGTAGGTGAGGGCGTCGATCGTCTCGCGGGCCAGGCCGGCGCTCTCGAGGCCGCGCCGCGCCTCGGTGACGGTCAGGCCGGACCACCAGGCGAAGTCGCGCAGCGTGGCCGGGCCGTGGCTGACGACGTAGCGGCGCGCGAGCTCGGCCAGCGCCGCGTCGCGGTCGAGCCGGCGGGCCGGCGGGACGCGCTCGGCAAGCTGTGCATAGGTGAACTGCTTGCCGCGGCGCGGGCCGCTGCAGATCAGCCCGTCGACCTCGGCGCGCATCAGCAGGTGGCCGAGCGTCTGGCCGTTGGCGGCGACGCCGGCCCGGCCGAGGGCGGCCTCGAGCCCGACGCGGGTCAGGTGCTGGCCGCCCGCGAGCGCCCGGACGATCGCGTCGTTGCTGCGCGCGAAGTGTGGCTCGTCGAGGCCGAGCCGACGGTCCTGGTAGGACATCGCGAGCCTGACGCGCGGTCCGGTCAGCGCGAGCAGCCAGCCGATGGCGGCCGGGGCGGCGAAGTGCCAGGTCGGGCGCAGGGCGTGGGTGCGCAGGATGGCGCCCGCGGCGAACGCGCGCTCGAGCGATCCCTCGCTGGCGCCGCGCAGCCGCTGGCCGAGCGCCCAGCTGGCGGCGCCGTAGTCCTGGGCCTGGACGGCGCCGAGGTGGGCGACCAGCTCGGTCGGGTCGGCGAGGGACGGGGCGGCGAGGTGCTGGTTGGCGAGGCGGAGGCTCAGGACGTCGACCGGTCGCACGGCCGGTCAGTGTAGCCGGCCCCCGGACTTGCCCTTCGTCGCGAGCGTAGAATGACCTGCGCGGTATGAGGAGAGCCATGGCGGTGGTCGGCGACCCCGGCGCGCCGGGGCGGCACGGCCTCTCGGCGCGGCCGGCCGCCGGGCTCGGGTCGGCGCGCGACGGGGACGTCCTGGCCAGCCGCCCGGCCGAGGTCGGCTGAGGTGGAGCGCGACCTGGTCGGCTACGGCGCCGATCCGCCGGTCGTGCCCTGGCCGAACGGCGCCAGGCTGGCCGTGCAGGTCAGCCTGAACTACGAGGAGGGCGCCGAGCACACGCTGCTCGAGGGGCCGACGCGCGAAACCATGGGGGAGGTGCCGTCGCCGGTGCCGCCCGACCGGCGCGACCTCTACAACGAGTCGATGTTCGAGTACGGCAGCCGGGTCGGCGTCTGGCGGCTGCTGCGCGCGCTCGGGCAGTACGACGTGCCGGCGACGTGGTGGGCCTGCGCGCTGGCACTCGAGCGCAACCCGGCCGTGGCCAGGGCGGCGGCCGCGGCCGGCCACGAGATCGCCGGTCACGGCTACCGCTGGGAGGAGTTCCACGCCGCCGACCGCGAGGCCGAGCGGGAGAACATCCGGCTGACGGTCGCCTCGATCGCGCGCACGACCGGCCAGCGGCCGCTCGGCTGGTGGACCCGCTACGGATGCAGCCCGAACACGCGCGAGCTGCTGGTCGAGGAGGGCGGGTTCGTCTACGACAGCCTGGCGCTGAACGACGATCTGCCGTACTACGTGCCGGTGCGCGGGCGACCCTGGCTGGTCGTCCCCTACACGTTCGAGCTCAACGACGCCCGCTTCTGGCGCGGCGGGCTGGTCAGCGTCGGCGACTTCGCCGAATACCTGCGCTCGGCCTTCGACTGCCTGTACGCCGAGAGTCGGGCGGCGCCACGGATGATGTCGATCGGGCTGCACTGCCGCATCGCCGGCACGCCGGCGCGCTCGCGGGCGCTGGTCGACTTCCTCGAGCACGCGCGCCGCTTCGATGGCGTCTGGTTCGCGCGTCGGATCGACATCGCGCGCTGGTGGCTCGAGCGCCGGCCGCCCGACCGCGCCTGAGCGCGGTCGGCGAGCCGCCGGCGGCACAAAGAGCGGGTCCCGAGCAGCCGTTCCGCCCGGCTGGCGCCGGGGTACTCAGCCGCTCGGGACCCGTCGCTCCGTCGCTGGCCTCGAGCCTTGCGGCGAGGCGTCACGCCGGAGTGGTTAGACAATACACCGGCCAGCGGGGCTGTTCAAGAGGTGACAGCCGCGCTGGGCGATTCTTTCACGCATCTTTAACGCCGCGCGCGGCCAGCACGGCGCGGTTGAGCACCGGCGCGTCAGCGCGGCGGAGTGCGCGCGGCACCGCCACCGGCCCCGATCGGATGGAGTAGAGTGCGCGCATGCGCGTCGGTCTGATCGGCTTCGGCACCATCGGCCGCGCGGTCGCCGAGCGGCTGCGGCGCGGCGAGGCCGGCCAGGCGCGGCTGTGCGCGGTGCTGGTGCGCGACCTTGGCCGCCTCCAGCCGGACGACCGCGCCCACCACGGCGACGTCTTCTGCGCCGACCGCTCGGCCTTCCTCCGCGCCCGCCTCGACTGGGTCGTCGAGGCGGCCGGCCACGCCGCGCTCCGCCAGCACGGCGCGGCCGCGCTGCGGGGCGGCGCCAACCTGCTCGCGCTCAGCGCCGGCGCGCTGGCCGACGACGCGCTGCTGGCCGAGCTGCGGTCGACCGCGGCCGAGACGGGTCGGCGGGTGCTGGTGCCATCCGGCGCCATGGGCGCGCTCGACCTGCTCTCCAGCGCCGCGGTCGGCGAGCTGGACGCGGTCGAGCTGACCACGCGCAAGCCGCCGCGCGCGCTGCTGCCGCCAGACGAGGCGGCCGCGGTCGTCGCGTCTGGCGCGGCCAGGGAGCTGTTCGACGGCGTCGCGCGCGAGGCGGCCGCGCGCTTCCCCGAGAACCTCAACATCTGCGCCGCGCTCGGCCTGGCCGGGATCGGCCTCGACCGCACGCGCGTGCGCGTCTACGCCGACCCGACCGTCGAGCGCAACACCCACCACGTCGTCGCCCGCGGCGAGTTCGGGGAGTACGAGCTGACCCTACGCCACATCCCGTCCGAGAACCCGAAGACGGGCCGGGTCGTCGCGCTCAGCGTCGTCAAGACGCTGCGCAACCTGACCAGCCCGTTCGTCGTCGGGGGCTGAGTCGGGGAGGGACATCCCCGACCTCGCGAGCGCCTCCGACGAGCGTCGTGCCCGCGGTCGCCGAGGCCAGGCGGGTGACCTGGCCCGGGTAGTCGAGCATCCGCCCACCAGTCGGCAAGAATGGCTAGCTCCGCGCGACGTCCTGCTCGACGACGCCGACGACTGTCCGCGCGACCGGAGGCGGACCGCGGAGCGGCTGCGCGCGGGGCAGCGCCGGCGGCGCCCGCCGGGGCGGCTCGCGCGGCGGCGCGGCCGTCTTCTTGACGGCGCCGCTCTTCCGCTTGGCCTTCGCGAGCAGGCGCGCGGGTGGTGCGGTCATCTCCGCACCCGATGCGCTCTCACGCGCGCAGTCTACGCCACCATGACCACGCCGCCGGCCGTGGTCGTCGGGACGCCGCCGCGCTAGGAGGCGTTCCGGGTGCCGGTGATCATCAGGGCGAAGGCGGACACGACGAGAGCGAAGATCGGGACGACCTGCAGGTAGAACGCGCGCTCCACGGTGATGAGCGCGGCACGAGCCTACGAGGGCAGGTTCTCCTTGACGGTGACTCGAATGAGCCGGACACAGTAGTGGCCGTCTGGGGTCGCGTAGCGGCTGTCCCAGCGGTCGGCCTGGTGACCGCCGCCGCTCATCAGGGCGCCGCAGACCTCCTGGGCGCCGCCGCCCATGATCGTGACCTTCGTGCAGTCCGGCAGGTCGAAACGGGCGCAGCTCAGCCCGGCGTGGTTGACGCCCTCGTCGACGCCGTTCAGCCACTGCCAGCCCCGGACGTGCTCGCCCCAGAGGTTCTCGACCTTCATCTTGACGGCGGTCCGCGGGTACTTCCACTCGACCGGCTCGCCGTGCAGGATGACGAATCCCGGCGTCTGGCAGGCGCTGCCGATCACGGCCACGCTCACGATCGGCGACTCTTCCTCGACCGTGATCGCCCCGTACGGCGGGAAGTCGAGCTCGACGCCGTCCCAGTTGTACTCCGGGCCGTAGGTACCCTCGCGCCCCAGCTCGACGAACACGTTCGGGTAGTTGAACGGCGCCCAGTACTCGTAGGTCACCGGGATGAAGCGGGTTCGGACCTGCGGCGTGCCGCTCCTGTGGAGGGGCGTGACCTCGTCCTCGCCCGGCAGGAGCCGGATCTTGCCCGGCTCGCGGTCAGGATTGCGCACGCGCGCCCGCTCGATACGCCTGCCGTCCACGGCTTGCTCCTCCTTCCAGGTCCTGGCCGATCCGGATCGGTGCCGACTCCTCGTCCGGAGGCGGCGCTCGATCGCGGAGTCGGCGGCGTCAGCGGCCGGCCAGACCGCTGGTGGCGATGCCCCTGACGAAGTACCGGTTGGCGACGAAGAAGAGGATCAGGACCGGCACGAGCATCAGCGTCGAGGCGGCCATCGTGTAGTTGAACTGGGTGATCTGCTCGTCGGCGAAGTAGCGCAGGCCGAGCGCCAGGGTTCGCTGGCCGGGCGAGTTGGTGTAGATCAGCGGGGCGAGGAAGTCGTTCCAATGGTGGATGAAGGAGAAGACGACGACCGACGCGAGCGCCGGTCCGGAGAGCGGCATCACGATCTGCAGGTAGATGCGGAACGGCCCGGCGCCGTCGACGCGGGCGGCATCCTCCATCTCGGTCGGCAGGGTCAGGAAGAACTGGCGCATCAGGAAGATGTTGAACGCACCGCCGCCGAACCAGTAGGGCACGACCAGCGGCCAGAGGCTGTCGAGCCAGCCCAGGATCCGGAAGAGCAGGAACTCGGGGATCATCGTCACCGCGTACGGCAGCATCAGGGTCGAGAGCATGACCGCGAACCAGACGTCGCGGCCGATGAAGCGCAGCCGCGCGAAGGCGTAGGCGGCCAGCGAGCCGGAGATCAGCGTGCCGATGGTCGCGACGACGGTGACGAAGACGCTGTTGCGCGTGTAGGTGAGGAACGGCGCGCGGTCGAAGACGTAGGCGTAGTTCTCGAAGTGCAGGCTGCTCGGGATCCATTGCGGCGGGTAGGTGAACTCGCCACCGGTCGGCCGCAGCGACGTCAGGACGAGCCAGTAGAGCGGGACGAGCGAGACGATCGCCCCGAGCGTGAGCGCGCCGTAGATGAGCGCCAGTCGGAGCACCTTGCGCTGCCGGTCCCACCAGGCCGCCGACAGGAACGGTCGCCTGACCTCGACCTCCCTCGTCCCCAGACCCACCTTCATCGGCTCGCCCTCGGGCCGGCTCCCGACGTCCCTGACTCGTAGTAGACCCAGTAGCGCGACATCCGGAACTGGACGATCTTGAACAGCATGATGATCGCGAACAGGATCCAGGCCATCGCCGAGGCGAAGCCCATCCGGAAGTTCTGGAAGCCGTGGTGGTAGAGGTAGAGCACGTAGAAGAGCGTCGAGTCGACCGGCCCGCCCTTGGTCGCGATGTAGGCGACGGTGAAGACCTGGAACGAGCTGATGATCCCGAGCACCAGGTTGAGGAAGAGGAGCGGGCTGATCATCGGGACGGTGATCGAGCGGAACCGCTGCCAGCCGTTGGCGCCGTCGATCGCGGCCGACTCGTAGAGCTCGTCCGGCACGCCCTGCAGCCCGGCCAGGAAGATGATCATCTGCGTGCCGACGCGGGTCAGGCTGAAGATGATGATCGAGATCTTGGTGACCTGCGGGTCCCAGAGCCATTGCACGGGCGCGAGCCCGATCAGCCGGACCAGGGCGTTGATGAGCCCGTAGTCGTAGTTGAACATCCAGACCCAGAGGTAGATGCTGGCGACGACCGGGGCGACGGTCGGGATGTAGTAGGCCGACCGGAACGCGTCGGCGAAGCGGACCCGCGTGTTGAGCAGTAGCGCCAGAGCGAGCGCGACGGCGAGCTGGGCCGGCACGCCGAGGAACGTGTAGTAGGCGGTGTTGTAGAGGCTGAGGTAGAAGCGCTGGTCCTGCGCCAGCGCCTGGAAGTTGCTCAGGCCGACCCAGCGCGGCGGCAGGATGACGTTGTAGTCGGTGAACGCGAGGAGGGCGCTGGCGGCCATCGGACCGGCGACGAAGGCGAAGAAGCCGACCAGCCAGGGCGCCAGGAACGCGTAGCCGACCGCGTGCTCGCGCCAGCGGATTCGCCGCCGGCGGACACTGCCGGGCAGCGGGCTAGCGACGGCCATGCTTCCCCTCCATTCAGGTCGTCGACTGATGTCACCCCGAGCGCAGCGAGGAGCGGCTACTTCAAGAACGGCGAGCTCTTCGCCTCCTCGCCGACGTCCTTGAGGATCTTGTCGACCTGCGCCTTCGCGTCGCCGATCGATTCCTTGATGCCCTTCTGCCCGAGCAGGACCGCCTGGAAGCTGGTCTGGACGATCCTGTCGATCTCGACGTAGCGCGGCAGATGGGAGAAGTAGCGGACGCCCATGACCGCGTCCTCCCACATCTCCGGCCCCTCGAAGTTCGGATCGAGCGACTTGGTCCACATCTCGCTCTTCAGCCACGACTTGCGCAGCGGCGAGGTCCAGCGCGCGGTGATGATCCGCTGCTGCGTCTTCTCGCTCAGCGTGACCGCCTGGGCCTTCCAGGCCTCGTCGCGGTACTTCGTGCCGGGGTAGATGCCCTGGGCGTTGGTCGCGTTGCGCACCTCGTTCTTGCCGTTCCACAGCTTGTAGAAGGCGACGATGTGCATCTCCTTCTGGACGTCTTCGGGCAGGAACTGCGCCTGCCCGCCGAGCACGAACTGGGCGCCCGAGAGGTCGGAGACGAGCCGCCGCTGGCCCATCAAGGCGACCGATCCGCCGGGGATGTTCATCTCGGCCGGCGTTGGCGCCCACTTGTTCTTCGTGTAGCTGGCCATGTAGTCCCAGGCCTTGAGCGCGGCCTCGGACGCGAAGGTCGCCTCGGTCTCGTCCGGGTTCCAGATGTCGCCGCCGGCGCCCCAGATCCAGACGCACTGCAGGCGCAGCGTGTTGTTGCCGAGCGGCGTCGAGCCGTAGACCCGCTTGTCGCCTTCGCCCTTGCTCAGGCCCTGCATCATCTTGTCGACCGCGGCCAGGTCCCACTTGCCCTGCTTGTAGAGCTCGTACGGGTCGGGCAGACCGGCCTCGAGGGTCATCTTCTTGTTGTAGAGAAGCACGGTCGGGTTGTCTGAGCGCGGCACCGCCCAGTACTTGCCCTTCCAGAAGTTGTACTTCCAGGCCGGCGTGAAGTCCGCGTCGGGGATGCCGAGGTCCTTCATGTACGGGTTGAGGTCGACCAGCGCGCCGCGCATCGCGAAGGTGAAGGCGTGGACCGGGTGCACGTCGACCAGATCGCCGAGGTTCTTGCCGGCCAGCCCGGCCATGATCTTCGGCTCGAAGTCGTCGAACGGGATGATGACCGTCTCGATCTTGACGTTCGGGTTGGCGGCCTCGATGTCGCCGACGACGGCCTCCCAGAGCCCCTTGGTGCGGGCCATCGGCTGGTTGTTCCACCAGGTCAGCTTGATCTGCTCTTTGCTGGCGGCCGGGGCGGCGGTCGGCGCTGCCCCGGCCGGCGCGGTCGCTGCCGCCGCGGCCGCCGGCTTCGGCGCCGGGGGCGGTCCCTCTGCGCCGCGGTGTCACGTCGTCGCGCCGGCAGCCTGTTCGCCGACATCATGGCACAACAGGCAGGCGACCGAGAGCAGGAGCGCCCGATCACCCGCTGGCCGCCCGACTGGTCCTCGCGCGACCGCCTCGCCGAGGCGGCCAGGGCGGTCAGCCGGCGCTGAAGCGGTTCCTAATTCGAGCGCGGGCCGGCATGACATTAATATTGCGCCTCAATGGGGACGATGCCATGCCCAAGCCCGCCTCCGAGCCGGCGAGCAGCGAGATAACTGCCGAATCGCTCTACCTGCGCCGTCGCGAGCTGCTGAAGAACACCGCCCTGGCGGCCGGCACGGCCGCCGCCTTCGGGGGCGGCCTCCTCTGGCTGGTCGGGAAGGGTCCGCCGCCGGACCCGCCCGAGGGTCGGCCGCTCGCCGCCGCGACCGCAGCCCCCGAACCGGAGCGCAGCCCGAGCGGCGAGCGGCTGACGCCTTACCAGTCGGTCACGACCTACAACAACTTCTACGAGTTCGGGCTCGACAAGGACGACCCGGCCAGAAACGCCCAGACCCTCCGGCCGCGGCCATGGACGATCAGCGTCGAGGGCGAGGTGGCGCGGCCGCAGGTCATCGACATCGAGACGCTCCTGAGCTGGTTCACGCTCGAGGAGCGCGTCTACCGCCTGCGCTGCGTCGAGGCATGGTCGATGGTCATCCCCTGGCTCGGATTCCCACTGGCCGGCCTGATCAAGCGGCTCGAGCCGACCGGCAACGCCAGGTACGTCGAGATGGTGACGCTGATGGACGAGGACCAGATGCCGGGCCAGCGGTTCCCCGTCCTCGACTGGCCCTACGTCGAGGGGCTGCGCATGGACGAGGCGATGCACCCGCTGACGATCCTGGCGGTCGGCCTGTACGGCAAGGAGCTGCCCAACCAGAACGGCGCGCCGCTGCGACTGGTCGTGCCCTGGAAGTACGGCTTCAAGGGCGTGAAGTCGATCGTCAAGATCCGCTTCACTGAGGCGCAGCCGAAGACGACATGGGCGATGGCCGCCCCGCGGGAGTACGGCTTCTACGCCAACGTCAACCCGGCCGTCGACCATCCCCGCTGGAGCCAGGCAACCGAGTCGCGGCGCTGCGGGTTGGGGTGACGGTCGGCTGTGCCATTTAACAGCTACGCCGATTAGGTCGCCGAGCTGTACGCATGGCTGGACCTGTGCAAGAACTTCTAGTGTCCCGAGAGTGGCTACCTCCGAGCCGGCCGCGACCGCGCCGCCGCGCGCCCTCTACGAGCGCCGCCGGCCGATGCCCTGGCTGACTCCGGGCATCTACGTCGGAGCGATGGTGCCCCTCGCCTCGATCCTGCTGCGGGCCAGCCGGGGCGCCCTGGGCGCCAACCCGATCGCCGAGGTGATGAACGAGCTTGGGCTCAGCGCGCTCGTCCTCCTGGTCGCCAGCCTCGCCTGCACGCCGGCGCGGCACCTGTTCGGCTGGACGTGGCCGATCCGCATCCGCCGCGACCTCGGCCTGCTCGCCTTCTTCTACGCCCTGCTCCACTTCCTGACCTACCTCCTGCTCGACCAGGCCGTCGACCTGGCCGCGATCTGGGCCGACATCGCCAAGCGCCCGTTCATCACGGTCGGATTCCTGGCGCTGGTGCTGCTCGTGCCGCTGGCGCTCACCTCGACGAAGGCGTCGGTCCGCCGGCTTGGCTACCGCCGCTGGGAGCAGGTCCACCGGCTGGTCTACGTCGCCGGCGCGCTCGCGGTCGTCCACTTCTTCTGGCGG
>Ga0066710_100005265_pt1 | contig 11739 bp, 10 predicted proteins | sample GraSoiAngelo_159_FD_79666 | JGI IMG/M metagenome (GOLD analysis project Ga0066710, IMG submission 79666) | Grasslands soil microbial communities from the Angelo Coastal Reserve, California, USA - 14_1009_16_40cm | ecosystem: Environmental > Terrestrial > Soil > Grasslands | place: USA... | reverse complement strand
CTGGCGGCGAAGCGGGACTGGTGCGCCAGGAGCTCGACCGCCTTGAGCACGACCGCGTTCAGGTCGGTGGGCTCCCGGCGGCTGCCCGGGTCACGCACGAACTGGAGCAGGCTTCCGGTGATCTCCTTGCAGCGGTAGGCCTCTTCCTCGATCAGACCGAGGTAATGGCGGAAGTCGGCGTGCGCCGCCAGCGCGCGCTGATCGACCGACCCCAGCTGTCCCTGGAGCGACTCGGCGCACCCGGCGATCGTCGCGAGCGGGTTGTTCAGCTCGTGTGCGACCCCCGCAGCGAGCCGGCCCGCCGTCGTGAGCCGCTCCGTGAGAAGCATCTGGCGCTCGAGCCCCTTCGCGCGCGTGATGTCCTCCACCAGGACGACCGCGTAGGCGCCGCGATCGCTCGACGCCACGACGGGCGCCACGGTGAACCGGAAGATCTTGGCGTCGCCGGCGATGATCATTTCGTCCTCGACCGAGCCGCCGCGCCGGCTGTTGAAGGCCGCCCCGAGAAACTCCAGCACCGGCGCGCCCGTGTCGTGAGGCAGGAACTGGGCGAGCGGACCGTGAGCGTCGGAGGCACACGCCAGGGCGCGGGCACCGGCGCGGTTGATCCTGACCACGTTGAGGTGACCGTCGAGCACGAGGACTCCGATGGGCATCGTCTCCAGCACCACCTCGACGAACCGCTTCTGGGCGTCGAGCTCGCGGGTGCGATCGGCGACCATCCCCTCCAGCTCGGTGTAGAGACGGGCGTGCTCCAGCGCGATCGCCGCCTGGCTCGCCAGCGCCACCAGGAGCTCCTCCTCGTGCGCCGAGAACTCGTGAACCTCGTGCCGCAGGACGCTGATCGCGCCGATCGCGTGCTCGCCCCGGATCAACGGCGCCACGAGCATCGAGCGGAAGCCGCTGCCGCGCGCCAGGTGGGGATACATCGCGCGCGTGTCGGCCCACAGGTCGGGGCTCTGCATCGGACGCCGCTGCTGCACCGCGAGACCCGTGACCCCCTGGCCCGGGCGCAGCCGGATCGTCGACACCAGGGCGGCCGGCACGTCGAGGCTCGCGGCCATCACGAGCTCGTCTGTCCCGGGATCGATCGTCAGCAATCCGCACGAGTCGACCCCGAGGACGCCGCGCGCCTCTTCCAGGAGGACCCGGATCGTCCGCCCGACGTCGAGGCTGGCGGTGACGGCCCGGCCCGCCTCGAGGAGCGCGTGGGTTTCCCGCGCCCGGCGGCGACTCTCGTCGGCGAGGCGCCACCGCTCGATGCCCAGGGCGAGCGGGCGCGTGATCTCGGCGACCACCTCGAGGTCGGCGTCGCGCAGAGCGCCGGGACGCGTGGTGGCAAGCGCGACGGCGCCGAACACGGTGCCGGACGACAGGGGCACCAGCGTCAGCGCCCGGTAGCCGCGGTCGGCGAACACGCGCCGGCTCGCCTCCGGCGTCTCGTCGTGCTCGAGATCGTCGATGCGTACGGGAGCGCCGGTGGCCACCACGCGCTCCAGCAGGGTTCCCTCGAGGGGTGTCCAGGTCCCGGGGGCCGGAGATCCCCGAAGCGCGCCGGCCGCCAGGTCGAAGCTCTCGAAGGCGCCGCGCTCGGCGTCGAGCAGCGCCACGCTGATCGCGTCGAACCGCACCAGCCGCGCGACGCCATCGGCGAACGCGGCGAACACCTCCTCGAGCGTGTGCGGCGACGCCAGCAGGGTCATGAGCCCGTTGACGACCTCGGCGCGCCGTGCCAGCCGCTCGAGATCGCATCGGCGGTCGATGGCCGCGCCCAGCTCGCGGGGAAAGCTCGCCGGCAAGGCCGCGGCCGTCAGCTTTCCCACGCGGCCGAGAAGGGCCAGCTCGCCAACCCGCCGGCCTCCCGCATCGAGCGGCGCCCTCAGGAGAACCGCCGGCCGGCTCCGGGAGGAGCCCGGCGGCACGACACGGGTGAGTCGCGTGCCGCGCGCGGGCGCCGCCGTGACGTCCGTCAGCCATCGCCGGAGCGGAAGCGGCGCGCTGTTACCGCGCGCGACGACGATGGGCGCATGGTCTTGCGGCAGGAGCGCGACGACGCCCGCGGTCGAGCCGGTCACGGCCACCAGCCGGCGCAGAGCCTCTCGGAGCCCCTCCGTCACCGACGGCGCGGCGGAGATCGGCGCCAGCAGCTCGCGCGACGCTTGCCCGCTCTTCATGCCGGTGTGAGGAGCCGTCCGGGAAGGCTCCCGGTGTGCTCGCCGTCCTTGATGACGAAGCGCCCGTTGACGAGCACGTGCTCGATCCCCGATGGGTACTGGTGGGGCTCCTGGTACGTGGCGCGGTCGCCGACCCGGCGCGCGTCGAAGACCACGAGGTCGGCCCGCTTCCCGACTGCGATGACACCCCGGTCCTTGAGCCCGAGACGGCGGGCCGGGAGAGCGGTCATCTTGTGCACCGCCTGGGGCAGCGTCAACACGCGCTCCTCGCGCGCGTACTCGCCCAGGACACGCGGGAACGTGCCGTAGCTCCTCGGGTGCGGCTTGCCCCCGGCCGCGCCGCTGGGCGCGAGCGCCGAGCCGTCGGAGCCGATCATGACGGCCTCGTGCACGAGCGCGCGCCTGAGGTCCTGCTCGTCGAGCTGAAAGAGGATCATGGAGCCCTTCCCGCCCTCGGCGACGAGCAGCTCCAGCGCGGCGTCCACCGCATCCACGCCGCGGCCGGCCGCGATCTCGGAGAGGCGCTTTCCCTCGGCGTCCCGGCGCTTGACGCAAGACGCGATCATCACGTTCTCCCACCCGATGCGATCGACGAGGCTCTGGCCGGTCGCCGGCGACTCGATGTCGCGGCGGATACGCGCGCGGGAGTCGGGATCGGCGAGGCGCCCGAGCATGGCGTCGATCCCGCCCTCGAGCGCCCAGTCCGGCAGGAGCGCCCGCAGCATGGTACTGGACGCAGTGTACGGGTAGACGTCGGCCATGACGTCGAGTCCCTCGGCGCGCGCGGCATCGACGAGCGCGAGCACATCGGCCACCTTACCCCAGTTCGGCCGCCCGGCGGCCTTAACATGACTGATCTGCACCGGCAGGTCGCCCTCGCGCCCGATGTGGATCGCCTCCCGAACGGCGTCCAGCAGGGTCGCCCCCTCCCCCCGGATGTGGCTCGCGTAGAAGCCGCGATGGCGTCCGGCGACGGCGGCGAGCGTGACGATCTCGTCGGTGGTGGCGTAGGAGCCGGGCGGATAGATCAGCCCGGTGGAGAGCCCCCAGGCGCCGTCCTCGATGCCATCGGCGAGCAGCTTCTGCATGCGACGAAGCTCGGCCGGCGTCGGCTCGCGCCGCGCGAAGCCCATCGCCGCCACGCGCAGCGTGCCGTGCCCGATGAGCTGGATCACGTTGAGCGCGGTGCCGCTCGAATCGAACGCCCGGAGATAGTCGCCGACGGACCGCCAGCGAAAGTCCATGCCCGCCGGCACGTGGGGCGCGAACCCGCGCAGATCCTCCAGGAACTCGTCGGAGACCGGGGCCGGCGAGAATCCGCAGTTGCCGACCACCTCGGTGGTCACGCCCTGCCTCACCTTCGACTCGGCGCGGCGATTTTCCCAGAGCCGCCAGTCCGAGTGCGAGTGCATGTCGATGAAGCCGGGCGCCAGGACCTTGCCCGACGCGTGCAGGTTGCGGCCCGCAGCCTCGCGGTGAAGGTCGCCGATCGCCTCGATGCGGTCGTCCTTGATGCCGACGTCCGTCCGGGCCCCGGGCCGCCCGGTGCCGTCGATGACCTGCGCGCCCTCGATCTTGAGGTCGAACACAGGCGGCTAGACGGACGGAGCCTGCGAGAACGCGAGCGCCCGCTCGCACCAGGCGGCAACGCCGAGGAGGCGCGCCGACGCCCCCGCGCCCTGGACGAGCTGGATCGCGTGGGGGAGCCCCGACGCGGCGATCCCGCTGGGCAGCGAGATCGCGGGAACGCCCGCGTTGCTCCAGGGCGCGCAGAGGGAGCCGTCGCCGGTCGAGCCGAGCCCGGCCGGCGCCGGCGCCGGCGCGGTGGGAGACAAGAGCGCGTCGTGCGCCTCCAGCAGCGGCATCACGTCCTCGCGGAACGCGAGGCGAGCGTGGTTCGCGTTGACGTACGTCGTCGCGGGGTGACGCAGTCCCGTCTCGATGAGACTCCGCATCTCCTTGCTGTAGTCGTCGGCGTGCCTGGCGAACGCGGGGGCGTGATAGGCCGCGGCCTCGACCTCGAGGACGGTCAGCCCCGCCGCGTGGATCCCGCGAAACGACGCGGGAAGCTCGACCTTCGACACCGTCGCGCCGGCGCGGACGAAGGCGTCGGCGACGGACTGGACGTGAGCCGCCACGTCCGGCGACGCGCGCTCCAGAAGCTCCGGGGCGAGCGCGATCCGCGGGGCGCTCACGGGTTGCGGGTCGAGAGTCCGGCCGGCGAGCACGGACATGGCGAGGGCCGCGTCGCCGACCGACCGGGTGAGCACGCCGACGTGGTCGAGCGACCACGCGAGCGGAATGACCCCCGCGACCGGCACGAGGCCGTGCGTGCCCTTGAAGCCGACGACGCCGCAGTACGCGGCCGGCCGCAGCACCGAGCCGACCGTCTGGGAGCCGATCGCCAGCGGCGCCATCCGCGCCGCCAGCGCGGCGGCCGAGCCGGCCGAGGACCCACCGGGCGTGTGACCTTGATTCCACGGGTTCCGCGTCGGCGCCGGATCGCGATAGGCGAACTCCGTCGTCACGGTCTTGCCGAGGATGATCGCGCCCGCCGCGCGCAGGCGCGAGACCGCGGGCGCGTCCACGGCCGGGCGCGTATGGGCGAACGGCTTTGCGCCGCCGGTCGTCGGCATTCCCGCGACGTCGACGATGTCCTTCACGCCCACGGGTACTCCGTGCAGAGGCCCCCGGAGCCGCCCGGCGCGAACCTCCGCCAGACGCTCGCGCGCGGTGGCGAGCGCGCCGTCCTGGTCGAGATGAGCCCACGCCCGGATGGCTCCGTCGAGCGCCCGGATGCGCGCGAGACATGCCTCGGTGAGCTCGACCGGACTCACCGAGCCGGCGCGGACCGCGTCCGCCGCCTCACGAAGGCCGAGCGCGAAGAGGTCACCGGATGGCATCGAGGACCTCGGCCACGACCTCGAAGCGTCCGAACGAGGGCATCAGGTAGGCGCCGGCGTAGCGCTGGCGCACAGCCCGGACCAGCTCCTGCGCCATCTCGATCCCGGCGCGGAGCGCGCCGTCGCCGGCCTCGCGCAGACGCCGGCGGATCGGCTCGGGGATCGTGATGCCTGGGACCTCGTTGTGGAGGAACTCGGCGTGACGCGCGCTGTGGAGCGGGAGGATACCGACCAGGACCGGCACGGGCGCGTTCGTCTCGATGCAGTCGACGCCGGCGGCGATGTAGTCGGCGTGGATCGACTGGATCACCTGCGGATTGTTCAGGTTGAGGACGTCGAAGCAGGCGTCGACGGAGACGCCGCGCGCGTAGAGCAGGGTCCCCATGGCGCCGTCGCACAGCGGGGGGCCCGCACCGAGACGGCGGCTAAGCTCGTACGGCATGCGCGTCCCGCAGGGCGGCCAGGACGAGCGAGACGACCTGGTCGGCGCTGCGTCCCGTCGTGTCGATCGTGATGTGCGCCTGCCCGTAGTAGGGCCGGCGCGACCGGTAGAGCTCGTCGATCTCGTCGCCGGACCGGCCGTCCAGCATGGGCCGGTTGCCGACCCGGAGGGCGCGCGCGAGCAGCTCGCGCACGTCGCCGTCGAGCCAGACCACGGTGCCGAGCTCGCGCAGGCGCTCCATCCGGCCCTCGCGGCACGGCAGGCCTCCTCCGGTCGCGATGACGTCGCCCGACTTCAGCGCCAGCGCGTCGAGCATTTCGGCCTCGAGCTGGCGGAATCGCTCCTCGCCCGCCTCGCGGAAGATCTCGGGGATCGAGCGGCCCTCGCTCGCGACGATCATGTCGTCGGTCTCGACGAAGCAGCGCCCGAGCCGGCGCGCCAGGAGCCGCCCGCACACCGACTTGCCGGCGCCCATGAATCCAACAATCACGACGTTGTCGCGCCGCATCCTCGCATCCTATCAGATCGTGGTGCGCGGCAAAACGCTACCGCGGGCCTGGAATGCTAGCGATGCACGGTCTTGTGGGCGGCCGTCCGGCGGTAGGCGCAGTCGCGCATCCAGCATCGCGCGCACTGGCTGAAGTAGTGGTCGACCCGCGCGCCGGCGCCGGCCGCGGCGAGGAGGGAGATCGACTTGACCGGGGTCATGAAGCACGCCTCGTTCAGCCTGACGCCGATCGCGTCGCCCGGGCACACGCCGAACAGCGCTCGCTGCTGGGCTACGTCCCAGCTGCCGTAGCCGGGGCTCACGCGGTTCGTGACCGGCAGCCCGAGGGGAATCGCCTCCTGGCACAGCAGATCGTTGACGTACTCGGCCAGGCTCTCGACGGCCCCCGACCCGACGCTGTCGAGCATGGAGGCGAGTGGCAGCTCGCGCGCCTCCCACAGCTCGGCGGCGCGCCGCTCGAGCTCGTCGCCGATCGTACACACGGCGGCCGCGATCCACTCGACCGGTCCCCACAGGCGGCCGACGTCGGGGATGGCCAGCGTGGCGTCGCCGGCCTCGATCGCGTCGGCGCTCTGGCGGCTCACCGGGAGCCAGCGCACGACGGCGCGCGGCGCCATGAGCCTTCGCCCCAGCGCGAGCGCCTCGTCGAAGAGCGCCCGCACGTCCGGGCCCGGAACGTCGGCCGATTTCTTGTAGCCCTGGAAGCGGAGCACCTCGGCCGGGTCGATGGCGAGCGGGAGCGCGGTGAGAACGCGCGGCGCCGTGGAAAGCAGCGCGCTCACCGCTTCGGGCGTCGGCCTCGGACGATCTCCGCGATTCGGCGGATATGCTCGGGGTTGGACCCGCAGCACGCGCCTACGATGTTGCATCCGGCCTCGAGGAGCGCCGGATACTCGCGCGCCATCTCGTCCGGACCGAGCTCGTACGTGACGGTGTCGCCCGTGGTGACCGGCAGGCCGGCGTTCGGATAGGCGACGAGCGGAGCATCGGTGGCCCCGCGCATCTCGCGGATGATCACGATGGCGCGGTCCGGGCCGCGGCCGCAGTTCATGCCGACCACGTCGGCGCCGGCGGCCACGAGATTCTTCGCGACCTCCGCCGGGCTCTCTCCCCACATCGTCCGGTCCCGGTCGTGGATCTCCTCGTACTGGAAGAACATGGTGGCCATGACCGGAAGGTCCGCCACCGCCTTGCAGGCGCGGATCGCCGCCGTGCATTCCTGCGGGAACATCATGGTCTCGACCGCGAACAGGTCGACCCCGCCCTCGGCCAGCGCGGCCGCCTGCTCCTGGAACGTCTCGATGTACTGTTCGTCGGTGACGCCCTCGTCGAGAGCGTAGTCGAGAGGTAAACGGCTGGTCGGGCCGATCGATCCCGCCACGTACCCCGACGGCGGCGCCGCCGCCCGCGCCAGCCGGGCGCCCTTGCCGTTCAGCTCGCGCGTGCGGTCCCCGATCTTGTACTCGTTGAGCTTGAGCCGGGTGCCGCCGAAGGTGTTCGTCTCGACGATCTGGCTCCCGGCGCCGAAGTAGCCCGCGTGGATGCCCCGGACGACGTCGGCGTGCGTGTCGTTCCACAGCTCGGGACAGGCGCCGTTCGCGAGCCCCGCCGCGAACAGCATGGTTCCGTAGCCGCCGTCGAACACGAGCGTCTCGCCGCCGCGGATCCGGTCGACGACCTCCCAGCCGCGCGCCCTCACGAGGCGACTTCCGCGGTGGGCCCGACCAGGGCCTTGGCCTTCACGACCGCCAGCGTGGAGTCCCTGGCGTACCCGTCGGCGCCGATCTCGTCGGCGAACGCCTGGCTGACCGGCGCGCCGCCCACCATGACCTTGACCCGCTCGCGAAGGCCGGCCTTGATCAAGGCGTCGATCGTGCGCTTCATGGCGGGCATGGTGGTGGTCATCAACGCCGAGATGCCGACGATGTTCGCGTTGTGCTCGCCGACGGCGTTGACGAACACCTCGGGCGCGACGTCGCGGCCGAGGTTCACGACCTTGAAGCCGGCCCCCTCGAGCATCATCGCGACCAGGTTCTTGCCGATGTCGTGCAGGTCGCCCTGCGCGGTGCCGATGACGACGATGCCGAGGTATTCACCGCCGCGCGCGGAGGCGGTGATGAGCGGCTTCAAGAGATCGAGCCCGGCATACATGGCGCGCGCCGACAGCAGCACCTGAGGGACGTAGTACTCGTTGCGGCGGAACTTCTCGCCGACGACGTCCATGCCCGGGATGAGGCCCTTGAAGATGAGCGCCTTCGGGTCCAGCGACAGATCGAGGCCCTCGCGCGTCTTGCGGGCGACGGTGTCCTTGTCGCCCAGAATCAACGCGCGCGCCATCGTCGGGTAGTCGAACGTCTCGTCGCCCATGCGCTCCACGCCATCTTACAACGGCGTGTGCTAGTATCGCGACAGCATGAAGATTCGGGTGCTCGGCGCCTTCGGCGGCGAAGGTCTCGGGCATCGCCCGTCGGCCTTTCTCGTCAACGACAAGGTTCTCCTCGACGGCGGTAGCGTGAGCGGCGCGCTCACTGTTCCGGACCAGCTTGGCGTCGAGTACGCGATCGTCTCGCACGCCCACCTGGACCACGTCACCGGCCTCGCGTACCTCACCGAGACGCTCGCGTTCTGCGAGGTCGGGGCCGCGGTCACGATCGCCAGCATCGATCCGGTCATCACCACGCTCCGCGCCGGGGTCTTCAACGACACGCTCTGGCCCGACTTCAGCAAGATCCCCCACCCCGACATGCCCGTCGTGAAGTACCGGACGTTGATCGAGAACGCCGAGCAGCGGGTCGGCGACCTCTGGGTGACGCCTGTCGCCGTCAACCACACGGTGCCGGCCGCCGGGTTCATCGTGCACGACGGAACGACCGGCGTCGTCTATTCCGGTGACACCGGGCCAACGGAGGCCCTCTGGCAGGCCGCCCGCGACGCCCGGGGCATTCGCGCCGTCATCCTCGAATGCGCGTTCCCCAACCGGCTCGGACCGCTCGGTCAGGTCGCCAAGCACATGACGCCCGCTCTCATCCGACGCGAGATCGACAAGCTGCCGCCGGACATTCCGGTGTGGATCTTTCACGTGAAGCCGCAGTTTCACGAGGAGATTGCCGAGGAGCTGGCGCGCCTCGACGACTCTCGCGTTTCGATTCTCGAGCAGGATCGCATTTACTCGATCTAGGTTCTCCGCGCCCGCCCGATGCTCAACGCCGTCGCCCCGAGCGTTTCGATTCTCGCTGCGAGCATTCGCTAACCGAGGCGTCGGCGACGAGAACCGCCGTTTTCGTGAGAGCTGCTCAGGCGACGGGATCAGGACGGCTGGCTGGGGCTGAGTCAGGCGTCGGGGACTAGGACTACGGTTTCGCTGGAGATTTCTACGCGGACTCGGTCGCCCAGGCGGAAGACGCGCTCTTCGCCTGCCGAGGGGAGCTCCACGCGTATCGGGACTCTCGTGCCGATCTCGATCTCGTAGAGGTGGCGGGAGCCCTCGAAGACGCGCAGCGCGACCCGGCCGGGAATGCCCGGGCCCCGCGCCATCGCCGCCTCGGTCATGGACAGGGTCTCGGGCCGCAGTACCAAAAGCCCGCGATCGCCGAGACGATAGGCGCCGCGGCCGGCGACGGGCACCCGGTCGCCGTGCTCGGTCTCGACGACGACGCCGAGATCGCGGACCTCGACCACGCGTACCGGCAGAAAGCTCGCCGGCCCGAGGGCCTCGGCGGCCGCTCGGGTCTGCGGCTGATGGTAGAGCTCGGCGGGGTCGCCGACCTGGAGCACTCGACCGCTGTCGATGACCGCGAGGCGATCGGAGAGGGCCAGGGCGTCCGCCGCGTTACGAGTCGCGTGAATCGTCGTCACCGCCAGGTCGCGGTGCAGCTTCGCCAGCTCCAGGCGAAACGCCTTGCGCGCCGTCGGGTCGAGGTTGGCGAGCGGCTCGTCCAGGAGCAGGACGCGCGGCTCGATCGCGAGCGCGCGCGCCAGCGCCAGGCGGCGACGCTGCTCGAGGCTCAGCGCGCCGGGCTTGAGCGCTGTCGCGTCCGCGAGCCCGAGCCGCCCCAGCACCATCCCCACGCGGCGCTCGATCTCGTCCTTCGGCAGGCCCTGCTGGCGAAGGCCGTACGCGACGTGATCCCGCGCGCGCATGTGCGGCCAGAGCGCGCCATCCTGAAAGACGTAGCCGACGCCGCGCAGACGCGGCGGCACCGCGGAGATGTCCTGGGCGTCGACCAGGACGCGCCCGTGGGTGATGGGCAGAAAGCCGGCGATCGCGCGCAGGACGTCGGACTTGCCCGATTTCGGCGGCCCCAGGAAGGTGAAGAACTCGCCGTAGCGGACGTGCACCGAGACTCCGTGCACGCCGGGCGCCGCGCCGCCTCGGGTGTCGAGGCCCTCGAGGCGAATGTCGACCAGCGGCCGCGAGACGGTGCTCACGGTGCCGTCCGGACCTCGCGCAGCCTCACGAGCGGCACACACGCCAGACCGATCGCCGCCAGGAGGACGTACACGGCCCCCGGCGAGGACCACGTGAGCAGCGTGGTCGCCACCACCGGCCCGAGGAAGCCGGCGCCGATACGCGCGGAGTTGATGACGCCGATCGCCGCGCCTCCGGCGTGCTGGGCCACGCGCGCGACCACGAGCGGAAACACCGGCGCGATCGACAAGACCTGAAGGAAGCGCAGCCCGCCGTAGAGCCACACCGAGCTCGCCGCGGCGAAGGCCGCCAGGCAGATCGACGAGGTGACCAGGAGCACCGCCACGAGCCTCCGCTCGGGGAAGAGCTCGGCCAGACGCGGCACGGCCAGCGCCCCGAGCGCGGCGGCCACACCCGTCACGAAGATCAGCATGCCGCCGACCTCGAGGTGGCGGCTCGCCTCGACGTCGAACCCCGTCAGCACGTGCGGCAGGATCGAGGTGAAGAAGAAGATCTGGATCGAACAGCCGAGGACGATCAGGGTGACCGCGGCGACCTCGCGACGCCGGACCGGCCGCGCCGCCGCGATCGCCGTCACGGGCCCCGGCGGGCGCGGAACGCCCCAGTGGACGATCGCGGCGCAGCCGAGCAGGACCGCACCGCCCAGCACGAAGGACGCGCGAATACCCAGGCGGGCCGCCGCGATCGCGCCGACGAGCGGCCCGATGACCTGCCCGACCGTCATCGACGACTGCAAGGCGGCGATCCGCCGCCGCACCGCGTCGGTGTCCGGGAGGCGCCCGGCCATGATGAAGGCGAGGGTCGAGGCCGCGCCCATCGCGCCGAGGATCAAGCGCGCGAAGAAGAGCTCGGGCAAGGTGGTCGCGAGCGCCATCACGAAGAAGCCGAGCCCCTGGAGCGCCTCGACCGCCACGTAGCAGGCCTTGGGGTCGCCGCGGGCGGCGTATCGGCCCCAGCCCGGCGCCGTCACCACCGTCACCAGCGAGGTGATGCCGAGGATCCAGCCCGTCCACCGGAGCGTGGCGGCCGGATCCAGCGGGCTGATGCGCTGGATGTGAAACGGCAGGCTCACGAAGACGAACGACCAGGCGAACGAGCCGAAGAACATCGCCACGGGCAGGAGGTGAGGCCCGGTCAGCCTCAACGCGGAATCACGCCTGACTCGGACGCCTCATCTCGGCGACTTGAGCACGCAGAAGCCCTGCGCTTTGATGCCGAGGGCGACGTTGAACTTCGAGCGGTTGCCTGACAGGTGCATTCTCACGGCAGTATAGCGTCCACGT
>Ga0066710_100005264_pt1 | contig 11739 bp, 11 predicted proteins | sample GraSoiAngelo_159_FD_79666 | JGI IMG/M metagenome (GOLD analysis project Ga0066710, IMG submission 79666) | Grasslands soil microbial communities from the Angelo Coastal Reserve, California, USA - 14_1009_16_40cm | ecosystem: Environmental > Terrestrial > Soil > Grasslands | place: USA... | reverse complement strand
TCCCCTACTGGCGACGGCTGGCGCTCGTCCTCGCGCTGAGCGCGCTCAGCACGGCGCTCTCGCTGTACCTGCCGCTTCTCTCTCGCGATTTCTTCGATCGCGCCCTGATCGGCCGCGATCTCGGGACGCTCGTCCGCGTCGTCTTGCTGTTCGCGGCCGTCAGCGTCGCCAGCTTCGTCGTGAACGTCGTGAGCGGAATGCGATACACGCGCGTGTCGGCCGACATCCTGTTCGACATGCGGCTCGAGGTGTACCGCCACCTGCAGCGGCTCTCCCCGCGGTTCTACGTGCGCACGCGGATGGGCGACATCATGTCGCGCATCAACAACGACGTCGGCGAGATTCAGCGGATCGCCGCCGAGACGGCGCTCGCGTGGGTCGGCAACGTGCTGTTCCTCGCCGGAACGATCGCGATGCTCGCGTGGCTCGACGTCCGCCTGTTCGTCCTCACCGTCGCGACGACGCCGTTCGGCATCTGGGCGCTGGTGCGCTATCGCACGCGGCTCGAAGTCGAAATCGGAAAACTGCGCCAGCGCAGCGCCGACATCGGCAGCTTCCTCATCGAGACGCTCCAGTCGGTGAAGCTCGTCGTCACGTCGAACGCGCAGGAGCGCGAGGTCGGACGCTTCCGCGAGCGGAACGCGGCGTTCATCGACGCGCTGATGTCGATGCAGCTCCTCTCGTACTTGTCGGGCGGGCTGCCGGGCCTCGTTCTTTCGGCCGGAACAGGCGCCGTGTTCGTGTACGGAGGCCTCCGCGTCATCAACGGATCGATCACCGTCGGCACCTTCGTAGCGTTCATGGCGTACCAGATGCGGTTCCTGCCGCCGCTGCAGGCGCTGATGGGCATGTACGCGAACCTCGCGACCGTTCGGGTCTCCCTGCGCAGGGTCGCGCAGATTCTCGACGAACCGGTCGACGTCATCGAAGCGGCCGACGCGGTCGATCTGCCGCCGGTCCGGGGCGACGTCGAATTCGACGAGGTCACCGTATCGTTCGGCCGCGGCGGGCCGGTGCTGGAGCGATTCTCGTTCTCCGTGCGCGCCGGAGAGACGCTTGCCATCGTCGGCCCGAGCGGCAGCGGAAAGTCGACGATTGCGGATCTGCTGCTGCGGCTCATCGATCCGGACGCCGGCGCCGTGCGCCTCGACGGCCGCGATCTCCGAACGGTGCGGCTCGCCGATCTTCGCCGCCGCGTGGCGCTGGTCGAGCAGGAGCCGTGCATCCTGCACGCGACGATCGCCGAGAACATCCGATACGCGCGTCCCGGCGCGTCGGACGAAGAGGTGTCGGCCGCGGCCGATCGAGCGGCGCTCGCGCCGTTCATCGAATCGCTGCCAGAGAAGTTCGCGACCGTGGTCGGAGAGCGCGGCATGGCGCTGTCGGCCGGCGAACGTCAGCGGATCGCCATCGCCCGCGCGCTGCTGGCCGATCCTGACGTACTCGTGCTCGACGAACCGAGCGCCGCGCTCGATCCGACCTCCGAGCGCCACATCGCCGATGGCTACGAGTCGGTGATGCGCGGCCGCACCACCATCGTCATCACACACCGCCTCGACCTCGCGCGCAGGGCCGACCGCGTCATCGAGGTCCGATCCGGGTCGGACCAGGGACGAACCACGGCCAGACCGTGGTTCGGCCACGATCTGTCTCGAGTCTGATCCTGATGCGCGTCAGGGTTGCGATCATCGACAGCGGCGTTCACGCGGCGCATCCTCACGTCGGCGGCGTCGGCGGCGGCGTCGGCATCGACGACGAGGGGCGCGAGCACGGCGATTACACCGATCGCCTCGGTCACGGCACCGCGGTCGCCGCGGCGATCAAGGAAAAAGCGCCGGACGCAGAGCTCTTCGCGGTGAAGGTGTTCGATCGGACGCTGTCGACGCGCGTCGCGAACCTGATTCACGCCATCGACTGGGCGGCGCGGAATCAGATGCACGTCGCGAACCTCAGTCTCGGGACGGCGCGGCCCGAGCACGAGACGATTCTCCGCGAGGCCGTTGACCGCGCACGAACCCGCGGCGTCGTCATCGTTGCCGCGCGGGATGACGGCGGCGTGCGATGGCTGCCGGGGAGCCTGCGTGGCGTGATTTCAGTTCAGCTCGACTGGGGGTGTCCGCGCCACGAGTATCGCGTCGTGGAGATCGAGGGGGAGACCGTCTTTCGCGCGTCCGGCTACCCGCGCGAGATTCCCGGTGTGCCGCCCGACCGAAATCTCAACGGGATCAGCTTCGCCGTTGCCAACATGACCGGGTTCGTCGCCAGAGCGCGCGCTGCCGCTTCGGATGAGTGGATGCAGGCGCTCGTCAGCGTGGGTGTGCGATGACCCTTGTCATCCGTCTGCTGGTCAACGCGGCGGCGCTGTGGGTGGCGACGCGCATCGTGCCTGGCGTCACCTATCGCGGCGACGCGCTGCCCTTTCTCGGCGTGGCGCTGGTGTTTGGGATCGTCAACGCGTTCATCCGGCCCGTCGCAAAGCTTCTCACGTTTCCGATCATCATCCTGACGCTCGGCATCTTCGCCCTCGTCGTCAACGGCCTGATGTTGTGGCTGACCAGCGCGCTGTCCGGTGCGCTCGGCCTCGGATTCCACGTGAGAGGGTTCTGGGCTGCGCTCGTCGGCGCGCTGGTCGTCAGCCTCGTGAGCACGCTTCTATCGCTGATCGTCGTCGATCGCTCGGACGCTAGACGGTCTCACGCCCACTGATCAGTCCGACCAGGAAGAGCACGATCGCGATTACGAGCAGTACGTGGACAATCGATCCAATCGCGTAGACGCCGCCAAGGCCAAGCGCCCAGGCGATCAATAGAATCAGCGCGAGTGCGAACAACATGGTGATGTCCTCCCACGGAGCGCGTGTGCAATCGCTGCGCCGGCCGACGTCTGCTGCTGTGGTGATGCTCGTCTGTATGGCGTGTGCCGGATCGCCATCGAGCCCATCCACGAAGGGACAATGGGGCGGCGATCACGCGTCGCTCACCGTCGGCGATGCCGCCGGCCACATCGAATTCGACTGCGCGCACGGCGACTTCAGCGGCGCGATCGCCACGGCATCGTTCAGCCTCGCCGGATCGTTCGTCCGCGAGCACGGCGGTCCGATTCGGGAAGGGGAGCCGCTCGACACGCATCCGGCCACCTACGACGGATCGATCAGGGGTAGCAGCATGACGCTGACGGTCCGTCTGACCGACACGAGCGAAACCGTCGGCACGTTCTCGCTGACGCGCGGATCGATGGGTCGAATCGTGAAGTGTTTGTGACCCTACTGCGTCAGCAACGTAGTCGAGACCGAGCCGCCGTCAAAATTCGCGACCCACATAGTTCGCGCGGCCAACATTCTCACGGTTGGCGCGACGCGGACCGAACGGCCGTTTGCAAGCTGGAACAAACGATCGCCAGATTCACCGCATTGCACGGCGTCGCACAGTGAGGGTGTGAATCGGAGGCTGTGAAGCGCAGTTCAACCTCCGAATAGTCGTTCGCGAAGGTGACTGACGGCGCGTCGCCAGCAGACACGCGACTTACGCCGACGGGACGTCGATGCCGTGCTTTTGCGCGATGCCGACGATCCTCGCGAGCTGAGGCAATTCCGGCGGGCTCGGCCGCGCCGCCGCGTCGGTGGCGGGACTGCCCGCTTCTTCGATGAACCGCTCCACGCCGGCCGGCGACTGGATGACCAGCGCCTTCGCCGGCGCGCCGCCGCCGGCGCGATGCGTGTGCACGACGCCTTTCGGCAGATAGACGAACGAGCCGGCGCCGGCCGTGAACGATTTGCCGGCGAGCGAGAATTCGAAGGTGCCATCGAGGATGTAGAAGCTCTCGTCGGCATTGCGGTGGATGTGAGGCGGAGGACCGAGCTCGGGTCCTGCGGTCAGCTCCGCGACCGTGAACGCTCCGTTCGTGTCGGCGCCGACCGCCTTGAACGTGTGTAGATCCGTCAGCAGCCAGAACGACTTCCCTTGGCCGGGGCCGAAGTGGATTCCACCCTCGGTTAACGACGGTTGCACCATGATGATCTCCTCCAATGCGAAGAGCTCGACGCCGAGCGCAGGATGCGCACAAGCATACAGCCGCGCGCAACTATAATGCCGCGCGTCAATGCGCCTCCGGGCCTTGAAGCGTCATTGGGATCGACTCGCCCGGCAGGATCCCTTGTGGGCGGTGCTCACGGATCCGGGAAAGCGCGATGGCGGCTGGGACGTCGACCAGTTCTTTCGAGCGGGAACCGAAGAACTCTCGGCTGTCCTGCAGCGCGCCGCGCGGCTGGGCGTCGTCGTGTCGCGGCGCCGCGCGCTCGACTTCGGCTGCGGCGTCGGCCGTGTGACGCAGGCGATGGCCGGATCGTTCGACCGCTGCGACGGCGTCGACATTTCTGCATCGATGCTGCGACTGGCGCGCCGCCACAACCGCGACCCCGCTCGCTGTTCCTATCACCTGAACGTCGCTGACGACCTGGCGCTTTTTCCCGACGCCAGCTTCACATTCGTCTTCTCGACGCTCGTGCTCCAGCACATCGCGCCTACCTACACCAACGGCTACATCAAAGAGCTTCTTCGCGTGCTGGCGCCCGGTGGACTCCTGGTCTTTCAACTGCCGAGCCATCGTACGGCGCAGCTATCGTCCGACCACGCAGTCAGCCACACGGCGGCGGCACGCCTGCCGCCGGAAGCGTGTCGGGCGCGCATTGCGGCCGAGCCGACCGCGTTGGTGTTGCAGGCGGATCAGCAGGTGGACGTCAAAGTCGCCGTCGAAAATTGCTCGTCCTTCGTCTGGCCCGCGTTGCCCGACCGGCGCGGCCGTTTCCAGATCAAGGTCGCGAATCACTGGTTGACCGAAGCCGGCGCCATGTTCGAGCGCGACGATGGCCGTTGCCCCCTGCCGCACGACATGGCGCCCTCGTCGCGCGTCGATGTGATGCTTGGCGTCACGGCGCCTCTCGTCGACGGCGTCTACTCGCTCGAGGTGGATCTGGTGCAGGAGAACGTGTGTTGGTTCGCCGAGCGCGGATCCCCGGCCCTCCGGATTCCGTGCCGCGTCGTGGGTGGCATGCCTGCGATGTCGTCTTCGCCGCGTCCGGCGCCAACTGACGGGGCAGCCGAACGTCCATTCCGAGAGCGCCATCCACGGGTATTCCACATGCTTCGGGTCACGCGATTGCGCGACGTGTACTGGAGCTGGCGCCGCGGGCTGGACGCCGTCAAACGTTCTCGCGACCGGTTGATCGTCAGCGCCACCGAGGCCGTCTACGTGCCGCTGAGAGATCGCGTGCACAGCCATCTCATCGCGCCGATGATCAACTGGTGGCGGAGAGGACCGTTCGCGGCGAGGATGGAAATGCATTGCGTGCCGCGCTCAGAGGTAATGTCGATTCTCGCGTCCGGTGGAGGCCGCGTTGTCGACATCGAAGAAGAACTGTTTCCGAGGGGATACCTGAGTTGCCGCTACTGGGTTTGTAAGGACGCGAGGAACGGAGCTCGCAGTCGTTCATCGCCTCAGGTCCAACGCTCGTGACGTGGCCTTCGGCTCACGACTGAAACCACCAGACCGGGAACATCGCGGCGAGCGCCGCGCCGACTTGGAGGCCAAGAACCACCAATGCCTGTCGCGGCGCCGTTGGGAGCCATTTGATCGCGAAAAATGCCACCACCGGCACCTGTCCCGCCATGAGTAACTGCCAGACGTGGGCAGCGGATCCTTCGTCGGCCTGACGGGCAACGCCGAACATCGCCGCGTAACCGATCACCACGGCAAGGGCGACGGCCGACATCGCGACTGGAATGAAGGCACTCGGCCGCTTGAGCAGTGCGCAGTCCATCAGAACCTGTGGTAGCGATCGAGTTGTACGTTGCATCATAATCTCGCCCCATGCGCATAGCGATTGCGGTCGTCGGCCTGACGCTCACGCTGTCGGCTCAGGCGGACTTCGCCGACGTCGACAAGCTCTTTCAGGACTTCGCTTCCGCCAACCACGTCCCCGGTGCGGCGTGGGGCATCGTCATCGACGGCAAGTTGGTGCACGCCGGCGCGACGGGGTATCGCGACCTCGAGACGAAATCGGCGCCGAACGCCGACACCGTCTTCCGTATCGCCTCGATGACCAAGAGCTTCACCGCGATGTCGATCCTCGAGCTGCGCGACGAAGGCAAGCTCTCGCTCGACGATTCGGCGGAGAAGTACGTGCCGGAACTTGCATCGCTGAAATATCCGACAACCGACTCGCCGAAGATCACCGTCCGGCACCTGCTCTCGCACTCGGAAGGTTTTCCCGAAGACAACCCGTGGGGAGATCAGCAGCTCTCGATCGGCGACGATCAACTCTCGCAGATGCTGCGCGGCGGCATTCCGTTTTCGAACGCGCCCGGCGTCGCCTACGAGTACTCCAACTACGGCTTCATGATCCTCGGCCGCATCGTCGGTCGCGTGTCGGGCGTGCCGTACGCCGACTACGTGGCCGCGAACATCCTGCGGCCGCTCGGCATGATGTCGACGACGCTCGAGCCCTCGTCGGTGCCGGCCGACCGGCTCGCGCACGGATACCGGTGGGAAGACAATCAGTGGAAGGAAGAGCGCCAGCTGCCACACGGCGCCGGCGGAGCGATGGGCGGCATGCTGACGTCGATCAACGATCTCAGCAAGTACGTGTCGGCGCATCTGTCCGCATGGCCGCCGCACGACGGCCCGGAGACGGCGCCAATCCGCCGCGCGTCGCTCCGGGAGATGCAGCAGATGTGGCGTCCGGCGGGCGTGACGGTCACGCGCGGCGCGGCCGGCGCGATTCAGCTCAACGCCGGCGGATATGCGTTCGGTCTTCGCGTGTCGCAAACGTGCAACTTCAAGTACATCGTTTCGCATACCGGCGGCCTGCCCGGATTCGGGTCGATCATGCAGTGGCTGCCGGAGTACGGCGCCGGGGTGATCGCGTTCGGCAACGTCACGTACACCGCGTGGGGCCGCGTGGTCGCGAACGTCTTCGACGCGCTCGCGAAGGACCGACGGATCAAACCACGCGCGGTGGCGCCGTCGAAAGCGCTGACCGACGCGCGCGACGCCGTGTCGCAGCTCGTCATCAAGTGGGACGATGCGCTGGCCGATCGCATTGCGGCGGAGAATCTGTTTCTCGATCAATCGAAGGATCGTCGCCGCGCGGCCATTGCCGAACTTCGATCGCGCGTGGGTACCTGTACTCCGCCGAAGGATTTCGATTACGTCGAGAATGCGCTGCGCGGGCGGTGGACGCTGACGTGCGAGCGCGGAAACCTGCAGGTGGCGATCACGCTCGCGCCGACGATGCCGCCGAAGGTCCAACTCATGGGCATCAGACCGGCGATGCCAGTGACAATGGAGAATTGCCAATAAACGGAAACACGCTAACGAGGCGGGCGACCTTTGCACGACGACGACGTCGGCCTGAAGGATCTTTTGCGGCGTTTCGAGCAGCATCGCAACGCCGTGAGCACAACCGAACAGGGCGGCAAAAATGCCACGTAATACCTTGAATTGATTGTTGGTGCGGAAGCGGGGATTTGAACCCCGACTGGATTGCTCCAACTAGCTCCTGAGGCGGCACGTACCGGTGACCGCACGCGATCAGGACCGCTCACGGCGGGCATCGAAGTGATCGAAAGTGATCAGCGCTGATCGCTTCGAACAGAAGCTGTCGCACAAAGTCGAACAGTCCCACGATGCCTTCTGGGTAACTGGTTAGCGTGTGTCCCTTGTACGCGCGCGCCGATTCTGGGCATAACAGCGCGTGGGCGACGACGACGCGCCGAAGCCGCAGCGGCCTTCATCAATCGCCGACCTATATCGAGAGATCGATCGCTTGCGTCGGGAGCTTGAGGAATCCGAGCGTGCCCGCGAGCGATTGAAACGGGACAATGAGCGACTCAAGAAGGAACTGGCGCGGCACGCCGTTTGGCCAGCGACAGGCGGCACCGTTCTCGAAGGGCGCGCCTACGCTGTATCCGAAACGGCCCGGCCGCCGCGCCGGTCGACGTCACGGGCGTAACGGTCATCGTCAGCCGCCGACGCACAGGCTGAGAGCATCGGCTGACAATCGAGTCGGACACTCGATACCCCTTGTCCCGGGCGGAAAGCGCACTGCATCGTCTTCACCATTCTTCAGCTCGAATGCAGTGCACCGTCCATTTCTGCGTAGACCGAGACGCACTTGTCCCGTGAGTCCAACAACCAGTTCCTCGACATTACGTCATCTTCCAACGGCCTCTTTCTTGAGGTCAGCGATCATGGCCGCCGCACTTCTTCCGCTTTGAGCGTGCGCGAGTCGTGAACGGCCGTGGGTCGTAATCGTGCCATTTGGCATGACTTCGTATGCACTGTCAGCGCCGAACTTCAATTCGAATCCATTCAATATATTGTTCCACAAAAGAAACATCACGTACTCACGTCCAGGCATGAACGCCGGAAAGTCGCTTTCAACAATTCTCTTCACACGAACACCTTCATCGATGTCACCGCCATATCGGAAAACGTTAATAGACTGTGACAATGGCCATTCGCTGTGAATGACTTCCGCAACATCCAGCGTGTACATCGTCCGAACAGTTGCGCCATTCTGGGGTGGTAGGTAATTACGCATATCGCGAATGCGGCCTACCACAACGGCACTTGCTGAGGCCACGGCCTGTCCGAGAGCCGTTGGTCGCTCCGCGTAGTCCACGATCATATTGGTGATCGCTATTGGTTTTCCTTGTGCTCTACCGTGTGACACTGCGACCGATAACAAAGTTGCGATATAAGCAAAGCGTCTCAGAGTCGGGATCATACGATGTTCCTTTCTCGCTACCGCCATTTTGTTAACGAGACGCCAAGAACACATCATAAGCGAGTCGAGAGACGGTTGCTCCGTTGCGATTAAGCACCTTCACGCTGGACCGATAGCGAAACACATTCCCGAATGGGTCTCGTTTCTGATCGTCCTTAACCGTAAGCTCGATTGATACGATACCAAGCTCTTGGAGAGGCACAAGTTCGTTGGGATCGGAGTGTCCGTCGTGATTTCGTTCGGTGCGCCTGGACACCCCTTCCTGCGAACCTTGTTTCGAGGACGGTACGATCCGAGGCAGCGATGGATTCGATTACTCATCGACAACTTGCTCGAGGAGCATAGCGAGACAGAACCTATTCGGATATTGACCGCACCCTCCGGACTAGTTGGACTCAGATGGGCTTCGCCGGAATCCTTCGAGTGTTCTGTGCCGAAGACTCCATTGTGGTGGCGGACGACCTACGAGACCGTCCGCCTGTATCGACAAACTAAGGAGATCGAGCCGCCATTCGCTCCGCATCTGTGGGGGCCTGCCACGCTCGCGATTGGCGCTCTTCCAGTGCCGGAGAGCACTTATCCCCAGCTCCTTGAATGGCCCGACGTCTCGTCAGTGCCGGCGCTACCCGATGAAGCGATCTAGCTTCAGCAGCTAGTTGGGACCGGCCGAAGCCTTCGGCCAACCGGAATTGTAGGCGTCTCGAGGCGGCCGCTGTTCGACTCCGTGTGCGACTGAACGCGCCGAGACCTGTTCGACGGACCATGCGCGATGTCGACTGGGGAAATCTTGTGCGAGCACCATCCGGCGTGTTTTCCTTATTTCGTTTATTTCAATCCTCTGACAGGTGGGAAATGGGGCGCCACGTACATCGACGGAACGGACTAACCAAACGCTGCGGCTGCCCTTGTAGGGTGTGGACCAAATGCGAGCACCCATGGCACGGTTTTCTGCAATGGCAAAACCGCGAATACAGGTATCAGCTATGCACGGTGGCTGGCAAACCCCGCGGGTACGTGATGGGCCAGACGGAGGCCCAGGCAGTGTTCGCCGAGATGTCGACGCAAATCCGCAAGGGCACATTCAGCCATCCGAAACACGGACGGGCCGTTGCCGACCCAACGGGCCAATCGGTCGACCAACGCCTCACGCTGAACGACGTCGTCGAGGAGTACAAGATGCGGCACGTGTGGAAACCGGGACGCAGACTGAAGGGCGGCAAGATCATGGAGTACAACTTGGCAGCTGCCCAGCGCGTTGAAGTCCCTGGACCGAACGGACGAACGACTCGACTCGGCGAAAAGATTCTCGCGGAGATCACAAAGGCCGACTTGGAAGCTGCACGCGGTCCGCTGACGACTTGGAAGCCAGGCGCAAAGGGCGGTCACGTCGGCGCGAATCGGATTCTGCGACGCCTCAGGCACCTGTTCAATTGGTCCATCATCGAAGGCTACATTGACCACAGCCCGTTCAAGCGCTTCGGCGTGCCGGTCGTGAAGATGGACGGTGCCGCCGAGACTCCGCGCCATCGTCGACTGGACGGGGATGAAGAGCAGCGGCTCCTCAAGCACTCCACGCCCTACCTGCAGGACGTCATCGTTGCCGCGCTCGAGACCGGCTGCCGCCGCGGCGAGCTGCTGTCGTTGACCTGGGCGGACGTGCGCGACGATTACGGACACATGCTCCTCAGGGCCGACAACACGAAGACGGGTGAGGCGCGCGCCGTCCCAATCACAGCGAAGCTGCGCGACATCTTACGACGCCGACGTATCGGCGCTGATGGTGTGGAATTCGGACCGGACGCGTTTGTGTTCGGCAACGAAGCTGGCGAGCAGCGACGTTGGATTCATGACGCATGGGACAAGACGCGACGAAGCGCAGGCATCGTAGACTTGCACTTCCATGATCTTCGGCGTGAATTCGCGTCGCGGCTGCTCGAAACTCCTGGCGTGTCGCTGCATGATGTCTCGGACTGGATCGGCCACACGAATGTGATCACGACAAGCAGGTATTTGGCGACGAACGCCGTTCGCAAACTCCGAGTCCTTGAACGATTCGAGGCAGCTCGAGACTTACAGTCGCCGAGCGCCACGGAACCTGCCGCCACATCGTCCGAACTGAGTCAAGCCTCATGATCAAGAATCACGGCGCAACACGCTCAATACCACTACGCGCGATCAAATTCGTGCACACGATCGAGACCGGCACTCGGATCATCGGGCGGGCGATGCTGTCCCGCTCAGGTGAGGTCATCGTCACCGGCATGTCGGACGCATTTCGCGAATGCCTTAACGGTGGCGTGATCGGTGTCGCGCGGCATGGCCGCATGTACCCGCGGGATGGGATCAAGTTCTTGCGTGCCTGCCTGATTCAATTCAACGGCAGTTATCTGCGGGCGCTACCAGATCGTCGGCCGATTCCAAGACTCCGGCGCCAGCGATAATTCGACGACGTGCGGCGCTGCCAATTACCCGAGCAATCCCCAGCCACAACCGCACTTGTCACTGCTGCCGATGCGCCTGGACGTCTGATAGATAATCCCCTGTAAACGGGATTAGCGCGTCGGGCACTGCGTGTCGGCCTACGAGTCACCAGGCAACCCTGTAATCCCCGGATGGAGTCCTACTGTGACCACCGACGCGGCAATGTTCGGATCTGAAAGCCGTGCGATGTCAATAATAGGTCGTTAATATACGTGTTGATCGCTGATTGTGTCTTCGGCGAATGTGTCGCGTTGTATGCCGGCCAGCTTCAAAAAGTCGACACGTGTCTTCGAATTCGTTCATCGCTCGGTGAGCGCGATGCGTTGTGAGAACGGGCAGTGGGTAGCGATATACTCCGACTCCCATCGAAACATTGAACATCCGCTGACAAGCCGGCTGCGGCGGTCTGAACGGGCGACGTCTCTCTTGACCTCGCCGACGTCGTTCGAGAGATGTTCACAGATTGTTCACTG
>Ga0066710_100005263_pt1 | contig 11739 bp, 5 predicted proteins | sample GraSoiAngelo_159_FD_79666 | JGI IMG/M metagenome (GOLD analysis project Ga0066710, IMG submission 79666) | Grasslands soil microbial communities from the Angelo Coastal Reserve, California, USA - 14_1009_16_40cm | ecosystem: Environmental > Terrestrial > Soil > Grasslands | place: USA... | reverse complement strand
TGTTGCATGGGCTGCCTCCTGCTTGTAGAGATGGAGGTAGTCTTCACCGTTCAGGTCCCCGAAGCGGCCAGAATTTCTTTCTCAGGCCCTAGGACAATTCTTTTTGCTGATCGTGACCAGCGGATCAATGACTGCACCGCAGATCGGCTGACGTGAAACAGCTTAGCTGGTGATTAGTCGGGTTCGTCATACACGCCGATCTCGGCAATATGAGGCATCTCGTTGCTGCTTTCCAATAGCAGCCGCACTCTCTGCGATGACACGCGAGAAATCCGATGAATTGTCGTGGGTGTAGGCCTTTCGCCGTTTGCCAGCGAAGTCCAGTTCACACCGTTCCAGCAGTCAAAACGATAGCTCCTAATGCGGCTTTCCGAATAGTTATCTCCTTTGCCAACAGGCTCCACGAGCGAGACAACATTGAAGCTCTCCTGCTTTTGCAGGTCTACCTCTAACCAGCCTGAGGTTTGCCCCTCCTCCAAGTACCAGCTCGAATGAAAGTCACCATCGTTTGCTTCATCCGGACCTACAGTATCAGGGTAAGAACTGGCATGAATTGGCTTACCCCTCGCCAGGTTTCGCGTCGTGACCACGACGTGCTTGCCAAGCTTTGCCATGGGTCCAGGATGCGTCCATGCCCTCCCAATCTCCTCCAAGCGGCTCACAAGATTCGGCGCGAGCTGTCCTTCGCGGTTCGGTGGAGCATTCAGAATCAGGTTGCAGTGTCTGAGATTCAGTGGCCGAAGCCACTCGTCAACGACAGTCTTCACCGGCTTGAGAGGTCCATTCGCGTCTCGTTGCTTCCAGAACCATCCTTCGGTAAGGGTCACACAGGACAGGGCAGGCACGTCGCTACCTTCTGGGACTTTCTGTCCGGCATTCTGCTCAAAAGCCTTCACATCGGAATAGTAGAGTCCGCTCGGAGGATATTGACTGGCATTGAGATCGCAGATCAGGCAGTCGGGCTGCAGATTCTTTATGTGCTCATAGATCTCGTGGAAAGGCACCTCTTCATACGTGATGCGACTCCACGGTGCATCCCAGCCATCGGTGATGAGGATATCAACTTCCCCATAGCGCGTGAACAACTCCGTCAATTGATCTTTGATGAGCTGAACTTTGATCCGTGTCACGTTGAAATGGCGGATATCATCGCGCAGCGACAAGATCGAATAATAAAACCCCACCCGCAGGCCAGCCTTGCGGAAGGAATCGACATAGGCGCGGACGATGTCGGTCGAGTGAAAGGTCTGCCCCACGTTTGCCGCTGTCGATTTGGTTGGCCAGATGCAGAACCCATCGTGATGTCGGGTCGTCAGGCAGCCCCAAGTCATGTTCGCGGACTGCGCCGCCACGGCCCATTGATCCGTATCGAGAGCAGTGGGACGAAAGAGATCAGCGGGCGATGTCGGATCGCCCCATTCGCGGTCCTGAAAAGTGGCCATATTGAAATGCAGGAACATGCCGAATCGCAGATCCACAAACCGCTGTTGCAGATCCAGGAGTTGCAGTCCGCGACGCGGAGTTGCGCGCTGCGTTTCCTTCTGCTCCGTTGCGGCGCCGTGATTAGAGGCCAGCATCGCTGCGGTCGCTGTTCGGGTGGCCAGTTGGACGAACTCTCTCCTTGACGTCATTTTCGAGGCGCGTACCTCCAGCAATATGCGAGCTTCCGGTCGTCTGCTTCTGCAACCTCAAAAACTCGGTACTCGTGCCCGAAGTTGCCTGCAAGCGGGCCTATCTGTCCGGGGCCTCAATCCGCAGGGTAACCAACTCCCAAGCGGGTACGCGCACCTGAGTGGGAAGCTGTTCAAGCGGTTGCTCCCGCAGGTTGCTACGCCAAACCTTGATCGGTCTCCCATCCGTCCAAGTCAAGCCGGCCTTACGTTCTTCTCCCGCAGCGCCGAAGAGTTGGACAATCCACGCGCTGCCGTCTGCGCTTGGCTTGCACTCCTGCACAAGTACATCCTCCTGATCGATGCGGAGCTTCAACCCCATTCGGGATCGCTGCCCTGGAGCCGAAGCAACAAGGGGTTGTGACATGCCAGTCGCAAAACGGCTGGCGGCCGCAGAGTTGTAACCGTCGTGCGGACGAAGCGCATACCGAAACTCCACGGGGCCATCCTGGTATGCGCGGTAATTCGTTCCCCAATGATTGTTCATGATCCATGAATAGAACTTCCGTGTGGGCTCAATATGCTTTCGCCAGATCCCAGGATGGGTTTGTGAGCCTAGCATGGTGGCCGAAAGAGAGCTGATTTCTACGAGAGGCGCATCAAGTGTTGCACATGTGACGCCGTACTCTGCATTTGCGACATCGATCCACCGGCCTACAGGCAACCAGTTCTTGCAAGATCCCGGAAGTTGATCAATTTCAGGACGCATAACCGCGAGTGGAACGTCAATGTGAATCTGACCATTCTCAATGGCAAACGGAAAGGCGAATTGCAGGCTTTCTTTAGATTCATGCTGAGCAAAATCTCCGCCAGGCCCTCCTTGGCCTGGGTGCGGATTCAGGGGAGCACGTTTCTTATTTACGATATTGGATATTTCAAGCCAATCTTCAGAGGCCTTTAATCGCACGCGGCGAACAAGGTCTACACACCCTGGCGCGGAAGACTCGATGCGAATCGCGGCAACGAGGGGGCCGGCTTCCTCGATGGCGATGCGCGCAGGCTCACTCGTGCTCACTGTCGATGCGTCTTTGCCTTCAAGGAATAGGTATTGATTTATTGTCTCGTCCCGGCTGGTGTCCAAAAGGTTGCGCGCGCTCTTGTTGGATGTTAGCTCGACGATGTTGCCGCTTTTGCTGTCGACTTTCGCAAGTACAATGCCGTTATCCAGGACTCCGTCCAGCACCGTCACCCGCTTTGCCGGAACATGCGGGGCCGCTGCTGAAAGATGAAAGCTGGCACTTCCCAGCGGAGGAACATTCTCCGCGAGAAAAGCCAATTCTCCGGTCGAAAGACGCTGTGATGGAACAGAAGCGCCATGTTCATTCTTCACATGGTCCTTGCCCAGGGACCTCTCCTTCGAGATCACAATCACCTCTGTCCTTGGCCAAGAGCAGGTGTTATGCACATCTACATTCGGGCTATTCTTCTCGCTTGCATAGGCGTCGAGCGCCCTGTCAAAAAGCCTCTTCGATTCGTTCTCGGCGTCAACAGCGAATTGACGTTTCACCTGCCATTGTTGTGTCACGAAAGGATTCTCAGAATCCGAAACACTATTCCACGCGCCCCATGTGTGTTCCGAATACAACAAGACATTTCGCCAGGCGACGTTGAAATCGGCGCTGTTGTATACCTCCGGTGCGAGGATCGCAGAGAGTGTTGCCGCCTGGGCCAACCGCTCGGCTGCTCCGCGGTTCATTCGTGTCTCTGAGGCCGATGACCCGGCTCCATCCTCCCAATAAGGAGTCAAATCGCCCTTGAACTGCGGTAGCTGGTGGCCGTACTGTTTCTCGAATGCCGCAAACGCATTGCTGGTCGTGGAAATGGAGAAGCGCGGCCATTCGTATTCTTGATTCCACTTCTTCACGAACTCGCAAATGTCCGGATCAGGTTCCGCATTGTCGCCATGGCCCGACCACCGGATATAAGAAATCTGATAAGGAAAATCGATCTCATCCAGTCTGGCTTGATACTTGTTGACCCACCCTGCGTCCAGCTTCATGATGTGCGACATGGCATAGCCAGTCCACGGAATCCAAACAAGCACTCTTTCGTTGCCTGAGGGGGAGATCCACCAGAATGGCTTATCTTGCCACTCAACCATAAAGGTTCCAATGCGGTCGAAGTAATTGGGGGCAGCCGAGAAGTAGCGGATGCCTGCCTGGGCCATCGCTGAGACCGTCCCCCAGGTATACCCAGGAACATCGCTGATCATGGCAGAGTCAACACTGACCCCACACTGACTGCCTAATTCGGTTGAGTAACGAAATAATTGGAGAAGTTCTTCAGGGCGGCAAAGGCCGGTCAGCTCGTTCGCATACATGCCGTTTAGACCGATCCAACCCTTTCTCACAGCGCTGATCAGTTCTTGACGCTCTGGCTCTGTCTTGGTCCGCATGAACTGATCTGCTCCCCAGAGAACCTCAAGGTTCCAAACGAATCGCGCACCGGGCGGGTAATTGGCCGTGTTTCGCGCTAGTTCGATTCCCCGGGAGATATTTGTCATTTGTTTTTCTTCAATATTGCTCTGGAGATCCGTATATCCAAGGTCATGGTGGGAATGAGGCAGGATGAAGATCAGCACTTTGCGGACCTTCTCCACGCGTACTTCGCTTGACTCTGACTTGGCGGAAATTTCATACTCGATCACAATCTGCCGAGCTGTTTCAACCGGGTCGACATAGACGTTGAATGTATGCGTGCCCGGAGACAGAACTCGGCTCTCGACTTCTTGGTGATCGACGCGAACGACCAAAGTTGCATCCGTTCCAGCATGCTCTATCGTCAGTTGGATCGGTTGGACAAGCTTTCCACCTCTATTTGCTAAGCAGCGAATTGGAACAGCAAAGCTCGGCTTCTCCATCGAGGTTTGATTTAAGCCGAGAGCTGATATCCGAGGACTCACCCAAGCAATGCCGACTGCAGCGGCAATTCCCTTTATGACTTTGCGTCTTTCCATACTCGGAACAAACTTCTTTTTCTGCGCAGGCCTAGTGGCGAGATCCCCTCGTTCGGTTGGGTGAAGTGTGTGTGTCGGTGGAAATCCTACGGAGATAATGATCGAATGTCAACATAACACTCGCATATAACGACTGTAGGTGATTTTATTGCGCGCTGGTCGCGTTCAGATCGAGCAGAATAACTTCTGCCCCGCCTATGCGAGCCGGGCTGCGATAGCGCGGCCAATCCCACTTGCGGCGCCGGTGACACCAACGCCTCTCTCCAGATCGAATGTGAATCAACTCGCTTCCGTGGCGCACATGATGCAGCTCTTCGCGAAATCCGCGTCGCGCCCCGGCGTCCACCCACGCAAAGAGTTAAGATCGAATCGCTTAAGCGGCTGTCCCACTTGCCGCTTATACACTTCTTGCAGGGGCGGCGCAGTCCCATGCGCCCTGAGAGGACTGACCTCTCCGGATTTACTGCGGTGGCGTCAACTCCGATCCTTTGCGCGTTGGGGGCGGCGTTTGCCGGGTCAGATTCGCATACTTATCTGCCAACTCCTTTTCACCCAGCCGCCGATAGATCTGTTCTAGAAGAGTGTAGACCTGGAGATCAAGAATGCCACCGGTCTGTTCAATGAGGCTGGCAGCGCGCTCCGCATCCGACCGTGCCTGTGCATAGTTGCCCATGCGGAAGTTTAGCTTGGCTCTGTCGTACCAAGCATCTCGGTAATCGGGCACCCGTTCCACGGCTCGGTCTAGATGCAGCTTACTCTCCGCAAGATGATTTCGCTTGGCAAGAAATCGACCGTAGTTGTAATCAAGAAAGGCGTCGAATTGTTGCCCTTCATGATTCACATCGAGACCGCGCCTGTATGCTGCGTCGGCACGATCGAGTTCCCCAAGCGGTTCCAAGTTGAGCGCCAAATAATCCCATGCAGAGGCGTAGCCGGGATCGAGGTCAACTACCTTTTGGAAATGCTTTACTGCTTCGCCGGGACGCTTTGTGCGATCGTAAAGTGCTCCAAGTTGAAACTGCGATTCAGCATTGTCGGGATCGAGGTCGCAGGACTTGATCAGCAGCGCCTCACCCAGCGCTGGTTGGCGCTTCATTATCAGGATCTGTCCTCGCACGGCAAGCGCCGCGGGATTATTCACGTCTCGCGAAACTGCCGCATCGGAGAGTTCGTCGGCTTGTTGATATTGACCCTGATCGATCAGAAAGCGTGCAAAGTAAGCCAAGCCTGCAGGGTCGTTGGGCACCTTCTCAAGATAACGCGTGAACAACTCACTCGTCTCCGGGGCGCCCTGCGAAGCTTTGATTCTTGCCTCGGCCACCAGGATGGAAGAGCAGTCGGGATGCTCCGCCTTGAGCCGCTTTAGCCGGTCCTCTGCAACCGAGAATTGGTTGCGATTCAGGTTTGTCGAGAGAGACTCAAGTTGAGTCTCTGCTCCGGCACAAGCGTCCGCATTCGAGTCGGTCGAGACCTCAGTGGTGGCGGCTATGCATCGGACAGCCATGCCCAGGCAAAGAACGGACCAATAGAAGGCCCTCACATTGCACCTTCCGTCACCCTGAGAATCTGGTCCGCTTTCACATTGTGCAGAGTCTGAACGGTTCCGCTCGGCCAGCGAAGTGTGATTTCCTTTATCAGTTTGTCGCGGCCGAGCCCAAAATGAACCCGCTTGTCCGAAGAGCTCGCATAGCTTCCAGCGGTCGTCACCTGGTTGAATTGCGCTGAGCCGGAATGAGAAGTGAGCTTGATCTGTGTTCCAATGCCGTCACGGTTGCTCTTTGTACCGATAGTCTGAATCAGGAGCCAATGGTTGCCGTTGGCCGTCGTGTTATAGAGCAACTCCGCGTGCCCTGCAATTACGGATACAACGACGTCGATCTTGCCGTCGTTATTCAAGTCCCCAAATGCTGCTCCACGATGTGCTGCGCGCAGACTGAGGCCCGCGTGTGCACTTACGTCTTGAAAGGTATTGTTTTTCATGTTCTCGAAGATGGCGTTGGTCTGCAGATAATGCTGCTGAGGATCAATATCGGCATTTTCACTGACATGGGAGTTAGCGCTGAAGAGGTCTTTGTAGCCGTCATTGTTAAAGTCCACGATTCCGGTTCCCCAGCCGCTCATCTTGTATGTCGGGAAACCAATATTGGCGGGATAAGTATCCATAGTGAAGAGATCATTTCCCTCGTTTCGGTACAAAGGGAATGTTTCGCCACCCAATGCTGTAATAAAAATTCCGGGCCTTCCATCGTTTCGATAGTCTCGAAAATCGACACCCATGCTTGAAACAGGAATACCATCATCTGTATATGCCACGCCGGCTTCTACCCCGACCTCATCGAACCCTTTCCCGCGGAGATTCTTGAACAGAAAGTTTCTCTGATTGTCGTTGGCTACGAAAATGTCCATCCATCCGTCTGCGTCGTAGTCAGCGACAGCGACGCCCATTCCCTTCCCAATGTGATCGGCGATGCCAGTAGACTCGGAAACATCGGTGAATGTTCCGTCGCCGTTGTTGTGATACAAAATGTTCGGCTCACCGGGGTACAGAGACGGGGGGCAGGATAGGCGTTTCTCCGGCAAACCACAGACCTTGGACGTCTCAGGTGACCAGTCAAGATAGTTCGTCACGAATAGATCGAGAAGACCGTCATTGTCGTAATCAATCCACGCTGCCGAGACAGAGAGTAGTTTCTTGCCGGCGGAGTTCACACCGGATACGCTTGCCTTTTCGGTGACGTCCGTAAATGTTCCGTCGTGATTGTTGCGGTACAAAATATTATGATTGACTCCAGTGACGTAAAGATCCGTCCAACCATCATTGTCAAAATCCGCTGCAGCAACACCGATGCTGTAGCCTGTTCCGCTCAAGCCCGCCTTCTCGGTCACATCGGTAAATGTTCCGTCATGATTGTTGCGATACAAGCGGTTGTAAAAGCCAGGACCTTCTTTCGACAGAGAAGGTATCCGCGCGCCATTTGTGAAGAAGATGTCGAGAAAACCGTCGTTGTCGTAATCCAGCAATGCGACTCCGCCAGGAATGCCGTCGATGATCGGCTTGTCAAAGGTGGTTCCGTTGTTCAAAACAAAATCTGCACCGGATCGTGGCTGGCGATTTTCGAAGCTGATTCCAGCCGCGTTCTGGGCCGGAGGTTGCGAGCGCATCTCCTGCGCTACTAAGGCGAAAAGCAACGCTACAGTTAAGGACACTAGGCGTGAATGCGAGGAGGGATTGTTCATTCCGACGCGACGTTGGTTCAGGTGGTCGCGCACGATTGATTTGTCAATCATTCATAATGATTACATGCCATAATAATGATCATGCATTATGATATTGTAAAATTGGTACGGTGATGCCTGAGATTTGCACGGTCCCCGACCTAGCGATTCAGGGGCCGAAATCATGGGAAAACGAATTTCGCGGCGTGAGTTCGATGAGGTGTTTCGATCATACGTCGAGATCGTACGATCACACTGAGATATGGTAAACGAAAGCCCAAAGAACCGGCTTGTTGCGCTCAACCATTATGCCTCCCAAGACCGATAATCTCGCCGCACGTCACGAATACATTCTTCGTCGTCTGCAGGAGACGGGTGGTGTCGAAGTCGATGAACTTTGCAACACGCTCGGCGCGTCAATAGCGACCATCCGGCGAGATCTCGAGGATCTTGAAGAGCGGTCGCTTTTAAGGCGAACGCGAGGCGGAGCTGTCCCGATCGGGCCATTATTCTACGAACCGTTTCGACATGATAGTTCTTTCCAAGACAAAGTAAACAGCTTCGCTGAAGAAAAACGTCGGATTGCCGCTGCAGCAGCTGCTCTGGTCAGCACGGGACAGACTGTCGCCCTAACTGGGGGTACCACGACGACCGAAGTCGTGCGGTGCCTGAGAGTTCTTACTAACATCTCGATCATTACAAATACGGTGAACGTGGCAATGGAGTTGAGCAACAGGAAAGATATCGAAGTTATCGTGACCGGAGGGCACCTCCGTGGAAGTTGGTTCACTCTCATAGGCCCGCTAGCAAATGCCGCAGCCGAGGCGCTCTTCTCTGACATCATGTTCATCGGTGTTGATGGCATCGATGCAAAACAAGGCCTCACTTGCACAAATCCCTCCGAAGCCGAAGTCCTGCGCAAACTTGTGCAACGTGCCAAGATGAAGGTTGTGGTAGCTGATCACAGCAAACTCGGTTCTGTCAGCAAGTATCTCCTCTGCCCAACAAAAGGCATAGACAGATTGATTACCGATACTGGGGCATCCGCTTCAGCAATTGCGCCGTTCGAAAAACTCGGCATTGACGTCACCAAGGTCTAGATTCAATCCCGCAGATTTGATCGAGAGACTTCTCGTCCAAAAGAGCCGTCGCGTCACTTAAACAGATGATGCTCAAGATCAGGAGAGTTCGACCCAAACGCGGGCGAATCTCTCCACTTGCCACTGAAGTCGCCGGACAGGTTTGGGGCCAGCATCATGAAGATTTGGAACAGGCCCCCAGCGAATGATGTCCCGAAGCGGCCCAGATAATGGTACGAAGATGAGCCACCCTGTTCTCCTGGGTGCCGTCGACCTCCAGAGGACCTAAAATCTTCGTTCCCCAAAAAAACTGCATTTCGATCATTATTTGTGATTGACAACTGGCATTTCGATCGCATATGCTGCCCCGCAGCCGAGAATGCATAGGCATCGCAGCCTTCGCATTCACCCCGCAACGCGATTTGTGCGGCGACTAATTACGGAAGCCCGGATCAAAGAGACTTTTCGGAGGACAAGCTAATGTACAAAGCTTTTCGGAGCGCCAAGGCGCGTGTCATGAAGTCTTCAGTTGAGTGGTGGAAGAGCTGCAGTGTCTTTGCTCTATGGCAAGCGTGTCTTCTGGGTGGAATCCTATTGCTATCCGGCACAGGGTTTGCACAACTATCGACGGCCAAGCTGAGCGGAGTTGTGAAGGATCCCAGCGGCGCCGTAGTTCCGCAATGCAAAGTTGTTCTGAAAAATGTGGCTACTGCTGTCGAGCACACAACCACAACCAATGATGCGGGCGCCTATCTCTTCCTCGATATCACCCCGGGTAGATATGTGGTTTCCGCATCGGCTGCAGACTTCGGGAAGCAGCAGGTTCCTGAGTTCTCACTTGAGGTCGGACAGGCGGCGACGATTGATTTTGCTCTGACCGTCGGTTCACAAATCGAAGTAGTGACGGTGCACGGCGCAACGCCCCAACTGGAGACCACAAGTGCCAATCTCGGCCTCGTTGTGGCGACGAAACAGGTGAACGATCTGCCACTCAACGGGCGCGACTTTACCCAGCTTCTTACCTTAACCCCGGGTGTATCCCCGGTGAATAATTCGCAGTCCGGTCCCGGACAAGGTAATTATGCAGAACCGGCGCCGGGCAACGTGGCTCCCACGATTCCCTCCGTCAATGGGTCAGCTAACCGAAGCAATTACTTTTTCACGGATGGCCTGAGCAATTTTGGCGCCTTCCACAGTGTGTACGCGGTCCCACCTATCATCGATGAAATTCAGGAATTCAAGGTCGTGTCTCACGCCGACAGCGCGGAATACGGGTCAGTGATCGGTGGAGTCGTCAACGTAGTCACAAAGTCCGGCACGAACGACTTGCATGGCTCACTGTTCGAGTATGCCCGCAATGGAATCTTCGATGGTCAGCAACCTCACACTCACTCCCGTCCGGATTTTAGGCAAAACGAATTCGGCGGAGTTGTCGGGGGGCCGGTTTTGATCCCGAAACTGTACAACGGCAAGAACAAGACATTCTTCTTCGCGGCATACCAGGGATTCCGTTATTCCCTGACTCAGGCTACCGACATAAGAGTTCCCACTGCCGCGGAGCTTGCCGGGGATTTGAGTTCCTGGGGGACGCAGATATACGACCCGTTCTCTACTCGACCGGACCCAGCCAACCCTGGCCAGTTCATTCGTGACCCATTTCCGGGAAACCAAATCACTCCAGATCCCAACATGGTAGCCTGGGCGAAGTTCATCTTCCCGGCTGCCGGGCCTGTACTTGATACAAATACCCTAGCTAATGCGACTGACTCAACTCCCACCACTCAGCACATCAACCAATTCACTGCAAAGATTGATCAAAAGTTTGGCCAGAATGACTCAGCATGGTTCCGTTATAGCCACGACACCAGCGTAGAAAGCGCTTCCCTCGGCCTTCCCGGAATACCCCAAGTCGTCACTATCCCAAACAGGAACTATGGAGGCAGTTACGTACATGTCTTCAGTCCGAGTCTCATTGTTCAGGCTCAATTTGGCCGAACTGAAGTGGGAGACAACGCGACAGCTTCCTTTACAAAATCAACGGCAGCTCTCATCAGCCAGATTGGATTCTCGCCGGCATTTGTCGGCAATTTCAAGGCAGCGCCGGGAAGGAGCTTTCTTCCGGGAGCTGGTATCGCCGGATTTCCTAGCGTAGGCGAAGTCTACGCGCTGCACCCACAGGTTCCGACTGCCAACCAATTCAGTGGAGTTGTGACGAAGACAATTGGAAACCATGTGATTAACATAGGTGGAGGGTTCATCAGCAATAAGTTTTACAGTCCGATCACGACCGATAACCTCACATTCCTCGCTGGGGCAACTGGGAACACAGATCCCACCGACAAGGTCAATACCGGCGATCCGCTTGCCTCCTTTCTCCTCAACGTTCCCGCGCAAGCAGACCGGCGCAACGTGGTTACGGAAACGCGGCCTGGCGGTGTAATGAGCGAGTTTGTGCAGGATTCCTGGAGGGCTACACCTAAATTGACGATCAATGCGGGACTTCGCTACGACGTCACATTTTATCCACCCATGGGTACCAGCAAGCAGATTGGCATAAATGGTGGGCCGGAGACAGGTGACGTTGATTTCAACAACGGCACCTATATCATCCAGAAGCTTCCTCCGCTCTGCAGCGATCGCGGCTTTGCGCCTTGCCTTCCCGGAACCGGTGCGCTTCCGGCGCACGTAGTCGTGTCTCCGAACGGTAAGATACTTCATAATGACTGGAAGAATATCGGTCCCCACCTCGGTTTTGCCTATAAGGCGAAAGAAAGCTTAGTTGTTCGTGGAGGTTTCGGCATCGTCTATGACAATTGGG